>Ga0208612_1000020_pt1 | contig 154403 bp, 159 predicted proteins | sample AntDryMetagUQ889_FD_188089 | JGI IMG/M metagenome (GOLD analysis project Ga0208612, IMG submission 188089) | Polar desert microbial communities from Antarctic Dry Valleys - UQ889 (SPAdes) | ecosystem: Environmental > Terrestrial > Soil > Desert | place: Antarctic Dry Valleys | collected... | reverse complement strand
AGCTCGAGCCGATCTGCGGCGCCCTGCCAGCGGCCACGCCATCGCTCGACGGACGGACGCGCCGGACCAGCGATTTCGCCTGGTTGCACGGCGAGTTCACGAGCGTGGCGCGATCGGAGGAGGCGGCGACATGGTGACCCGCGCAGCTATCGGCTCCGACGAAGAGCGCGTCTGGGCCGAGCTGTCGCGGATTCCTGACCCGGAGATTCCGGCCATCAATGTCGTCGATCTGGGCGTCATCGGCTCGGTGGACGTGAACGACCAGCGCGTGCGCGTCGAGCTGCTGCCAACGTTCGTCGGCTGCCCGGCCATCGGCGTTATGCAGGAGCAGATCACCGCGCGGCTGCGCGCGCTCAACGTTGCCAATGACGTCGAAGTCAAGGTCAGCTTCAATCCACCCTGGACGAGTGACCGGATTTCGGTCGCCGGCCGCGAGCGGCTTCGCCTGGCCGGGTTCGCGCCGCCGCAGGCCGCCGAGACACCAGGCCTCATCGGACTGGAAGAGCTGGCCGTCATGCCCATCGCGGACTGTCCGTACTGCGGTTCTCGCGACACGACGCTCGAGAATCCGTTTGGGCCAACGTTGTGCCGGGCCATCTACCACTGCAGCGCGTGCCGGCAGCCCTTCGAGCAGTTCAAGCAGGTCTAGCGACGGGCCCGCGCGCTCACCTCATGCGGTACCCTTCGGCGCATGACGATCGACGCTGACGAGATCGCCCAGGACGCCGGCAAAGCGCTCGCGTCGGGCAGCGAAAACCACCTGGCCGCCATGCGTCACAGCGCGGCGCACATGATGGCCGCAGCCGTGCTGGAGCTCTTCCCCGATGCGAAGCTCGGCATCGGGCCTGCGATCAAGGACGGCTTCTATTACGACTTCGACCTTCCTCGCCCGCTCACGCCCGCCGATCTCGAGCAGATCGATGCCAAGATGCGCGAGCAGCAGGCTGCTGGCCTGGCGTTCGAGCACTCCCAGGATCTTCCGCGCGCCGATGCCGTGACGCTGATGGAGCAGCGCGGCCAGCCCTTCAAGGTCGAGATCATCAACGATCTGCCCGCATCCGAGGGAGAGACGGTCTCCTTCTACCGGCACGGTGACTTCGAGGATCTCTGCCGCGGCGGACACGTCGGTTCAACGAGCGAGCTCGGCGCGTTCAAGCTGCTGAACAGCGCCGGGGCGTACTGGCGCGGCGACGAAAAGCGGCCGATGCTCCAGCGCATCTACGGCACCGCGTGGGAGAGCGCCAAGGATCTCGATCAGCATCTCTGGCGACTCGACGAAGCGAAGAAGCGCGATCATCGCAAGCTCGGCCGGGAACTCGACCTGTTCACCTTCCATCCAGAGTCGCCTGCGGCGCCATTCCTTCATCCGCGCGGCATGTCGTTGTGGCGCTCGCTCGAGGACTGGTCGCGCCAGGTGCGACGCGAAGCGGGCTTCGACGAAGTCCGGACTCCGAGCCTCGTGCGCAAGGAGCTGTGGGAGACCAGCGGGCACTGGGCGAACTATCAGGACAACATGTTCGTCCTCGATGACCACGATCACGTGTCGGGCCTCAAGCCGATGAACTGTCCCGAGGAGATCCTCATCTACAAGACGCGGTCGCACTCGTACCGCGAGCTACCAATGCGATTCGCCGACTACTCGGTCCTGTTTCGGAAGGAGCGCACCGGAGTGCTGGCGGGCATGTTCCGTGTCCGCCAGCTGACCCAGGACGACAGCCACGTATTCTGTCGCGACGATCAGGTCGACGACGAGCTGCGCCTGGCGCTGTCGCTGGTGCGAAAGCAGTACGCACCGTTCGGGTTCGAACCACGTGCCAAGCTGGCAACCCGTCCAGAGAAGCGTCTCGGCTCCGACGAGTTCTGGGAGCGCGCCGAGAGCCGCCTGCGCGAACGCCTCGACGAGGACGGCATGTCGTACACGCTCGATGAAGGTGGAGGCGCATTCTACGCACCAAAGATCGACATCTTCATCGAGGATGCGCTCGGGCGCGAGTGGCAGATGGCCACCATCCAGGCCGACTACCAGCTGCCGCAGCGCTTCGACCTCGAGTACCGATCGGCCGACGGCGGCTTTGAGCGTCCCGTCGTCATCCACTACGCCATCTACGGGTCCTTCGAGCGCTTCATCGGCATCATCACCGAGCACTACACCGGCGCGTTCCCGCTGTGGCTGGCCCCCGTGCAGGTGACGATCGTTCCGATCGCCGACCGCCACTTGGACTACGCTGAATCGGTTCGCACCGCGCTGGCCGCAGCCGGCCTTCGTGCAGCCGTAGACGATCGCTCCGAGCGCATGCAGCTCAAGCTGCGCGATGCTCAGGAGCAGCGAATCCCGCTGATGGTCGTGGTGGGGGATCGCGACGCCGAGGCGGGAGCAGTCTCACCTCGCCTGCGCGGGCGATCGAAGGGCGAGGATTCCGTGCCGCTCGATGAGTTTGTCGCCGATCTCGCTCGGCGCGCAGCAGCCCGTGAGCTCTGGCCCGTTTCTGAAGGCGAATGAACGCGCTTCCCTTGAAGCAGCGACACGCGTGGACTCACGGGTGAGAAAGATGCGCGGCGTCGGGCAGCTCGCCCTGCGTACAACCGATCCAAACCGCGTCGCCGAGTTCTATCAGTCGGCATTCGGGTTTCGGCTCCTCGCCGGCGACCCCGACGGCGCTGACCTCGAGCTCGGAGGCTTCGAGCTGAGCTTCCGCCGCGGTGAAACGCCAACGCGCGATGGCATGCAGATCGGCTTCAAGGTGGATACGGCATCCGAGGTCGATGCGTGGGCGCAGGAACTGGGTCGACGCGGGTTCGCGCTCGTCGCGCCGCCGTCGGGCGACCGCTGGGAGGGTAGCCGCAGCTTTCGCATCGCGGATCCTGACGGACGGCAGGTCGCCGTCTTCTTCGACTATCCGCGCTAGACGCCGCGACCGATAGCGAGCCTCGCCGATAGCCCTCGCGTCGTTGACCGTGGCCTCGGTATCGGTGTATCATCCGTCGGCAATTCGCGTACGTTTGCAGGGCCACCCGTCCGTGATCGGAAGGTGGCCTTGTTGTTGAAGGAGAGCAGGACCTGGCAAAGGACCTCCGCATCAATGAAATGATCCGCATCCGCGAGGTGAGGATCATCGATGATCAAGGTGAGCAGCTCGGCGTCATGCCGACCTTCGAGGCGCTCGCTCTGGCCCAGGAGAAGGGACTCGACCTCGTGGAGGTCGCGCCCACGGCGGTGCCGCCGGTGTGCCGCATCCTCGACTACGGGCAGTACAAGTACGAGCTCCAGAAGCGCGAACGAGAACAGAAGAAGAAGCAGAAGTCGCAGTCGTTCAAGGAAGTGCGCCTGGGCGTCAAGGTTGACGTCCACGACCTCCAGACCAAGGCGCGTCGAGCGGGCCAGTTCCTGGATCATGGGGACCGGGTGAAGGTCACCGTGCGCTTCCGCGGGCGTGAGATCAGCCACTCGAACCTGGGACGCGACCTGCTCATGAAGACCGCAGAACTCCTCGCGGAGCATGGCATGATCGAGCGTCAACCGCTCCTCGAGGGGCGAAGCATGTACATCGTCATGGCACCGCTCGATAAGCGGACAGAGAAGAAGACCGATACCGAGGGCAACGCAACTGCGGAGTCCGCGGGAGAGACCATAGGCGACGCGGTCGCCGCCAGGCCAGTAGCGGCAGCTGCCGCGAGACCGGCCGAGGCGACGAGCGAGACGCCGGCGCAGCAGGGATCCTAACCGTGCCGAAGATGAAAACCCACAAGGGGACGGCCAAGCGCTACCGAAAGACCGGGTCCGGAAAATGGGTCCGGGCCAAGGCTTGGCGAGGCCATCACCTCGAAATCAAGTCCAGCCGCCGTGCGCGTCGCTACGCGGGCGTGGCTCCCGTTTCGGAGACCCACACCGCCAAGCTCGAGCGGCTGATGCCGTATTCGGCCAAGGGAAGCTGACCGATGGCCAGAGTCAAGCGCGGCGTTCCCGCGCATCGCCGTCACAAGCGGTTGCTGAACCAGGCGGAAGGCCGCCGCGGTACGCGTTCGAAGCTCATCCGTCCGGCGCGAGAAGCACTCATACACGCCCTCGTATACGCGTATCGGGATCGGCGCGACCGCAAGCGCGACATGCGGCGCCTGTGGATCGAGCGGATCAATGCGGCATCGCGCCAGCGCGGCGTGCCGTATGGACGCTTCATGGCCGGCCTCAAGGCCGCGGGTGTCGAAGTCGATCGGAAGATCCTGGCCGACATGGCCGTTCGTGAGCCCGCCGCGTTCACCGCCATGGTCGACGCCGCCAAGGCGACCTTTACCAGCTGACCGGCGTTTTCCGACGCCGGTCCTCACGGCCCTGTCCCGATTGCGGGACGGGGTCGTTCGCGTATGACTCATGATGAACGCAGACCGATGAGTATTTCGCCACACACCAAGCCGCAGGAAGCTCTACACCTGACCAAATGACTGACCTACGGACCGATCTCGACGATCTGAGGAGCACCGCACGCGAGCGGCTGGCCGCCTCCACGACCGCCGAGGGCATTGAGGCCCTTCGCCACGACCTCCTGGGTCGCTCGGGCCGACTGACGATGCTCCTGCGGCAGCTGGGATCGGTTTCTGTGGAGATCCGGCCGGCTTTCGGGCAACTGGCCAACGAGATCCGACGCGAGCTGGAGGCTGCGATCGAGAGCCGGCTTGATGTCCTGCGCTCAGGCGACCTCGACGCTCGGCTGGCTGACGAGACGCTCGACATGAGCGCACCCGGGCGGCCGATGCGCATCGGTCATCTCCACCCCATCCTGACCACCATGCGCGACCTGCGCGAGATCTTCCACGCGTATGGATTCGAGGTATTCGAGGGACCCGAGATCGAGACCGAGGAGTACAACTTCGAACTCCTCAACATCCCGCCCGATCATCCGGCTCGCGACCTGTGGGACACGCTGTTCGTGGCGGAGCCCGGAACCGCAGAATCCGGCCCGCCGCGCCCAGCCGCCGACGGGACCATCCTGCGCACGCACACCTCGCCGGTGCAGGTGCGGGCCATGCGTGAACTTCAGCCGCCGATCCGGGTCATCACCCCGGGACGCTGCTTCCGGTACGAGGCGGTAGATGCCAGTCACAGCTTCGAGTTCTTTCAGATCGAGGGACTGGTGGTTGACCGCGACACGAGCCTGGCCGACCTGAAAGGCATGCTCGAGGAGATCGCGCGCGCTCTCTATGGCCGTGAGGTCCGCACGCGCTTCCGTCCGGGGTATTACCCGTTCACGGAGCCGAGCGTCGCCTTCGACATCGGCTGCCTGGTGTGCGGTGGCGAGGGTTGTCCGGCCTGCAAGCGATCGGGCTGGATGACGATCCTGGGTGCCGGCATGGTGCATCCGACGGTGCTGCGCAACGGTGGCTTCGACCCCGACGAGTTCCAGGGCTACGCCTTCGGCATGGGCCCCGATCGGATGACGATGTTGCGCCACGGCATCGGAGACATTCGCCTCTTCTTCAGCGCGGATCTGCGCTTTGTCACCCAGTTCGCGGAGGGCCGCTAGATGCGCGTTCCGCTCGCCTGGCTGCGCGAGTACGTCGATATCACGCTCACGCCGCGCGAGCTGGCGGATGCGCTGACCATGCGCGGCATGGAGGTCAGCAACATCGAGATCGCGGGGGCTGACTGGACCGATGTCGTGGTCGGGCGTGTGATCGAGGTGCAACGTCACCCGAATGCCGACACCCTGTGGTTGACGCGAGTTGATGCCGGCAACGGACCGGTCGAGATCGTGTGCGGCGCCCAGAACCTGGAGGCCGGCCAGCTCGTCCCCACCGCGCTGGTCGGTGCCGTCCTGCCGGGCGAACGACGGATCGAGCGCAGCAAGATTCGCGGCGTGGTGAGCAACGGCATGCTGTGCAGCGCCATCGAGCTCGGTTTAGGGGCCGATGCCGACGGTATCCACATTCTCGGGCACGCCGAGGAGATCGCGCCGGGCACGCCGGTGGCTGAAGTCGTCGGCGACATCGTTCTCGAAGTGGACGTGAAGCCGAATCGCGGCGACGCTCTCTCGATGGTGGGCATGGCGCGCGAGATCGCGGCCCTGACCGGGGCGGAGCTGCGACTTCCATCGGTCATGTTCGAGGAAGCCGATGAAGGGGCCGATGCGCACGTTGTCGTGCGGATCGATGACACGGCGCTCAATCCTCGCTTCACGGCACGCTGGTTCGACGGGGTCTCCAACGGGCCGTCGCCGGATTGGATGCAGCGACGGCTTCACACCGTCGGAATTCGGCCGATCAGCGCCGTCGTGGACGTGACGAACTACGTGATGCACGAGCTTGGTCAGCCGATGCACGCATATGACGCCGATACGATCCCCGACGGTGAGATCGTCGTGCGCCGGGCGCGAGCGGGAGAGCGGCTGACCACCATCGACCACGTCGAGCGGACGCTTGATGAGCAGATGCTGGTGATCGCCGATCGCGACGGGGCCATCGGGCTGGCCGGGATCATGGGCGGCGCCTCCACCGAGGTGACGGAGACCACTCGACGCGTGATCCTCGAGTCGGCCATCTTTCACGGCCCGACCATTCGGAACACGGCGCGACGCCTGGGCCTGCGCTCCGAGGCAAGCATGCGACACGAGAAGGGAATCGGACCCGACCTGCCACGCCAGGCAGCTGATCGGGCCGCGCAGCTCATCGCCGAGACCACCGGAGCGAGCGTGGGCCGCGACATCGTGGACAACGATCCGGATGCCACCGGGCCGGCGAGCGTGGTGATTGACCTGTCGCGCGTTGGTCGCCTGCTCGGCCTGCCGCTCGATCCGGGGACCGCACGCGAGCTGCTCGAGCCGCTCGGCTTTCGCGTGCCGGGGGATGGGGAAGTCGTGGAGGTGTCCGTCCCATCTCATCGGCTCGACGTCACGGTGGAAGCAGACGTGGCGGAGGAGATAGCGCGCGCTTACGGGTACGATCGGATCACCGGCCGCCTTCCCCAGGCTGCCCTGCCGCCGTATCGCACGGACCCGAGCGAACCGCGGCAGCGCGTGCGACGCATCCTGGCCGGCATCGGGCTCGACGAGGTCGTGACCCATGCTCTCATCGGCGCGGACGATCTGTCGCGCGCCGGTTACGACGCTGCCGGCCCGGATCTGGTGCGCCTGTTCAACCCGCTGAGCCAGGATCACGAAATCCTGCGCCCGGTCCTGTACCCATCCCTACTGGCGGCAGTGGCCGAGAACGTGCGGCAACGAAGGCCCGACGCATGGCTGTTCGACCTCGCCAAGATCTACTGGTACAGCCCCGGCTCGCCGACGCCTCGAGATAGGCGCTCCGAGACCGCCGGCACGGGTCGCTATGAATCATGGGAGCTGGGGATCATCCTGGCTGGCGCCGGCAGCCCGGCCACGTCGGACCAGCCCGCTCAGGAGGCCGATGTGGCGACCATCAAGGGCGTGGTCGACGCCCTGCACGATGCGTTGGGTGCTCCTAGGCCGGCGTATCGGGCGGAAGAGCCTCAGGGTCGCCATCCGCACCGGCATCCGGGCCGTACCGGCCTGATCTGCGATGCCGCCGGGCGTGCATATGGATCGTTGGGTGAGGTGCACCCTCGCATCGTCGAGGCGTGGGGCCTCGTCGGCCGGCCGGTCGATGCTGGACTCAGCGTCGATCGCCTGCTTGACCTGGTACCGGGCACACGACGCACCCGACCCATCCCCGCCGCTCAACCGATCGATCGTGACCTGGCGGTGGTGGTCGATGAAGCGACCTCGATCGGAGAGCTCCTGCGCGTCGCTCGTTCGAGTGCCGGGCCTCTGCTCGACGAGGTTCGGCTGTTCGACATCTATCGCGGGGAGCAGATCGGAGCCGGGCGCGTCAGCTACGCCCTCGCATTCCGCTTCCAGCCGGTGGGGACCGGGGACGAGAGGGCGGCCGACAAGGCGCTGAACAAGGTTCGTGGCTCGCTCCGCCATCACCTGGGGGCGGAGATCCGATAGGAGCATCGGTACCTTGTCGCCCGTGGTGGCAGGCTGGTACCCTTGCGGCCGCCCGAGCCGCATTTCCGCGCTCGGTGCCTTCAGGAACACCGTGAGGAGTCTGACCGCGTGGAGGTGCTCGCACAGCTGAGCTGGATAGACCTGGTGATCATCGGCCTTCTTGCCGGCGGCGTCTTCGTGGGCTTCACCCAGGGCATGATTCGCTACGTGCTCAACACGCTCGCTGTCATCGGGGCGTTCGTGCTCGCCGCCCAGCTCAAGGGTCCCCTCATCGACCTGCTTGGCTTCTGGACGGCGTTCACACCAGAAGGACGAGAGCTGCTCGTGTTCGTGCTCCTCTTCTTCGGCTTTGTCATCGGGGCATGGTTCGTGATTCGAGCGGTCTATCGCCGCACTCGACTGCCGATCGTGAAGCAGCTCGACGAGCTCGGTGGCGCGATCTTCGGGCTGCTCTTTGCCGCGCTGGTGCTGACCTTCCACCTCGTGGTGTACGACAGCTTCTTCCGCGGTGGCGGCGAGACCGGAGGCTGGGTCGCGAGCTACTATGAGCTCCTCAACGACTCGCTCATCGTCGCCTTCTTCCGCGAGACGATCATTCCGGTTGCCGGCACCCTGGCGCGACCATTCGTCCCGGACGAGATCGCTCAGCTTCTCCAATGATCGGAGCGCCGGTCGACGCGTCGGCTGCGCTCGATCGTCACTGGTTCGACCGACCGGCGGTCGAGCTTGCGCGTGAGCTGCTGGGCGCTCGGCTGGTCCACGGGTCCTCGGATGGAGTGGTCGGTGGTCGGATCGTCGAGGTGGAAGCCTACCGCGGCCCCGAGGATCGGGCGGCGCACTCGTCACGCGGTCGCACGCCGCGTAACGCCGTGATGTTCGGAGAGCCCGGACACTTGTACGTCTACCTCATCTATGGCCTGCACAACTGCCTCAACGTCGTCGCCGGCCCCGGCTCAAAGCCCGAAGCTGTGCTCATCCGTGCCATCGAGCTTGACGAGGGTATCGCGCTGGCTCGCCAGCGGCGCGGTGCACGTGCCCTCGACTACCGCCTGGCCTCCGGTCCGGGCAACGTCGCGCGAGCCCTAGGTGTCGATCGCTCCTTGGACGGGGTGGACCTTCTGACTGGCCCCGTGCGAGTGGAGGCCCGCAGCGGATCCATGCCGCGTGCACGCCGCGGCCCGCGCATAGGCGTGGACTACGCAGGCGCCTGGGCCGCGCGCCCCCTGCGCTTCTGGATCACTGATGACCGCCACGTCTCCCGACGCTGAGCTCACCTCCGGTGCCGCTGCTGACGGCGCCACGCTGCGCGCACTGGAGTTCGCTGCCATCGTCGACCAGCTCGCCGCGCTGACGAGCTTCGAACCGTCCCGCGAGCTTGCCGTCGCCAGCGTCCCGGTGGCCGATGCGGCCCACGTACGACTGCTCCAGGACCAGACCGACGAGGCGTCGCGACTGCTGGGCGAGCAGGCGCAAGTCACCATCGGTGCCGCTCGGGACATCCGCGCGGCGCTTGATCGCGCCGCGCGCGGCGGGAGGCTCACGCCGCAGGAGCTGCTCGAAATCGGGATCACGCTTGATGCCACCGAGCGATTCGCCGCGCGATTGAAGACATGGCGAGCACCGCTGTTCGGGGGCGTCCGAGACGAGCTGGATGCGGCCCCCAGTCTGGCCGAGCGGCTGAATCAAAGCATCGACGATGGGGGAGAGCTGCTCGACAGCGCCTCGTCCGAGCTGGGAGCCATCCGCAAGCGACTGCGCACCGCGCAGGATCGGGTTCGAGAACGCCTGAACACCATGCTGCGCTCGTCGCAGATGGCCGGCATCATCGGCGATCCCATCGTCACCGTTCGCGCCGGCCGCTATGTCATCCCGATCCGCGCTGAGGCAAAGGGACGCGTCAAGGGCATCGTGCACGATCAGAGCGCGTCGGGGGCCACGCTCTTTATCGAGCCGCTGACGGTGGTGGACCTCAATAACACCTGGATCGAGGCCACCTTGGCGGAGGAACGCGAGAAGGAGCGCATTCTCGACGAGCTCTCCAGGCTGGTGGAGGCGGGCGCCGAATCCCTCCGCGCCAGCCTGGCGGCCATGGCCAGGGCGGATCTATGGCTGGCGCGCGCGCGACTGGGCGATGGCATGGATGGCGTTCGGCCGGCCATCAGCGGCGACGCGGCCGAGCTCCTGTCAGCGCGCCATCCACTCCTGGGCACCGAAGCGGTGCCGATTGATTTGCGCGTCGGCGATCGGTTCGGCTACCGCGCGTTAGTCGTGACCGGTCCGAACACAGGCGGCAAGACGGTCTCGCTCAAGTCGTTGGGCCTGTTGGCGCTGATGCACCAGGCCGGCCTGCGCGTTCCCGCCGCTGAAGGCGCCCGATTGCCGGTCTTCCGGCGCGTCATGGCGGACATCGGCGATGAGCAGAGCATCGCGCAGTCTCTGTCCACCTTCTCGAGCCACCTCCGCAACGTCGTGAGATTCGTGGCGGCCGCCGGTCCAGGCACGCTGGTCCTGCTCGACGAGGTCGGCGCCGGAACGGATCCGGCGGAGGGATCGGCGCTGGCCATGGCGGTCGTGGCGCGATTGCTCGATGCCGGCGCCATTGTGGCAGCCACCACGCACTATGCCGAGCTCAAGACATTCGCCACCGAACATTCGGGCGTGACCAACGCGGCCGTCGAGTTTGACGTCGCGACGCTCCGCCCCACGTATCGCCTGACCATCGGGCTGCCCGGCAAGAGCCAGGCCTTCGCCATCGCCGAGCACCTGGGCCTGCCCAGCGAGATCCTGGCCGATGCGCGTGCCCGCATCTCGGTCGAGCACGCGAGCTTGGAGGAGACGCTCACCTCAATCGCACAGGCGCAGGAAGCCCAGGCCGCGGCACTGCGCGACGCGACCTCGGAGCGGGCGCAGGCGGTCAGCGAGCGCGAACGCGCGAGCGGCGGTGTCGCCCGCGCCCGAGCCGAGGCGGGCCAGATCCTGGCCGACGCCCGCAGACTGGCCGACAACCTCATCGCGCGCGCCGAGCGGGAGGTGGCCGACATTCGGCGAGAGCTCACGCGCCAGCGCAACCTCGGGAGTACACGGTCCCAGGCAAATACCGATGCGTTCGAGGAGCTCAGCCGGCGAGCGGCGCAAGTCCGCGACGAGGCTCCGAGCCCGCCGGCGTCAGGGGCCGAAGTCGACGCATCAACACCCGGTGCGCTTCAGCCGAGGGTCGGGCTGTGGGGCCGTTCAAGAACACTGGGCAGCACCGGGCGCATCGTGGAGATCAGCGGCCGAACCGGCCGGGTGACGATGGAAACCGAGGGTGCGCGTTTGGTGATCCCCTCCGACGACGTGGAAGTCGTCACCGAGCCTGTCGGCGGCCCGGCACCACGTGATATCGAGGCAGACGAGATGCGCCGCCGCGCGGCGGCCAACATCTCGCCGACGATCGACCTGCATGGCGAGCGGGTCGACGCAGCGCTGGAGCGGGTGAGCGAGTATCTCGACGAGGCGCTGCTGGCGGGGCTGGACGAGGTGGTCATCGTGCACGGGATGGGCACCGGCGCACTGCGACGTGCGGTCCGAGAGGCGCTTGCGCAACATCCCCGCGTTCGCGGTGTGCGTGGCGGGCGCAAGGATGAGGGTGGCGACGGGGCAACGGTCGCCGAGCTCTAAGGAGCGGGCTCTGGTGTGGGTTCGGGCATCGGGGTGAGGGTCGGCGACGGAGTCTCCGTCGGGCTGGGGGTCGGCGATGGCGTGGGCGTGGGCGTGGGCGTGGGGCTGGGCGTCGGCGAGGGCGACGGCGTCGGAGTGGCGGTCGGCGTCGGCGTCGGTGACGGGGTCGGAGACGAAGTCGGCACTTCGCCCGGCGTGCACTCCTCGATTGGTGCAAATGGCGCGTCGATCGGTCCCGGATACGGGACGCGCACGTTGCCATTCAGCTCCTCTTCACGGCCGGTCCACTCGGTGATCCAGGCTGCGTTGGCCGCGTCCCAGGTTGGCCGATCCTCTTCCCAACCGTTGAGGTCGAGATACACCTCCTCCACCGGCTCAGCCGGAGGTGGTTCGGCCGACGGATCGGGCGATCCGGATGGCGCGACCGTCTCGAAATCGCCGCAACCGTCCTGCCAGATCTTGCCGGTCTCGGCCTCGATCCGCAGTTCGCGATGCGTCGTGTCCTGCTGCGATGGCTGGCGGTCGGCGCGAACGACCTCACTCACAGTCGTCTCGGTGAACTCACCCGGTAGAAGTCCGCTGATTGCGTCGATCGTGATGTCGGCGACGCCGTCGGGGCGCGTGAAGTCGTGGATCGGGAGCTCGTTGAGCGCGGCCACTTCGGCCATGTAGTCGTGCCAGATGAAGGTCGGGCCATCGGCGGCGAACACGTCCTGGATGGGGGAGAAGTCACTGTTGCCGACCCAGACGCCGGTCACGATTGCCCCATCGGTGATGGCCGGGTCAGGATCACCTGCCAGGTAGCCGACCGCCTGAAGGTCACGGAAGTCATTGGTCGTGCCGGTCTTGAGCGTGGCCGGGCGGCGGCCGGCATCGGTCTGGAACTGGAAACGAGGTCCCCACAACGGATTCGTCTCCGGATCGGTATTGTCGGCGAGGATATCGGTCACCAGATAGGCCGATGCAGCCGAGAGCACCCGCTCCGGTTCGTCGGCATCGGTCGCATGGTCGTAGATGACGGTACCAGCGGCGTCCTCGATGCGCTCGATCAGGTACGGCGGCGCGAACTCCCCGCTGTTCGCGATGCCCCCGTACGCGCCTGCCAGGTCGAGCATGTGGACGCCGATGGTGCCGAGCGTGAGCGAGGGGATAGCCACCTCATCCTCCTGTCGCGGGTCCCACTCGAGACCGAGCCGCTCCGCCATGGTCACCACGATTTCGGTACCGATGAGCTGTTGGGCCTTGGCAACCGGGATGTTGAGCGAGTATTTCAGTGCGTCGCGGACGCGAACGGGACCACGCTCCCGGTTGTCGGCGTTCGGCACGGAATAGCCGTCGATGATTTCGCCCTCGACATCCATGAACATCGTGGCCGGGGTGATGGTGCCGGTCTCGAAACCGGCCGCGTACGTGATCGGCTTGAATGCCGATCCAGACTGGCGGAAGCCCTGGCCAAGGACGTCGTAGTTCGGTTGATGCTGCGGCGTCGCTTCTCCGTAGAAGTTGGCCGATCCGACGTAGGCCAGCACAGCCCCGGTTCGATAGTTGATCGTCACGATCGCGTCGTTGTTGATGTTGCGTCCCTGGAGCTGGGCGATCCATGTCAGCGCCTGCTCGCCGTATTTCTCGGTGAGCTCCGCGTCCGACAGGCGGTCCATGTCATACGCGACCTCGGCCCACTTCTCGGCGGTCGTCTGATATCCGTCGTAGTCGAGTGTCGTGGTGATTCGCAGACCACCGATGTCGAGCAGATCCTCGCCTTCGAGCAGCTCAGCCGCCTCGCGGCGCACGGCATACACGAAGTGCGGCGCTCGGTAGGCAGTGTCCCTGGGCGGCGCCAGCCTGATCCGCTCGGCCAGGGCTTCATCGTATTCGGCCGGGGTGATGAACTCGGATTGGACCATCTGCCGGAGCACGATGTTGCGCGAGGTGATGGCCTGAGCCGATTCAAGCACGAAGGAGACGGTCCCACCATCGATCTGTTCAGTGACGGCCTCGGTCGTCGGGTCCAGGCGCGACGGAGCACGTACCAGGCTGGCCAGCATCGCGGCCTCGCTCACCGTCAATTGGTCCTCGGGAGCGTCCGATGTCAGATCTTTGTCGAAGTAGCCGCGCGCCGCGGCCCAGATGCCATAGGCGTTGTTGCCGTAATACACCTGGTTGAGGTACATCTCGATGATCCGCTCCTTGCCCTCCCGGCCCGGGTATCGGTCGTCGAGCCGGAGCGCGAGGAGCGCTTCCTTCACCTTGAGCTCGACGCCACGGCTCGGATCGGCCATGAGCTGCGTGTCGAGAAGGCGCGTGCCAACCAGCTGCTGACAGATCGTGCTGGCGCCTGAGACAGTTGCGCCCGCCTGAAAGTTCTGGACGAAGGCACGCACGATGGCCTTGAAGTCGACGCACGGGTTCTCCCAGAACGTCTGATCCTCAGCGGCAACCTGCGCGTCGACCATCAAGGTCGGAATCTCCTCGAACGGAATGACACGACGGTCCTCGGCCGCAAACGCGGCGAGCTCGGTACCGTCGGCCGACATCACCGTCGATCCCTCGGCGAGGTCAAAGTTCTCGATCTCGGCGATGTCGGGCAGGTCGCTGGTGAAGCTGGCGTAGACGCTCATCACACCGATGAACAGGCCCATCGCCAGGACGCCGAAGACGCCGAGGATCAGGCGCGGAAGTGCGGTCGAACCGGGTGGTCGTCGTCGCCTGGGAGCCCCCCTGGCGCCGCGTGCCTGCGCGGGTCCCCGGCCCGGCGGCGGTGGTCGTCGGGTCATCGCGGCGCAGCCTAGCATGGATGATCGGGGGGCGACGTTTTGGCCTCCGTATACTGCCGTTCCATGAGCCCAACTGCAGACGTCCTCGATGAGCTCGAATGGCGTCGAATGGTCGCCGATCACACCGATCTCGACGCCCTGCGCGCGGCGATGACCGCCGGCCCGATCGCTTTCTACGGCGGCTTCGACCCGACAGCGCCGAGCCTCCACTTCGGGAATCTCGTGCTGCTCGTCACCATGCGGCGCCTGCAGGTGGCCGGGCATCGGCCAATCGGCCTGGTGGGCGGAGCCACGGGCCTGGTCGGGGATCCGAGTGGGCGCACCAGTGAGCGCACGCTTCATGAGCGAGACGTCGTCGGTGAATGGGTAGAGCACATTCGCTCGCAGATCGAGCGGTATCTCTCATTTGAGGGTCCGAACGCCGCTATCGTCGTCAATAACCTCGATTGGACCGCCAGCATGTCGGCCGTTGACTGGCTGCGCGATATCGGCAAGCACTTCAGCGTGAGCCGGATGTTGGCCAAGGAGGCCGTCAGCGCGCGACTGGAAGCCGGCGGCATCAGCTATACCGAGTTCAGCTACCAGGTCATGCAGGCGCTCGACTTCCTGGAGCTGTACCGACGTCACGGCTGCATCCTTCAGATGGGTGGCAGCGACCAGTGGGGCAACCTGACCGCCGGCGTCGACCTCATCCGTCGCGTGGAGGGCGCGACTGTTCATGCACTCGCGACGCCGCTCATCACGCGGCCGGACGGGGAGAAGTTCGGTAAGAGCACCGGTTCCACGCTATGGCTGGATCCGGCGCGAACCTCGCCGTTCGCCTTCTACCAGTGGTTCCTCAACGTCGACGACACCGTTGTCGGCACGTACCTGCGCGTCTTCAGCTTCCGATCGCGGGCTGAGATCGAAGAGTTCGAAGCATCGATTGTTGCTCGCCCGGACGCCCGAGAGGCGCAACGGTCGCTGGCGTCAGAGGTGACAACATTGGTGCACGGAGCCGATTCGGCCGCAGCCGCAGCCGAGGCCAGCCAGGCGCTCTTCGGTGACGGGGACCTGGCATCGCTCGATGCCGCCACGCTCGAAACCGCCTTCGCCGACCTGCCGCGCGCGAGCCTTCGCGACCCGATGCCATCGATCCTTGATCTTCTGGTCGAGTCCGGCCTCTCAGAGAGCCGTGGCCAAGCCCGTCGAACGCTGAACGAGGGAGGCGCATACGTCAATAATCAGCGGGTGACAGACGCCACCGCCGTCCCTGATCAATCCGAATTGCTGGCCGGACGTTGGCTGCTGCTCCGACGCGGCAAGCGCAACCTCGCGGTGGCCGAGGTCGCGGAGCGGTGAGGCTCGCGTTCGCCACCGGCGCCCTCGCCTCCGGCTTCGTGGCGGCCGGAATCTCGGCCTTCTTCATCTGGGTCACCACGGTCGTGACCCGATCGGCCGATCCGTGGTCCGCCGCGCCGTGGGTGGTGAGCGTCTTTGCGGCGATCGTGGCAGGCGCCACGTACGTCGCGGAAGGCATTGCGTACCGTCGAACGCTCGGCCGGATGCGGGCGACCGGCGAGCCATTGGCGTATCGACCGTAGTCCCGGCGCCTCCGGCGTCAGTGGCCGCGCTCCGGAGTGTGGCCGTTGTGCGAGGCGGCTTCTGCCACCACCCGGTCGGCGATGGTCGTCGGCACCTCGGCGTAGTGGTCAACCTTCCAGCTGAATCTGCCGCGGCCCTGCGTGATCGAGCGCAGCTCGGTGGCGTAGTGGAACATCTCGGCCTGCGGGACCTGCGCTTTGAGGTGCTGATGGCCATTGGCCAAATCCATGCCGAGCACGTGCCCGCGCTTCGAGGTGATCTGGCCCATCACATCGCCCATGAATTCGTCGGGGACCACGACATCAACCTCGAGGATCGGCTCCAGCAGCGCCGGTGAGGCGGCATCGAACGCTTTCCTCAAGGCCTGCGACGCCGCGACTTTAAAGGCCATCTCGGAGCTGTCGACGGTGTGATAGGAGCCGTCCACCAGCGTCGCGGACAGATCGACCACCGGGTACCCGGCCAGAATGCCCTCGGCCATCGCCTCGCGTAGACCCTTCTCGACGGCTGGAATGTATTGCTTGGGCACGACGCCACCCACGATCCGGTTGCCGAACTGGAAGCCGGCGCCCATCTCTGCAGGCGCGAACTCGATGACGACGTGCCCGAACTGGCCGTGGCCGCCCGTCTGGCGCTTGTAGCGATTCTCGATGCGCGCCGCCTGCCGAATGGTCTCGCGATACGGAACGCGCGGTGTCGCGGTGCTGACCGATGCCCCGAACTTGCGCTTGAGCCGATCCACGATGACATCGACGTGCGCGTCGCCCATCGCGGTCAGGACGGTTTCGCCGGTTCCCTCCTCTCGCCGGATTTCCACGCACGGATCCTCTTCGATCAGCCGATGGAGCGCCTGACCCAACTTGTCGAGATCGGCCTTCGACTCGGGCTCGATTGCAACCTGGAGAGAAGGCGCCGGAAAGGCAAGTGGCGCGAACTCCACGGCACCGGCCTGATCGCTGACGAGCGTATCCCCGGCATGCGTCGACGTCAGCTTTGCCACCGCGGCGATGTCGCCGGGGCCCACCTTCGCAAGGGTCTCCGTTTCCTTGCCGTGCACGGACAGGAGGTTGCCGATGCGCTCGGACTCTCGGCGTGTCGCGTTGTAGACGTGACCCTGGCCCGAGAGCGTGCCCGATACCACGCGGAAATACGTCAGGCGGCCGACGAATGGATCGGCGCTCGCCTTGAACACCTGGGCGACGAACGGGCCGGCCGGGTCAGGCGTCAGCTCCGTCCCATCTGCCGTGGGACGGGTGCCAACCTCGGCGGGGGAGGGAACATGCTTCACGATCATCCTGATCAATTCGCGAACGCCGATATTCGCCGTCGCGGAACCGACGAAGACCGGGACCACCGAGCCTTCGCGCGTGCCCTTGTGCAGGGCGGCCTCGATCTCGGCGTCGGTGAACGCCTCGCCCTCGAGGTACTTCTCCATCAGCTCATCGCTGGCTTCCGCCGCGGCCTCGACCAGTGCGTCACGCCGCGAATGCTCGGCTCCCTCCATCTCCGGCGGGATTGGGACCTCCTTGGGCTTGCCGCTCTCGTAGACGTTGGCGTGCTCCTCGATGACATCGACGTAGCCGCGAAACGTCCCCGCGGAACCGATGGGCAGATAGACCGGCGCGATCTTCGGTCCGAAGCGCGCCTTGAGCTGCTCCAGCGTGGCGTCGTAGTTCGCGTTCTCGCGATCCATCTTGTTGATGAAGACCATCCGCGGCAGGCCACGCTCGTCCGCTAACCGCCAGACTTCCTCGGTGCCGACCTCGACCCCGGCGGACGCGTCGACCACCACGATGGCCGCATCGACGGCGGCCAGCGCCTCAACCACATCGGCCTGAAAGTCGGCGTAACCTGGCGTGTCCACGATGGTGACGCGCACGCCCTCGTGCTCTATGGAGCCGATGGCCAGGTTGATGCTCTGGCTGCGCTTGTGCTCGTCCGGGTCCCAATCCAGCGTAGTGGTACCTGCCTCAACGCTGCCAAGGCGGGCGATCGCGCCGGCGTCGAACAGCATGGCCTCGGCGAGACTCGTCTTTCCTGCGCCACCGTGGCTGATGAGTGCGACGTTGCGGATCCTGTCGGGCGTGGTCGGCTTCATCGATGCTCCTCGCGCATGGTCGTGGCGAGGCGTCATTATAGGAGCCTCAATGATTGCTCACGTTGATTACGTCACGGATCCTGCGGCCTCCGATGACCCGATCAGATTCCTGATCGATGCGATTGCGCAGCCCGGGTCAGCGCTCCTGCTCGGAATCGGCGTCGTGGTGGCGCTTGCGGGGATCCTGGCCTGGGCACGATGGCGGCCCCTGGATGCGGCGCGGCTCCGGCTCATCGAACGCGCGGAGACCTACCGCGAATACATCCCGTGGATCGTGCGGCTGTCAATCGGGCTGGTGCTGATCGGCTCCGGATTGTCGCGCGTGCTGTTCCTGCCGACGCTTGAGGCGGGCGGCCTCCTCGCGCTGCTGTTGACGGCATCCGGCTTCCTACTGCTGCTCGGCCTGGCCGTGCGGCCGGCGGCGCTGATCGCGCTCGGAACCTACATCGCCACGCTGGTTTTTAATCCGGAACTGGTCATGATGCTCGACGTGGCCGGTGCCCTGAGCGCGGCGGCTATCCTTGGACCGGGCCGGCCCTCGCTCGACGACCTGCTGCGCGCTGCCTTCCCGCGCGGACCCGGCGCGCGTGCCGCCAACCAGAATCTCGCGATGGGACGCTACGACGATCTCGTGCCGCTCCTGGTCCGATGTGGCCTCGGCGGTGCTTTCGTCGCGTCCGGGGTCATCGACAAGCTTCTCATCCACGACCAGGCACTGGCCGCGGTGGAGCGGTACGGTCTGACCGCCGTCGTGCCCGTGGCGCCCGAGCTTTGGGTGCTCGGTGCCTTCCTGATCGAGACCGCGCTCGGGTTGGCCATCGTCCTCGGCGTCTTGACTCGGTTCAGCGCCATCGTCGGCTTTGCCGTGCTCACCCTCGCCCTGTTCGCCCTGCCCGACGACCCGGTCATTGCGCACGTTGCGCTCTTCGGCCTGTCGTCACTGCTCGTGATCACCGGCGCCGGGCGCTGGAGCCTGGACCGAGCGGTCCTCCAACCGTTGGGGGACAGACTCCGTCACGCGTGATTGGTAGAATCGGCCGCAAGGAGGACCAATGTCAGGTCACAGCAAATGGTCGACGATCAAGCGGCAGAAGGGTGCCAACGACGCGAAGCGCGGCGCCCTGTTCACCAAGCTTGCTCGCGAGATCATCACGGCCGCGCGCAACGGAGGGGCCGATGTCGAGGCCAACCATCGGCTGCGCATGGCGGTGGACAAGGCCAGACAGAACTCCATGCCCGCGGACAACATCAAGCGCGCGATCGAGAAGGCAACCGGATCGGGCGCCGATGCCGAGCAGTACGAAGAGGTCACCTACGAGGGGATCGGTCCGGCCAATGTCGCGGTCATCGTGGCCGCCATGACGGACAATCGGAATCGCACGGCCTCCGAGATCCGCAGCACATTCAGCAAGGTCGGAGGCTCGCTCTCGAACGTAGCATGGCAATTCGAGCTCAAGGGGGTTATCAGTCTCCCGCTGAACGGCCAGGATCCCGATGACGTCACGCTTACCGCGATCGACGCCGGTGCCGCAGATGTCGGTGCGCCCGAGGCCGGCAGCATCGTCGTCTCTACGGAACCCGGCGACCTCGAGACCGTCCGCCAGGCGCTCGCCGCCGCGGGCCACGAGGCGGAATCAGCCGAGCTGTCGATGGAGCCCACCACGACGATCGCGATCACCGACGAGAAGCAGGCACGAGCCGTCCTCCAGTTCATGGAGCGGCTAGAAGACCTCGACGACGTGCAGAATGTCTATGCCAATTTCGACATTCCTGCCGAGCTCATGGAGCAGCTCGAGGCGCAGGTCGCCTAACCGTCGGTACGGAGGTAGCCGCTGAGCAACGCCCCGACGTCCGGCACCATCTCTTGGCGCAGACGGTAGCGCTTCGAGGCAACGCCGACCGATACGAGCCCCGCAGAACGCAGCACGATCATGTGATGGTGCATCGTCGTCTTGGCCACACCGAACGTCTCGGCCAGCTCCATGAGCGTCTTTTCGCCGCCAGACAGCGCGCGGAGGATGCGGAGGCGCTTTTCGTCGCCGAGCGCCTTCGACAGACGCACCAGCCGCAGGGGTGGCGCATCGGTCTCGGCGCTGACGCTTTCGTCGGCTACGGGGAAGGTGATGAGCAGAACGTTTCCAAACTCGGTGTGTGCGACGAGGGGACGGTGCACGAAGCTTGGGACCATGACGACCCGGTCGATGCCAGGGCGCGGCGTGAACTCGACGCCGTTCGTGGCGGCAGTGAAGAACTCTTCCATCCGCAGGTCGCGCATCTGTTCGCGCTTGGCTTCTGCGTCCCGTTCGAGGATCGGCATGACGGTTTCGGATTCGGGCCCCCAGACGCGCTCCGCCCACTCGCCCAGCGCCCCGATCAGCTCCACCTTGAGCTGCCGTCCGTCAGCGGTCAGCACCGCGCGCAGGTAGGTCGTCCACGGCTCCCAGTCCGGGTTGGACGTGCGCAGAAATTCGGCCTGCGCCTCGGCATCGCCGCCCACTGCGGCGCGGATGACCGAGGCGGGTGTCATGCGTCGCGTGTCGCGCGCGTAGAACTGCACGAGATGGAGCTTGATCTCGTCAGCGTCGGTCTGGTGCAGGTGATCGAGGAATGCCGGGATGGTGGCTGGTGCCGGCGCGTCATGCGCGAGCGCAACGAGGTGGATGAAGGTGTCGCAATCATCCTGAGAGACTGCGCGGATGCGGCCGATGAGCTCGTCCCCGGCCCGCTGACGCGCGGAGTCGATCCACTCGCGGCCGATGTCGTAGGTGTCGGCCTCGGACTCCTCGAGCACGACGGCCATGCTGAGCAGGAGCTCGTAGGCGGGCGAGACCGCGATCGTCACCAAAGGTGGCTCACCGGGTCGTCGCGTGGGGGCCACGGGTCAGGCGGTCTCGGGGAGGGTGGAGGGGCAGGCGGGCCGCTGGACCCGCTCGCCGCTCAGGGTGGCTCCTGCCGCGATGAGCACGTGGCCGATGCGCACGCGCAGGCTGCCTGTGGCAGGTGCGTGTGATCGGCGTGGTGCAATTCGCAGCTGGCGTTGGCGCTCCTGGAGAAGTCGGTCCAGGACCACGGGGCTCGGCATCATCATTGTTCTATCGCCGTCCTTTCGTCCGACTATCTGCTATGTATCCGACTTGTGTCGTATGGGAGATACTGTACGACTTCGGTTGAATGGTGTCAAGCTGTTTGACGAAATTCCTCGTACAGCCAGTCGGCGGAGCGGGCATGCCGCTACCATGCGGAGCGTGATCACGCTCGGCATCGATCCAGGCACGGCCATCTGCGGCTTCGGGGTGGTGTCGCTCGAGGGTGGTTCGCTGCGGATGATCGATGCCGGCTGCGTTCGCACGCGGACGGAGGACACGGACGCCCATCGGCTTCGGCAGCTGTATGGCGCGCTGCGCGCGCTCATCGTCGAGCACCGCCCTGAGCGGGTGGGCATCGAGCGGCTCTTCTTCCAACGCAACGTCCAGACCGCCATGACGGTTGGCCAGGCTCGCGGCGTCGCGCTCTTGGTCGCGGCGGAAGCCGGACTTCCCATCGACGAGCCGACGCCGAACGAGGTCAAGCAGACGATCTGCGGAAACGGATCGGCCGACAAGCAACAGGTGGCGGCCATGGTTGAGCGACTGCTGGGCGTGAGACTGAACGGTGTCCCCGACGACGCGACTGACGCGCTCGCCATCGCCATCGGTTGCGCCTATCGCGCTGCGGCCGAGCCAAAGGCAATTGTCGGATGATCGGATCCATTCGAGGAACGGTCACGCACATCGGGCTGGACTACGCGTTGATCGAGGTTGGCGGCATCGGCTACCGCGTGGTTGCTGGCCCGGCCCTTCTCGGAAAGCTGCCCCAGGGCCGCGAGGCATCGGTCTATACCCACCATCTCGTTCGCGAGGACACCGAAGCCCTGTTCGGCTTTGCGACGACCGAGGAGCTCGCCTTCTTCGAGCTGCTCATGACCGTCTCGCAGGTCGGCCCGCGCCTGGCGCTCGCCATCACTGCGGCGCATGCCGTGACGAAGCTCCAACTTGCCATCGTGACCGATGACATCGACGTCTTCACCGCCGTCTCCGGGGTTGGCCGCAAGACGGCGCAGCGCATCATCCTGGAACTGAAGGAAAAGGTGCATGCCGCCGGGATCGCCGCCAGCGGCCCCAATTCGACCGACTCCGATGTCGTTGCCGCCCTGGAATCCCTGGGCTATTCGGCCAGTGAGGCGCGCAAGGCCGCCGGTGCAGTGGCGGGGACCGACGGCGAGCTCGACGTACGCATCAAGGCAGCACTCCAGGAACTGGCCCGTTCACGATGACCGCCCCACGCGACTGGAGCGATCCGAAAGTCGCCGAGCACATCCTGCGCTCGTATCGCGTCTGGGCCGTGGTCGGCTGTTCGTCGCACCCATGGCGAGCGTCGCACGGCGTGTCGCGCTACCTCCTGAGCCAGGGCTACGGCGTCGTGCCGATCAACCCGAACGAGGAGCTGATTCACGGCAAGCAGGCCTATCCGGATCTGCGATCCGTGCCTGCGGATCCGCGCGCCCGAATCGAGGTGGTCGACATCTTCCGCCGTTCCGACCTCGTGCTGCCGCATGTCGAGGAGGCGATCGCCATCGGCGCGAAGGCGGTCTGGATGCAGCTCGAGGTCTGGAACGAGGAGGCGGCACAGCTCGCTGCGGATGCCGGCCTGGAGGTGGTCATGAACCGATGCCCGGCCATCGACCACCCGGTCATGATCGGCACCCGCGGCGGGATTGGCTCCGAGGCCACCTAGTTGTCATCACGTGGCGGAGAATTAGCCCTCGATAGCTTCAGTCCCGGTGCAGAACCAGCCCGATGTGGCCGTATGGTGGTCGCGGGTCGGCATAGGTCTTCACGTGGCCGTCGGGTGACTCCGTAACGGCGTCCCACAGCCGGTTCTGCGCGTCGAAGCTGGCCTCGGCCAGTTGCGGCCATCGGTCGAGCATGCGCATGCCGACCTCGTTGACGAGATGCTGGATCGAGAGACTGACGAACTCCTCGAAGACAGCGGCGGCGAGGTCGGCGACCTGCTCAGCAGCCACGTAGCGAGCGGGGTCGACCAGCACGGCGTCCGACGCATCGGTATAGCGCCAGCCGATGTTGCACCAGATGTAGAGCGGCCGATCCGGACGCTCGGGAAGTGTGGTGTGCTCGTCGCGCGCGAAATCGGCGAAGGCGGAGCCGGTGACCTTGATCAGCTGAAGCTCGCGGCGGCCGCACTCGTGCTCGGTGATGGCAACCGTGCCGTCATCGGTCCGCGAGAGCTCAAGGCGCGCGACACCGTGGTCGCAACGGTCACGGTTGAAGAGCCGGTCGGAGATGTCGAAGCCACCCGCGACTGGCACCACGGCGGCGGAAAATGGGAGATCACGACCAAGCATGGTCAGGCGTTCCATGTGTGGATAGGTGTCCAGGAAGGCCGTGCCGACTTCGAACAGCCACTCCTCGAGCGTCCGCGCGCGCGCGGTCAGCGACTGAGCATGGATGAAGTTCTTCATCGTGTCCGTGGCGACCACCAGCCGGTTATCACCTTTCGTGTAGGCGTCCAGGAACTGCGTCCCTTGGACGACCACCTCGATCTGCGCAGCCACGAGGTTGTTCTCGCGCCCGACGAACGGGGATTCGGGAATGCGCGTGACGCCGGTCAGCGGCTCCGCGTGGGTGCGGTAAACGCTGACATCAGCTTTCCCGTAGCGGATCTCGTGCTTCATGCGTCGATACTACCCACGCAGCGTGGCCAGGCGGTCCGCGGCGATGTACACCACGTCATCCAGCCCGCGGCGCAGCTCACCGATGCGATCATCGTGCAACGACCGATCGAGGATCGGCACGATCGCCGAGCGAGGCCGCCCGGCGACGAAGATCACGAAGCGAAAGCCGAAGATGCGCTCGTAGGCATCGTTGAGTGTCTCGAGCTCCTCGCCGACCCACGGCTCCTTCAGCGGCGCCTCTTCGTCGTCGTATCCCTGTTCGGTGCGCGACATTCTGCTGACCGCAGCAGCGTCCGCGCCGATCCGCGGATGGGCCGCAAGAAGCTCGATCTGCTCATCCTCGGGCATCGTGCGGGCCAGATCATGCGCAGCGGCGGTCAATCCGACATCGTCGCCAAAGGGCCGCTGCTCGACGAGGCGGGCAATGAAGCGAGGTGCGTGCTCGAAGAGGGGAGCAAGGGCGTGCGCCGCGACTTCCGGCGGCAGCGCATCGACGTCCGCGATGCGCGGAAAGCGCACGAAGCGCAGCGCGTCGGACTCGGTGATGTCCATCTCAAGCTCCACGTGATCTGCATGGACGGCAGCCACGGTCATTCCGCGGCGCAGGAACCAGTGAATGGCGTGCAGATTGTCATTGGCGGTGATCAGCCACAGCCGATTCGCCTCTGACGCGGAGGCGACGCGCATGGCGGTCTCCAACAGGCGCGTGCCCGCGCCCAGGTTCGGCGTCTCGCTGTGCAGCGTCAGGACCTCAAGCCCTCGGTCTGATTCGTCCACGGTCAGCAGCCCGACCGATCGCCCGTCAATCTCGGCCACGACGCCCTCCCGGGTCAGCGGATCGATGACCTCGCCGAGCCGCGTGACAAGGTGACTGCCACCCGAATGCCCTGCGACGAGCGCGCGGGCCCAGTCGTGGTCGGCGATCTCGAAGTCGCGGACCTCCATTGCGATAGGTCAGCTGCCGCGGTATGTGCTCATCCCGAACGGGCTGAGCAGGAGCGGCACGTGGTAGGAGCGCGTCGCATCGGTGATGCGCAGGGCGAGTGCGGCACTCTGGAAGAAGGCGTCGGGGTCATCGTCGTAGCCGCCGATGTCGAAAGCGATCTGGTAATCGGCCTCGAGCAGCTCAGCTCCGGCGAGCAGGTCGCGAATGCGTCCCTCCCGATCAGTCGCGAGCTCGCTCATGAGCACCGGGCTGCCCTCATCGGTCAGGCGGAAGAGCGCGACCTCGACGCCGGGCGCGGGATTGCCCGTGACGAGGTCGAGGACGTGGGTGCTGATTGTCGGGCGAGCGGCTGCCATGAGTCTTCTCTGTGGTGAACTTCGCCATCATGCCGGATCGCGTAGCAGCAAGCGGAGTAATCTGGAGCCCATGGCTGACCTGACGATTCGCGTGGGTGATCTCACCTTCACTGCCGATTGGGTACTCGGCGCACCCCGCACGCGCCGGGCGCTCGAGCCGTGGCTACCGATTCGTTCGCGCCTCATCCACTGCAAGTGGAGCGGGGAGTCGACCTGGATCCCGTTCGGCGAGGAGCGCCCCGACGTGGGGTTCGAGAACCACACCTCGCATCCGGCGCCGGGGGACCTGCTGATCTACACCGGCGACGTCAGCGAGTGCGAGATTCTCTTCCCGTACGGCGCGGCGAGTTTCAACTCGCGCGTCGGCCAGTTGGCCGGAAATCATTTCGCGACGCTGACCTCCGGCCAGGAGCAGCTTGCCGAGATGGGACACCGCGTGCTCTGGGAAGGGGCGCAGACGATCGAGATCACTGAGGGCGACCCGAGCTCATCGTGACCCGGCGCATCATTGCCGGCGGCACCGTGGTCACACCGGACGCGGCAATGCTGGCGGATGTAATCATCGAGGACGGCAGGATTGCTGCGGTCGTGCAGGGCGCCACGCGGCATGGCTCGGACGTCATTGACGCTACCGGTCTGCTGGTCCTCCCCGGCGGAGTCGATGTGCACACCCATCTACGTCTCGAGGATGACGAGCATCCGAAGCGATTCCACCAGGACACCCTCGCCGCGGCGCGCGGCGGGACGACCACGGTCCTCACCTTCAACAACCCCGGAACCGGCATCAGCGATGACGGATCACGCTCGATGCTGCGTGGCCTGAAGGAATTTCGCGCCCGTACCGAAGGCCGATCCGCCATCGACTACGGCCTGTGCGCGGTCCTCAGTGGCGATCGGGACGATCCGCTCGCCGAGCTTCCGGCGCTCATCGCTGCGGGCGTTCCCACGTTCAAGGCATTCATGGTCTACGACTTCCGCCTCGGTGACGAACAGCTTGAAGCCGCCATGCGCATCACGTCCCAGCACGGCGGGATGCTCCAGGTCCATTGCGAGGACCCGCAGATCATCGAGCCCCTCGTCGCCGAGGCCCTTGCCGCGGGCCAGCACGCCTCCCGCCATCACGCCTCCACGAGGCCCCCGCGCGCGGAAGCCGCCGCCACGCGAAAGGCCATCGAGATGGCACGTCGCGTGAATGCGCCCCTGTACATCGTCCACCTCAGCTGCGAGGAGGCACTCGATGCCGTGGCTGAGGCGAAGTCACGAGGCGAGCCGGTTTACGCGGAGACCTGTCCGCACTACCTGACCCTGACCGAAGCGCTCTACGCTGATCCCGACGAGAGCGAGGTCATCAAGCGCGTCATCTCACCGCCTCTGCGCTCGCCATCCGATGTCGAGGCATTGTGGGGTGGCCTGCGCGATGGCATCCTCGACGTCGTCGCAAGCGACCACGTCCCGGATCGTATCGATACCGAGAAATCGCTTCCAGCGCCGCCCTTTTCGCAGATCAGCAACGGCGCGCCCGGGATCGAGACGCTCCTGAGCATCCTCTATTCGGTCGGCGTCGCCAGTCGTCGCATCGGTATCAGGCGGCTGGTCGAGGTGCTGGCGACGAATCCGGCTCGTCTGTTCGGCCTGGCTGGCAAGGGGCGGATCGAAGCCGGGAAGGACGCTGACCTGGTCCTATGGGATCCGGCTGCGCGCCGGACGCTCACGCAGACCGCGCTCCACCACACCAGCGACTTCACGCCATACGAGGGTTTCGAGGTTCGTGGCGAGGCAATACAGGTCCTCGTGCGCGGACGCGAAGTCGGCGACGCACCGGGGCGCTTCCTGGAGCGCCGGCTCTGATCCGCGAGGATGGTACCCTGAGGTACCTTGATAAGAGCCAACACACGACTCACCCGACGCAGCTCCGCCGACCTGCGCGCCATCGCTCGAGCCACCAAGCGTATCGAGGAGTTGAGCGTCATCCTGGATCGGCAGATCAAGTCTGATGCGCGTCCCGAGGAGCAGCTGCGCCACCTGCGGCAGGCCACCGGCCAGATCACGCGAACGGCAAACGACGCCATCCAGGCGTACCGACGCGTTGCTCACGCGCTACGCACCGAAGCCGACCATGCCGACATGGATCGTGACGAAGTGGAGCGGGCCTCGCGCAACCTCTCGGAGGCACGGGCCAAAATGCTGACCGCACTCGAGGTCGCCAGCCAGCGGTATCCGTGGGCCGAACCCTGGCGGCCATCGCCAGCCGACAGCACCCCCGGCAAGTAGTTGGCTTTTACCCCCGGCAAGTAGTTGGCTTTTTCGAATCGGGACGCGGAATAGCGAACTACCCGGAATAGCGAACGACCCGGGGCCGAAGCCACCGGGTCGTATCGGTGTTGGTGAATGCTTCGCCTAGCGGCGGAAGCAGTCGCTGCAGTAGACCGGCTTGGTGCCAGTGGGCCGGAAAGGAACGCGGGCTTCCTTGCCGCAGCCGTCGCAGGTGGCGCTGAACATCTCGCGCGGGCGATCACTGTAGCCGCCACCGCCGCCACCGTATCCGCCGCCACCACCGCCGCCGTTACCGCCGTAGCCACCCGAGCTCTCGCCACGGGCAGCCTTCTTGGCTGCGCGGCAGGCGGGGCATCGGCGCGGCTCGCTGAACTGACGGTCCGCGTAGAACTGCTGGTCGCTCGCGGTGAACGAGAACTCCGTGTTGCAGTCAACGCACGTCAGCGTCTTGTCTGTGTAGGTGAACAAAGAAAGAAACTCCTCTTGGTGCGGCCTCAGCGAGCCATCTCGCCGTAAAGCCGTGAGAGGAGCGTTCGTGGTGCCGCGCAGTAATGATGCCCCTCAATGGGGCGTTGCTGCAGAGCAGGATACCACGGAGTGCGTGCGTAACTCAAGATGCAATTTTGCGACGGACGCTCGACGGCCTTGATCGGGCCGGTACACTGCGCGCATGTCACGTGATGAGAAGCTCGATCATCTGCGCAAGGTACCCCTGTTCGCGCGCATGGGACAACGTGAGCTTGAACGCCTCGGACAACTGGCCGATGAGGTCGAGGTCGGACTTGACGAAGTCCTGGCCGAACAAGGACACGTCGGGCACGAGTTCTTCATCGTCCTCGACGGGCGGGTCCGGGTGCTCGACGGCAAGCGGGAAATCACCCAACTTGGCCGTGGCGACTTCTTCGGCGAGATCGCCCTGCTCGATGGGCGGCCCCGCACGGCCACCGTCATTGCCGATGGGATCACCCGATTGCTCGTGGTCGGCCATCGCGAGTTCCATGCGTTGATGGACGAGTTCCCTGACGTGCGCGTTGCGGTCCTCGGCGCAGTTGCCGAGCGTCTCCGACGCTTCGAGGCGGACGCCCCGGAGTGACCGATGCGGCGCGCGAGATGCTGGCGCTCGCACCAATCGCCGATGATCCGGAGGTGGGCCGCTGGCTGGCGGCGCTGGAGGACGGCCGGCGCGACACATTGCACGCGCTCGAGCGCGTCTCGCCCGAGATGGTTGACTGGTATCCCGATGCGCCGCTCAACAGCATCGGCTCACTTCTCTACCACATCGCCCTGATCGAGGCCGATTGGGTCGCCGTCGACATCCTGGGCCTTGACGAGCCGGACGAGCTCGTTGGGCTCCTGCCCTGGCCTGATCGGGAACCGGGGAGTGGCACTGGCAACGAACGCCACCTCTCGCGGATCGACGGACAGTCCATTGAGGAACATCTGGAAAGGCTCGCCGGGGTGCGCACATACGCCCTCGAACGCCTGACGCCAATGGCGAACGAGGAATTCCACCGCATTCGCCGCCTGGAGCACTACGATGTTGCACCGGACTGGGTGCTTCACCACCTTCTTCAGCACGAGGCTGAGCACCGTTCCCACATCGCGTGGCTCAGGGACACGTTCCCCGCAACGTGAGGCAAGGCTTCCGATTCGTCCGCGCTTTCGTGCAACGCTACCTGCCGCGGGGCGCGGCGCTCCTTTCGGCACTGATCTTCGGCAGCTACGTCATGGGACTGGTGCGCGATCGCATCTTTGCCCGAACGTTTGGCGCCGGCACCGAGCTCGATGCGTACAACGCTGCCTTCGTCCTACCCGAGCTGCTGCTCGATGTCCTGGTCGAGGCCGGGCTGGCGGCACCGTTCATCCCGATCTTCCTGCGCCTGCGGGCCGGCACGACGGACCACGAGCCCGCGGACCGGTTCGCGCGCACCATCCTCACCGGAGCCACGGGTGTCATGGGGATCGCGGCAGCTCTCATGCTCGTCTTCGCGGAGGCGACGACGTCGTTTATTGCTCCCGGCTTCGAGGGCGCACAGCGCGAGCTGTACGTCTCGCTCTTCCGGGTGATGCTCGTCACGCCGATCCTCTTTGCCGCCTCACTCACGCTGGGCCAGGTGCTCCTCGCCGAACAGCGCTTTTTCTGGTACGGGATCGCCCCGCTGCTCTACAACGGCGGAATCATCATCGGCACGATTGCCTTCAGCGATGTGCTCGGCATCTATGGCCCGGCCATCGGCGCCGTGATCGGGGCGACCATTCACCTCGGCAGCCGGTTCATCGGCCTGCGGAGGAGCCTATTCCGCATCGGCTTCGCATGGCAGGTCCGAACGCCCGATATGCGCGAGTTTATCCGGTTGATGCTACCGAAGATGGTCAGCCATCCAGTCGAGCCGATGACGTTCCTGTTCTTCACATCGGTCGCGACCACCCTGGCAGCCGGCAGCGTGACCGCGGTCAGCTTCGCCCGCAATTTCCAGAGCGTGCCGGTCAGCCTGGTCGGCGTGGCCTTCGCGCTCGCCATTTTTCCCGCGCTCTCCACGGCACATGCTGTCGGCGATCGCCGGGCGTTCCTGCGGCTGCTGTGGACGAATCTCGCCAGCATCACGATCGTCACGCTGGTCGCAGCCGTCGGCCTCGTGGTGGTCGGTGAGGTGGCGATCCGCGTCCTGCTGGGCGGGGGTGCGTTCGACGCCGAAGACATCGCGATGACAGGCGCGACGCTGGCTGCATTCGCGCTGTCTGTCCCGTTCGAGAGCATCTCGCACCTGCTGTCGCGCGCCATCTACGCCACGCGCCACACCGTGCTCCAGGTGCTCGCCTCGCTGGCCGGCCTCGGGATCACCGTCATCGCCACGCTGACGCTCTTACCGGGGACGGGAATTCTGGCGATTCCGCTCGGCTTCGCCATTGGCCAGGCTGCTAAGACCATGCTGCTGGGGCTGGCACTCGCGGTGCGGCTCAGAACGCTGCCTCACATAACCGCGGAGCCGCTTTGACCGATCACGTTGTGCCATATGCCGCGCATGCGGGCATTAGCCGGGAGAAATGCCGTCGCGACACACCGGCCACGCTCACTAAGCCGCCCATCCAGCGTGGTGAGCCGGCTCGTGCTCAGTGGGACGGCATATGACCCAACGAAGCTCCGCGTTCGTGCAAATGCACGCCATCCGGGCGTATGACCGAACCAGGAGCCCGAGACTTCAGGTGTCGCGCGGCGTGGTGGGCATGAGGACGACGAACTTGCCATCACGCTCGGGGTAGGCGCCTTCGGGCCGTGACCAGCCGGGCCCGATCTGCTCGTAGCCGGGCGGCCCCTGATACACCGGCCAGTTTCGCTCAAGCTCGCCGAGGTCCTCGAAGTTGCCCGGGCCATCCGACGGGCCCCAGATGGAAGAGACGCGCGGATACCACGGATCCAGGATGTATGCCCCATTGATCGTGGCGTCCGCAAACAGGGTGGGGTCCGCATCGGCCCGGTAGCCGGTCATGACCCAGGAGTGCGCGCCCCACCAGGGGAACATCACGACCGGCTTGTCGAGCTCGGTGATGGCGATGGCGGAGCCGCGAAGCGCATCGGCGTATGAGTCGTATGCCCGCACCTCGTAGTCGGGGGCGCCATAGTCGGCCAGCGCCAGCCCGACTGCCGCCGGTCCCCAGTCGCCATTCTGGCTGTCATCAAACGCCTCCCATTCTCCGATGCGGTCCTTGATTTCCTGCTGGAACGCCTCGGACGTGTCTCCCAGGCCGAGAATGGCAAGCACCATCTGCGTTGCGGCGACCGCGCAGTCCTCGTCGGTCAGTTGCGAGGCGAAGACCGCCTCCTGATTCGGGACAAGAGCCACATCCACCGGCTCGCGCACGATGGGAGTGGGAGAGGGACTCGCTGTGACGGACGGCGTGAGCGTGTCCTGCGGCGTTGGCGCGACGGTCGGACTCGGCTCCGGCGTCACGACCACGGTCGGCAGCGTAGAACGTTGGGGTGGTGGATCGATGAACGTCTCCACACGCGCCGCGACGCGCTCGAACCTTGCGCCCACCCCCAGCAGGTTCGTCTCGACGACAGCAAAGCCGCTGGCGAAGAGCAGAACAAGCGTGAGGATGACGAGCGGCCAACGACGGCTCGCGCGGGATGGCGGATTCATGATGCTGTGGCTAGGATGACAGCCGATGATCGCTCGGGCAACATGGACTGATGCGCTCGCGCTGCTCCCTCGTGCTCACTCTTGCTTTGGCATGGGCGCTTCTTGTCGGCTCTTCCGCCGCACCCGCCGCCGCGGTCACCACGACCGACGCCTCGCAGCGGTATCTGATCCAGGCGACACTGGACCTCGCCTCCGGTCGTCTCGATGCGGTCGAGGAGATTGATCTGACCAACCGGTCACATCGTGCTATCGACCATGTGAACCTGTCGGTCGTGCCGCGAGGGCTTGGTTACTTCTCGATGGACGAGGTGGCCGTGGATGGGGAGCGGGTCGAGACCGAATGGACAACCTCCATCAACCTGCGTGTTCCGCTCGACGATCTCGCGCCGGATGCGACTGCGCGTATCACGATTCCGTTTCGGCTCGACGTGCGCCAGAGTCCGGATGCGTTCACCGCCCGAACCTCCGTAGAGAACGGCGTGTTCAGCTTCGGACAGTGGTTCCCGATTCTCTCGACGGAGCATGAGATCTACGGTCTCGGTGATCCGCAGATCTCCTTCAGCGCCGATGTGATCCGCCTCGAGCTCGAAACCACGACGTCGCTGCCCCGGAATGCGGTCGCCTGTCCCGGCCTCGAATCCGCGCCCGAGACAAGCGGAAGATCCTGGATCTGCGATTCGGCCGACGTGCGCGACTTCAGCTTCGTTGTGAACCCGCGTTTCCAGCTGACCATCCGCGATGCCGATGGCACGGAGATCCGGACTTACACCGAGACGGTCTCGGGCGCAGCGACGGCGGATCTGGCGGCTGATGGGCTCATCGGCCTGGAAGCGGCGTACGGCGAATATCCCTGGCCGGATCTCGTCCTGGCCGAGGTCGGCTCCGGGGGAGGGTTCAGCATGGAGTACCCGCGCATGATCCATCTCACCCGCGACAAGGTCGCGGACCCGTACGTGGTCTACCACGAAGTCGCTCACCAGTGGTTCTATGCGCAGATTGGCAATGACCAGCAGACGGAGCCATGGTTGGACGAAACGTTCGCCGATTTCAGCGCGCGCTATCTCATGGGAATCGGCGAGAACGCGTGTTCGACGCGTCCGGTGGACTCGCCGGTGTTTGCCTGGGAGGCTGGAACGCCGACCGGAGGCGACTGGACGAGCTGCGACGGCTACTTCCACGCGGTCTTCTACCGGGGGACCGCCTTCCTCAACGAGGTGCGTGCCGCCATGGGCGACGATGCGTTCTTCGACGCCATGCGCGCATGGGTTGGAGCGAATCAGCACGGCTTCGCCACCGGCCGCGAGCTTCTTCTTCACCTGCGCCGCTCGACCGATGCCGACCTGCTCCCGATCTACGAACGTTACCTGGATGATCCCGATCCAAGGGCTCCACGTCTTCCCATCGACCTCAGCTTGTTCTCACGATCTCGTCCCATGCTGGAGTAGCGCGGCGTCCATCGTGTTAGTCGAGCGCGAGAGAGACGAGTACATGAGCCACGGCGCGCGTCATCTCCTCGAGCGAGGCAAGGTCCACGTTCGCGAGCGTGTCGCACGCCTGGTGGCTGCATTGGTCAGCAGGCGAGCCGGCGACCGCGCCGAAGCGCTCGGCCTCATCATCGGTCACGGGCTCGATCCCGCCACTGAACAGGCCGCCGGTGGGAATGCCGGCTCCGATGAACGGGCCGTGGTCCGAATCTCCCTCGAGGTCGATCGGTGACCAGCGCAGGTCGATTGAATCGAAGTAGGTGGCGAACTGCCGGGTGATGGCGTCGGAGCCGGCGGCAGCAGCGGTCTCTGCGTAGACGAGCCGGATGGCGTTTGGCGACCCGATCATGTCGAGGTTGAGGTAGGCGCGGATGCGGTCGCGCTCTGCGCGTGGAAGGGTATCGACATACGCCGTCGATCCGAACGGCCCGCCTTCCTCGGCGTCCCAGAAGGCGAAACGAATCGTTTGCTCAGGTGGGGGAAGCGTGGCAAGCGTCTCGGCAATGGTGAGCAGCGCGGCGACTCCCGAGCCGTTGTCATTAATGCCGGGACCCGCGCGCACCGAGTCAAGATGCGCGCCGATCATGACCACCCCCGAGGTGGCCCCGACTCGCTCGGCGATGAGGTTCGTGCCGCCGACGAACCGCTGAGCGTCAATCACGTAGCCAGACGACCTCAGACGCTCTGTCACGTAGGTGGCGGACGCGTCGAAACCCGGTGTGCCCGTGGCCCGATTCCCGGCGTGATCGTCCGCGATGCGCTGCACCGCTTCGAGATGTTCGCGCAGAGAGGTGATGTCGAGGGCTGACTGAACGTCAGCTGCGGTCGGAGTGGGCGCAGGATTCGCCGGTGTCGGATCAATCGTGGTCGACGGTGATGGATTCCGAGTCGCGAGCAGCGTGGGTGGCGCATCGGTCACCGTGGGTTCGCCGGAGCAGGCGCACAGCACCAGGATCAGTGCCGTCGCCATGCTGGGCAGCCTCATGCGCGAAGACTAACGCTCGCGACGACCAACGAACTCGAGGAAGCCGATGTCACCGGGTGAGTGGCCGGCCCGTGTGAGCAGGACCGCCACCTCGCTGAACTGCTGGCTCCCGTGGCTGACGAGGTGCATGACGAAGTGCCAGAGCGGAGACGTATCCTCGTCGCGCAGCGGGGGAGCGTCGAGGTCTGGATCGGTCAGGGAGGCGAGCCAGGCCCGCATGTCGGTCTCGTCGCGGCGCCAGTGGTCGGCCACGGCCTGGACCGTGGGATAGTCGCCGGCCTTGAGCTCCGCATCCTCGCCCCACTCGGCCCAATCAGCGCCGCGCAGCCGCTCGCGCCAGCTCCATTGCACGTCCAGCTCGTGGACCAGTGTCGCGCGCAGGTCGCGAGTGGTCACCGTGTCGGTCGACATGAACGCATCCGCGCTCAGTTCAGCAGCCGAATCGAGCACACGGTCGCGTGCCCAGTACAGGTAGTCGAACAGCGTCGTGGCTTCAGTCGTGCGCATCGATCAAGTCTGGCACTGCCGTATGACAGGTCCCGTCAGGAATCAGTCTGGATGACCGAAAGGATGTTACCGGCGGGATCCTTGAACCAGGCGATCGGCGGGCCCACGCCCCGAGCGATGCCGCGCTCATCCTGGTCGAAGCCCTCGCCGTAGCGTTCGAAGGTCACGCCCCGATCGGTGAGCTCATCGACAGCTGCGTCGATGTCGTCCACCGAGAAATTGAGGACGGTGAACGTTGCCGGTTGGTGGTCGTCCTTCGGATAGATGAGCGTCGTGTGGCCCCCGCCCAGCTTGAGTGTGAGCAGACCGTTCTCCTCGCTCACCTCGACGCCGAGCGTCTGGCCGTAGAAGTCCTTCGCGGCCGGGATGTCATTCGATGAAAAGCCAGAGAAGGCGTTGCTGTCCTTGAGCATGGCGTAGTCGATTCCTTTTGGAGGTTAGACAGATGAAATTCGCTGCAATCATCGGTCCATGCGTGCGGCAATGGGTGGGCTCGTCGGATCTCGCATCACCGACGTGATTTGCCAGCGTCGTCGCAACGACCTGACGCCGGAGCTGTTGGATATCGGTCGGCAGGATGCCGCGGAACGCGGGGTGGCGCTGGATTGGCGCGAGGCCGATGCGGAGGCGCTCCCGTTCGACGACGACGAGCTCGAATGCCGTGCTGTCCTGCGTCGGCGTCATGTTCGCCCCGCACCACCAGGAGAGTGCGGACGAGATGGTGCGCGTGACTCGCCCGGGCGGAACCATCGGCCTGCTGAGCTGGACGCCCGAATGCTTCATTAGCCAGATGTTCGCGGCCATGAAGCCGTACGCGGTTCCGCCGCCTCCGGGAGCCCAGCCTCCGCCGCTGTGGGGCGACGAGGCTCATGTCCGCGACCTGTTCGGCGATCGAGTGACCGATGTCGATGCCCGCGTGCAGAGCCTGACGGTCGATTACTTCACCACGCCCGAGGAATTCCGCGACTACTTCAAGCGCACGTGCGGCCCGACGATCGCCGTCTACGGGTTCATCGCGGACGATCCCGATCGTGTTGCCGCGTTGCATAACGACCTCGTCGAGCTCGCCCGCCGCTTCGACATCGGCACGGGAACGACGAAGATGAAGTGGGAGTACCTGCTCCTGACCGCCCGCCGCGGCTGACGAGTTGCCCGGCGGTGGGGCATGGCCTCCGCCGCCGGGCTCTTACAACTCACGCCACGGCTGCTAAGGTGCCGCTGTGAGCACATCGTTGCTGGCCGACGCCTTCCGCCACCACGCGTGGGCGACGCGGCGAGTGATCGACGCGTGTCTCGCGCTCACGCCTGACCAGATGGAGACTTCGGTTCCCGGGACCTTCGGCTCCATTTCCGAAACGATGCGCCACATGGTCAGCTCCGACGCCTGGTACCTGTTCACCTTGACCGATGACCGTTCCCACCTCATCGACGGACCGCATCTGGGTCTTTCGGACCTGCGCGCTGTGGTGGAGCGGCGCGACGCTGGATGGTCGCTGCTGTTAAACGGGGAGCTCGATCCAGATTCCGTCCTGACCGAGGTCGATGACGACGACGGATACCAGAAGAGGGCACCGATCGGTATCCGTCTCGCGCAGGCACTGCACCACGGGACCGATCACCGCAGTCAGATCTGCACGGCTCTCACGGCACTGGGCATGGAACCTCCGGCCATCGATGCCTGGGACTTCGGCATCGACGAGGGCCGGGTCATCGAGATTCCGCCCACGCCGTAACTGACGGGATTTCCGCAGACCTGCCAAACGAGGTGAAAGCGTCACTCAGACCCGCGCAACGGCTTCCTGATGTGCGCTCAGTGCACGGATCTGCGACGCGGCCCTCCGGAAAACACGATCTCCGCTCAGTTCTTGCATCCGATGCACAGAGGAGCGCGTAACGCTCGGCGGGGCCCACCCGTTTGAGCCGACCGATGCGCCGGCCGTAGATCCGCGCTGAGCGCACGAGAGCGGGATTCACCCCAACCGGGAGTATGCCGACAGAGTAAGGAACTCTGCGAAGTCGTCGGAGAGGACGAGCTCGTCCAGGAGGGCAGCGGCATCGGCCCAGGAGAAGTCGGGGAGCGAGGATTGCAGGGTGGCGAGTTGCTCGTCGCGGATGGCGGTGTAGCGCTCGGCTGTCATCGGTGAACCGTCCTCGAGGGCAACGGAATGGGTCCGCCACTGCCATAGTTGCGAGCGGCTGATCTCGGCAGTGGCGGCATCCTCCATGAGGTTGTTGATGGCGGCCGCACCATTGCCGGCCAGCCAGCTGGCGAGGTACGAGAGGCCGATCGAGACATTTGCGCGTGCGCCTGCCTCGGTGACATGCCCATCGGGCACTGCGACATCGATGAGATCGCGAGGCGTCACGCGGACCTCCGGGCGCAATCGATCTTTCTGGTTCGGCCGGTCGGGGACGACCGCGTCGAAGATCTCGCGCGCGACCGGCACGAGGTCGGGATGGGCGACCCAGGTGCCATCGAAGCCATCGGAGGACTCGCGCTGCTTGTCGGCGCGCACGGCCTTGAGCGCCTTCTCGTTGACGTCGGCGTCGCGGCGTGAGGGGATGAAGGCCGACATGCCGCCGATCGCGTGCGCGCCCCGGCGGTGGCAGGTCTGGACCAGCAGCTCGGTGTAGGCGCGCATGAACGGCACGCTCATCGTCACGGAACCGCGGTCCGGCAGGATCATGTCGGAGCGCGACCGGAACTTCTTGATGATGCTGAAGATGTAGTCCCATCGGCCGGCGTTGAGGCCGGCGGCATGCTCGCGCAGCTCGAACAGGATCTCGTCCATCTCGAACGCGGCCAGGATCGTCTCGATGAGCACCGTGGCGCGGATCGAGCCGTGCGGGATGTCGAGCGCCTCCTGCACCGCGATGAACATCCGGTTCCACAGCGCCGCCTCGAGGTGGCTCTCGAGTTTGGGCAGGTACAGGTACGGGCCCGAGCCTCGGGCGAGCAGTTCGCGGGCGTTGTGGAAGAACCAGATCCCGAAGTCGAAAATGCTGGCGCTGATGGGCTTCCCATCGACCAACATGTGGGCTTCGACGAGGTGCCAGCCCCGCGGCCGGATGCAGAGGGTGGCGATCGTGTCGTTGAGCACGTATGCCTTGTCATCGGTCTTGAAGGTAAGGCGTCGTCGCACTGCCTCGCCAACGGCCCAGTGACCGGTCACGATGTTTTCCCACGTGGGCGAGAGCGAATCCTCGAAATCCGCCATGAAGACCGATGCGCCACTGTTGAGCGCATTGATCAGCATCTTCGGCTCCGCCGGCCCGGTGATCTCGACGCGCCGATCGTCGAAGTCCGGCGGCGCTGGTGCAATCCGCCAGTCTCGGTCGCGGCTCTCGATGGGGTTGGGCATGAAGTCGGGAACCTCGCCGGCGTCCAGCCGTGACTGGCGACGCGCTCGGTCGGCCAAGAGCCGCTCCCGCTCGGGATTAAAGCTGCGGTGCAGCTGGGCGACGAAGCTCAGGGCTTCTGGCGTCAGGACCTCGTCAGCGTGCTCCGTCGGACGGGTGATCTGGACTCCGGAGGAAATATCGGTCATGAGCGCATTGTCTCAGCCACCGGGACTTGTCGTTCGGTATGGTGCACGCATGTTCGGCCGCCGCACGCTTCCGCTACCGCTCGACCTCCATTGGCCGATGAAGGCGTGGGAGGATGCCAAACTGGAACTTCGCTACGAGCGCGCGCACATGATCATGACCATCGAGCACGAGCTCGTGCGAGGCGTGACACCGGCCATGCTCGACTGGTGGTTTCGGCACATCGGTGGCGAGGTGGAGATCAACGGTCGAACCTACTCCCGGTACCGGGTATGGCTGGAGCGTCACATCCTGGGATCCGAGGTATTCAGCCTCGAGCACTGGTTCGAGCCGGCTGACGGCGGCACCCGCTACCGGTCGCGCATGGAGCTCGGGGCCGACACCCTGTTCGGACGCCTGCTCTTCAACCGCCTCATTCGCCCGATGATCTTCTCCGACCTCATGGGTCCGGCGTGGCTCAAGCACAACGTGGAGGAGGTCGGCAACCTCGAACAATTCCTCCCCGCACTTCATGCACGTGAAGCCGGACTGTAGCTCTGTGACTTGATCGGGCGGCTGGCAGCGCAATCGGCGAGAAGGGTTTCGAAGCGCCGTTCCCGCGTCGCCTCTTGCTTGGCGGACATCACCCAGTACGTGACGGTGCGTCGATACGACGGCGTCCGAGATTGCCAGTAAGCCCAGGCAGTGGCATCGGCCTCGAAGTGCGCCTGCCAGTCCGGTGGGAACTCCTGCGGCGCGTTCTCGTAGGCGTAGATCGCGTCCTTGCGCCGATCCCGCCCCTCGAACGCCCGGATACCGGCCGGGTGCATGCGCCCGTCGGCGCGGAGCTGGGCCACCTTAGCGATATTCACCGCACTCCAGATGCTCGTCCTGCGGCGCGGCGTGAAGCGGTTGGTGTGGACCTCGTCATCGATCCGTTTCCCGATGCCGTCGATCCACCCGTAGCAGAGCGCCTCTTCCACCGCCTCGCGGTAGGACATCGAGGTCCTCGGGACTCCCTTCTTGTAGTAGCCAACCCATAGCTCGGTGGCGGTGTCGTGATGTTCATCCAGCCAGGCACGGAAGTCGGCCGCCGCCTGGAAGATGCGGACGCCATGAGGCTCCATAGGTCAGCCCCGGCTACGTTCGAAGCGTCGCAGGAACCAGGTGGCAATCAGATCGACGGCGTAGAAGATCGCAAGCACAACGCCGAGGATGAGCGCGGTGAGGATCGGCTCGTCCAAGCCGCTTAGGAATGGACCGATAAAGATGCCGAATCCGATCATGATGATCCCGGTGATCAGGCCGACCACGATGAACCGACTCCAGGACATCGGCGCCTACCAACCTCCGGCGTCGCGGATGAGCCGATGCAGGACGCGGCCAGCCACCAGCCGCCGATACTCCGCGGTCGAGCGCACGTCGTCGATGGGGGAGAGCTCGCTCGTCAGGGCTTCCACCGCCGCATCGGCGGCCTCACTCGTGGGTCCCAATCCTTCGAGCACAGCCTCGGTGGCACGGGCGCGAACGGTCGTCGCCGCGACGGATCCGAGCGCGAGGCGGACATCGGACCATGTCTCGCCGGAATCGGTCCAGGCAAGCGCCATCACCACCTTGCTGATGGCCTGTGCACGGCGCGTCCCGACCTTTCGAAAGCGAACCTGCTGGTTGGGAGCCAACGGGACGCGGATCCGGATCAGCAGCTCGTCATCTCGCGCCGCGGTGGTGCGATACGACGGCCAGAAGTCGTCGGCATGGACGCGGCGCTCACCGTTCGCGGAGCCCAGGACCAGCTCCGCGCCCAGCGCCAGGAGCACCGGCAGGGTATCGCCGGCCGGGGAAGCATTCATGACGTTGCCGCCGAGCGTCCCACGATTCTGGATCTGCGCCGCACCAATCGTCGCGGCCGCCTCCGCGAGCGCCGGGACGTGCTCGGCGACGAGGGGAGATCGTCGCAGATCGGTGTAGGTGGTCAGCGCGCCGATCACGAGCGCGTCGGTATCCACGCTGATCCCGCGCAGCTCGTCGAGCGCCCAGATGTCGAGGACGCGCTCCGGTGGCTCGCCGATCTCGCCGGCGATCTGGACCAGCATGTCGGTACCGCCGGCGAGGGGACGCCATGACCCTCCGTCGGCTTCCGCCAGAAGCGCGTATGCGGCATCCAGGCGGGTGGGGGATTCGGACGGCGGCTCGACCGCGTTCGGCATCGGTCCTTCAGTCTCGCAGGCCGCGGATGATGCGCAGGACCACGAACACGCCGATCGCGAGCAGCAGCAACTGGCCCGGCGTCAGCGCGAGCGTAACGTCCCAACCCTCAGGGATATCGGTCATGGGTGAGCCCTCCGTTCGGCTGCCAACGCGATCGCGTCGATGATCTTCGTGTAGCCCGTGCAACGGCACAGGTTGCCGGCGATCGCCTCGCGAATATTGTCTTCGCTGGCTTCCATGCCGGATGCCAGAAATGCCTCGCCGGCCATGAGCATTCCGGGCGTGCAGATGCCGCACTGCGCACCCCCGGTCTCGAGGAACGCCTGCTGAAGCACGCCGAGGGTGCCCGGTGCGGCGAGGCCCTCGACGGTGCTGATATGCGTGCCCTGCGCCTGGCTGACGGGCACCAGGCAGGAGTCCACCACCGCTCCATCGAGCAGGACGGAACAGGCACCACACTCGCCCTCGCCGCAGCCTTCTTTCGTGCCGGTCAGGGCAAGGTCCTCGCGCAGGACATCGAGCAGGCGTCGTGTGCCGGTTACCTCCACCTCGACGGAATCTCCGTTCACCGTGAATTGGAAGCTCATCAGCGCGGATCACCCGGATCGGTGGGGGCGCGGAAGGGCATCTCGTCGCCGCCGGCGGGCAGAACCTCGATCGGTGGCGATTGGGGCTCCGGCTCCTCGAGGGAGATCCCCGGCGCGGGCGGCAGCGGTCCATCGGTCAGGGCGGCCATGATGCGCTCGGGCGTGGCGGGCAGATCGTGGATCCATACGCCGACGGCATCGTGGATGGCGGCAACAACCGCTGGGGCACCGACATCCATCGGCAGCTCGCCGATGCCTTTCGCTCCGTGCGGCACGCCCGAGAACGGCTTCTCGACGAAGATCGATCGGATTCGGGGAGCGTCGAGCGAGGTCGGAATCAGGTAGGTCGCCAGCCGGTCGTTGAGATATCGGCCGTCGATCAGCTTCATCTCCTCGATGGTCCCGTAACCGATGGCCTGGAGCGTGCCGCCCTCGATCTGACCTTCGGCCAGCACCGGATGGATCACGGTGCCCATGTCGTTGGCGCTCACGCATTCGCGCACGGCAACTTCTCCGGTGTCGAGATCCACGTCCACTTTCGCCACGGCGCACGCCCATCCGAACGCAGGGTAGGCGTCGCCGCGGTACGTCTTATCGTCGAACGGCTCGCCGGGGTAGGGGACGAACTGCTCATCGATCCGCATCGGCCCGGCGTCGCGGTAGGCCTCCGCGAACGGGCGGCCGGCATCCGTTTCCACGCGCGCCCGCAGCTTCTCGGCCGCCTTGATCAACAGCCCGCCCACGACCATGGCGGTGCGAGAAGCAACGGTGGGACCGGAATCCGGCACGATCGAAGTGTCTTGCGGCGCGATCTCGACCTCCTCGTACTCGACCCCGAGCGCATCGGCCACAATCTGCGGAAAAATCGTCTTCGTGCCCTGTCCCATCTCTGTCGAGGCGGTCAGAATCCGGATGCGGCCGTCTTCGGTCAGCTCCAGGGATGCGACCGATGCGAGCTTGACCTCGCCCGATCCGGTGAAGCCCGCGCCGTGCCAGGCCAGCGCCAGGCCGATGCCGGTGGCTGTGCGGGCACCATCGGTCCTGGCGTCGCGCATGGAGCGTGTCTGCGCGTTGGTCCGATCAAAGGTGGCGGCCTCAGCGGCTGCCTCAAGGACTTCAATCCCAGCAACGCTCTCGCGCAGGATCTGGCCAGTGGGCGTCGTGTCGCCCTCGCGATAGACCCAGCGGCGGCGCAGGTCGAGCGGGGACGCGTCGAGCGCTTCGGCGATGCGGTTGATCTGCATCTCGGCGGCGAACTCGGTCTGCGGCGCCCCGAAACCACGGAACGCGCCATTTGGCGGGGTGTTGGTGGCCATGGCTCGGCCGGTGATGCGCACGTTCGGACAGCGATACGGGCCGCCCGCGTGCAACGTGCCCCGCGAGAGCACGACGGCGGTCAGCGTGGCGTACGCGCCGCCGTCCATGATGATCTCGATCTCCTGCGCCACGAGCTCGCCGGTGGCGGAGACACCAGATCGGTATCGGATCGCGGCTGGGTGCCGCTTGGTGGTGGCGCTGATGTCCTCGTGACGGTCGTATATCATGCGGACCGGCTTGTGGCACTTCAGCGCCAGCAACGAGGCATGGACGGCGAGCACGCTGGGGTACTCCTCCTTGCCGCCGAAGCCGCCCCCGGTCTCGGCCTGCACAACGACCGCGAGCTCGTCGCCCATGTCGAGCGCGCGCTTCATGGCCTTGTGGACGTAGTACGGGCACTGGAGTGAGCCGTGGACGGTAACCCCGCCGTCCTCGCGTGGAACAGCGATCATGGCCTGGTTCTCGATGTAGAGCTGCTCCTGGTGCCCGACGCGATACGTACCTTCGATCACGAGCTCGGCGGTCGCCATGGCCGCTGCCGCGTCACCGGACTCGACGGTGTAGTGGGCGAACTCCTGTTCGGACTTCAGCGGGTCGAACACTGCGGGGAGACGCTCGGTTCGTAGGGTGATGTGCTGTTTCGCGGCGTGCAGCGTCGCCCGGTCGGGAGCCGCGATCAGGGCGCACGGTTCAGCTTGGTGACGGATCTCGCCTCCGACCGGCACGAGCACCGGCTGGTCGTCATCGATGAGGCTCACGACGTTCTCGCCGGGGATGTCATCGGCGGAGACAACAATGACGCGGGTCCAATCGAAGCCGTCGTCAAGATGTATCCCCAACAAACGCGCGTGGGGCTGAGTGGAGCGGATCGTGGCGCCGAACCAGGCTCCGGGGAATACGAGGTCATCGGCGTACTTCGCCGATCCGGTCAGCTTGGCGGGACCCTCCCGACGCAAGGGAGCGGTCCAGCGCGTACGTCCGGGCGCGGGTGCATCCGTCGGGATGATCAGGGGAGTCGTATCAGGGGCAGTCACGCCCGGCGTCAAGGTCCGGACGGTCAGGGATTGGCGCTCCATCGGTGCATCCTAGCGTCTCCATTGACGGACGCCGTAGATTGGTGGCGATGAGCTTCCTGAACAAGGCACGACAGGCGGCAGAGCAGGCCCGGCAGGCAGCCGGCCAGGGAATCATTTCCCTGAACTCGTCCGAAGCGAAGGCCGAGATGCGAGAAGCGGCGAGCCAGGCGGGAAGCCAGGTGCTCGACGCCGCAGGACAGGCGAAACGCGGCCTGATCGAGGTCCAGGCCGCGGAGGCGAACGAGACTCCAGCCTAGGCGTCGCGGACCATCTGATAGCCCCGCTCCATCTCTTCTTCGAGCGCCTTCCGCTCCGCGTCGAGCAGGTCGGCGGCGTTCATGAGCGGCTTTGCGTTCAGCGCATAGTCGTCAAGCGCGCTGATCGCCCAGGCACGCCACAACTCGATCAGGGCATCGCGCTCGGCAACACCAACTTGCAGGTCACGGTGCGCACTGCGTACGGCGGCCGTGAACGACACGACGACCGTTCGAATCCGAAGCCGATGGCGGCGGACGGCGGCTTCAGCCCCAGTGGCCATTGGTGGCTCCCCCATGTGACGGCCTCCTAGTCGTCAGCCGATGAACTTGCAAGGGTCTCATGAACGATCGCTCGCAGCTCCTCAAGCGTGAATGGCTTTGGGAGGAGGCGGACGTTGGCGATCTCTCGCAGCTCGTCGACGCGACGCCCGAGCCCTGGAACGTCCGGCGAGCTCACGACGACCGGGACGGGGCCAAGCTGCTGATCGGCCCCGGCGAGCAGCGCCAACTCCCATCCCGATGGCAGCTCGGCCAGCAGGATGTCGATGATGATGAGATCCGGAGACAAAGCGCGCAGCTCGGCGAGGCTCGTCTCTTCTTCCTGGAAGCGGTACACATCGTACCTTCCCTCCGCCTCGAGTACGTCGTTGACGAGCTGGAGAAAGGCGGGGTCATCGTTGATTACCGCAATTCTTCGACGTGCCTGGTCGCTCATGCAAGCGTACGAGCGCATGAGTCGTGCCAGCGGTCAGCTCCGACGGAGGACGCGTCCGGGGCGAGCTCCGGTGTGCGTGCCGTTGCTCACCACAACTGCGCCGCCGATGACAACCCACTCGATTCCGTCGGGGTACGAGCAGGGTTCCTCGTAGGTGCACGTCGCGCGGACGCGATCCGAATCGAAGATCACGAGATCCGCGGCGTATCCGTCGCGAATCATCCCGCGGTCCGAAAGGCCCAATCGGGCCGCCGCGGCCGAAGTCATCGAACGCACGGCCTCCTCCAGCGACAGGAGCGCCTCCTCGCGCACGAACTGCCCCAGCACGCGGGGGAACGAGCCATAGGTGCGCGGCGATGGCTTTGAGCCGACGAACGTCGAATCCGTGCCGATCATCCCAATCGGGTGGCGGATGAATTCGCGCAGCGACTCGCTCCACGGCCCGGGGGTGACCTGGTTGAGGCGCAGCTCATCGGCGAGGAGCAGGTCGCATAGCACGTCCACGGGATCCTCACCGCGATCCGCGATTACGTCGCCCAGCGTGCACCCCTCCCAGCGTAGCAGGTCGGGCGAGGTGAAGGCACCCAGCCGGACGTCATCCCACGCGCCCTGACCCGCGAAGAGCACCCCGCGGTCGACCATCTCGCGACGAATGCGGTCGCGGACGCCGGGATCCGCCAGGCGTTCCTTCGTCGGCATCGGCCCACCGGACTGTACCCAGGGGGGAATCATGATGAGCAGGCGGGTGCTCGCCCATTCATACGGGTAAGTGTCGAACGTGACGTCGAGACCTTCCGCGCGCGCGTCGTCGACCAACGCGAGCATCGGTCCAGGTCCTCCGGGAAAGGTCTGCCGATGGTAAAAGTGTGTGATGTGCACGGCTCCGTCGCCGCGCCGGCCGATCTCGATCGCCTCGCGAAATGGGTCCAGGTAGCGGTCGCCGAGCTGATAGCGCACGTGCGTGTGATAGAGGCCGGCTGCTCTCGTGAGGGTTGCGAGCTCATCCGTGCTGGCATATGAGCCCGGCGGGTAGTCCAGTCCTGACGAAAGACCGATTGCGCCCTGCTCCATCGCCTCCCGCAGCATGGCGCGCATGTTCGCGATGTCGCCTTTGCTCGCTTCGACCCCTTCCCAGCCGATGGCGCCGATGCGGAGCGCGCTATTGCCCACGAAATACGCAAGATTGACGCTGGGCCGCAGCGCATCCAGGCGGTCGAGGTAGGACTCCACCGTCGACCAGTCGTAGGCGATGTCCGGCCGTCCGTCGAGGCCGGCGTTCATGTGGACCAGCGCCTCGAGATCTTGCGGATCCGTGAACGGTGCATAGCTGAGGCCATCGACGCCAATGACCTCGGTCGTCACGCCCTGTCGCACCTTCGGCTCGTGGAGGGGATCGGCGAAGATCATGAGCCCCGAGTGGCTGTGCAGGTCGATGAACCCTGGTGCCACGACGAGGCCAGCAGCGTCGATCCTCGTCGCCGCGCCGACCTCTGCGGTCCCGCCGTGGAGCAGCGCAAGGCGGCCGTCCCGGACGCCCACCGCCGCAGGGAACCCTGGCGCGCCACTACCGTCGACGACGGTGCCGTTCTCGATGAGCAGGTCGAATGGAGCTGAGGTCAGGGCGTCCAACTCTGGAGCTCCACGAAGTTGCCTTCGGGATCAGTGACGTAGCACCATGTGACTCGACGGCCGTCGGCGGTCTGAAGGGTGACGATGTCCCCGACGATGCCGCCGCCGGCTTCCAGGACGGCGGCATGTGCCTGGTCGACATTGTCGACCGCGAAGGCGATGTGGCCCCAGCCTGGCCGGTTCGCGACCGCCGGCACAGGATCCGGCTCCGCCTCGTACGTATAGATCTCGAGGGTCGGTCCGTCCGTCCCGAAACCCGGGAGGCGAAGGTGGACGCCGCGCAGTGCGGCTCCCGCGACGGCAGTGCCACGCTCGAGGTCCGGGCCGCGATAGTCGCGCTCTGGCGGGACGGGACTGCAGGCGAACACGGTCTCGTAGAAGTCCGCGAGGAGTCGCCAATCGCGAGCGATCACGTTCGTATGGCCGTACCTGGCCCCACTCACAGCGCGCGGAGATTGCGGCGATTCCTGCATGTCCGCATGATAAGCCGTCAGACGGGGAACAAATGAGTGAGAGAAGTGGAGGCGGTCGTCTCGGCTACCACCAACCAAGGTTGGCGGATGAAAGAGAGGGCGCGTCACGCGCTACCTACGCGCGGTCCAGAATGAGCCGATGCAGATCGCGGCCGTCATCCTCGCCGCGGGGGCGTCAACGCGCTTCGGCTCTCCGAAGCAGCTCGCGCGAATCGGAAGGCACACGATGCTCGAAATGGTGGCCGATGTCGCGCGTGCGGCGGGCCTTTCCCCGTTGATCGCCGTCGTTCCACGGGGGATGGCCGTACCTCCCGGCGTTGTGCCCGAGATCAACGACGCGCCCGAGCATGGCCTGAGCCGATCCCTCCGCCTCGGGCTTGCCGCCGTGCCGAGCGACACTGACGCGGCGCTCATCCTCCTCGGCGACCAGCCGACCGTGGCGCAGGACACGATCAGGGCGGTCATAGCCGGTGCACGAGCAGATCGACCGATCGTCGCGGCACTGGCCAGCGGTCGTCTCGCGCCACCGGTCCTCCTGCGTCGCGCAGCATTCGCTATCACCGACGGGGCAACGGGCGACGAAGGGCTGCGCTCTGTCCTGGCACTCCATCCGGAACTGGTGACCGAGGTCGAGGTTGTGGAACATGCACGGGACGTCGATGCCCCCGAGGACCTCGCCGCCATCATCGAAGCATGTGCGGGCTGCGGAGGTCTCTTCGAGCCGATGCCCAACGGAACCACGCACGAGTACATCGGCTCATCCGCCGCCTGCTGGACAGCCTTCGGTGAGCTGCTTGCCCGCGAGTTCCAGGACCCCGCGTACGGCTCTATCCACCGCCACACCGTCGACGTCTACACCGTCCAGCATCCAGGCACGGACGATCGGCGGCAGCGGCAGTCGGTAGCCGTCCATCTCATCGGGCTCTGTCACTGGCTCGAGTATGCGATGGCGATGCCGCAGCTCAACCCGATCACGCAGCGCCTGGCCAGCGAAGGCCGCGATTGGCCGTGGCTCGACGCTCCGGATGACTACGCGCTGACCGTCCTCGACGTCCTCGCAGCGACCGACGGCGCCGAGCACGCGCGATTCGTGCGCGCCTGGGGCGAATCGACCTGGGCCGCGTGGGAGCCGCATCATGAGCTCATCCGTCGGTGGGCAAGGGCGGCGCTGCACTAGAATCGTTCACATGTCCGATCCGGCGCCGAAGGACCCAGACCGATGACGATCGAGCGCATCACGACAACCGAGATCGCGGAGGAAGAGCTCGCCCTCGAGTCGACCGTCCGCCCTCGACGGCTGGATGAGTTTGCCGGACAGGATCGCGTCAAGCAGAACCTCGCCATCCTGATCGATGCGGCACAGCATCGGTCCGAGCCGGTCGACCACGTGCTGCTGTACGGGCCTCCGGGGCTGGGCAAGACGACGCTCGCGAATATCGTGGCGGCCGAGATGGGCGCCCAGATCCGTACGACCTCCGGTCCAGCTATCGAGCGTGCCGGTGACCTCGCCGCGGTGCTGACCTCGCTGGGCAAGGGCGACGTGCTGTTCATCGACGAGATTCATCGGCTCAGCCATGCCGTGGAAGAGATCCTGTACCCGGCCATGGAGGATTTCGCCCTCGATGTCGTGCTCGGAAAGGGGCCGGGCGCGCGGTCGGTGAGGCTCCAGATCGAGCACCTGACGGTCATCGGTGCCACCACCCGCGTGGGGGCCATCACCGGGCCGCTGCGCGATCGGTTCGGCGTGACCTACCGGCTCGACTACTACACCGAGCCCGAACTCGAGCGCATCCTGCGGCGGTCAGCCGAGATCCTCGAGGTGCCATTGACCGATGACGCCGCCCGGCTCGTGGCAGCCCGATCGCGTGGCACGCCGCGCATCGCGAACCGACTGCTCAAGCGCGTGCGCGACTATGCCCAGGTGCGCGGCGGGGGCGACGGGGGAGTGACCGAGGCGCTGGCCTCCGATGCGCTGGCGCTGCTCGAGATCGACGATCGCGGCCTCGACGCCATGGATCGCCAGCTCATGCGCGCCATGGCCGAGCACCACGGTGGAGGACCTGTGGGCCTGGCAACGATGGCCGCCACCGTCAGTGAGCCGATCGAAACGATCGAGGACGTGGTCGAGCCCTACCTCATGCAGATCGGGATGCTGGCTCGCACGCCGCGCGGCCGCCAGCTGACCTCCGGCGGCTGGGAGCACCTGCGTATGACGCCGCCCGCAGGCGCATCGGCCCAGCCCGGCCTCTTCGACTCGTAGCCCAGATGCCTTCCACGAATTGGACGCGGTAACGGTATGCGAGTTTTACGCTCGCCCGATGGGTTCCGCGGAGTAGGCTGCGCGACGGCACCGCCCGACAATGGTGTCGGACTCGCGGTTGCGCACACGGAGCGGAGGGTGACCCGAGTGGAGCAAACCGATGTACCAAGGAGCGAACCTGCAACGCCGCGGCAACCAAACGGCGGGGGCGGCGGGCTCGACTCCTTCTTCAAGCTCAGCGAGCGGGGGACAACACCGGGGATCGAGATTCGTGCGGGCCTGACGACCTTCATGGTCATGGCCTACATCATCTTCGTGAACCCGAGCATCCTCAGCGGCGGCCCGCTCGATGGGCTTGGTCCGCCCTTCATCCCGGTCGCGGTGGCCACGGCACTGGCGGCCGGCATTCTCACCATCGCGATGGGACTCGCCACGAACTATCCGTTCGCCCTCGCGGCGGGACTCGGACTCAATGCCGTCGTCGCCTTCGAGCTGATCCTGACGCGAGGCTTCACCTGGCAGCAGGCGATGGCCATCATCATCTGGGAAGGCCTCATCATCCTGGTCCTCGTGCTCACCGGCCTGCGCGAGGCCATCATGAACGCGATTCCCATGAACCTGAAGCGCGCGATCGCCGTCGGCATCGGGCTCTTCATTCTCTTTATCGGTCTGGTAAATGGTGGGTTCGTTTCCGTTGGCCCCGGTGTTCCGCCGGTGGTTCCGGCGGGGATTCTGAACGTCGCGACGCTGACGTTCGTGATCGGTCTGGGGCTCGCGCTCGCGCTCATCGCGCTCTCCGTTCGCGGTGCGCTGCTCATCAGCATCGTGGTCACGACCGTGGTGGCGATCATTCTCAACGCCGTGGTGGGCGCCGAGAACTCGGGCTTCCTGCCGGGGACGGCAACGCTTCCAGCCGATGCCAGCGGCTACTTCTTCTCGTTCAGTCTCGATAACTTCCAGACCATCGGGCAGCCGATCGGCGCCATGCTCGAAGTCTGGACGGTGGCCCCGGTCCTCATCGTCGGCCTCGTGATCTTCAGCCTCATGCTGTCGGACTTCTTCGACACCATGGGCACGGTGATCGGCGTGGGCGAGCAGGCTGGACTGGTCGATGAGAACGGGCGGCTGCCGAATGTCGGCAACGTGCTCCTCGTCGACTCGGTCGCCGCCATCACCGGCGGTGCCTTTGGGGTCAGCTCGAACACCACGTATATCGAGTCGGCCGCGGGGGTCTCCGAAGGGGGACGCACCGGGCTCACCGCGGTGGTGGTGGGCGTACTCTTTCTCCTGGCCATCTTGATCGCCCCGATCGCCGGCATCGTGCCTGCCCAGGCGACTGCACCGGCACTCGTGATCGTGGGCTTCCTCATGTTCATGATTGCTCGTGACTTCGAGTGGGGAGACATCGACGAGATGTTCCCCGTGCTCGTGACGGCCATCGTCATGCCACTCACGTTCACGATCACTACCGGTATCGCGGCCGGGTTCGTGTCCTACGTCTTCCTGAAAACGGTGCGAGGACGAGCGGGCGAGGTGCATCCGCTGATGTGGCTGGCCGCCGCCGCATTCTTCCTCTACTTCATGATCCCGTGGCTCCAGGGTGTGATCACCCCGGCGGGATAGCTCGCTTCAGGACCGATGGCGCCCGGCCGGGCAATCCGGCCGGGCGCTACGCTTGTCCGTGATGAACGCGCGACTCCGGGTTGACGATTTCGACTACGACCTGCCTTCCGAGGCGATCGCCCAGGTCCCCGCCGAGCCACGCGACTCGTCGCGCCTGCTGGTGCTGGACCGATCCACCGGCGCCATCTCGCATGCTCGCTTTAGCGAGGTCGGGGAGTGGCTTCGGCCTGATGACCTCCTGGTGGTCAACGACTCGCGCGTCATTCCCGCACGACTCCCGGCGACCCGCGCGGGCGGTGGCGCGGCCGAGATTCTTCTGCTGCGCCCCCTGGACGAACGTGATGGCCGCTGGGAGGCGCTCGTTCGACCATCCCGGCGCCTGGCTGTCAGATCGGTCGTCACCCTGCACTCGGGCCATCGCGTGGAAGTGGGGGAGCGACTCGGCGACGGCACCCGGGCGGTGCGCTTCGACGGCGATCCGCACGCCATCATGGCCGCGGCGGGCGAGATGCCGTTGCCGCCCTACATCCACGACCGATCCGCGCCGCCGGACCGATACCAGACGGTCTACGCACAGCCGCCTGGCTCTGCGGCCGCACCGACGGCCGGCTTGCATTTCACGCCCACGCTGTTGGCGGCGCTCGAGGCCCAGGGCGTTCACCGTGCCTCGGTCACGCTGCACGTGGGGCTGGACACGTTTCGCCCACTCGACGGCGAATTCGTCGATGAGCATCACATTCACCGCGAGTGGTACGAGATCCCAGCCACGACACGGGAAGCGATTGCGACCGCACATCGCGTGGCGGCGGTGGGCACGACGGCCGTCCGCGTGCTCGAGACTGCCGCACGCACGGATGCCGACGCCGGCTGGACCGATCTCTACGTCACGCCGCCGTATCACTTTTTGACCGTGAACGCGCTCATCACGAATTTCCATCTTCCCCGCAGCTCGTTACTCCTGCTCGTCACAGCATTCGTCCAGGCTGGAATGGAGGAGGCCAATGCCACGGCGGCCCGGAATCGCCTGCTCGATGCGTATCGGGTCGCGCTCGAAGGTGGCTATCGGTTCTTCAGCTTCGGCGACGCCATGCTGATCATCTGAACCCTACAAGTGCTGGTCGTCGGAGCGGGTCGGAACCGCCTCGCGCTCCTCGTCCGAGAGCTCGATCACTTCTTCGCCCTCGCCAACCGGCACCGCGGTCGATCGCTGCTGCTCGGTTTCGTGATCAGCCGCAGGGGCTTCGGCGTCGCCGTCGGTCGCAGCTTCCTCAGGATCGTCGTCGCGGGCGGTCTCTGGCTCAGCCGCCGGAAGGGGTCGCGGGCCACCGGGAATGACACCGGGCACATCGCTGGCGACACGCCCAGCAGGGACGCCGAAAGGCTCGGCCATGACGGCGCAGACGCGCGCGAGGTCGCACAGGGCCTGGCCCAGATCCGCGGACTCCGTGGCGGCTTCGAAGTGTGGATGATTGAGTCGAAATGACCATCGGGTGCGATGCTCGCGCGCCCACAGTCGGAACGTATCGGCCCGAAGCTCGACACCGCGCAGGACCTGCCAGGGATACATCAGCATCGCCAGCCGATAACGGGCCGAAGAACCAAAGGGGGCATACCGATGGTCCAGCAGGCCCACTTCGGTTGCCACCATCACCCGACGCTCATCGCCCTCGGTGCCGGCCTCAAGAACATAGACGGCCAGATCCTCGACGCCGAGACTTTCCAGCTCCATGCCGATCCATTCCTTCACCTCGTCGTTCAGGAACGGCATACGCGGCCATTCAGTCAGTCGCACGTGACGGTCACCTCTCCGTAGTGCACGTAGCCTATCCTCTCCGGCGGTGTCACTGCACGCTCCGATCACGTTCTCATTCGCATCGACCGATGTCGGACGCGCCCGGCTGGGCCGAATTCTCACACCTCACGGCGGGATTGACACGCCCCAATTCATGCCAGTCGGCACGCAGGCCACCGTCAAGGCTCTGACGCCGGGTGACCTGCGGACAGCCGGTGCGCAGATGATCCTCGGAAACACCTACCACCTCAACCTGCGTCCGACCGCCGAACGGGTCGCCCGACTGGGCGGGCTGCATCGGTTCATGAGCTGGGATGGACCGATCTTGACCGATTCGGGCGGATTCCAGGTGTTCAGCCTGGCACACCTTCGACGGGTCGACGGCGGCGGCGCGACCTTCACCTCGCACCTCGATGGCTCGACGCATCGGCTCACGCCGGAGCGCGCCATGGAGATCCAGGCGCTCCTCGGTTCCGACATCGCGATGGCGCTCGACCAGCTGATCGACCCCGGCCTGCCCCGCGCGGAGATCGTTGACGCCATGGAGCGGACCCACCGCTGGGCTGAGCGCTCGCTGGAAGCGCGCGGACGGCCGGACCAGGCCGTCTTTGGCATCATCCAGGGTGGCGTCGATCCCTCCCTGCGCCGCACGTCCGCGACAACCATCAGCGCCCTGCCGTTCGACGGAATTGCCATCGGCGGCCTTTCGGTGGGGGAGTCGAAAGCCGAGATGACGACGACCCTGGAAGTCGTGGCGGAGGCGCTGGGCGCGGATGCTCGGCCTCGGTACCTGATGGGCGTCGGATCGCCGGTCGACTTCTTCACTGCGGTCGAACGGGGGATCGATCTCTTGGACTGCGTCCTTCCCACGCGCGTGGCGCGCACCGGCCAGGTCTGGACGGATGCCGGCCGCCTCAACCTCCGCAACTCCGCGCTCCAGGACGATCCGGGTCCGATCGACCCGGCCTGTGCCTGCGAGGCGTGCACAAACCATTCACGCGCCTATCTCGCGCACCTGTTCCGGGCGCGGGAGCTGCTGGCGTACCGGCTCGCATCGATCCACAACGTCACCTGGACCCTCGAGCTCATGCGCCGTCTCCGCGCCGCCCTAGCCGACGGTTCCTTCTCGGACCTCCACCAGCGCATACTGACCGCCTTCGCGCGATCCTCGACCACTGATTGATCGTCGATTCCTGGCCTGAGGTGCCTGCGTGGCCAGGATTCGTCGATATTTCGGTTGCCTGCCGACGTGGAGATGGCCCCGCCAGCCCATGGCCGATTTATCGCTGTTCCGCGGCCTGACTCCCGCCTAGGCCAGAAACCAGCGAATATCGGCGCTTCAGAACGTCTGAGGTGGGAATCGCCCGTATGACACTGTATGACACGGGTGTAGAATGCATGAACGCGTCGCACGAGCTGTCACGACGCGACGCGTAGAATCGTGGCATCGGATCGGCGCAGCAGTAAGCGCCGGATAAGCGGCCGGTAAGTGGCTGTCGCGCATGATGGGCGCAGCTCCACCGGCTCACGCATTCGGAGGTTCGAGCGATGGCAAAGGGCCGAGATCGACCCAAGAAGGAGCCGAAGCGCAAGGCGAAGGAGAAGGCCCCGAAGAACCAGCCCGGTTCCATCGGTGCAGCAGGCGCGACAGGGCCGGTCGTACCAAGCTATCAACCGCCGACGCGGCCTGTCGAGCTGATCAAGCCAAAGCGCAAGGAACGCGAAGCAGAGCCCCAGGACCCGAACCCTCAGGACGAGGGATGAGCTGAAGCCACCGGGGCGCAAATACGAACAAGGAGCGGTACCTGACATGGAAGCAGCGGTGGCGGTTGCCCAGAGCCCAGCGGAAAAGAACGGAACCAAAAACGGAAATGGCGAGCGAGGTCGCGCCGTCGATGCTGCCATTCTTCAGATCGAAAAGCAGTTCGGCCGAGGCGCGATCATGCGCCTCGGCGACCGAGTCGCGCAGAACGTTCCGGCGGTATCGACCGGGTCTGTCGCGCTGGACCTGGCCCTTGGCGTGGGCGGGGTGCCGCGCGGCCGAATCACCGAGATCTACGGCCCCGAGTCGAGCGGCAAGACGACGCTCTGCTATCACGTGGCTGCCAATGCGCAGCGCAATGGCGGCGTCGTGGCTTTCATCGACGCGGAGCACGCGCTAGATCCGGGCTATGCCAAGAATGTGGGCGTCGATGTCGACGAGCTGCTCGTCAGCCAGCCCGACACGGGCGAGCAGGCGCTCGAGATCGCGGAGACTCTCATCCGCTCGGGCGGCGTCGACGTCGTCATCATCGACTCGGTTGCCGCACTCGTGCCTCGAGCCGAGATCGAAGGCGACATGGGCGACGCCTTCGTGGGCCTCCAGGCGCGTTTGATGAGCCAGGCCTTGCGCAAGCTGACCGGCGCCATCAACCGCAGCCAGACAGCACTCATCTTCACTAACCAGTTGCGCGAGAAGATCGGCGTCATGTTCGGAAGTCCGGAGACCACGCCCGGTGGCAAGGCGTTGAAGTTCTACGCCAGCGTGCGCATGGACATCCGGCGCATCGAGACGCTCAAGACCGGGACCGATGCCGTCGGCTCTCGCACGCGTGTCAAGGTCGTCAAGAACAAGGTCGCCAGCCCGTTTCGGGTCGCCGAGTTCGACATCATGTACAACGAGGGCATCAGCGTCGAAGGCGGACTGCTCGACGTGGGCATCGCGGCGGGCATTCTGTCGCGGACAGGCGCCTGGTTCAACTACGGCGACGTGCGTCTTGGCCAGGGCCGCGAGAACGCGCGGGAGTTCCTCAAGCAGAATCCCGAGATCGCCAGCAAGATCGACGATGAGATCCGTGGCAAGGTCGCGAGCATCGAGATCGGGGTCGAAGGCATAAGCGAGGCTAAGTAGACGTCAGGATCGATGGCGCACCGTCGCGCACACCGGGAGCCCGCCGAGCCGACCGACACGCCTGCAGCGATCGAGATCGCACTGCGCTTTCTGGCGACCCGACCACGCACCCGCTGGGAGCTTGAGCGTCGGTTGCGTCGCGCCGGTGCGACCGAGGACGTAATCGGATCAGCGGCGGAGCGTCTGGCCGATCTCGGATATCTCGACGATGCGGCGTTCGCGCGTTGGTGGGGCGAACAGCGCGATCGTCATGGCCCCCGTGGCAGACGGATGATCGAATTCGAGCTGCGGCAGCATGGCGTGCCACACGAAGTGATCGAGGCCTTCCGTGATGAGCACGCGGCGCCGGAACGTGCGCCCGAGGACGTTGCATTGCCCGGGAGCGAGCGCGAGCGCGCCCGCGAGGCACTCGAGCGACATCTCCGTGGACGTCCGATCCCTGAGGAGCGAAAGGCGCTACAACGCATCGGCATGTACCTGGTTCGACGCGGATTCGACCCGGAGACAGTTCGTTCGACCCTGCGAGATGAAGGGAATGAGCATGAGTGACCTGACAACGCCCGATGAATACATCCGGTCGCTGGCGGACGATGGACGAGTCGCGATCTCCGCGGTCCGCGATGTCATCCGCGCCAACCTTCCTGCGGGTTTCGTGGAGGGTATGCAGTACGGGATGATCGGTTGGTACGTGCCCCTCGAGCGATTCGGTGACACGTACAACGGCCAGCCGCTCGGACTTGCCGGACTGGCCAACCAGAAGCATCACATGAGCCTGTACCTGAACAACGTCTACGGGGAACCGGCGACCGAAACGTGGTTCAGCGAGCGCTGGGCGGCATCGGGCAAACCGCTCGACATGGGTAAGAGCTGCGTGCGATTTCGTCGGCTCGAGGACCTCCCGCTGGACGTCATCGCCGAGACGATCGCACGTTCGGATCTTGAGCAGTTCCTGGCGCAATACGCTGACGCGCGGGCGTCATCGCGCACAACCCTGGCGCGAGGGTGACTGCGGGCGAGGCCGCATCGGTCTAGGCTTGCGGGATGCGATACGCGCTGATGACCGAGCCCCAGCAGGGGCTCAGCTATGAAGAGATCCTGGCCCTCGCTGGCGCCGCCGAGGATGCGGGCATCGAGGCATTCTTCCGTTCCGACCACTACTCCAGCTTTCCCGGCGAATCGGGTCTGCCCACGACCGATGCCTGGGCCACGCTTGCCGGCCTTGCGCGCGAGACGACCACCATCCGACTGGGAGTCCTGGTCTCGCCGGTCACGTTTCGCGTACCGGGCAACCTCGCGAAAGTGATCCAGACCGTCGACGAGATGGCGAGTGGACGCATTGAAGCGGGGTTCGGTGCAGGCTGGAATGCCGACGAGCACGCGCAGCTCGGAATCGCCTTCCCGGAGATTGACGAGCGCTATGACATGCTCGAAGAGCAGATGGCCATCCTTCACGGACTGTGGACCGAGCCCGACGGGTGGTCGTACGACGGATCCTACTGGCAGGTGCGCGGTTCCTCGCGCCATGGGGAGGTCACGCGCGGAGGTCGCCGCCATCCGCACATCATCTTCGGCGGCAAGGGATTCGGGCGCTTGGCGCGCCTGGTCGCTCGCTACGGTGATGAGTTCAACCTGAACTCGGCCTCGCCCGACGATGTTCCGGCCGCATACGGCCGCGTGCGCGCGGCCTGCGAGATGATCGGCCGTGACCCGGATGAGATCGTCTACTCCGCCATGACCGGCGTGCTGGTGGCCGAGAGCGAAAAGGACCTGCGAACGCGAGTCGCGGATCTGTTGGCCGCGCTCGGTCAGTCCGATGCCAACGGCGAGGCGTGGCTGGCCGAACGGCGAAAGCGCTGGATCATGGGCACGCCCGACGAGGCGCACGAACGCGTCCGCGCGCTGGAGGCGCAGGGCACGCAACGAATCATGCTCCAGGACATGCTGCCGCGCGATCTTGACCAGGTACGTCTCATCGGCCGCATCTTCTCGGCCTGACCGCTCTCAGAGGCAAACTCTCCGAGTTGGGGTACACTCGCTGCCCTTAGATCGTCTGACCGATGCGCCCGCCTCAGCGGGCGCGACATCGCCCATCCGGGCTCCAACCATACGGGGGAGCCAATGCCTGAACTCGTCGTCATCATCGTGGCGGGGGTCTCCGCCATCGTCGGGATCGCCGTCGGTTTTGTTGCCCGTCGCATAGTCGCGTCCAGTGGCGTCAAGCACGCCGAGCACTATGCCGAGCGCCTGGTCGGCGAGGCACGCACCAAGCAGAAGGAGATCGTCCTCGAGGGCAAGGACGAGGCGCTCCACCTTCGTCGGGCTGCGGAAGAAGAAGCGCGCGAGCAGCGCGCCACGCTCCAACGCACCGAACAGCGACTGCTCGACCGTGAAGAGGCGCTCGACCGAAAGATCGCTGCGCTCGAAGGGCGTGACGCCGCCCTTGCGGATCGCGTGCGTGACCTCGAAACACAGAAATCACAACTGGCCGAGCTCCAGCAGCGACAGCTCACCGAGCTTGAACGCGTGTCGGGTCTGTCCGCCAGCGAAGCGCGCGAATCGCTGATTGGCCGGATCGTGGACGAGGCGGAGGCCGAGGCGCAGCACCGCGTACGTGAGATCGAACGTCACGCCTCCGAGGAAGGGGACGACAAGGCGCGACGCATCCTGACCACCGTCATGCAGCGCATCGCCGCCGACCACACGTCGGAGGCGACCGTCACTGTCGTCCACCTGCCGAACGACGAGATGAAGGGCCGCATCATCGGTCGCGAGGGCCGGAACATCCGCGCCCTGGAGCAGGCCACCGGCGTGGATCTCATCATCGACGACACGCCCGAGGCTGTCGTGCTATCCGGGTTCGACCCCGTGCGACGCGAGGTGGCGCGCATGGCACTGGAGAAGCTCATCAGCGACGGACGCATCCACCCCGGACGCATCGAAGAGACGGTCGCGAAGTGCCAGTCCGAGATCGAGGTCGTCATGCGCCAGGCCGGCGAGCAGGCCGCCTATGACGCCGGCGTCCCGGGGCTGCACCCGGAGCTGATCAAGCTTATCGGCCGGCTCAAGTACCGCACCAGTTACGGCCAGAACGTGCTTGACCACGTCGTGGAGACGGCGCGCCTGGCCGGCATGCTCGCGGCCGAGATCGGCGCCAACGTGAGCGATTCGAAGAAAGGCGGACTCCTGCACGATATCGGCAAGGCGGTCGACCACGAGGTGGAAGGGCCGCACGCCGCCATCGGCGGCGACATTGCTTCGCGCTACGGCGTGAGCGCGGTGGTATGCAACGCCATTGCGGCCCATCACCAGGAAGTCGAGCAAGAGTCGGTCGAGGCGACCGTGGTCCAGATCGCCGATGCCATCAGCGCCTCCCGACCGGGCGCCCGCGGCGAGAATCTCGACAACTACGTCAAGCGCCTCGACGACCTTCAGCAGATCGCGCTGAGCTTTGCCGGCGTCGAGCGCTGCTTCGCCATTCAAGCGGGACGCGAGATCCGCATCCTGGTGCGGCCCGAGGACATCGATGACATCGCGTCGAGCCGGCTGGCACGTGACGTCGTGAAGAAGATCGAGGAACAGCTCCAGTATCCGGGGCAGATCAAGGTGACCGTCATCCGCGAGACGCGTGCGGTCGACTACGCGCGGTGACGACGGCAACGGGCGAGCTTCGCATTTGCCTCATCGGCGACATCATCGGCAAGCCGGGCCGCCTGGCGGTCATGCAGACCCTGCCGGATCTGCGTCGTGAGCTCGAGCTCGACATGGTCATCGCCAATGGCGAAAACGCGGCCGCCGGAGCGGGACTCACGCCCAGCCTGGCGGAGGAGCTGCTGGGCGGCGGGATCGACGTCATCACCAGCGGCAACCACATCTGGGATAAGCGCGAGATCTACGACTATCTGAATACCGATCGGCCAGTCCTGCGCCCGATGAACTATCCAGACGCAGCTCCCGGGCGCGGCTGGCTCATCCACCACACCGACGACGGTGACGAAGTAGCCGTGATCAACGCCATGGGCCGCGTCTTCATGAACCAGCTCGACTCCCCATTCATCAAGCTCGATGAGCTGCTCGACGAGGCCGCCGAGCCTCTGCCGCCGATTCGGATCCTGGACTTCCACTGCGAGATCACGTCCGAGAAGAACGCGATGGGCTGGTACCTGGATGGACGCGTTTCGGGCGTAGTTGGTACGCACACGCACGTGCCCACCGCCGACGCGCGGCTCCTGCCGAAGGGTACGGCCTATATCAGCGACATCGGGATGACCGGGCCACGCGATTCGATCATCGGGTTCAGCCTCGAAACGGTCCTCCCGCGCTTCACCGGGCACCTGCCCACGCGCTTTACCGTCGCCGAGGGACCGGTTGCACTGAATGCCGTCGTCATCACCGCCTCGCCGGCGACCGGTCGCGCCAGCGCCATCGAGCAGGTGCAGCGCCTCATCGAGGTGTGACGGGACCATCGCCTCTGCTTGGCATCGTCGGACCCACGGCAACCGGCAAGAGCGACCTGGCCATGGCGCTCGCCGGTCGCCTGCCGATCGAGATCATCGTGGCGGATTCGCGCCAGGTCTATCGCGGCATGGACTGCGGGACGGCAAAGCCATCGGTGACCGCGCGCGGCTTGGTGCCACATCACCTGCTCGACGCAGCAGATCCTCATGAACGTTTCACGGTCGCCCAATGGGTCGAGCGCGCGCGTGAACTTCTGCCAGAGATCGCCGGACGCGGACAGCTGCCGATGCTGGTCGGAGGCACGGGCCTGTACATCGGGTCCCTACTCGACGGTCACCGGTACGCTCCCCAAGCATGGTCGTCGGAGGTCCATTCCCGCCTCACCGGCGAGCTCGAACGCAGCGGGCTCGACGCGATGGCGACACGCCTGCGCAACATCGACCCGATGGCGGCGACGCGGACCGATTTGCGCAATCCACGTCGCGTGATTCGAGCGCTGGAGCGCCTCGAAGCCGGATATGGGGGGGCAGCTCGGACCGCAGATCCCTATCCCGGTCGGGTGGCGATGATCGGTATCAGCCGCCCTCGGGAGGTGATCTACAGTCGCATCGATGAACGGGCGCGGGCGATGTTCGCGTCCGGTGGCCTCCTCGACGAAGTGCGTACGCTGCTGGATGCCGGCTTCGAGACAAGTCTTCGACCAATGGGCGGCCACGGCTACCGCGAGGCGACGCGCCACCTGGCGGGGGAGTGGAGCCTCGACCAAGCAATCGACGTCACGGCGCGGCGCACGCGCCAGTACGCCAAGCGCCAGCTCACCTGGTTCCGTCACGAGCCACGCATCATGTGGCTGCCGGCGGCTGATCGCCCGGGCGATGACCCTGACCTGGTCCGCGACGCCGAGCGTCTCCTGCGAGCCGCGCTCAGCTGACGGAGGGGAGACCGATCGATTGCCGCCAGCCGGCCATGCCAACCCCCGCTGGCTCTCCCAGTGGGACAGCCTGTTCGATCGGTCCGGGTCGCCCGAGGTGGTATCCCTGGCCCGCCTCGATTTCCGAGCCAGCTCCTCGACACGCAGGGCGGGCTGGAGCGCCTGAGCTAGCAGACGACGGGCAACGTCTCGCGCACCCTCGAGGTTCGGTGTGTGGCAGAAGCATGGCAAACTCGTCGCCGCAGACGCGAAAGGCCCGATCCGGACGCCGCAACGATCCGCCAAGGAGGTTTGCCGAATCCGCGCAGGATGCGATCGCCGCCAGCATGCCCGGACCCATCGTTGCCTTGAACTCGTCAAGGTCGATGAGGAGAAGCGCCAGAGGCATGCCGTATCGCCGCGCCGCCTCGACCTGGCGATTAAGCTCCTCGTGGAACGCTCGATGATTGCCGAGTCCGGTGAGCTGGTCGCGCAGGGCATCCGCCAGCGCCGCTTCGTAGCGAACCTGGAGATCAGCCTGGGCTGCGACCAGCGGCGAGACGATGCGGCCCATGGCCACGGCGGTGCCGAGCGCCGCCACCGCACCACCGATGAGCGCCATCGCATCATCATCGAAGACCGCCAGACCCAAACGGTGAGTGATCGCGAATGCCGCGACCGCGATGAGCACCCCCATCAGCAAGCGGCGCGTCAGCGCCCCCGTTGTCGAGGTCTTCGTCTCCAAACTCGGGCTTGCGTGTTCCACCGTCACCCCTGGTGCGCCCCCGGTCCTGTGCGGTGTGGTATGGCGATTCCGGCGACACCACGCATCAGGACTTTCGTACGCATCCGTTACCATGGATTGGCATGATTGATCTCACGACGCCAGATGAACGAGCCTTCCTCATTGGCCTCGATGACCCGCGTGACGGGCGGTGGCCGGTAGAGCGCTCGCTCGCGGAGCTGAGCGCCCTGGCGGAAACGGCCGGGGCGACCGTGGTGGGTCGCGCCTCCCAGCGCCGGCCGGAACCCGACCCAGTGTGGTATTTCGGCAAGGGTCGCGCCGCCGAGCTGCTCGATGAAAAGGCGGCGACCGACTTCAATGTGCTGATCGTGGACGACGAGCTTGCGCCGAACCAGTTGCGCAGCCTGGAGAAGCTGCTGGACTGCAAGGTGCTGGATCGGTCCGCGCTCATCATCGATATCTTTGCTCGCCATGCGAAGACGAAGGAGGGGCGCCTCCAGGTCGAGCTTGCGGCACTCGAGTACCACCTGCCGCGTCTGACCCGGATGTGGACCCACCTCTCGCGCACCGGCGGTGGAATCGGGACGCGCGGACCGGGTGAAAGCCAGCTGGAGACCGACCGCCGCCTCATCCGAGAGAAGATCAAGAAGGTACGCACCGAGCTCGACAGCGTTGAGCGACATCGGGCCACCTCGGCCCGCCGTCGAGAGCGAAACGAGGTCGCCAGTATCGTGCTGGTGGGCTACACCAACGCGGGCAAGAGCACGCTGCTGAATGCCCTGGCCGATACCGACGTCTACGCCGCCGACATGCTGTTCGCCACGCTCGATCCAACCAGCCGCCAGGTTGACCTTCCGGGCGGCCAGCGGGTCGTCATGACCGACACGGTGGGCTTCATCAACAAACTCCCACACGACCTGGTCGATGCCTTCCGGGCCACGCTGGAAGAAGTCATGCGCGCCGACCTGCTGCTCGAGGTCGTGGATGCCGCGGATCCTGACTTCCTCGGCCAGCAGTCCGCGGTCCAGAGCGTGCTCGACGAGCTCGGCGCGGGCGACAAGCCTCGCATCACCGTCTTCAACAAGATCGACCTCCTGGCATCCGATGCCAGCGCCGCGCCGTCGACCGATTATGCCGTCTTCGTGAGCGCGGTGACCGGTACCGGCTTGGATGCCCTGCGAGAACGAATCGCTGATGCGCTGCGCGGTGCCATGGTTGCCGTCGACGAGATCGTCCCGTACGAGCGCGGCGAGCTGGTGGCGCGCGCACGAACGTCGGGAGACGTGGAAGAGCAGTACGAAGAACGCGGAGTCCGCGTCAGCGGGAAACTGCCTGAGTCGATCGCTGCCGAGCTCACAGCCGCCGCGCGCCCCGCGCGACGCCGCGGCGCCGCATCGCGCTGACCGTCGAGATGCCACGACAACCCGCCCTGCGCGACGAGCTGCTGGCCATGACGGCGCTCGAGCTGGCCGCGGCTGATGCATTCTTCGATCGCTGCGCTGTCGATCCGGCGCTCGACCGCGAACTCGAGCGCCGGTTGGGTGGACCGACGACGCCACTCATCACGGCGCTGGCCGCCTGGGAGGATGCGCCGCCCGAGGGCCCCACGCTGCTCGCGGTGAACGAGACGAACGGCGCACGCCTGCTTGAGATCATCGACGACGTCGGCTGGCCGGGACTGCGCGAGGTCGGCGTCGATGGCGCGGACGCCGCATGGATGCTCGCCCAGCACGCCGACCGTGCCAATAGGGCTCGGCGGGATTGGCTTCCGTTGGTACGCAAGGCGGTTGAGACGGGCGACGCAGATCCGCGCCACTACGCCACGCTGACCGATCGCGTCGCGGCCGTGGCCGGCGAGCCGCAGGTCTACGGCACGCTCGCGCTCGTCGCATCCGACGACGAAGTCGAATTCCCACTGCCCGTGGCCGACGCCGGACAACTCGAGCAGCGTCGCGCGGAGATCGGGCTCCCGTCCGTCCGCGCCGAGGCTCCCTATCTCGTCGAAGGCGAGCTCATCCCATACGGACCCGACCGAGGGGCGGCGCCGGTCAACCAATGGCCGATGGTGGTCGAGGGCCATGTGTCTGTCGAGGCGGCGCTGCAGGGCGGCGTTCGACACGTGCACCGGGTGTGGGCCGTACTTCCCGGCGATCGTCGGCTCGGTCGCCTCCGGGCATTGGCGCGGGAACGAGGTGTGACGATCGAAAAGGTCGATCGCGAGCTCATCGAGGAGCTGGCATCGGGCCGTAGCCATGGCGGTGTGCTCGCGCTGGTCGGGCCGCGGCGCGACCGGACGCTGGCTGACGTGATGACCGAGGTGGGGGAGCGAGCATTCGTGGTCATGCTCGACGGGATCGAGGATCCGTTCAACTTCGGCCAGGCGGCACGTGCCCTCTACGCCGCCGGCATCGATGCGCTCGTCGTGCGGCGCAGTTGGGAAACAGCACTGGGGACCGTGACGCGCGCCTCCGCCGGAGCCACCGAGCTGCTCGCCACGGCCACGGTCGAATCAGCCGATGAGGCAGCGACCATCTGTCGCATGGCCGGACTCCGGATCGCCTGCGCAGTCCGCAGCGGGGATGCGACCCAGCTGCACGACACCGACTTGAGCGGCGGCCTGTTTCTGCTCATCGGTGGCGAGCGGCGGGGCGTGACCCGCTCATTCGTCGAGCAGGCCGATATGCGCGTGCGGATCGACTACGGCAGAGATTCCGCGCCGGAGCTGGGTGCAGCCACGTCAGCGGCCATCATCGGGTTCGAAGCGCTGCGCCAGCGGCGCACGCAAACCCGCTAGAAGACGCGACGTCCAGCGAGGCGGTCGGCTTGCGGTACTTCACTCACGGGTGGGGCCAGGCGGCGCCAGACGCGCTCTCGGATGGCAAGACCGGCGACGAGGTACAAAGCCGACAGAGCGATCAGGAGGCCGTAGCCAACGGCCAGCGGGCCAAGCTCACCGCCGATGGCGGTTCCGCCGACCATCGCCAGGCTGCCGAGCCCGAGACCCGTGATGGCGGTGGTCCACAGTGACTGGTGCATGTGAGGCAGCCTATCGGGTCGCGAATCATATCCGCATAGGACGATCTGTCCGATTTGATAGGACCTGCGGCTCCTCCTCAGTTCGCACCTCACACAGACCGCTTCCGCAAATGATAGTTATGTTATCTGGAATCCTGTAGTCAGTGAGTAATCAGCCGACAACCAAAGCCTCACCGCGTCAGACCGCGCCGCAGGAATGCGGCCATCTGGCCACGGGTGACCGTTCCGTCCGGGCAGAAGCGATTGGTCCCGCAGCCGCTGGTGATGCCGGCTGCCGCGAGGGAATTGATACGCGACTCGTGCTTGTTGCTGTTGTCATCGCCGAAGTAGTCGCGCGACGTAACCGGCAGATTCAGCGCGCGCGTCAGGAACGTCGCCATCTGTGCGCGAGTCACCAGTCCATCAGGGCAGAATCGGTTCGGCGCACAGCCAGCGGTGATGCCCGACGCAGCCAGGGCATTGATGTTGGCCTCATGTTTGTTGCTGTTGTCGTCGCCGTAGTAGTTTCGGCCCGACGACGGCAGATCCAGCGCACGCACCAGGAAGCTGGCCATCTGCGCACGCGTCACGGAGCCATCGGGGCAGAAGCGAAGGTTTGCGCAACCGGCCGTGATGCGCTCCTCGGCCAGCCACACGATGTCGTCACGGAACTTGCTGTCCCAGATATCGACGAACCATCCCTTGTACGGCTCGGTGGTCGTGCCCCCAGGAGCACGCTGAAAGCTGGTATTCGAGTACCGATTCTTGCTGGCCGATATGGTGTGGGCGGCGACGGCGACCGTCTCGGAAGTCGTGGACGAGGTGACCAAGCGGCTCGAGCGAGCGACGCCCTGCGAATCAGTTAGTGCGCTGGTCTTGACCGTGGTGTAGCCGTAGTCCCATGTCCAGTCGACCAGCAGGCCGGCAACGGGCCTGCCTGCGGTGTCGCGGACCGTCGAGCTGACCACGACAGTCTCCCCTGCCACTGGACGGGAGCCGCTCACGCTCGTGCGAAAGCCGTCCAGCCCGGTGGCCAGTGTCGGCGAGGTCGCCCACCAGGCCGAGCCCGTCGCCGTCGTCCCGTTCGTGGTTGAGGTCGTAGTCACGTAGCGCTTCTGCATGAGCGGGCTGGTTCCAACACCACCTGTCCACTTCGCGTAGCCGGCGCCATCGGTGTAGAGCGTCGCAGTCGTGGTGCTGCCGTACGGCACCGGCACCTTGACGTTCACCATGAGCCCTTCGATCGGACGACTCTGCGCGTCGGTCGCCGTGACGAATACTGCCTGGAATGGTTCATTCTGCGCGGGATACGTCCACTTCACGCTGGTCGCTACCCGCGCCACCGGCGGTGGCACGCCAACGCCCCGGGAGATGGACCAGATCATGTCGGCGAGGTCGTTGGCAGTGCGGACCATGAGGAGCCTCGTGATCTCCTGCACGCGCGGCGTCAGCGTCTTCATGTCGGCATTGAACTTCGTGGAAAGTTCGGGGAAATAGCCGCGCGAGTAGGCCGCCGCGGCGACCGCGGTTGTTCGTGCATTGGTCAGTGAGCTGACCGTGCGACGAGTGCTGACCCAGCCGGGCATGTCCGAAGCCTTGCGCATCTTCGCACCGACCAGCTGCTCATACTCCAGGTGGCCCCTTGCGCCGATGCCGTCGTAATGCGAATGCCACGGCATCATCATGTCGCTGAGGTAATGCGACACGAGGCCGATCTCCCGGCTGGCCGCCCGGAATTCGCCCGCACGGTGGAGGCGCACCGCCGTGGCATAGTGCTCGGCGACACGGTGAACGGCGCCGCCCCGGGCGCCTGTGTCGCGGTACACATGATCGTTCTCGCCAGTGGCGCCTGCGTTGTCGGGGTCGTCGCTCGCCAGGCGAGCGACGCCAGCGTCGAACCATCCAGCGCGTCCATCAACAACCTTCAGCGCGGCGTCGATGACCCAGTCGTGGGTGCCGTATCCAGGGTCGTCACCGCCGTTGTTCCAGGCTGCGACAGGGGTAATGAGCGTCGCGAGCAGGGCTACGGCGAGGAGGAGCGCGATACCTCGACGCGGAGCGAGAAGGGCGATGCGGGGCATGAAGGGTCCTGTGCAGCGGATCTGATGGGCCACTCCACCCTATCCGCCGCGACCTGGCTGGCCCACCCTACGAACGTCCGGTCGTGCAGGACTGTCAGCGGGTTGCGGCACCCACGACATTGCTCGCGCTGACGGGGCGGCTGAGGCCCTTGATCTCGAGGTCGCCGATGGACTCGACCTCAACGAGATCCTCCACCATGCCGACGGCGCGCTGGCTGAGCAGGATCTGGTTCGCACCAGCCTGGCTGCTCAGCCGTGACGCCAGGATGACGACGTTGCCGATGGCGCCGTAGTCGTACCTGCCCTCGAAGCCGATGCGCCCCAGGGTGGCGTATCCGACAGCGATTCCGACCCCGAACCCGAGTTCGTAGCCGCGCTTGCGCCATCCCGCCGCGATCGGCGCAAAGCGCTCACGCATCGCCACCGCCATACGCACGGCGCGCTCAACGTGGTCGTCCTGGGTGACAGGGTCGTTGAAGAAGATCATGACCCCGTCGCCGGCGAAGTGCTCGAGCGTGCCGCCGTGCTCGACAATGGCGTCGCCCATCATGCGGTGATATTCCCCGAGGACGCCGAACAGCTCCTCGGGATCGGCCTGCTCAGCAAAGGTCGTGAAACCACGCAGGTCGCAGAATGCCACGGTGATCAGGCGCCGGTGTCCGGCCAGCATCAGCTCGCCATCGGGCGAAGAGATCAAGGAGGCGATCTGCGGTGACAGAAATCGGCTCAGCTCGAGCCTCTGACGCTCGATGGTCGTGGTCAACAGGCGCTGCTGCTCGATGTGCTCGAGCTCGAGGTCGCGCAGCTGTTTCGCGATGAGGGAAGCATTCAACCGCGCTGCCAGGATGCGCGGGTTGATCGGCTTGGGCAGGTAGTCTGCGGCGCCGAGCTCGATGCAGCGAATGACGCTCTCAAGCTCCTCGACCCCGGACACCATGATCACCGGGATATGGCGGATCGCGTCGTCGGCCTTCATCGCCGCCAGCGTCTCGTAGCCGTCGAGCTCGGGCATCACCACGTCCAGCAGCACGGTGTCGATGGCAACGGTGTGATCACGGAGAACGTCGAGCGCTTCCCGCCCGTTCTCGGCCTCCATCACTTCGACGCCCATGCCACTGAGCTGGCGCGCGAGCACGAGCCGGTTGACCCGACTATCGTCGACGACGAGGACGATCCGGCCACCCTTCACGTGTCTTCTCCACGCCGGATCCACGCACGGAGCGCATCGGCGGCCTCGTCCCAGGCCACGTCAAGCCGAGCGTCTTCGTCGCCGAGAAATGCCTCTATGATGCCCGAGCGGCCAGACGCCTCCAGCCGCCGGGCCATGGCGGCAAGGCGCTCCGCGCCAACGGTCGCACTGCTCGACTTGAGGGTATGGGCAGGCCGCACGAGCGCGGATGCGTCGGCCGCCGTCATCGCCGCAACGACATCGACCACATGGGATGCCCCATCAACCAGATACGTCTCGACGAGATCCACGATGAAGGCGCGGTCGCCCTGCACCGAGGCCTGCAGCTCCTCCAGCACGGCCTCGTTGAGGACCTGGGGATTCGACTCGGTCACGGGGCCACCTCACTTCGCCTAGGCGCTCGCTCGAGCGCGGCAACCAGATCGGCCGGGCGGATCGGCTTGCTGATGTAATCATTCATGCCTGCGGCAAGACACGCCTCGCGATCTCCTGCCATGGCATTCGCGGTCATGGCCACGATCCACACCGGATGCTCAGGCCAGCGGTCCCGGATCCGTCGCGTCGCTTCCAGGCCGTCCAGCTCCGGCATCTGGACATCCATGAGCACGACGTCGAAAGCGTCGCGGGCGAGCGCGTCGATGGCCTGGAGCCCGTCGTTCGCGACGGCCGGCTCATACCCGATCTGTCCTAGCAGGCGCATGGCGAGCTTCTGGTTCACCGGATTGTCCTCGGCCAGCAGGATGCGCAGTGGATGGCGCTCGCCGAGCGGCGCACTGCCGTCGAGCGGGCCATCCGCGGACGGCTGCGCGACGCTCGCGCCGAGCACGACAGTCGCGATCGTGTCATGGAGTGCAGACGGCTTCACCGGCTTGGCGAGCCAGCCCGCGAGCGGCGTGCCCTCGCGCTCCCGCGGGCCGATCGACGACAGGATGACAACCGGAATGGGCGGCATGCCGTCGGTGGCCGACAGGGAGGCGATCCGCTCGGCAAGGTTGAGACCATCGACATCGGGCATGAGCAGGTCGCACAGCGCGATGTCGAAGCGTTCCCCGGCGGTGATCCAGTCCAGAGCCTCGAGTGGGGATCCCGTTTCGCGCGCGACCATCCCCCACCGCGCCGTTTGCGCGACGAGAATGCGCCTATTGGTCGCGTTGTCGTCGACGATGAGGACCGTCTTGCCGCTCAGATCGGCCTCTACGCGGGCGGGCCGGCTCGGCACCACGGCATCCACCGCGGCGACGGGCAGCCGGGCCACGAGGTGGAAGGTACTCCCCTGTCCCGACACACCGCTGCTGTCGGCGGTCAACGTACCGTCCATCAGCTCGGCGAGGCGTCGGCTGATCACCAGCCCCAAGCCTGTCCCGCCGTAACGACGAGCGATCGAAGCATCGACCTGGCTGAACGACTGGAAGAGCTTGCTCATCGCATCGGCCGGGATCCCGATCCCCGTATCGCGGACGTCGATACGGATCTCCCATCTGGAATCCTCCAGCACGGCGCCGCCGACGGTCACCAGGACCTCCCCGTGCTCGGTGAACTTGACAGCGTTCGACAGGAGATTGAGGAGCATCTGGCGCAAGCGCCCGGCGTCGCCGATGAAGTTGGCCGGCACGTCCTCGTCCATGGCGTAGATGAGCTCGATGCCCTTGTTCGCTGCCGATGGCGCCAGGATGTCGAGCGCAGCCTCAACGGCCTCCCGAAGGACGAATGGTCGCGCCTCGAGGTCGACGCGCCCGGCTTCGATCTTCGAGAAGTCGAGCACGTCATTGATGATCGTCAGCAGCGCATCGCCCGATGTCCTGATCGTTTCGGCGAACTCCCGCTGCTCGTGGTCAAGCTCGGTGTCGAGGAGGATGCCGCTCATCCCGATCACGGCATTGAGCGGGGTGCGGATCTCGTGGCTCATGGCCGCGAGGAAGCTGCTTTTCGCCTCATTCGCCTGCTCTGCTGACGTGCGTGACTCCTGGGCATCGGCAAAGAGGCGGGCGTTCTGGAGCGCGACAGCCGCCTGCTGCGAGAGCCCGATCAGGAAGGACAGGTCGGACTCCGCGAATCGCTTCCCGCCAATGACCCGCCACACGGCCAGGACACCGGCCACCTCGCCGCGAACGGTGAGCGGCACGGCCAGCAGGCGATCGTCCTCGTCCGCGTCGGTCCCGGGAATCGTCACGGACCGCGCGTCCGATTTGGTGCTGTTCACGATCTCGGCTTGCCCGCTCACGGCCACGGTGCCGATGATGCCCTCACCCTTCTTGACCGCATCCGCGAGCACGAGCTCCGCCGTGGTGCCCAGCGCGACGATGGCGCGGAGCCGCTCACTGTCGGCCTCCGGCAGGAACACGGCGCTTGTGTCGGCGTTCAGCAGAGTCTTCGCCCGATCAGCGATGAGCTCGAGGACGACCGATAGCTGGAGGGTGGCCGAGATCTCGCGTCCGACTTCCGCGAGTGCCGCCATCTCTCCTGCGCGTCGACGCGTCTCGTTGTACAGCCCCGCGTTCTGGACAGCCACCCCCACATTGGCGGCAATGGTCGCCAGAAGCCGCTCATCCGACGCATCGAAGCGCCCCGTATGGGTCGTGCTCTGGATACTGATGACGCCGATCGCTCGGTCGCCGGTCATGATGGGTACGCCGAGCCACGACTTTGCGGGGGTGCCGCGGCCCCGCGTCCCGAGCCTCGCCCAGTCCTCCTCTTGGTTGAGCAGCAGGGGACGGCGCTCCTCGATGACCCGCGACGTGAGGCCCTCGCCGATGGCCAGCGGCTCCTGTGGCTCGTGGCGCCCGTCCTCGACGTAGTAGGGGAAGTCGATGCGCACCCGCTCCTCGTCGACGAGCGCGACGTAGGCAATATCGGCATCGAATGCGTCACGCGTCTTCTCGCCGACCAGTGCAAGCAGCGGATCAACCTCGATCTGGGCGCTGATCGCCTCTCCGACGCTGTTGATCGTGGCCAGCTCCGCCACTCGTTGCCGCGTCTCGTCAATGAGGCGGGCGGTGCGCAGTGCCACGCTCAGGCTCGCGGCGATGGTGGTCAGCAGAGACACGTTCCGATCATCGAAGGCATGCTCGCGGTCGAGGTTCTGGAGCGAGATGACGCCGAACATCTCATCGCCGACGGCCAGCGGGGCGAAGATCGCGGATTTCGCCGGTTCACCGATGAGGTGGGCTGGCTGCCCTGCCTCCGCGGCCCGCGCCCGCAGGTCATGCGTCACGATGACGGGTTGGCGGGTCTCGAGCACGCGCTTGCGGAAACCCATCACCGGGCCCGGGTGATCAGGGAAGCGGACGCCGCGCTCCAGCACGAAGGGAAAGCGCATGAAGGCCGCTTCGCGATCGAAGACGGCGATGTCGACAACCTGGGTGTCGAACACGTCGCTCGCCCGCTCCCCCACCAGCTCGTACATGGCCTGCACGTCGAGCTCGGCCGCCAAGCCCTGCTGGACGCTGTTGACAATGGCCAGCTCGGCGGCCCGTCGGTCCGTCTCGGCCAGGAGACGTTTGGTCTCGTCGAAGAGCCGGGCATTTTCGAGCGCCACACTGAGGCTCGAGGCCAAAGTCGTCAGCAGACGCATGTCGGAGTCGGAAAAGGCGTGCTCACGGTCGAGGTTCTGAAGCGTAATGACGCCGCGCGCCTCGTCACCCACAACGAGCGGTGCCCACAGGCTCGACATGGCGGCCTCGCCCTGGATGGCGCCCTGCTGGCCCAGCTCCCGCGCCCGCTCCAGGCTGTGGTCGTTGATGACCAAGGGCTCGCGCGTCGCAAGGACGTGCTTGCGAATCCCCATGACTTCGATCGGCACGTCCGGGAAACGAACCCCGCGCTCGATGGTGTACGGAAACTGGATCATGCCGGCCGCCTGGTCGACGATGCCGATGTCGACCACCTGGGCGTCGAAGATCTCCTGGATCTTGTCGCCGACGAGCTCGTACATGGCCTGCATGTCAAGATTCGCGGCAAGCCCCTGCTGGACGCTGTTGATGATGGCCAGCTCGGCGGCTCGCTCGTCGGTCTCCGACAGGAGCCGCTTGGTCTCGTCAAACAGCCGCGCGTTCTCGAGCGCCACCGACAGGCTGGCGGCAACCGTGCTCAGCAGACGCACGTCGGCGTCGCTGAAGGCATCCGTGTGGTCCAGGTTCTGGAGCGAGATTCGACCGCGAATCTCCCCGCCGACGATGAGTGGGGCGATCAGGACGGAGAGGGCTGGCTCCCCCTGCAAGACCTGGATTGGGCCCCGCTCGCTCTGCCAGGCGAGCACGTCATTCACCAGGAGCGGCCCGCGCGTGTCCAGCATCTCGAGGGTCAGCGGGGAGGCGTCGATCCGCGTCGGCTCATCCGGAAACCGTACCCCCCGCTCGATGCTGTACGGGTAGCGTACGAGACCTGCCTTGATATCGAGGATGCCGATGTCGACGACCTGGGCATCGAAGATCTCCTGGATCTTGTCGCCGACGAGCTCGTACATGGCCTGCATATCGAGATTCGCCGCGAGTCCCTGCTGCACGCTGTTGATGATCGCAAGCTCGGCGGCGCGCTCGTCGGTCTCGGTGAGAAGCCGCTTGGTCTCGCTGAACAGGCGCGCATTCTCGAGCGCAACCCCCATGCTCGAGGCCACCGTGCCCAGGAGCCGCTCGTCCGCTTCCGTATACGCGTTGGGTTCCGTTGTTTCGAGCGCGATGACGCCGATGGCGCGCTCGCCGGCCAGAATCGGCACGCCGAGCCATGATTCGGTCGGCGCCCCACCGACATCGACCGCGACATCGGCCATCTCCGCGAGGCTGCCCATCCGCAGCGGGCGGCGCGTCTCGATGACGTGCGAGGTGAGACCGGTGCCAAGCATCATCGGTTCTGTATGCAGTCGTCCGCCGTCGAAGATCTCGTATGGGAAGCGGATCATTCGAGCCGACGCGTCGTACAGCGCCACGAACAGCGACTTCGTTGTGAAGATCTCGCCGATCCGCTTTCCCACCAGCTCGATGATGGCGTCGAAGTCGACCTGCCGTGCAAGCGCCGAGCCGATCTCGTTGACGAGCGCCAGCTCCGCGTTGCGCTGCCGCGTCTCCTCGATGGCGCGGGCCCGGGTGAGTGCGGTGGCGATGTGCTGCGCGACGAACGTGAGGAGCTCGAGATCATCGGCGCTGTGACGGCGGTCCTCCCGATAGCTCTGCGTCACCACGACCCCGATGGTGCGCCCATCCGCCTTGAGTGGCACGGCCATCCAGTCCACCGCAACCACACCGAGGGCGACCACTTCCCCGCGCGCGACCATGGCGCGTTGCTGCGCTGAATCGATGAGCTTCGGCGCGCCGCTGCGGAGGACGTACCCCGTGAAGCCGGCGGCCTGTCCCTCCCCGAGTGGCTCCCAGACACCTGGATCCGGGATGTCATCGTCGACCTCGTCGCGGTAGAACGGGTAGTTCACCAGGCCGCGTCCGTCGTCATATAGCGCGATGTAGAAGTTATCGGCATACATAAGCTCGCCGACGGTCTCGTGAATCGCGGCGTAAAAGGCAAGCATGTCCTGCGCCGAGCTTGCCGTCTCGGCGATCCGATACAGGGCCGCCTGGAGCGTGTCGGATCGGTCGAGCCGCGCATTGCCCGCTTCGAGCTCGGCGATCCGGGCGCGCGCGGCGACGAGCTCATCGGCTGCGGGTGGGCGGTCTACTGAGCGATCAGCTGATGCGCCATCTTGTCCGGAAATGACGGACGTCCCTCCTGCGAACGCGCCCCGGTCACGGTACACGCCTGACCAGTGGCGCGACCATCATGCCGTACGCAGCATGATCGGGGGAACCCTTCCGTCAATCCGGGGCAGACTCGCTCAGGATCGTCGGCGCGCCATGCACGGCCGGGATGCTGCCCAGCTTTCCGGCTTGGTAGTCGGTGAAGGCCTGCATGACCTCCTCACGTGTATTCATCACGAACGGACCGGCCCAGGCGACTGGCTCGCGGATCGGATGGCCGCCGAGGATGAGCACGTCCAGCGTTGGACTGCGGCTCTCCTGCGTCCGCGATGCCGCGACCGTGAGCGCATTCCCGGAACCCAGGACCGCGAGCTGACCCATGCTGACAGGAATCTGCTCTGCACCCACCGTTCCGGAGCCGGCCATCACGTACACCAGCGCGTTGTAGTCGGCGCGCCATGGCATTGACAGCGTTGCCTCGGGGCTAAGGGTGGCGTGGACCAGCGACATCGGCGTGTAGGTCGATCCCGGACCGGCGTGTCCAGCGACCTCCCCGGCGATCACCCGGACCAGGGCTCCCCCATCGGCGGACGCCAGGAGACCGACCTCGGCGGCGCGAATGTCCTGGTAGCGTGGCGGCGACCACTTCTGGGCGCCCGGCAGGTTAACCCACAGCTGGAAGCCGTGGAACAGGCCGCCGCTGACGACGAGGGCTTCCGGTGGCTTTTCGATATGCAGGATCCCCGCGCCGGCCGTCATCCACTGGGTATCACCGTTCGTGATGACTCCCCCACCTCCGTTCGAGTCGCTGTGCTCGAACGTGCCGTCCATGAGATACGTGACTGTCTCGAAGCCGCGGTGCGGATGCCAGGGCGTGCCCTTCGGCTCTCCGGGGGCGTACTCAACCTCGCCCATCTGGTCGAGATGAATGAATGGGTCCAGCTCCGCCAGATCGACCCCATGGAAGGCGCGGCGTACCGGGAAGCCGTCCCCCTCGAACCCGCGCGGAGCGGTCGTGATTCCGCGGATCGCGCGTTGCCGAGCGTTGGTGATGTCCGGTGATGCAATACGAGGGAGAACGGTAATGTCTTCGACGGTGATGGCAGGCATGCGCACAGCATACACCAATAGTTGCGGATGCAACTAACTCATTGGGGGAGCCGCCGATACCTCCTTGGGCCGCGGAGCATATACGCATATACCCGTGTTGCTCGCAGCACTCTCCGCAGACGTTATCGGCGCTCTGCAGGCACTCCGAGCGTGACCGCGGCGGCCACCGTTGCCGTGGCGAGAGCCAGCGCCTGGTCTGCGGTGAGGCCGGCGTCTCCGGCAAACAGCCCCGTGGCTGCGCTCGGTATGGCGCTCAGCACCACGGGCACGAGCGTCCAGCCCAGGACCAGGACGGTCGGAGCGGTCGCGCCAGGCAGACGCAGCATGCGGGTCACGACGGCGGTGAGCACGCCGAGAAACGCGGCCAGCAGCAGGATCAGGATGAGGGCCGGCTGATCCCGGGCGCCGGAGGCGTCGACCAGGCGAACGACAGCCTGGTATGCGATCGCCACGGCCACCGCCAGCAGCGCGCCAAGCACCGCGGAGCGCAGGCCGGTCATGAAGCGGAATCCACAAGCCGCTCAGCGAGACCGCGAGCAATGCGGTACGACTTCCCTGCGCCCATGACCAAGACGGCGTCGCCGCTGCCGAGATGGTCCGCGACGTACTCGGTCGTCGCTTCGACGTCGCCCGTGGCGATCGATGGCACGCCGGACGCGCGCTCGATGGCATCGGCGAGATGTTCGGCCGAGGTCGAGGCCATGGCCTCCGGGGTGTCGCGCGACGCGAAGATGTCTGCGATGACGACCTCGTTCGCATCGGTGAAGGCGGTCGAGAAGGCATCCATCAGCAGCGACGTGCGGGAGTACATGTGCGGCTCGAAGACAGCCCACAGGCGGCGGTCAGCGCCGACCATCTGACGCGCGGCGCTCAACGCGGCTCGAACCTCGGTGGGATGATGCCCGTAGTCATCGTAGATCGTCACGGTGGCAGTATCCGCGATCAGCTCCATGCGGCGTCCGGCTCCTACGAACGAGCGCAGGCCATCGGCAAGGAGGTCCAGGTCGGCGCCGAGCATGCGGGCCATGATGAGCGCCGCCGTGGCGTTGAGGACATTGTGCTGCCCCGCCAGGCTCATCTCGAAGCGATGGTCAAACAGGGTAAAGGCCGTGCCCTTGCGACCACGCAGGATCGCGGTGGCCATCGTCTCACCGCCTGGCCCGTAGCGCAGAATGCGTCCGTCCCAGTCACTCAGGCGCTTGACAAGCTCGTTCGCGCCAGGATCGTCGGCGGCGAGGACCAGCAGACGGCCATTCAGCGCAGGATGCGAACCCATGCCGCGCACGAAACGCTCGAACGACTCCATCACCGCGCTCGCATCGGCGAAGAAATCTGGATGGTCCATCTCGATATTCGTGATGATCGCTCCAGCAGGGTGATAGTTGAGGAAGTTGTCTCCAAATTCGTCGGCCTCCACCAGGAATGGCGCCCCCGCACCAGCCCGGACCGATGCGCCCCACGCTTCGATATAAGCACCCACCTCCACCGTCGGATCCAGCCCGGCCGCGATCAGCAGGTGGCCGAAGAGGGCGGTCGTCGTCGACTTTCCATGGGTCCCGCTGACTCCCAGGCCGATGCGCCCCGGCGCGGACATCAGACCGCCCAACAGCTCCTGCCAGGTCACGATCGAGAGCCCCCGAGAGCGCGCTGCGGCGAGCTCGGGGTGATCCGGCACAGCGCGGATCGCGGGCGATATCGCAACGCGACTGACGCCCTCGAGGTGTGCAGCGTCATGGCCGGTCGCATACCCAATGCCGGCCGCGTCCAGGGGTGGTGTGTACGGCGACGGTGGATCACTATCACAGCCATCGACGAGGACGCCCGCCCGGTGCAGGAGCAGCGCCGTCCCTGCGGCCCCCGACCCCGCGATCCCGATAATGTGAATTCGCTCCCCGCGCTCGACCACTCCCCTACTCCACGGTGGCCAGGCGCGTGGCCAGCTCGATCGCTGCCAGCGCTGACGCACGCTTGTTGCCGTCGCGATCGTGCGGCCAGGTGTGACGCTCGACCACGGCCGGTCCGTCCCGCACGGCTGCCGCAACGTAGGTCAGGCCAACGGGCTTCTCGTTCGATCCCCCATCGGGTCCGGCGATGCCGGTCACTGCCACGGCCAGGCTCGCCACCGGGAAGCGTGCCAGCGTGCCAGCGGTCATTGCCTCGGCCACCTCCGCCGACACGGCACCAACCCGCTCGAGCAGGTCCGCCGGAACGTCGAGCAGCTCCTCTTTAACGGTGTTCGAGTAACTGACAATTCCTCCGAGATAGTGGTCGCTGGACTTCGGAATCTGCGTGATCACGTGCCCCACCAAACCTCCCGTGCACGACTCCGCGCTCGCCATCTGCCATCCCCGCTTCACGAGGGCATGCCCGAGGCGCCGTGCCGCTCTCTGGAGCTCCTCATCTGACATGGGTCGTCCACGGAGGCTCGCGACCACTAGATCGAGCCCATGAGCTTATTCACCCGAGACCAGCTCGTCACGAACCGATGCTTGCCTCATCCGATGCATCACGGTCGCAGCGCATGTACCGATATACGCTCCATCACGTGCCTATCGGTAGTTCGTGAATTGGAGCGCGACCGGGTAGTCGAGCGCCTTGAGATCCGTGATGACGGCCTGGAGTTCGTCCTTCGACTTTGCCGATACACGGACCGCCTCGCCCTGGATCGACGGCTTCGTCTTCGGAAATGCGTCACGGATGTGCTTCGACAGCTCCTTGGCCTGCTCGCTGGTCAGGCCACGCTTCAGCGTGATCTCCTGGCGCACGGTGCTGCCGGCGGCCGGCTCGATCTTGCCCCACTCGAAGATCTTGAGGCTCAGGCCGCGCCGAATGGCCTTCGACTCGAGCAGGTCCTTGGCGGAGCCAGCCCGGTAGTCATCATCGGCGGTCAGGGTTATGGCATCCTTGCCGAGCTCGAACGCCACCTTGCTGCCCTTGAAGTCGTAACGCGTCGCGATCTCGCGCCGCGCCTGGTCGAGTGCGTTGACCAGCTCCTGCTGGTCAAAGTCGCTCACCAGGTCGAATGATGAATCTGCAGCCATGCTCCTCTATCCTCCTTGCCGCGTGATGCGCCACTCGACAACTGCGCCGTCCCCACCCATGGCGCCGATACCGATTCCATTGATGGTCAGGCGCACCGCGCCCGCGTTTCCGGCCCGAATGCGCAGCTCGTCGTCTGCCTCGATATCGATCTGATCGCCATCGGCGGCAATGGTGCCCGAGACGTCCGCAACCGGCGTGCCGTCCTCGTCGAGCTCGAGATACGAATCGCCATCCACGAGAGAGATGCGACCAGTCAAACCCTCACCGGGAGCGATGGTCACGCGCCGTACGACGGGCGCAGCATCGGTACCCGCGACGGTGATGTCCCACGTGCCCGGAAGCAACGACAGGCTCCCGCTGAAGCCACCGGAAGCATCGGCGACAAGGTCCATCGGGTCGGGCGCCGTCGGATCGTCGACGGCGATCTCGACATCCTCACCGGCGAGATCGGTGACGGTGAACGTCGGCGTCGCGACCTCCACCAGTGCGGCGGAAGCGTGCACGGTGTCGTCCGGCTGACCCGTCCCGCTGATCGTCACCGGACCGCTGATGGTCGCATCGGCCGCTGGCTCTGACACCTCCAACACCACTGGGGCCGCCGACGGACTCTCGGCCGCATCGGTCACGACGACCACGGTCCGCTGTTCGGCCTCCGAGTCACGTCCGGTGACCGGGTCGCGGGCAGTGAGGCGCATGACATTCGAACCCGGCACGAGGGCAACGGTCACGCTGAATGCGCCGTCCTCGTCGGCCTCGACGGTTGGATTCTCGCGCAGGTTTTCGACCGTGATCGTTGCGTTCGGCGCGGTCACGCCGCGAATTGTGATGGTCGTATCGGTGTAATCACTGACGTTGGCGGCCGGGTCGATGATGCGCAGCTCCGGCATACGGGCAAAATTGATGAGTTCGTACCCAAGGTACGCGAAGAACGCACCGACGCCGATGGTCAGGATCGCCGCCACCACCGCCCCGGGCGTCACTACCAGCGACCGTGCACGGCGCCGAGCGATGGGCCGAGGCGAGGCACGAGCGGCGGGCCGTTCGGCGCCGGTCGATGAGGTCTCGAGCCGGTACAGGTCAATCAGGTACTCGGGGTCTAGGCCCAGGTAGGCGCCGTAATTGCGCAGAAAGCCCTTCGTGTACACCGATCCCGGTAGCTCGCGGTACTCGCCGCGCTCGAGGGCTGACAGGTATCGCTCGCGGATCTTCGTCTCGCGCTCGACGCGCGTCAGATCCAACGATTTCGCCTCGCGCGCCGCGCGGAGCACGTCCCCAAGCCTATGCGAGCCTTGCTCGGTCACCGCTCGTCATCTTCGTCGGGAGCGACATCTCCGCCCCAGCCATCGCTGGTGATCAGGACCTCGCGGAAACGACTGCCGTCGGCTGGGCCGACGACGTCGCGATCCTCCATCTGGTCGAGGATCCTGGCGGCGCGCGCGTAGCCGATGCGCAGGCGTCGCTGGAGCAGTGACGCGGACGCCTTATCCGAGCGCCGCACGATGTCGACCGCCTGGCTGTAGAGCGCATCGGCGTCATCGGTCTCGTCATCCTCACCTGGCCGGCCGCCCGGCTTGCCATCTCGTCTCGGCGCGGTGATCTCCGGCTTGTACTGCGGGCCGCCCTGCCCGCGCCAGTGACGGGCGAGCGCCTCGATCTCCGGATCGGTGACGAGGACTCCCTGGAGCCGGACGGCCCGCGGGGCATCGATCGGCTGATAGAGCATGTCGCCACGTCCGAGCAGATCCTCGGCGCCATTCGTATCGAGGATCGTGCGTGAGTCGACGCCCGACGTCATGGCGAACGCGATCCGGCTGGGTATATTGGCCTTGATCAGACCGGTGACGACCTGGACCGACGGTCGCTGGGTGGCCACGATGAGATGAATGCCGGTAGCGCGCGCCAGCTGGGCGATCCTCGTGATGGTGGCTTCCACCTCGTAGGCGGAAATCATCATCAGGTCGGCCAGCTCATCGATGACGATGACGATGAACGGCATCCGTGGCTCGCCGGCCCGCAGCGCCTCGTTGTAGGCGCTGATGTTGCGGACACCGCGTGCCGCGAACTCGGCGTATCGGCTTTCCATGGTGCCGACCGTCCACTTCAGCGCATTGACCGCCTTGTCGGGCTCGACGATGACCTCGGTCAGTAGGTGCGGAATGCCCTTGTACTGGGCCAGCTCGACGCGCTTCGGGTCGATCAGGATGAGCTTCACCTCGGCCGGCGTGGCGTTGACGAGGAAGCTGTCAATGATCGCGTTCACGCACACGCTCTTGCCCGATCCGGTGGCTCCGGCAATGAGGAGGTGCGGCATCTTCGCGAGATCCGCGCTGAACGGTTGGCCGGCCACGTCCTGGCCGAGAGCAAAGGCAAGCTTGCTGCGCTCGGAGGCCTCCGCGTGGATCTTGCTTCCGAGGACCTCCTTGAGGGTCACCAGGTCGAAGGCGCTGTTCGGAATCTCGACGCCGACGAATGGCTCGCCGGGAATCGGCGCCTCGATCCGGATGCTCCGGGCAGAGAGTGCGAGTGCCAGGTTGTCGGCCAGTCCCGCGATGCGGCTGAGCTTGATTCCGGGGTCCACATCGAGGGCGTACTGCGTCACCACGGGCCCCTCCTGGATGCGAGCGACCTTCACGCCGATGCCGAAATCAGCCAGAGTGTCACGGATGCGCCTTCCCTTCGAGCTGAGGTCGAGCTGCGCTGCCGATGACTCCGGGGCGTCTGCCAATAAGTCCAGATGCGGCAGCTCCCAGGCCCGCTCGACCGGCTCGAGGGCTGCGTCGGCCCCATCCGCGCTGGCAGCCTCGGCCAAGTGTTCCTCTTCGACGTGCTCGAGTTCGTTGATTGATGGCGGAACTGCGATGGCGAGGGCCACGGCGGCCGGCGGCGGTTGAATGGCGACTGCACGGCTCGCCGTGCCGTTCCCGCTCGGTGCCGGCCGCTCGCGGCGAACAATGAGCGGAGAGTCATCCTCGGAATCCTGGCCACCGGCCAGACGGTCGCGCATGCGGTCGATGAGGCCGGGTCGCGGCTCCGGCTCGGGCTCCGGAGCCTCCGCTCGGCCACGGGCATCGGCCGCGCGAGGACGTTGCACCTTGCGAGCCGTCTCTGCTTCCTGCTCGCGTCGCTCGTCGCGTTCCGAGAGGTAACCGGCCACGAGATCGCCGACCGTCATGTTGAAGTACAGCAGCAGCCCGACCGCGGCCAGCAGGACCAGCACGACCCACGCGCCGACGATACCGAGCGCCCCGTTGAGGAGCCCGCTGACTGCCAGTCCGAGGAGTCCTCCGCCTTCGCCCACCTCGATGGCATTGTCCGCCCCGCCGCCGACGAGATGGAACATTCCGAGCAGCGCGAGCGCCACCAGGGCGGCACCAGTCGCCGCCATCCAGCGCTCGGCGGGCATGGTCTTCATCCACAGCATGACCGCGAAGCCGGCGAGGAGCGGCGCCGCAAAGGCGATGCCCCAGCCGAGCAGCGTTGACAGCAAGCCATGCCATGGTGCGACGATCGCTCCGGCATCGGGCGCGAAGAGAGCAATGACGCTCAGAATCGCGAGGAAGAGCAGCACGAGCGCGAGGCCCTCGCGAATAAATCGAGCGCTGACGACGAACGGCGTGGTCTGTCGGCGGCGCCGCGTCGGTCGGCGACGAGCAGTCGTTCGTCGTCGGGTCGCCACTCGGGTCAGACCTCCATCACGATCGGCAGAATCATCGGCCGCCGCTTCGTTCGCTGGTGGAAGAACCGGCTCAGCGTATCGCGAATCTTCGTCTTGACATAGCCCGCTTCGGCGCCGTGCTGATCCTCGCGACGCTGGCTCAGGGCCTGCATCAGATGATCGCGAGCCGCCCCCATGATCGGGTCCTCAGGATCCGACAGGAATCCGCGGCTCACGAGGTCGGGCTGGCCGACCGGTTGCCCGGTCTTGGCGTCGATCGTCAAGGCCACCATGACGACCCCATCGGACGCCAGCATCCGCCGATCACGCAGCACGACGCCGTCGATGCCGTCGATGGCGGCGATCCCGTCGACAAGCACGGCCCCGGCGGGGACGCTGCCCGACATCGATGCTCGCTCACCGTCGAACTCGACGACCTGGCCGTTCTCGAGCACGAAGATCTTGTCCACGTCGACGCCCGCTCCCTCGGCCAGAAGGGCATGCTGCACGAGCATGCGGTACTCGCCGTGGATCGGGATGAAGTGCCGCGGCTTCACGAGACCGAGCATGAGCTTCAGTTCCTCGCGAGAGCCGTGACCCGAGACGTGACAATGCACAAGGGGCTCGTAATGCACCATCGCGCCTTCCTTGAAAAGGTTGTCGATCGTCTTGGCGACCGCCTCCTCGTTGCCCGGGATCGGGCTGGCCGACACGATCACCGTGTCGCCCGGCTCGATGGTGATGTTGCGGTGATCGCGGTTGCTCATTCGTGTCAGCCCCGACATCGGCTCACCCTGCGAACCGGTGGTCATCACTACCAGCTCCTCCTTGGGCAAACGCTGGAGCTGCTCCTTGCGGACGAGCGTGCCGTCGCGGGCGTCGAGATACCCTCGCTCGAGCGCGATCGCCGTGTTCTGTTCCATGCTGCGCCCGAGGGCAACCATCTTGCGGCCGTGGGCCCACGCGGCATCGATGACCTGCTGCACCCGCCCGATGTTGCTGGCAAAGGTGGCCACGATCACGCGTCCGGGGGCCTCGCCAACGAGACGGTTCAGGCTTTCGCCGACGGTCGACTCGGAAAGCGTGTATCCATCCTTCTCCGCACGCGTCGAGTCCGAGAGGAGGAAGTCGACCCCCTCATTGCCGATCTGCGCGATGAGGCCGAGGTCGGCGCGACGGCCATCGGGCGGCGTATGGTCGAATTTGAAGTCACCGGTGTGAACGATCGTGCCCACCGAGGTCCGAATGGCGTACCCGACACCATCCGGAATCGAGTGGTTGACGCGGAACGGCGTGACCCGGAACGAACCGACCGCGAACTCGACTCCGGGGTCGACCACGTGGAGCGGCGTCGAATCCAGCAGCTTATGCTCACGGAGCTTGCCCTGGACCAGGCCCTCGGTCAGCCGCGTGGCATAGATCGGCGTGCCGGGAATCTTGGGCAGAACGTACGGGAGCGCGCCAGTGTGATCCTCGTGCCCGTGGGTGAGGATGATGCCGCGAACGCGGTCGCGGTGCTCCGCGAGGTACGTGACGTCGGGGATGACGAGGTCGATTCCCAGCATCTCGGGCTCGGGGAATGCCAGCCCGCAGTCGACGATGAGAATCTCACCATCGGCCTCGATGACTGTGATGTTCTTACCGACCTCGCCCACCCCACCGAGCGGGATGATACGCAGGGAATCGGACATGGAAGCTCCTGTGAAGACTGTCAGGCGAGTCGCGCGGTCAGCGACGCCACCGCAGCGAAACTCGATGGAGCGCCGCAACACCGATGGTACATCGGCGTGACGCACGATCCGAGGGGCGTGCGACGCGGCCCGCCGTGAACGTCGCCGCCGGACGAGGAGCACGCCACGCCCTGACGTGCTCCTCCCGGATCAGCGAGAGTCAGCTCCGATCGCCGGCCTTGGCCATATGACGCTCCATGGCCGCACGGCGGCTCAGGTTGACTCGGCCCATGCGGTCGATCTCGGTCACGACCACCATCAGCTCGTCGCCGATGCTGACCACGTCCTCGACTCGGGGCACCCGATAGTCGGCAAGCTGGCTGATGTGCACCAGGCCCTCCTTGCCGGGCAGAATCTCGACGAAGGCGCCGAAGTTCATGATCCGGGTGACCTTGCCGAGGTACTCCTTGCCGACCTCGACGTCCTTGGTAAGGCCCTCGATCCAAGCGATCGCCTTCTGGGCGGCCTCACCGCTGGTCGCGGCGATCTGGATCGTACCGTCGTCCTCGACGTTGATCTGGGTGCCGGTCTCGGCGGTGATCTGACGGATCACCTTGCCGCCGGCGCCGATGACGTCGCGGATCTTGTCGATCGGGATCTTGAGGGTCGTGATCCGCGGCGCGTACTGGCTGAGCTCCTCACGGCTGGCGCTGATGACCTCGGTCATCTTGCCCAGGATGTGCAGCCGAGCCACTCGTGCCTGGTCCAGCGCATCTCGCATGATCTCGGTCGTGATGCCCGAGGTCTTGATGTCCATCTGGAGCGCCGTCACGCCCTCGGCGGTGCCGGTCACCTTGAAGTCCATGTCGCCATAGGCGTCTTCCTTGCCGGTGATGTCGGTCAGGACCGCGTAGCGGCCGGTCGCAGGGTCGGTGATCAAACCCATCGCCGCGCCGGCCACCGGCGCCTTGATCGGCACGCCGGCATCCATGAGCGCCAGGGTCGAGCCGCAGGTCGAGGCCATAGAGGTCGAACCGTTCGAACTCACGCACTCACTCACGACGCGGATGGCGTACGGAAACTCGCTGGCATCCGGCAGCACTGGCAGGAGCGCACGCTCGGCGAGCGCGCCGTGGCCGATCTCACGACGGCCGGGGCCGCGCATGAACTTGGCCTCGCCGACCGAGTACGGCGGCATGTTGTAGTGGTGCATGTAGCGCTTCTCGGTCTCCGGAGAGATCGTATCCATGCGTTGCACGTTGCTGGATGGGCCGAGCGTGGCGATCGAGAGTGCCTGCGTCTGGCCACGCGTGAAGAGCCCGGAGCCGTGGGTGCGCGGCAGGATGCCGACCTCCACGCTGATCGGACGAATCGTCGTCGTATCACGACCGTCGATGCGCACGTTCTCGCTCAGCACGAGCTCACGCACGGTTGCCTTGGTCACGACGTCCATGAGGGGAGAGGCGATGCCATGGCGTCGCCGGATGTCCTCGAGCCGATCGCCCTGCTCGCTGCGGTTGTAGCTCTCGCGAGCGCCACGAACCTCGTCGGAAATGTCCTGGCGCAGCGCATCGAGGCGCTCGGCCAGCCCATTCGTGAAGTGAAGAAACAGTTCGGCGGCCGCCTCGGCATCGGGCATGGCGCGGTGCGCGGTGGCATGGTCGCGGCCGAACACGAAGCGCACGAGGTCGGCCAGCTTGTAGGCACCGGCATCGGGATACAGCTGATAGCCGAGTTCCAGAGTGTCGAACACTTCGGAGGGCTGCCACTTGCGATCGTTCGGCAGGTGGCGGAGCAGGAACGGCACATCGAACGCGGCGTTGTGGGCCACGATCGGGGTCTCCCCCACCCAATCCACGAAGTTGCCGAGGACCTCGGATGCCGTTGGAGCATTGGCGACGTCATCGGTCTTGATGCCGTGCACCTGGTGCCCGACGATCGGACGCCCGGGGTTGACCAAGGACTCGAAGCGGTCGACGATCTGGCCGTCTCGCAGGCGCAATGCCGCAACATCCACGATGAATCCGGCCTCGGGCTTCATGGCGGTCGTCTCGAGGTCGAAGACCACGAACTCGTTGCGGCTCTCCGACAGCATCTTCCCCAAGCTGGTGACCGATGCGGCCTTGGGACCGATGAAGGGAACCTTCTTCGGTGTACCGGCGCTGGCGACCATCTTCTCCTGGAGATCGATCGACTTCTGGAGCTCGCTGTGACCATAAGCGATGGCATCGGCCATGACCGATTCCGGCAGGATCTTGGCCCCCGCCTCGACCATCATCACCGCTTCGCGCGTACCGGCGACGACCAGATCAAGCTCACTCTCGGCAAGCTCGCTGTTGGTCGGATTGGTGACGAACTCGCCGCCGATGCGCCCAACGCGCACCGCGCCAACCGGTCCCATAAACGGGATATGGCTGATGCTGAGTGCCGCCGATGCGCCGTTCAGCGCGAGGATGTCAGGATCGTTCTCCTGGTCGGTCGACAGGACCGTCAACACGACCTGGACGTCGTTGTAGTACCCCTTCGGGAAGAGGGGGCGCAGGGGTCGGTCGGTCAGGCGCATGGCCAGAATGGCCGCCTCCGACGGGCGCGACTCGCGCTTGATGAAGCCGCCGGGAATCTTGCCCGCGGCGTACATCCGCTCCTCGTAATCAACGGTGAGCGGGAAAAAGTCCGCCCCCTCGCGGGGCTGCTTGGCGGCGACGGCGGTCGCGAGGACCACCGTGTCGCCATAACGAACGATGACGGCGCCGTCGGCCTGCTCGGCCAGCTTGCCGGCCTCCAGGCTGAAGCTCTTGCCTCCGATTTCGGCCTCGTGTTTAATTGCCACTGATTCCTCCAGGATTCTTTCTCGACATCCGGCGCTGGATCTGCGTGGCGCGCTCACGATGCGAGCGCAGGCGTCAGGCAGGGGCGGATGCCCATTTGGGTGTGAGATATGCGAGACCCGGGGCCTATTACGGGCTCCGGGTCGATCGCAAACGGTGTCTAGCGGCGCAGCCCCAGGCTACCGATGACGGCGCGGTACCGATCCACGTCATTGCGGACCAGGTACGCAAGCAGCCGACGTCGCTGCCCGACGAGCTTCAGCAGCCCGCGGCGCGAGTGATTGTCTTTCGGGAAGCTGCGCAGATGCTCCGTCAGCGACTTGATCCGCTCGGTGAGAAGCGCAATCTGCACCTCGGGTGATCCGGTATCGCCCTCGTGCGTGGCGTATTCGTCGACGATTGCGCTTTTCGCGTCCTTGGCGAGCGGCACGTATTCCTCCACATTCATTTCCGTAACGCCCCGAAGTTTACCAGAGGACCCTCTCGGCCGCCATCCGAGTGTGGGTCGCTCGGTGGTCATGAGACCTCGGCGGCGATCGTGGGCTGCGCGCCGGTCGCGGACCGCTGTTTCAGGGACGCAAGCGTCGGCGCGCGTCGGCCTCGTCCAATTGCATCTGTGCCACCAGTGAATCCACGCTCTTGAATCGACGCTCCTCGCGGAGACGAGCGTCGAGCTCCAGTTCCAGCGTCGCGTCGTACAGGTCGCCATCCCAATCGAGGAGGTACGCCTCCACCAGCACGCGGCCGTCATCGTGGAACGTGGGGCGGATGCCGACGCTCACCAGCGCGGGATGATCGGGCCCTACCTTGCGATGCGGCACGTGCACCCGCCCGAGATAGATCCCGAGCGCGGGAAGCGCTGCCGAGTAATTGAACGCGAGATTCGCCGTCGGGAAACCAAGCTCGCGGCCACGTTCGTCGCCGTGCACCACCCTTCCGCGCAGGAATGGAGCCGACCCGAGCAGGCTCCCTGCCGATTCAGTCTCGCCATCGCGAAGCGCATCTCGAATGCGGGACGATGAAACCACTCTCCCGTCGACAATGAGCGGCTCAACGGCGATGCAGTCCCATCCATTCACGGCGCCAAGCTCAGAAATACGGGCCAGGGTTCCTGCCCGGGCCCTTCCGAAAGCGCTGTCGGGCGTCATCGTGATGGCGCGGATGTCTATCGCCGGGGCCAGAGCCGCGAGGAACGCCTCCGGCTCCATGCTGCGCAACGCGCCGTCAAACCGGATCTCGAGAGCGTGGTCCACCCCAGCCATTCGCAGGCGCTCCAGCGTGACATCTGGCGGCAGCAGCCGCTCGACTATGGTGTCGGGGCGAATCACCTCATCGGGATGCGGGCTGAACACGAGCGCCACGCTCGCGACGCCGCGTTGGTGCGCCTCACGCATCGTGGCTTCGATCACGTGCCTGTGTCCGAGGTGCACGCCGTCGAACACGCCGAGCGTGATCACCGCTGGCCCGATGCGCGGAAGCTCAACGAGTCCGCGGGAGGTCAATCGACCGTCTCTGCAGGCAGAACCTTATCCGGTTGCAGCATGTTGGCCCGAACCGAGCCAATGCCGATCAGCACACGATCCTCGAACACCGCGGCCCGGCCTTCCACCGCGGCATCAACCAAGAGTCGCGCAGATCCGTTGCGGAACGCCACCGCCGCATCACGATCGAGCGTCACGCGCGGCAGCGGCAGGAGGTCGCCCACCGACAGGATCGCGTCCCCAAGTCGGCCGTCGACGGCGAGGGCCTGCAGCCGCTCGGGCGTGACGGCGGTGTCGACGCCCAGGCCGGCTGCCTCGGTCCGGCGCAGTGCGCGCAGATATGCCCCGCAGCCCAGCTGATCGCCAAGGTCGCGAGCAATCGAGCGGACGTACGTGCCGGCACCGCAGCGCAGGTCCACGCCGACGTCCAGCCACCCGGAACCCGGGCAAATCGACTGCAACACGAGCGCATGAATCGTCACGCTGCGCGCCGGCAGGTCCATCGGCTCGCCGGCGCGGGCGGCGCGATGCGCGATGCGCCCACCCTGCTTCCGAGCACTGAATGCGGGAGGACGCTGATCGATGACCCCGACAAACGTCGCGAGCGCGGCGCGGACAGCATCCTCGTCCGGAAGCTCGGCGTCGCTGGCGACGATCGGCCCTTCCGCATCGTCGGTGGCGCTGCGAGCACCCAGCCGGATGACCGCGTCATATCCCTTGCGGCCACCGGTGAGTTCCTCGCTGAAGCGCGTTGCCGCACCCACCAGGATCGGAAGGACGCCTGACGCGAGCGGATCGAGCGTGCCCGCGTGCCCAATTCGACGCGTGCCCGTCAAGCGGCGCAGGAGTCCGACCATGTCGTGACTGGTGGGTCCGACCGGCTTGTCGAGGTTAACGACCCCGAGCATCGGCTCGATCGAGCTCGCGCTCGCATTCGTCGAGCACGCGCCGCATGGCCTCCGCCAGTGGCGCCTCCACGGAGCAGCCGGACGCACGAGCGTGTCCCCCACCCCCGAAAGCCGAAGTGATGGCCACCGCATCAGCTCGTGCCAGGGTACGAACGCTGGCACGGATGTGAGACGCATCGGCTTCCTTGAACAGGACTGTGATCTCGCCGTTCTTGGTGGATGCGAGCAGATCAACGAACCCCTCGGTCGCGGTCGGGTCGCTCTCGGTCTCGGTCAGCATGGCCAGTGTCTGCGCCGCATGCACGATGCGACCGTCGCGCCGATGACCGATGACGTTGAGCATCCGGCCCCACAGCGCCATGGTGCTGAAAGGCTTGTCGGCATAGATGGCGCGGTGCAGCGTCGAGAGCGGCGCTCCGGCTGCTACGAGGTCGGCCATCACGCGCAACGTCCGCGGCGTCGCGTTCGGGTGCGAAAAGGTGTGCGTGTCCTGGATGATGCCCGCCGCGAGCACCGTGGCGATGTCCTTGTCGATCTCCACGCCCAGTTCCGGGATGAGGATGGCCATCATCTCGCACGTCGCGGCCGCCTCCGCATCAACGAACGCGGCACTCACGCCGCTGCCGTCGTTGGACACGTGGTGATCGATATTGACGATCCGCGCCCGCTCGAGCCACCGCCCGCAGTCGCGCGCCACCGAGCCGGTTCGGGAGAGCGGTCCGTCGAGCACGACCGCCACATCGGGCTCCAGCTGCGGGTTTCGTCGAACGTCGCTGACGCCCGGCAGCGTCGCCAGGAATGGTGGGACGCCGTCAGCGGCAACGACCTCCGCTTGCATGCCCAGCTTCTCCGCCACGAAACGCATGGCGAGCGCCGCCCCCAACGTATCGGCGTCGGGGTTCTCGTGACAGATCGCCGTAATGCGATCAGCGCCACGAATCGCGTCGAGCACAGCCTCACGACTCATGTGGACGCTCCCCTTCGAGCTCGCGCAGCAGTCGCAGCACGCGATCGCCGGCCTCGATCGAATTGTCGTGATGGATGACCAACTGTGGAATATGACGCACCGTAAGGCGTGCCCCAAGCTGTCGGCGCAGCCAGGGAGCCGCATCGGTCAATGCACCCATGGCGGTTTTCTGCTCTTCGGGTGTCCCGAGCACGCTGACCCAGACCTTCGCCGAACCGAGGTCGCGTGCCGTCTCGACGCGCGTGATGGTCGCGAACCCCACGCGGGGGTCCTTCATTTCGCGCTGGAGCAGGCTCATCAGCTCCTGTCGGATCTGGCTGTCAAGCCGATCGGTCCGCTGGCTCATCGCTGTGCGCCTATACCTGCTCGGCCACCATCTGGTAGCACTCGATGACGTCACCCTCGATGATGTCATCGGCGTCGAGGCCGATGCCGCACTCGAAGCCGGTGGCAACCTCCCGCACGTCATCCTTGAATCGCTTGAGCGAAGTGATGCGCGTATCGGTCAGCAGCTCGCTGCCGCGGAAGAGGCGTACCTGTGCCCCGCGCACGATCCGTCCATCGGTCACGTAGGAACCGGCGATATTTCCGGCCTTCCCGGCCAGGATGACCATCCGAACCTCCGCGTGACCCTCGACCTGCTCGATCATCTTCGGTGTCAGGAGACCCTTCAGCGCCTGGCCGATGTCATCGGTCAGCTTGTAGATGACGTCGTACAGCCGAACGTCTACGCCGGTCGCCTCGATCGAACGCAGTGCGCCAGGATCCGGCTTCGTGTTGAAGCCGATGACGACCGCGTCCGACGCGGATGCAAGGTTGATGTCACTCTCGTTGATATCTCCGGCGCCCTCGCGCAGAATGTTGACCCGCACCTCGTCGGTGTTGAGGCGCTCGACTGAATGGCGGATTGCGCCGAGGGAGCCCTGGACATCGGTCTTGAGCACGACGCGGAGTTCGGCGACCTCGCTGTCCTTGATCTGGGCGCTGATCTCCTCGAGCGTGCTGACCGTCTTGCCCTCACCACCGCTCGCAGCGATCTCGGCCATCTCGGCGGAGCCGCGCGCCGCCTTCTCGTCGGCAACGACGCGCAGGATGTCTCCCGCCTCGGGAAGATCGGTGAGGCCGATGATCTCGACTGCCGTCGCCGGCTCAGCCGTTTTCACGCGCTTACCGGCGGCATTGTTCAGAGCGCGGACACGGCCGTGCGTCCGGCCGACGGCCACGACATCGCCGATCTTCAGCGTTCCGGTCTGCACGAGCACCGTCGCCACGTTGCCGCGACCCTTGTCGACCTTCGACTCGACGATCGTGCCGATCGCCGGGCGGTCCGGATTCGCCTTGAGGTCCTGGAGGTCCGCCACGAGCAGCACCATCTCCATTAGGTCGTCGATCCCCGTCCGCTGCTTGGCGCTGACGGCCACCGCGATCACGTCGCCGCCGTACTCCTCGATGAGCACCTTGTTGTCGGCCAGCTCCTGCTTCACGCGGTCGGGCTGCGCGTCTGGCTTGTCGACCTTGTTGATCGCCACGATCATCGGCACTCGCGCGGCGCGGACGTGGTCAATGGCCTCCTTGGTCTGCGGCATCACGCCGTCGTCCGCGGCGACCACGATGATCGCAATGTCGGTTACCTGCGCGCCGCGGGCGCGCATGGCGGTGAAGGCCTCATGGCCGGGCGTGTCGAGGAAGACGATGCGCTTGTCGTTATGCACCACCTCGCTGGCGCCGATGTGCTGCGTGATACCGCCGCTCTCACCCGAGGCCACCTTTGTCTCGCGGATGGCGTCGAGCAGGCTGGTCTTGCCGTGATCGACGTGGCCCATGACCGTGACGATCGGCGCGCGGGTCACCAGCTTCGCGACGTCATCGTCGGTCCAGAGGGTCGGCTTCCCATCGCCATCCTCGCTGCTGCCAGGCTTGACGAGCTCCTGGTCAGCCGCGGCTTCCGCCGCCGCCCGTTGGGCCCCTCCGGCCTCTGCCGTCTCGAAGCCGAGCTCGCTCGCCACGAGGGAGGCCGTGTCGAAGTCGATCGACTGATTGACGGTGGCAAAGATGCCGTTGCGGATCAGCACGTTGATGATCTCCGCATGGCTGACCGTGAGGATCTCCGCGAGGTCCTTGATGACGACGGGATTCGGCAGCTCGACCGGGCCCGTGGGGCGCGCAGCGGCTGCAGCCGCCTCCGCGACGGCAGCTGCAGCGCCGGCGCTGCGCTTGCGTTGTGGCCGCGGTCCGCGGCGCGGTCGGTATCTACGTGGCGGCATCGTTCACCTCGATCTCAAGCGTTCCCGGCGCGAACTCGACACCGAGCGCTCGCCTCACGGCCGCCGCAGCCCGTTCGGGATCGCGACACGCCGGTTCATGACAGATATACGTTCCGCGACCCGGCAGTCTGCCGGTGTCGTCGCGGTGGACAGACCCATCTCCGGTGCGGACCAGCCGGTCCATCTCACGCTTCGGGCGCGCGACGCAGCAGGCCGCACAGGTACGGGTCGGGATGTGATCAGGTCGTCGCTTCGGCATCCACCGGCGCCTCCGCGACGGGTTCGCCCTCGCCACCGGCGGCCGCGGTCGCGACTCCGGCGTCCGAGCGGATGTCGATGCGCCACCCGGTGAGCTTCGCAGCGAGGCGAGCGTTCTGGCCCTCCTTGCCGATTGCGAGGCTCAACTGTCGCTCCGGGACGATAACGTTCGCGATCTTGTGCTCCTCATCGATCCGGACGCTAAGCACCTCCGCCGGCGACAGCGCCTCGGCGACGAAGCGGCCAGGGTCCTCGTCCCACAGGACGATGTCGACCTTCTCGCCGTTGAGCTCCGTGACAATCGATTGAATACGCGCCCCGCGCTGCCCGACGGCGGCGCCCTTGGCATCCACGCCCTGCTGACGACTCTCGACGGCCACCTTGGAACGGCTACCGGCCTCGCGGGCGATGCCACGGATGACAACGGTGCCGTTGTAGATCTCGGGAATCTCCATCTCCATCAGGCGGCGCAGGAAGCCACGGTGCGTTCGACTGGCCACGATGACCGGCCCGCGCGTGGTGCGACGCACTTCCATGACGTACACCTTGAGGTGCTGACCGATGCGGTACGCCTCGCTCGGCAGTTGCTCGGTGACCGCCAGGACCGCTTCGACGTCCTTGCCCATGTCGAGCACGACCGCCGAATCGGTGGTGCGCTGCACCGTGCCTGTCATGATCTCGCCTTCGCGCGCCGCGTACTGCTGGAAGACGACGTCACGCTGGGCCTCGCGCAACCGCTGCCGGTATACCTGGCCGGCCGTCTGAGCCGCGATGCGACCAAGCTGTGCCTGCGTCACATTCTCAGGGATGCGAACCTTCGCGCCGACGCCCGTCGCCGGGTCGATCTTCTGCGCGTCGGCAACGAACATCTGGGCCTCGGGATCCTCGACCTCCTCGGTGGTGGCCATGACCTCGTACTCGCGCGCGACGCTGATCTCGCCCGTCTCCGGATTCACCGTGACGACCACGTTTTCGGGTGCATCGGCATTGCGCCGATACGCCGATTCGATGGCCTGCTCCAGGGTCCGGATCAGGATCTCCTGCGGCACACCCTTCTCGGCGTTCAGCTGGAGCAATGCCCCGATGAAGTCTCGATTCATGGCCGCTCCTCGGTCGCCGATTTCGGAAGGCGAAAAAACAAGACGTGGGATGGCGAACCGACCCACGTCCTGGCACTCACTGGTTCAATATTCACGGTTCGCTGTTGGCCGGCGGAACCGAAACGGAGTATATCAGTCGAGCACCTTCACCGCCAGCGCGGAGCCGGAGTCAGCCGCTGATGAGGCGCTGGATGTCCTGGATGCTGATTCGTCCCAGCACGCTCAGATTCGCCGATTCGTGCTCAATTGGGTCCGTCGAAGTCCCCCGAATACCGCCCATACCCACACACTTGTGGGTAAATTAGTGGGTACGCCGCCGGTAGTCTCGCCGTTTCCGATACGCATCCTGGCAGTGCGGCGTGCAGAACTTGCGTTGTGGCCATATGACTGGTCTCCCGTCATTCGGACAGGCGCCCCGCACGAGATCGTCGGCGATCCCCGCGAACGGTGCCATCCGCACGAGCGCGAGGTACAGATACGGGACCAAGCTCATGGAGCGCAAGCCGAACTCCAGCTCCCCCGCATCCGTGACGCGAGCAAATACCGAGAGGCTGTCGAGGCGATCATTGACTACAGATACAAGGCGCCGTAGGTGACGTTTGCGGCTGCCTAGTGGCTGAGCGGTGAGCGGTGGCAGGTGTCGTTTGGTGTAGATGAGTTCACCGGCTCCCGTGATCTGGCGTTGCCACTCGTGCAGGTCGTCTTGAATCGAGCGCAGCGGGAGTACTTGGTCTTGGAAGGCATTCGGATGAGTTGGAACCCAATCGGGCTCCCGTTTGCCGGGGCGCCAGACCGCTCGTTCCTTAAGGGTACGGCGGGTCGCAAGGTCTTCCCAAACCGGTCCCCAACGCTCCAGGAAACGGCGGAGCGAATGACTTTCACTGTTCGGGTCGTCGGGCCACGTGATCGCTAGGTAGTCGCGGATCAGGGCCCTGCCATTGCCGGCTAACGGATCAGGCGCCGGACGCGGCTGTGATAAGTCGTAATGGATCTCCGGCCCATCGAATCGAACGGGATAGCGCTGACGCGCGCCCGCCTGAAGCCCTAGAGTCTCTCGCACTCCTCCTCCGGTTAGATTCTCCGGTTCCGAACGCGATTGTACTCCGTTCCCTGCCTTACGGTGTCCTTGCCGGTCCACCCCGGACCAAGTAAGGAGTGACACGGACAATGACCTTTACAGCCGAACGCGGTACCTGCTCCGTTGAGGAGGCAGCTCACTACCTCGGAATTAGCCGGAGCAAGACGTGGGAGCTGGTGAGCCGCGGTGACCTGCCGAGCTTCCACATTGGCCGATCACGCCGCCTGAGCGTCGAACGGCTCCAGGCGTGGATTCGGGAGCAGGAAGCCGCCGAGCCGAGCGCCGCCTAGACAGACAAGAGCGGCCCGGTTACGACCCCGGACCGCCCCGCCGCTGATGCGGCGGATTGTACCCCCGGAGTGCCGCTGATGACCACCACCGAAACCCCCGACCGAATCCCCCGCCGTCGTCGCGCCGCCCCCTTTGTCGCGCTTCCGATGCGGTACCGATGGGAACGCTGCCGGGTCCATCCGTGGCTCGGCGTGTCCATCGTCGTCACTGGCGACGCGCCGCCGTTGTGCATCGGTCCTGAACGGAATCACTGGGCCGAGGTGGCCGCGTGATCCATCAAGTACCCACGGCTGCGCCCGACCAGGCGACATGCTGGCACCCGACGCCCCGGCGCTGGATGATCTTATGGAACGGCTGGACTGCGAAGCTGTGCGGCCGGTGTGCCGCCGTCGTGACGGGCCCAGTGCTGCGGTGTTTCGCCACGACCAGGACCGGGAAGCGTGACTGCTCCCTTCCCGCCGGGCATGGTGAGCATCCGCGCTGGCCGCGGGCGCATGGGGAGGTGGCGTCGTGAACGTCGCCACCATGCCGGCCATCCCGGAGTGGGGAGCCGATTGGAGCCGCGAGAACCTCACCGAGCAAGGCGTCCGCCTGGCCGAGCTGGGCTATGGGATCGTGAGGGTCTACCACCCGATGAGCCCGACCCGCTGCTCCTGCCAGAAGGGGGAGGCCTGCGGCCGCAACACTGGCAAGCACCCGACCGGAAATGAGTGGCAGAAGCTCGCCCAGCATGACCCGGTCCGCGTGCGGACCCTGCTCGGCAACCCCGGCAATCGCAGCTACGGCATCATCCCGCCGGCCGGTGTGTTCGCCTGGGACGTGGACGGGGAGGTGCCCGAGAAGCTCCAGGCGTTGGCCGCCGATCTGGGACCGCTGCCACCGACCCGCGTCCACCGGTCCGGCAAGGGTAAGCACGTCTTTTACCGCTGGCCCGAATCGGTGCCCGAACTCCGGCGCGGCAGGAACCTGTTCGGCATCGTCACCCGCTGGCGCGGGGAGCGTAACGGCATGGTGATCGGTCCTGGCAGCGTTCACGCCACCACGGGCCGCCTGTACGCCGTCGAGGCCGATGCGGAGGTGGCCGAGCTGCCCGAGGCGTGGGCAATCGCCGCAGGCGCGCGCAAGGCAACCGAGGACCGCCGGCCGCTGCCCGAGATGGGCGTCGGCGATGGGCGACATGACACCGTGTTGGAGTGGGCGCGCTACACCCGCGGCAAGCTCGGGATACCAAGAGACGCGATCATCGACATGGCCCGGATCGCTGGCCAGCACGCCGGCGCGCCGATGACCGAGGACGAGATAGAGAACGCCGTCGGCGACGTCGAACAGTTCTCGATGGACCCGCCACCGATACGCATCCTGAACACCACCCCGGCCGATGCGCCGGTTTCAATCGGCCAACGAACCGCCGCGGACCTGCGCCACGGCGCTCCGCCGCCGCAGCTCGTCGGGGAGATGCTGACACCCGAAGATGCGACCGTTCTGTACGGCCCCGGCGGGACCGGCAAGGGCGTGACCGCCTGTTGGCTGATCCTCCGGTTAGTGCGCTCCGATCACGTCGTGATGGTCGTTGACTATGAGGGCCACGAGCGGGAGTGGGGTTCGAGGCTGCGCGGCCTGGGCGCCACCGATGACGAGCTCAGCGGCGTCCACTACCGCGCACCGTTCGGGGCCGACTGGACGGCCCCTACCGGCTCACTGGCCGACGTGGCCGACGCGGTACGCGCCGATGCCAACCGGCTCGGCGTGACGTACATCGTCGTGGATTCCTACTCGGTCGCAACCTCGAACGGCGACACCATGGGCGGGCAGGAAGCGGCGCGCGAGTACTTCGCGGGACTGACGCGGATCGGCCTGCCGAGTCTCACCCTGGCCCACGTCCGGGGCGGGGCTGAGAAGTGGCCCGAGCGGCCGTTCGGCTCGGTGTTCGTCCACAACCTGAGCCGTGAGACGTGGGCCGTCGAGGCCATCGGCACGCCATCCGACCCGGACATCCCGCGCATCGGTCCGCACGTCGTGGAGCTGGAGTTTCGGAACCGCAAGCCATCCGGCCGGCCCCTGGCACCGCCGCAGTTCGTCACCTTCGAGTTCTACCTGGACGGCTCGATTGAGGTACGCGAGGGCCGGCTGGCCGGACCGACCGTGGCCGACCTCGCCGCCGATGTACTGAACGAGCCGATGACCCTCAAGCAGATTGCCGCCGCGATCAAAGAGGACACCGGCTCGAGCTACTCCGAGGACGCGCTGCGGATGACGCTCAAGCGGCACCCGGAGCGGTTCGAGGTGAGCAAGGACAAGAGGCCCGCGAAATGGAGCAGGAAGCCATGACGAACCTAACAACCGACATCCATAGGGATGGAGCCTCTGTTCGGTTCGGAACCCCGAACACAGAGGCAGGCTCGAACCTAACACCGAACCTAACACTCCAAGCATCCGTCGAGCGTGGCACCGAACACCCCACCGAACACACCCCAACCGAACACCCTCCACGCTCACGAACCGAACACCCTCCACGCTGCTGTGCCACTCCGCGGGACCATCGTCCGAACCTCTCCGCCTACTGGTACCGGGCCGTGAACGGCTGGCACTGCTGGCAGTGCGACGGCCGTGCAGACGATGGGTGGCGCAGATGCCCACGCTGACGCGATCGCACGCAGCCACCGCAATCGCCAGCCTGATCAGCGAGCGCGACTGGATGTCTCAAGTCACCCAGGCCGCCGAACTGCTCGGATGGTCCTGGGCTCACTTCAGGCCAGCCATGACCTCGCGAGGATGGCGCACCCCGGTATCGGGACCGATGGGCGCTGGCTTTCCCGATCTGATTCTGTGCCGCGGTGATCGCCTCGTCCTGGCCGAGCTGAAGTCGCAGGACGGACGACTCACCCCTGCTCAACGCGATGTGCTCGACGTGCTGCGTCCTGCCGTCGAGGTCCATGTCTGGCGCCCCAGTGACCTGCCGGCCGTCCTGGAGGTACTGCGATGACCACCGAAGTCATGGGTACGGAATGGTGCGCGAGCTGCGACGAATGCAAGCCGCTGGATGACCTGCTCGAGGTGGTTGACGTTCGCTCGGGCGCGCGTCACTTCGTTTGCAGACCTGGCGGCTTGTCGCGCGGCTCGTGCTTCCGTAGAGCGGTCGGACGGGCCAGCATCCACCGGATCAGCAGGCCGGACCGATGACCTCAGTCGGTTTGACCCCCATAGGGGGTAGAAAGTCTAGGAATCCGCGCCCCCCGGAAACCCCGTCCGCGTTTTTTGCGAGAAATACTCCCGGCGCAGGTCGAGTGTGCGCCGTGTGCGGAACGCAACTCGCCCAGTCAACCGGCGCGGGACGGCCTCGGAAGTATTGCCATCCCTGCGCCGCCCCGGCGACGCGTCGCAAGTGGCGCGAGGGGCACCCTGACGCAGTGGCCGCGTACAACGCACTCCGCCGAGAGCGATATGCCGCTGAGGTTGGCCGTCCCGTCCGCCCATACCGCCGGCCAGCGTCCGCATCGGCGGATACAACCCCATGATCGAGTACCTCCAGATCCCGATCGGCCCGAGCGATGGCCGGCGCCTGTACGCCGAGTACGTCGCCACCAACGCCGCCTACGCGCTCGGCATCCGTCCGCCGGCCGTTCGGTTCTTCCTCCACCGGCCGACTCCCGACGGCTGGCCGGGAGAGGCCCGGACCGATGCGCGCCACCTGGCCGGCGAGACACGCCCGGACCAGCTCGACCGGATATGGGTACTCGGCTCCCTCGCACGCCACGAGTTGGCCTCCGTGGTCGCTCACGAGACGCATCACGTCTGGTGGTATGGCGTCCATGGCACGAGCTACGGCCATTACAACGCCCGCGAACAGGCCGTTATGGAACGAGCCGCGGATTCATTCGCGCTGCGGTTCACGCAAACGCAACCCACCCAACCCACAAGAAGGAGATCATCCCGATGAACCTAACCTCACGCATTATCCCGAACCTCGGCCGTCGCAAGGTTGCGGCCGGACCCCCGCCCCTCGCCGAGACAGACGCCGCCTGGCGCGAGACGGCTGTGGCCCACGATGCCGCCCTCGCCGAGCTGGACGAGCTGCGAAAGATGGCCGCCGCCTACGACGATCGCCCCGGAGTTCGCAACAACCCGTCCGATCCATTCCGGCGCGAGCTCGCCGAGCGCGTGCACGTCGCTAACGATGCGTTCGTGGCCGCCAAGGAGGTCATGGATGCCGCGTGGCACGTTCGCCAGATGAGCTGGGTGGCCGAGGGCCGCGCAGCGGCCGCAGCGACCACCGCGCGCCACGTCAAGGAGAATACGGAAGCCTTCGAGCTCCGCCAGAAGGCGAACAAGGCCGAGGCCGAACGGGTGCGCAATGAGCGCATCGAGCTGGAGCGTCGCCTCGACGCACTGAAGAAAGGGAACGCGGCATGACCGCCTACCCGGACCTGCGGCGCAGCGTCACCGGCGTCTGGCCGCCACGCATCAACACGATCCCCGTGGGTCAACCGATCCTCGGCGAGCACCTGGTCGGTGCCAAGGGCCGCGGGCTCATCATGGGCTGGGTCGAGCCGCCCGCCTCGTGGGCGCCGGAGGACCTCATCTGGACCCCACCGGGCACCAAGGCGCTCGACCTGGCCGGTGCGGTTATCGACGCCGAGAGCTTCGCGGGAATCGAGGGGCGCCAGTGGATCACGGCCCAGATCAACCGCCGCGATAAGTACCTGGAGGCCATCCGCGAACGGATCCTCAACGGCCGCTATCGGCTCACCGCCGCCCTGGCCAAGATGCTCGGCATGCCGTATGACGACGGCGCGCTCCTCTCAGCCGATCCGGAGCGAGTCGAGGCCGGTCCGCTCGCTTCCGAGCTGGCCATTGAGCGCCGCCGCTTCCTCGAAGCGGGAGGACGGCTGAGCTGATGACCATCCAAATCGACCCCGATACCGGCATGCCGGCCCTGCGGCGGGTGTAGGATGGCCCGGAGCCGTACTAGGGCTCTCATTTCGTGCCCGGCTGTTGCTAGTACCAGCGGCCGGGCATACCCGCCTCAGAAGCGGGAGAGGAGGTACTAGCTCCATGACAGACACCGCGCGCCTGAGCGTGTATGACGAGATCGGGCTCGACCTTTCGATGCGCGCCTACAACGCCCTGTATCGCAATGATATTCGGACCTACGCTCAGCTCCTGGAGCGCTCCGACGCCGAGCTGCTCCGCATGCGCAACTTTGGCCCGAAGGCCCTTGCCGAGCTGAAAGCGCACCTAGCGGACCTCGGATTCATTGACGCCGACGGGGAGCGCGTCCCGACGCCGACTGACCTGGAGCCCGCCCGCTGGCTCGGCGAGCGCATCACACAGATGGCAGGCGACGAATCGAACCTCTACCCGGCGCACACTCGCCGCCGCATCGCGGCGCATCGCGCCCTTGCCATCGCCGCCGGCTACGACGCGAAGGGCGCCGACAATGACGGTCGCATGCTGTACGGCACGCTGAGCCTGCACCTGGCCGGCCTGAATGAGACTGCACGCCGCGCGTTCGATACCGCGGAGAATGGAGATACCGATGCCCTGCTGTAGCGGCCACGCGTGCGATATGTGCGCCACCTGCCGGCTAGGAGTGTGCTGCGGCGACAGTGGCAGTAAGACTCAGGAGCCGCGCGGCGTGCCCATCGGCGAACCGCAGACGCGACCGAGCACCATGCCCGTCGAGGTACCCGCCAAGCCGGGCAGCGTGCCGGTGGGCATGCTCGATGTTGCAGATGCAACAGAACCACCTGAGCACCCCGATGCAGCGGACGCGTTCGCCGTTGCAGATACAACACCGGACGCTCGCGTGCTGGAGCGTGTCGTCGAGCAAGTCGAGAGGATCGCCGAGCCGAATGAGTGGCTCCGAGGGCTGGCACGCCTTACGATCGCGGCGCAACTTGCCATCCCCTCCGAGCCCCAGGAAGAGGAGGCGCCCGAATGAAGCGCCGCGGACAAGGCGAGGGCTCGATCCGTGAGCGATCCAGTGGCCGATGGGAGGCGCGCTACCGCGCGTCTGACGGTCGCCCGCGGAGCATCTACACCAGAACGCGCCGAGAGGCCGTAGAACGGCTCAGGGCCGCACTGGCGCAGCGTGAGCAGGGTATCCGACCGCCGGATACTCGCGTGACCCTGGCGGTCTTTCTGGCCGATTGGCTCGAAGATAAGCGGCAGAACGTCCGCCCACGCACGGCTGAGAGTTACGAATCCGTCGTCCGGCTCTACATCGTCCCGAGCATCGGAGACGTGCCGTTGGCGAAGCTTCAGCCCGAGCACGTCACCCGCATGGTGGCTGACCTCTCGGCACGGGGCCATCTGTCGGCTACGACCATCCGCACGGCCTATGCCGTCCTACGTTCCGCCCTGGCAGCCGCCATGCGCCGCGGGAAGGTGGTACGCAACGTGGCAACGCTCACCGATCCCCCGCGCCGCAACGGCAGGGAGATTCACCCTATGAGCCGGGAGCAGGTGCATACCTTCCTCGCCGGCATGCGCGGCGATGCGCGCGAGGCTCTCTACGTCGCCGCCATCGGGACCGGACTGCGGCAAGGTGAGCTGCTCGCCCTGCGATGGCAGGACGTGGATCTAGTCCGGGGCGAGCTGAGCGTCCGGCATTCGCTCGGCCGATTCACCCGAGAGCTGGCCGAGACAAAGACTGAGCGCAGCCGTCGCATGCTTCGCATGCCGGCCAGCGTCGTGGCAGCTCTCAGCGCGCACCGTGAGCGGCAGACCGTGGTCCCGCTGTCCGGCCTCGTGTTCTGCACCGCGGACGGATCGCCTCTCCATAGCGTGAACGTCACGCTCGGCTTTCAGCGCGCTCTACGCCGGCTTGGACTGCCTAAGCGCAGGTTTCACGATCTGCGGCACACCTTCGCCACCCTAGTCCTCGAGGCCGGTGAGGATCTGGCGATGGTGAGCCGCGCGCTCGGACACGCGTCGGTAGCGATCACCGCCGATACCTACATGCACGTCACCCCGAGCATGCGTGACGGGCTGGCGGCACGAATGGAGTCAGTGTTAGCTGGCTGAACGCGTCCCCCGTTGTCCTCAGTCTTCTGGGGGGGTGATCGTCCCAGTTACGATGAACGGCGTTACAACCTCACGTCCGTCGCTAAGGGCCCATTGCAGCGTGAGGCTGCCTTGCAGAGGGACGTCCCTAGGCCGAACCGGTGCACGATCGCGATAAATTGCGCCGGGCTCCATTCGGGATGTCGGCCAGGCCCAATCACACGGCTCGTGGTCGCCTCGCCATGCGGTGTCGCCTGTAGCTGTGAGGATGCGCGGCGAGAGCCACAGATCCTCGGTCGGGCGTTCGTCAACGCGCCAATACGAGTCGATCCACACAAGCCCCTCGGGGTGGAGCGACCGCTCATCGACGCTGACACCGATCAACCGCAGGGGACCGATCTGAACCGGTGCGATTTCCGCGGCATCGGGAACAGCAGGGACGACGCATCCGTCAGGAGGCTCCTTCTCCCGGGGCGTCGCCCTCTGCCCTCCTGGTTCGCCGAAGAAGGGATCAGGGGGTGCCGACCGGGTCGGTGGGTCGAGCCTAACCCCGTCACGAGTCATTGTGGTCCCTAGGCGTGCCGACCGCTCAGTTAATAGCTCGATGATCCGATTGCGCTCCTCCGGCCCGGCCATGCGCGTGAAGCCGTAGTCGCTGATGACGGGCACGGGCTCAACCCCGACGATCCCATCCGCTCCGACGGTAAGCACGAATACCGCGGAGTCAGCGGGGCCTTCCTGCGAGTCGAATAGCAGGTTGCCGGCATCATGAATGATCGGCCGACCGTCCACGACCTCTATACCCTGAAGGACGTGCGCAGAGCTTCCGAGTACAGCGTCAGCGCCCAGCCGTACCAACAGCCGACCCACTGAGCGCTTTGCTTCGGAGGGCTCAGTGTCGCCGTTGGGGCCCCAGTGCACCGCCACGAGCACCGCGTGCGCGTGGCGTCGAGCGGCCTCAATCACCGGCCCGATGCGCTCGCCCCAGGCGCGGTGATCGTCAAGCGGAAGGAAACATGTACCGGCCGCGTCGGAGCCCGCGCCGAAATACGGCATGGTCGCGTCAACACTGATAAGTGCTATCGCGACAGAGTCGCCGCCCAAGAATCTCGGTGCGCACGCCGCCTCGAGGTCGGCCCCGCTCCCGGCGTGGACAATGCCGGCTGCATCGAGCAGTACGCCTTGCTCGAGCAGCGCCTGACTCCCATAGTCGCCGCTGTGATTGTTTGCGGTCGCGACGCCGTCGATGCCACCTTCGATGAGAATGTTGAGCTGCTCCGGGCGGCCGCGGAAGTAGTACGGTGCCCGCTCCCCCTTTTCGACGACCGCATTGCCCCCCGGCGCGACTACGCTCTCAAGGTTGACAATGGCCGCGTCCGCTTCACGAAGAACGTCGAGCGCGGTCAACGCTGCCGCGGCGCCATCACGGGCCGTGATCGCGTTCTGGCGGCGGCCAAGGTTGACGTCCCCGCCGAAGGCAACCGTGATTGTCTGTCCCGGCCGCGCCTCAAGTGTGGCGGGCGGAAGCGGGGACCCACAGCCCGCCACGGCGACGAGGAACACAAGAGCCCCGATGGCGTCGATCGATCGGCTCGGAGTCGTGCCGCTCAAAGGTTCCCGCGGATAATCATCACGAGAAGACTCAGTGTGGGTAACTAGTGGGTACAGAGCCGGTAGGCACTACCCCGAAGGGATGATTTCACGCTCAATCAGGTCGATATTAGCCGCTGGATGTCCTGGATGCTGATCAGGATGACGAGCGCTATCAGGACCGCGAAACCCGTAAGGTAAATCATCGCTTCACGCTCGGCGGGCAGCTTCCGCCGCCGCACGGCCTCAACCACGACCACCGCGATGCGCCCACCATCGAGCGGCGGAAACGGCAGGACGTTCAGCACCGCAAGGTTGACCGACAGCAGACCGATGAAGAACAGCTGGCTGACCAGCGGGGCTTCGAGCACCCGCCCCGTCTCCTGCGCGATGCCGATCGGCCCACGCGCATCGGGCGCGTTCGGGTTGAGTCCGATCAGGCCGCCGACGGCATCGGCCAGTCCGCCTGGAATGGCCACCGCAATGGTCCACGCGGTGCTGGTTCCGGTGGCCACCGCCTCGATGGGTCCCTCGACCGAAGACGGCTCCTCGACGACGCGAGCCGGGTCGTACGCGAATCCGACGGGTCCGATCCCCTGAGCGCGCTCCTCATCGGTCACGACGCGTGGCACCAGCTCGATCTCAAGCGCCTCACCGCCGCGCTCGACATCCAGGGTGACCGATGTTCCTCCACGCTCTGCGACGTACTCCGTCAATTCGGTCGAGCGCTCGAAGGTCCCTCCGTCCACGCCGACAATGACGTCGTCCACCTCGAGCTGCCCGTCGGCCGGGCTACCCTCCTGGATTTCGGTCACGGTCAGCGGCCCCTCGCCGACGACCAGCGGCAAACTGAAGGCCACGGCAAACAGGGCGGCGGCCAGCACGAAGTTCATGACGACGCCGGCAAGCAGGACCGTCACTCTGATCCACACCGGCCGCCGGTTGAAGGCCCCTTCCATGGCGTGCTCGACCTCGTCATCGGTCATGCCCTGCTCGCGTAGGCGGCGGACCTCGACGTTACCATCCTCGCCGAGCATCTTGACGAAGCCGCCGAGCGGGATCCAGTTCAGGCTGTAGCGCGTCCCCCGCCAGGTCAGCGAGGCCACGCGAGGCGGAAACCCAATGCCGAATTCCTCGACCGTGATCCCGGCTCGCTTGGCGACCAGGAAGTGCCCGAGCTCATGGACGAGCACGAGGACGACGAGAATGCCGATGAAGGCGGCGACGGTACCGATGACGTCCATCAGGCAAACTCGCCCGCGAGCGTGGTGCGAATGTCGGCATCGAGCGCCACGATCTCGTCGAGTGACGGTTCCGCGGAAGCCCCCCACCGATCGACAGCCCGCTCGATCGTATCGGCGATCACCGGAAACGCGATCCGACCATCCAGGAATGCGGCGACGGCAGCTTCGTCGGCGGCGTTGAGGATGGTCCCCCGATTGCCTCCAGCCTCGGCGGCGGCACGCACAACGTCATACGCGGGATAAGCGCCGGGATCGAGCGCGGCGAATTCCAGGGGACCCCACGACTCCGGCGACGACCGGCGAGTCGGCGACGGGAGGCGGTTGGGATACGTGACGGCGTACTGGATCGGCAGGCGCATGTCTGGGAGTCCGAGCTGAGCCTTGTAGGAACCGTCGGCGAACTCGACGAGCGAGTGCACGACGCTCTGGGGATGGATCACCGCATCGATTCTAGAGTACGGAAGACGGTAGAGCCATCTGGCCTCCATGACCTCGAACGCCTTGTTGACGAGGGTCGCCGAGTCAATCGTGATCTTCGGGCCCATGCGCCAGGTCGGATGCGCCAGCGCTTCGGCCGCGGTCACGCCGGCGAGCGTCTCGGTGGCGCGGCCGCGAAACGGTCCACCGCTGGCGGTGAGCACGAGACGACGGACATCGCTCATTCGTTCGCCGACCAGGCATTGCCAGATCGCCGAGTGCTCGCTGTCGATCGGTCGCAGGCGGTCGAGCGGATCACCGCCCAGCGTATCGAGGATGCGCGCCACCAGGTGCCCGCCAGTGATGAGCGTCTCCTTGTTGGCGAGCGCCACGCGCCGCCCCGATGAGAGGGCGGCCAGGACCGCGGGCAAAGCGGCCATGCCGGTCGTGGCGACCACGACCAGGCCGACACCCTCGAGCGTCGCAAGCTCCTCCAGCCCACCGTCCGCCGCGGGACCATCACCGCCGTCGGCGGTCCATGCTCGCGCACCGGGCCAGGCGGCCAGCTGCGATGCGAACGTAGCGCTATGGCGACCCGCGGCCAATCCCCTGACCTCGAACCGATCTCGCAGGCCATCGAGCACCTCGAGCGTCTGGCGACCGATCGACCCGGTCGAGCCCAGGACGGCGATGCCGGTCATGCCAGGCGTCCCGCCACCAGCAGGGCGAAGCCGGCCAGGACCGGCGCGGCGAACAGGAACGAGTCGATTCGATCGAGAACGCCACCGTGGCCCGGAACGAGGAATCCGGACTCCTTTCGACCGGCGGCGCGCTTGAGCATCGACTCGGCGAGGTCACCGGCCTGCGCTGCGAGACCGACGAGGGGGCCGATGACGAGCGGATGCCACGCCTCGAGCCCGATCAGCGCCGCACCGATGCCGGCCCCGATCGTCGCCATGACCAAGCCGCCGGCCAATCCCTCGACCGTCTTCGACGGGCTGATGTGATCGACGAGCCGATGACGTCCGAGAAGCCGTCCGGTCAGGTAGGCACCGGTGTCGTACCCCCACACGACGAGGATGAGGGTGAGCGTCCATGCGACGCCGGACTCCATCCCGACCAGTCCCACCGGCGACATCCATGAGCCTCCCGGCGGAGCAAGATGTGCGACGAGCACGATCGACGGCAGGAGCAATCCGACGTACGCAACGCCGAACGAGCTCATGGCCCACGTGACGAAACCGCTGCGCGGATCGGTCCGGGTGAAGGCTGCCAGAGCGAGCAGGAGCATTCCCGCGACCATGGTGGCTGCAACTAGGCCCGGCGGGTCGAGCGCCACGAGCAGAGTCGTCAACAGCCCGCCGACGCTCTCGTCGTTGGCCGTGACGAGCCCGGCGGCGGTCAACAGCATGCCCACCCCGATGGTGAGCACCTGCGGCGGTTCGTATCCGGCGGCGTCGAGCAGCGCGACGAGCTCGACCAGCGCGAGGAATGCGGCCGCGCCGATGAGCAGCGAGAGCCACGGCTCTCCGAGCAGCACGATGGCGATGATGAGCGGGCCCAGGACGACGGCGGTCAGTATCCGCGTGCGGAACATGGCGATCAGCTGCCGAATCGGCGCTCGCGGCGCTCGAAGTGCGTGACTGCCGCATCGAAATCAGCCGTCTCGAAATCCGGCCAGAACTTCTCGCAGAACACGAGCTCGGCATAGGCCGCCTGCCACAGCAGGAAGTTGCTCGTGCGCTGATCGCCGCCCGTGCGGATGAGCAGATCCACGTCAGGTTGTCCGGCGGTGTAGAGGTGTTCAGCGAAGTGCGCCTCGTCGATCGCGGTCGGATCGACGCGCGCGGCAACGAGTGCGCGCGCCGCGTCCACAATTTCAGCTCGGCCCGAATAGTTGAAGCAGATATTGAGCGTGATCCGCGCGCCCTCGCTCGTGCGCTCCTCGGCCCCACGGATCGAGCGTTGCACGTCCGCGGGAGCCTCATGCAGACGGCCGATGACCTTGACCCGCACGCCCTCGCCGATGAGCTCATCGGTGTACTGGCGCACCGCGCCGTCGATGAGTCCGAACAGTCCGGCCACCTCGTCGGGGGGACGTGCCCAATTCTCCGTGCTGAAGGTATAGACGCTGAGCGTCTCGACACCGAGATCTCGCGCGCGACGCACGATCGGGCGAATGGCCTCGATGCCCTGGACGTGCCCGGCCAGAACGGGGAGGCCGCGCGCTCGTGCCCATCGACGGTTGCCGTCGGCGATGATGGCGACATGCCGGGGTCGGACCTCGTCCGGCACCGGTCAGACCTCCAGGATTTCGGCTTCCTTGCGATCGGCACGCGCGTCGATCGCCTCGATGTGGTGATCGGTCAGCTTCTGAAGGCTCTCGAGCTCGCGATGCTCCTCGTCCTCCCCGAGCCCGCCGTCGCGCAGCTCTTTCTTGAGCTGGTCCGCAGCGTCGCGCCGATGATTGCGGACCTCGACCCTCGCCTGCTCGGTTCGGCGCCGCACCTGCCTCACCATGTCGCGCCGGCGCTCCTCGGTCAGTGGCGGCACATTGAGGCGAACAACGGTGCCGTCGACGTTCGGCATGATGCCGATATCGCTCTTGGTGATCGCCTTCTCGATCGCCGACAGGACCGATCGGTCCCACGGCTGGATGACGATGAGGTGCGCATCAGGCGTGCTGATCCCGGCCACCTGGTTGAGGGGCGTCTGCGTGCCGTAGTAGTCGACCGTGATGCGTTCCACCAGCGCAGTCGATGCTCGGCCTGTCCGGATGCCCGCGAAGTCGCGCTCCATCGCCTCCATTGCGCGCTGCATCTTTGGTTCAATGGCCATCAGCGCTTCGTGCGTCATCGGGTTTCCTCTCCTGAGATTAAGGTGCCGATGCGCTCGCCGCGGACCGCGCGGGCAATGTTGCCGGCGACGGTCATGTCGAACACGACGATCGGCATCTCGTTGTCCATGGCCAGGCTGACTGCGGTGGCGTCCAGCGCTTCCAGTCGCTTGCTGAGCAGATCCGTATAGCCGATCTGGCTGAACCGCCGGGCTTCCGGGTGCTTCTCCGGATCCGCATCGTACACCCCGTCCACGCGCGTCGCCTTCAGGATGGCCTCCGCATGGATCTCCACCGCGCGTAGCGTAGCGGCGGTATCGGTCGTGAAATACGGGTTGCCGGTACCCGCCACCATCACGACCACCCGACCCTTCTCGAGGTGGCGTACCGCACGACGCCGTATGTACGGCTCCGCGATCTCATTCATGGCGATGGCGCTCATGACTCGGGTGGGGCATTCGGCCTGCTCGAGGGCATCCTGCATCGCGAGCCCGTTCATGGCCGTCGCGAGCATGCCCATGTAGTCGGCCGTCGACCGATCCATCCCTTCAGCGCTGGCCGCCAGCCCCCGGAAAATGTTGCCACCGCCGACCACGACCGCAATCTGAATGCCCTCGGACGCCGCCCCGGCAATCTGCCCCGCGATCTCGCGCGCAACCGACGGGTCGATCCCGTACTCGTGCCCGCCCATCAACGCCTCGCCGGAAAGCTTGAGCAGCACCCGGCGGGGCGTCGTCGTGGCGGGCCGAGAGGCCGCATCGAACATCGGTCAGGTAGCCTCCTCGGCGTTAGTTTCAGCGGTCTCGCCGACGCCCATGCGAACGAAGCGAGCCACTCGAATGTTCTCCCCGAGCAGGGCGATCTTCTCGGTGATGAGGTCGGCGATCTTCTTGTCGGTGTCGCGGTACGGCTGCTCCAGCAGGCAGACCGACTCGACCCACTTGTTGAGCTTCCCCTCCACGATCATCGGGACCTTGTCGGCCGGCCGGCCGTCGCGCTCGGCGTCAATCGCGAAGAGCCGCTTCTGCTCCTGGAGGACTTCGGCCGGCACGTCGTCACGCGACACGAATTGCGGCGCCATGCCCGCGACCTGCATGGCGATGTCGCGCGCGAGCTGCTGGAAATCATCGGTTCGAGCGACGAAGTCCGTCTCGCAGTTCAGCTCGAGGAGAACGCCCAGGCGGGATCCATGGTGGATATAGCTCTGAATAATGCCCTCGCGCGCCGCTCGACCGGCCTTCTTGGCGGCCGTCGACAGGCCCTTCTCACGCAGCCAGGCGACGGCCGCGTCGAAATCGCCACCGGCGTTCTCCAGGGCGTGCTTGCAGTCCATGATTCCGGCTCCGGTCTGCTCACGCAGCCGCTTGACGTCCTCGGGCTTGATCATCGGCGTGGTTGTCATAATCCTCCTGCCGCCGCCTACGGGCGCGGTTCCTTGGCGTGTTCAGCGATGTTCCGCTCATGCTCCCGATCAGGATCGTGGGGCGGCTCACCTTCCTCGAGGTGCAGTGCGCGACGGGCTCGTGCCTTGCGCTCCTCATCCTCATCATCTTCCGGCTCTGGCTCGAAGACCAGCGCTTCGCCGGTCGCCAGCGCCGCGCTGTAGTCGGCCTCCGATGTGAGGGCCGTCTCATCGACCGGCGGCAGAGCCTCAGCCTGCTCGAACTCCTCGTCGAGCTTCGCCTGGCGTTCCTGCTGCGCCACGCTGGCCGCATCGGCCACCATGCCGCAGATGAGCTTGACCGATCGGATGGCATCGTCGTTCGCCGGGATCACCCAATCGATCTGATCTGGGTCGCAGTTGGTGTCGGTCATGGCCACGATAGGAATCTCGAGACGACGCGCCTCGGCGACCGCGATCAGCTCACGGTGCGGGTCGACTATGAAAATGGCCCCGGGCAGACGACGCATCTTGCGAATTCCACCCAGTACGGCGTCGAGCTTCTTGATCTCCTCGCCAAGCTTCGAGGCCTCCTTCTTCGTGAGCCGCTCGAACTCACCGGAGTCCCGTCGAGCCTCGAGGGCCTCGAGGCGCTGAATGCGTCGCTTGATCGTGGTGAAATTCGTGAGCATGCCGCCGAGCCAGCGGGTGTTGACATAGTGCTGGCCCGATCGCTGCGCAGCCTCGGCGAGCGCCTCCTGAGCCTGCTTCTTGGTGCCGACGAACAGGACACTGTCGCCGCGTCGAACCGTCTCGCGCACGAAGTCGAGGGCCTGGTCCAGGAGCGAGACCGTCTGAGCCAGGTCGATGATGTGAATTCCGTTGCGCTCGGCAAAGATGTACTCGCGCATCTTCGGATTCCAGCGGCGGGTCTGATGCCCAAAGTGGACGCCCGCCTCGAGCAGCTGCTTCATGCTGGTGGCAGCCAAAGTTAACCTCCGGTTGTTCCTCCGCCCGGTATCGGCTCCCGGGTCGACCACTCGCAACTGAGCGAGGGCACCGACGACCAGCAGGATCCACCGAGCGTGTGTGATGGGTTCGCTCGCACGATTGCACGAGCACGCTCGATTGTAGCAGACCTCCCGTGCGTGACCCGAATCCAGGACCGCGAACCACACCAGACGGTACGGAAGTACCCCGCTCGTACCCTCTCGTACCTTTGACCACCCGCTCGTCGATCCTAGCATCGGCAGCCTGAGACACACCGCTATCCAAATCGGAGGATGAATCCTTGCAGCGCCCCAGGTTGTTCGCCGCTCTATCCGCCCTGGCAGCTACGGTGGTCGCCGTACCCGTCCTCGCGACCGTGGCACTGGCCGCCGATCCCATCGTGACTGTCCGATCCGGCGACACCCTGACGGCCATCTCGAAGCGGCACAACGTGCCTGTCGAGCGGCTGGTCGAGCTCAACCGCGTCGCCGACCCGAATCGGATCCGGGTAGGCCAGCGCCTGCGCCTGGAACCCGAGGCATCCGCTCCGGCAGCGCACGCGGCAGCTCCGGCCGCTCAGCTTTCGCGAACGCACAAGGTTGGCCGCGGGGAGAACCTCACGACCATCGCGCGCCATTACGGCGTCACGGTCGCCTCCATCGCCGCCGCCAACGCGATCGCCAACCCGAGCCGGATCTACGGCGGGCAGCCGCTGACGATTCCCGGCGCGGCGGCCTCGACAGCCGCAGCGCCCACCACGCGAGTCGCGCCGGCGGTGCCGGTCGGCGATCGCGTTCACACGGTGGGGCGCGGCGACAACCTGACGACCATCGCTCGCGAGTACGGCATCACCGTGTCGGCCATCGTAATCGCGAACGCCATCACCAACCCGAGCCGCATCTTCGGCGGACAGCGCCTCACGATTCCCGGCCGTACGGCCTCGGCTTCAGCTCCGACTGCGAGCCAACGTATCCCGGATTCAATGGCGGGACTCGTCGCGCAGCGCCATGGCGTGCGGCGCGTCATCGTGGCCGAGGCCGAGCGCTTCGGTGTCCCGGCCGCCTTTGCCCTCGCCGTCGCCTGGCAGGAATCGGGATGGCAGCAGGGCGTCGTCAGCAACGCGGGTGCAGTAGGCGTCATGCAGCTCATGCCGGCAAGCGGCGAGTGGGTCGGCGAAGTCATGCTCCGAACCCACGTCGACATCCAAGACACCAAACTCAACATCCGAGCAGGTGTGCGCCTGCTCGCGCACTACCTCGATCGCTACGACGGAAATCGCGATCAGGTGCTGGCCGCCTACTATCAGGGCCAGACGGCGGTGGATCGGCACGGGATCTACGCGGTCAGCCGTCCGTACATCGCGTCGATCAAAGCGCTCACCCGTATCTTCGGCGGCTGAACAGGCCGATCACCACCCGCCGATTCCCGGCAACCGTCGCAGCCGCCAGCGCCCCGAACCTGATCCGGGCGCCGGCTCCAGCGTCACCAGGTCAACGCGCAGTCCAGCATGCCGGCGGCCGTGCCCTGCCGCGAAGGCGGCGAGCGTCCGTTCCATGCGCACGAGCCGCCGCGCGTCGACGCTTAGTGCCGCAGCGCCCGTCCGCACCGAATGGCGCGCTCGTACTTCGACCGCCACCAGGATGGCGTCGGGATCGAGGGCGATCAGATCAACCTCTCCTCCGACGCTGGAGCGCTGCCGGCGCGCCAGGATGTTCCAGCCATTTCCCTCGAGCCAGGCCGCCACCACCGCCTCCGCGCGGCGGCCAAGATCGTGTCGCGGGTCGCCCATCGGTCAATCCTCGCGGGAGGCGAGATCAGTTCGGGTCGATCAAATCCTCGTCGATGACGTCGACGTTCAGGTCGAGTCGAAGCTGGGTGCCGGCCAGGAGGAGGCGTACGGGCGCAAATGAGCGGCGGTGCCAGGCGCACGGCCCATCGGTGTTGAGCGCGTCGACGTGCCGGCGCGTTCCATAGCCCTTGTTGCGCGCGAATCCGTAGGCAGGATAGCGGCGATCGAACTCGTCGCAGATGCGGTCGCGCGTGACCTTCGCCACGATGCTGGCGGCGGCAATAGACGCACTGATCGCGTCCCCGCCGATCAGCGGGCACTGCGGCAGCGCGATTTCACGCAAGCTGAGCGCATCGATGAGCAGGTGATCGGGTTGCTCGGGAAGGCGCTCGAGCGCCTGACGCATGGCCAGCTTGGTGGCCTGGAGGATGTTGATCCGATCAATGACATCGACCTCCACGCACCCGACACCGACGCCGACGGCTCGATCGAGAATCAGCTCGTAGAGAGCCTCGCGACGTGCGCGCGGCAGCATCTTCGAATCGCGAATTCCCTTGATCCGATGACGCTCGGGAAGCACCACCGCGGCCGCGACCACGGGACCCGCGAGACAGCCACGCCCGACCTCGTCGATTCCGGCAACGCAGCGGAACCCGGACAGGTGCAGCTCACGCTCATGGCGCATGTGGGCGTCGCGGACTCGGGTTTTGCGCCGCCTCGAGGCCAGGCCCGCTCCCGATGCGGACCGGGTCACCGGATCAGTTGGTGCGCCGCTCGCGGAGCGTGGCGGCCTTGCCGACCCGGTCGCGGAGGAAATAGAGCTGGGCTCGTCGAGCAACACCGTGTCGGACCACCTCGATCTTCTCGATGCGCGGTGCGTGCACCATGAAGGTGCGCTCCACGCCGACGCCGCTGGCGATCCGCCGCACGGTAATTGCCTGGTTGAGGCCGCCGCCACGCATGCGCATCACGGTGCCCTCGAAGATCTGGATCCGCTCGCGGGTACCCTCGACCACCTTCACCGCAACGCGGACCGTGTCGCCGGATGCGATCTCGGGAACATCGGTGCGGAGCTGCTCGCGCTCGAGCTCCTTGATGGCGTTCATGGTACGGGTGACCTCGTTATCGCCGGCTTACCAGCGGCTCATCGGACGCGACATGCGAACGCGACCGCGCTATGCGGCCGCGACGTGGGCGAGTATAGCAGCGCTCGATGGAGGGCGGCAATCGTCCGTCAGGCGTCACGGGTCATCTCTTCAAGGGCGGCACGATCCGCGTCGGTCAAGGGTGCGGCATCCAGGAGGTCCGGACGCCGATCATGGGTGCGGCGCAGGGCCTCGCGACGTCGCCACGCCTCGACCTCGCCGTGATGTCCGGAGAGGAGCACCGGCGGCACGCGCATGCCGCGAAATTCCTCCGGACGCGTGTACTGCGGATGCTCGAGCAGTCCGGCGGCGAACGAATCGCCCTCGTGGGATGCCTCGGCGATCACGCCGGGCACGAGGCGCGCAACGGCATCGATCAGAACGAGTGCCGGAAGCTCGCCGCCAGTCACGACATAGTCGCCGATGCTGACCTCGCGATCCACGAGCGCTCGAATACGCTCATCGATCCCCTCGTAGCGGCCGCACACCAACGCAAGGTGCGGCAGCGTGGAGAGCTCTCGCGCCAGCGCATCGGTCAAGCGCTCGCCGGCCGGGTCGAGCAGGATGACGTGAGCCCCGGCAGCGCGCAGCGGCTCGACGGCGGCGAAGAGCGGCTCGGGGCGCATGACCATGCCCGCTCCGCCGCCGTACGGATAGTCGTCAACTGACCGATGCCGGCCCAACCCATGGTCACGAAGCTCGTGGATGCCGAGCGAGATGAGACCCGCTTCCACCGCGCGGCCGATGATCGACGTGCGCAACGGGACCTCGATCATCTCCGGGAACAGCGTCACGACGTCGAAACGCACTGGTCAGCGAACCTCCTCGGACTCATCGGGCGCGACGGTCATCCGACCGTCCGCCAGGTCCACATCCAGCACCACGCTGCGCAGCGCCGGAATGAGTCGTTCGCCATCGGCCCCGACGACGCGGTACACCTCGTTCGCGCCGGCGCGGAAGATCTCGACCAGCTCGCCGAGCTCCGTCCCATCCGACGACTCGACTCGCAATCCGATGAGATCCGCCCAGTACCACGCATCGGCCGGCAGCGAGCGTGCGGCAACTTCCAGGTAGCGACCCGCGAGTTCCTCAGCCGCCTCGCGCGAGATCACGCCCTCGAAGTGCAGCACCGTGCTGCGGCCTCCCGACTCGACGCGTGAGATGCGCAGCGGATCGGCGGCGTCCTCAGGCCACAGTTCCGTGCCGGGCGTCAGGCGCTCCGGCCAGTCGGTCAGCAGCTCGACCCGCACACCGCCCTTGAGGCCCTTCACTCCGAGGACCCGGACGACAACGAGGCGTCGATTACTCGGCGTCGGAGACGATCTCGAGCTCGACGTGGCGTCCATCCCGGGTCGCCATCACGCGGAGCAGGCTGCGAATGGCGTTGGCAATTCGTCCGTCCCTGCCGATCACGCGACCCATGTCCTCGGAGTCGACGCCGAGGGTCAGGACCGTCTCATCGGCGTCGTCGTCAACTTCGATCCAGACCGCATCGGGCTTGTCGACCAGCGACTTGGCGACGTACTCCAGGAATTCCTTCACGAGTCAGCCGCGCTGTTGCTCGTGTCAGCGCCCTTGTCGGCCGCAGGCGCGGCGCCCTTCGGCTTCGTGGAACGGGCTCGCGTCGGCTTCTCCGGCTCCCCGTCCGCGCTGGCGGCGGTGGCGATGGCGGCCTTCTCGGCCTGGCGCATGAGCTTGACGACCGTGTCGGACGGCTGCGCGCCCTTGCCGATCCAGTCGTTGATGCGCTCCGTCTCGAGCTGGACGGTGGCTGGCTCGGTCAGCGGGTTGTAGAACCCGAGGAACTCGAGGGGGCGGCCGTCACGGGAGCGGCGTTTGTCGATGGCGACAACGCGATAGGCGGGCCGCTTCGTGGCCCCCACGCGCGTCAACCGAATGCGAACTGACAAGTGGGTCGTACCTCAGTGTGATTTCTTGATTGGATCATTGGGCGCTGGGTTCATTGATGGTCAGCACCATGTGGAATTCGATCTGATCTTCACGAGACGGGGCAGTCAGCCCGAAGGTCCCGATCTGGGACAGGATATCGCGCGTGTCATCAGGAAGCGCGAGGCCTGCGCCGAAGAGCTCGATCAGGGCACCCACATCGGCAAAGGCTTCGTTGCCCGCTCGCATGCCTGCCACCTCGAAGGTGCGCGCATACGCAGCGTGGGCGGCGAGCGTCTGGCCACTGGCATGTGCTTCAACGGCGGCCATCACGTCTTCGGCGCCGAACCCCATGATGATGATCTCGTCGACGACGGTGTAGGCAACGTCACCGATATCGGGAAGCGTGACGACGGTGACGTCTGTGCCGTCAACCTCGACGGGCTCGACGGTCGCACCAACCGCGCCGAGGCGCTCGATGACTCGGTCGAGAGCGATCTCCGCCGCAGCGGGATCGTCGGGACGCAGCATGAGCTGCCCCGCCGGCAGATCGTCCTCTATGCCGGAGAACGCGATCGCGACCTCCCGGTCGAGCAGGGGCAGGATGTCGGCGTCGAGATCGATTCCCAGGCCAAAGGCCGCGAGGGCGCGGAACGTGTCGAGGGTGCCCACCAGCTCCTCTCCCTCGGGGGTGGATCCCAGGGCGTCCTCCGCATCCTCGAGCGTCTGGCGCAGACCGAAGATGACGACCTCGGCCAGCGTGTCATCCGGCATCCAGTCGGGAAGGCTGCTCGGCGCGCTCCCCAGGGCGAATCCAGCGCGAGCCGACGCGGCGGCCTCAGCCATGTCGAACGGGGCACTCCCGGACAGACGGAGCCCATCGCGCTCAGCCACGAGGACCGCGCCGGCGGTGCTGACCCCGGAGAGCTGGTCACCGATGTCGGCGGCGCCAGCGATCGCGGCAAGGTCGACGAACACGCTGACGAGGTGATCTGCGGGTAGCTCCGTCACGGTGGACTGGAAATCCGCCCGATCCGCGAGCGATTCCTCGCCGTTGAAGGTATCCACCACGCCCCTGACGTCGTCCACGGCGGGACCGATGACCAGCACGTCGTCCACGAACGCGTAGGCCGCCTCGGTCGACGTTGCGATCTCGATGCCGCGGTACGTCTCAGCGCTGAATTCGGCGCCATGATCGGCCACCAGTGCGGCGACGGAGGCCTCGGCCGCCCGGCGGTCCTTGACCTGTGCGAAAACGATCATGCTGGGCTCGGTGAGCGCGTCACCGCTCGAGCCCACTGCGACAGCGATCTGCGTGCCGAGCCACGGCTTGATCTGACCGCCGTAATCGAGGCCACTGGCGGACAGCAGGTTCTGGACGACCTGATCAACCTTTTCGTCGAGCGTCGCGTCATCGGCAAACCCCGGCAGGCGACCAATGAGCTCCGACAGATTCATCTGCTGTGACGTCGAGGGCTGGAGGTAGACGTTCACGTACACCGCGGTGTCGGCTGGAGCGAGCTGCGACACCCGATCGGTCGCCGACGAGAAGAGGAGCAGATAGCCCGCCACGAAGGCGGCGCCGGTGAGCCCTATCAGGGTGACGAGGGCGATAACGACCCGATGCATTGGCTAGCGCCCCAGCAGAGCGCCGAGCCCGCCCCCCATGCGCGGCAGCTTGCCGCCGCTGAACATCTTCATGAGCTTCTGCATCTCCACGAACTGCTTCAGCAGCCGATTGACATCGGCCGTTGCGGTTCCGCTGCCAAGCGCGATGCGTCGACGACGCGAGGCCTTGATGATGTCCGGCCGCCGACGTTCCTCGGGCGTCATGGAGTCGATGATCGCCTCAATCCGTTTCATCTGACCCGAATCGACCGCCTCCTGGGCAGCGCCGGCCATCTGGCTCGCTCCGGGAATCATGCCCATCAGCTGGCCGATCGGCCCCATCTTCTTGATCTGGGTGAGCTGACTCCGAAAGTCCTCTAGCGTGAAGCGGTTCTCCATCATCCGCTGCGCGGTCTTCTCGGCAGCTTCGGAGTCAACGTTCTCCTGCACGCGCTCGACGAAGCTCAGGATGTCACCCATGCCCAGGATGCGCTGCGCAAGCCGATCAGGATGGAACGGCTCGAGACCATCGGTCCGTTCCCCGGTGCCGAGGAAGGCCACCGGGAGGCCGGTCGCGGATCGAATGCTGAGTGCGGCTCCACCGCGCGCATCGCCATCCATCTTGGTCAGGACGAGTCCGGTCACCGGCAGGCGCGCATGGAAGGCTTCGGCAACGCGGACCGACTCCTGCCCGGTCATGGCGTCCACGACCAGCAGGGTCTCCGATGGCGTGAGCACGCCGGCGATGCGCACGAGCTCGTCCATCATCGCCTCGTCCACGTGGAGCCGGCCGGCGGTGTCGAGGATCATGACGTCCCGGCCTCCCTGGCGCGCAGCCTCGAGTCCGGAGCGAGCGATCTCGAGCGCCGGCGTCCCCATCGGGCGCGTATGCACCTCCACGCCGATCTGATCGCCCAGCTGCACGAGCTGATCCACGGCCGCCGGCCGATAAACATCCGCCGCGACGAGCAGGGGCTTTCGACCGTCCTTGCGCAGGCGAACGGCCAGCTTGGCGGCCGTCGTCGTCTTGCCGGCGCCCTGGAGGCCGACCATCATCACCACCGAAGGGCGCGCGTCGAGCGTCAGATGGTGACGTTTCGCCCCGAGAACCTCGACCAATTGGTCGTGGACGAGCTTGACGATCTGCTGGCCGGGGTTGAGGCCCGTGAGCAGGTCGGTGCCCATGGCGCGCTCGCGCACGCGAGCGACGAACTCCTTGACGACCTTGAAGTTGACATCGGCTTCCAGCAACGCAAGGCGGATCTCGCGCAGGGCGACGTCCAGGTCAGCCTCGGTGATCCTGGCCTTGCCGCGCAGACGCTCGGTGATGCCCTGAAGGCGCGCGGAGAGAGATTCGAACATGCATGAACCGATACGGGTCTTGTCGATCGGCGCGCTCGCGCCGCACACGGCTGCCCATTCTAGGGGTCGCGCGCCACGCGAGCAATGAAGCTACTCGGCGAAGAGCCACTCGGTGAACGCCTCGGGGTCGAAGGGCGCCAATGCGTCGATCTCCTCTCCCACGCCGGCGAATAGGATCGGCACGCCCAGCCGGTCGGCGACGGCCAGGGCAACTCCCCCCTTGGCTGTGCCATCCAGCTTGGTCAGCATGATGCCGGTGACGCCAACTTCGCGACTGAACGCCTCGGCCTGTGCCAGGCCGTTCTGGCCGGTGGTGGCATCGAGCACCAGCAGCACGTGGCGCGGCTGACCCGGCAAGCGGCGCTCGATCACCCTCCGAATCTTGGCGAGCTCGTCCATGAGCTGCTGCTTGTTCTGGAGGCGGCCGGCCGTATCGACCAGGACCGCATCGAGGCCGCGGGACTGCGCCGCCGCAACGGCATCGAAGGCGACCGCACCCGGATCCGCGCCGATGCGCTGTGCAACGACTGACACGCCGAGCTGCTCGCCCCAGATCCGCAGTTGCTCGATCGCAGCGGCGCGAAAGGTGTCCGCGGCGGCAATCGTGAGCGAAACGCCATCGGCCTTGAGCCGATACGCCAGCTTAGCGATCGAGGTCGTCTTGCCGGTGCCGTTCACGCCGACGAATAGGATCACCGACGGCGCTTCGCCCAGCTCGAAGCGCCCGGACCCCACCCGTGCCAGCCGATCTCGGATCTCGGTCGCCAGCGCCCGACGCGCATCGTCGCCGCTGCGTGTGTTTTCGCGGCGTAGGCGCTCCCGCGCCGCATCCACCAACTCGAGCGTGGTGATCGCGCCGACATCGGCGGCGATGAGCGCCTCCTCCACCTCGTCCCACGTCGCATCGGTCGCGGGGGCACCACTGCCGAAGATGGATCGCATGCGGGTGCCGAAGCCTGATGGCCGCGCGCGCAGCCCCATGCCGGAAGGCTCGCGGCGCGGACGTGCCACCGTCATCGGCTCGCTCGACTGCCTCGGCTCCTCGGTTGGGGCTTCATCCGGAGACTCGTCGCGGCGGCGCCAGAACATCAGGCCATCACCTCGGCGGGCACGTCGGCCAGGCGCAGCGACAGAAGGCGGCTGACCGCGGCATCGGTCATGGTGACGCCGTAGATCGTATCGGCCACCTCGATCGTGGCGCGGTTGTGCGTGATCACGACGAAGTCGATCGATTCGGACAGCTTGCGCAGCGCATCGGCGAAGCGTCCGATATTGGCCTCGTCCAACGCCGCATCAACCTCGTCGAGAATGCAGAACGGGACGGGGTTGACGGTGAGCATGGCGAACAGGAGCGCCACGCCGGTGAGCGCCCGCTCGCCGCCGGAGAGCATCGCGAGACGCTGCAGCCGCTTGCCCGGCGGTCGCACCACGATCTCGATGCCGCCGGGGGCGTCACCATCGGCTTCGTCGGCCATCTGGAGCGAACCCGATCCGCCAGCGAACAGCAGCCGGCAGTACTCGTCGAAGCGCTCGGCGATGGCCTGGAAGGCCCGGTCGAACTGCGCGCCGATCTCGGTGTCGAGCCGGGCGATCAGCTCCTCGGTCGAAGTGATCGCGGCGCGCAGGTCGTGCTCCTGCGAGCTCATCTCGCCCAGGCGCGTCGAGAGCTCGAGGTGCTCTTCCACCGCAAACGGATTGACCGATCCGATCTGTGACAGCAGACGTCGAACGCGCCGCAGATCAGCCGTGACGTCCTCGTCATCGAGCGCTTCGAACTCGTCAAGGCGCACCATGGCCGCGGTCTCGGGCAATCCCTCGAACGCCAGCTCGCGCTCGCGCCCAAGTCCGTTGAGCACCTCGTCACGCCGAGAAGCCTCGATCGCCGTCGACTGGGCAGCACGCTCGAGCTCGGCCAACTGCGCGGTGGTCCCAGTCTGCGCGCGCTCCAGCTCGAGCACGTCGGCACGCCGCGCCGTTCGCGAAGCTTCTGCCATGGCGTGCGCAGCGACCGACTGCTGGTCGGCGGCGAGGGCACGGCCCGCAATCTCAGCCAACTCCTCACGCTCAGCGCTCAGTTCGGCGATGGCACGCTCCCGGTACGGGATCGCGGCGCGCAACTGCGTTACTCGCACCTCGCGCAGGTTGCGCTCCTGGCGTTGACCCGCCATGCGGGCCTCGGCATCTTCGGCGGCGTGACGGGTCGCCGTCCAGCGCTCACGGGCCGCGTCGCGCGAGCGCGCCATGGCGTCGCGCAGCGTGCGGGCGTCGCCCGCCGCCGCCTGGAGACGCGCCAGCTCGTCTTCCGTGGCCGTCGTCCCCAGCGCCGGAGCCGCGGTCCGCTCCCGCCCGGCCAGTGTCGCGAGCTCGGCATCCAGCCGGGCAAGCTGGTCCATGTGCCGTTTCACGTCGGCGTCAGCGGCGTCTAGCTCATCGCGCGACCGCCGCGCCGCGCGTTCGACCTCCTCGTGCGCACCGGCCGAGGCCAGGTGAACGTCGCGCATGGCGCGCAGACGTTCGGCAGCCTCATGCGCGCCGAGATTGGCATCGGCCGCCTCTCGCTCGAGCGTCACGACAGCGTCGTTAAGGTCGCGCCGACGAGCGTGCGAGCGCGCGGATGCGCCGCCCGGAGGATCGGCGTCACCGCGCAGGACGACGACGCCGCGAGCATCAGCAAGGTCGCCGGCGGGCGTGACGGCCGCCCAGCCCGCAGGCAGGTTTCGCCAGCCCCGCAGGAGCGCTGCGACATCGGCTGCCACGACGGTTCGCTGGAACGCGAGCGGCGCCCTGGTAGGGCCGATCCAGTCGGCCAGTGTCCGCTGCGCGCCGACCGCTTCGAGCGCCGTCTCCCGTTCGCCAGCATCGACGTCAAGCCCGGACGTCAACAGCCGTGCCGAGCCGCGGGCGCCAACGACCTCCGCGGTCGGGTCGCCGTCCGCCCACAGAAGCGCTGCCTCGAGCTCACCGCCCACGACAGCCTCGACGGCCGGCCACGACGCTTCCGGCGGATCGACCGCATCGAGCAGCGTTTTCCAGCCAGCCGAAGCGAGACGGCGACCCAGCCGCGATGCGGCGTCATGCGGCTCGGCCACCGCGTCGAGCTCGGCGCGCATGGCGGCCAGCCGCTCGCTGATGTTCATGGCCTCCTGGCGCGTCCCGTCGGCGATTTGCTGCGCGTCGTCCCGTTTGAGCAGGGCGCGTTCGGCGCGTGCCTTCGCCTGGACCGCGTCGTCCCGGGCAACATCCATCACCCGCCGGGCGGTCTCCTGCGCCCGAGTGGCCGCGGCCAGTGCCGTGTGTGTCGCACGTCGCTCTTCTGTAGCCTGATCGTGACGCATCCGATGACGTGCGTCCTCCTCCGAGGCTCGCGCTGCAGCGGCAATCTGGTCACTGTCCCTGGATCGCACCCATGCGACTGCCTCCTCCGCAGCGAGCAGGGCCTCATCGGCCATGGCCAGCTCGGCGACGGCGGACCGCCATCCCTCCTCGGCCTGCGCAGCCTCGGCCAGTGCCGGCGTGATCTCCACGTCGAGTGAGTCGTCCTCGCGGGACGTTGGCGCAGCCTCAGAATCGGCCAGTTCGGCCCGCTCCTGATCGAGGGTCGAGACGCCCTCCCGCAGACGGGCATCAATCGATTCGAGCCGGCTATCCGCGCGAATCACGGCGGCGCGGGTTTCCTCGCGTGCAGTCGCCGCGGTGCGCGACGCCTCCTCGGCCTCCCAGTAGGCCGCCTCCGCCTCGGACACCGACTGCCGCCCGGCCTCCTGCGCCTCACGGAATGCGTCGAGTGCCGCCTCCCCGGCGGCGGCAGCCCGACGAGCCTCGCCCAGGGCAGCACGCGCCGCCTGGTCGCGGCGGCGATGCTGGACCGTGACCAGTCCACGCGCCCGCGCGCCAAGGCTGTCGTGCTGTTGCTGGTGCTCGGCCTGGAGGGCGAGCCGTCGAACCTGCGGCTTCAGCTCCCCCACCAAGTCGCTGACTCGGGTCAGGTTGTCAAGCGCTTTCGCCAGGCGCGAGGAGCCCTCGTTCCGTTTCACCTGGAGCGACTTCACCCCGGCCGCCTCGTCGAACAGCTGCCGCCGCTCCTCCGGGCGTAGCGACAGCACGGAGTCCACCGTGCCCTGGCCCACGACAACAAGCTCGTTCGCGCCGAGACGCCCCTCGCCCAGGAGCTCGACCACATCCTTCAGCCGCGCGCGCGACCCGTTGATGAGGTACTCGCTCTCGCCGGAGCGGTATGCTCGACGCCCGACGCTCACCTCGGCATAGTCGATCGGCAGCCAGCCATCGGCGTTGTCCAGGGTGAGGATGGCTTCGGCCATGCCCTGCGGTCGCCGCGTCTCGGAGCCGGCGAAGATGACATCATCGGCGCGACGCGTGCGCAGGGATCGATTCGACTGCTCACCGAGCACCCATCGCACGGCATCGGCCATGTTGCTCTTGCCGGAGCCGTTCGGCCCGATCACGGCGTTAACCCCCGGCTCGAACACGAAGCGCGTCTGGTCCGCGAACGACTTGAATCCGTGCAGCCGCAGCTCCTTGAGGCGGCTCATGAGTCGGTGGACGCCGGCACGAGCTCATCGAGCGCCGTCCGGGCCGCATGCTCCTCGGCCCGCTGGCGGCTCGATCCGGATCCCGCCCCGACGACCGTGCCATCGACGACCACGGCGACCCGGAATTCCTGCTTGTGGGGCGGCCCATTGGTTCCGCTCAACTTGTAGACCGGCTTGCTGCCATGGTGACGCTGCGTCCATTCCTGGAGCCGAGACTTCGCCGACTTCGGCGGGCCGGCGATATCCGCCAGCGCCTCGAGCCGTGGCTCGAACAGGCGCACGAGGACTTCTTCGGTTCGCGCAGCCCCTTCGGTCAGGGACAGAGCGCCCGCCAGTGCCTCGAAGCAGGCGGCAACAACCGATGGCCGGGTTGCCCCGCCGGCATCCGCCTCGCCACGCCCGAGCCGCAGATGGCGGTCGAGTCCCAGTGATAGTCCCATGGCGGCCAGCGCGTCGCGGTTGACGAGGGCCGCGCGGCGCGCGGTCAGGAAGCCCTCGTCCTCATCGGGATAGCGGTCGAACACCAGCCGGCTGACCGCCAGGCCGATGACCGCGTCGCCGTAGAACTCCAGGCGCTCGTTGTGCCCCGCGAGACCCACCGAATTTTCGTTGTAATACGAGCTATGCACGAAGGCCTGCCCGAAGAGCTCCGGGTCGCGCGGCGCGATACCGAGTCGCTCGATCAGCTCATCCAGCGCCCCGTCCGGCGCGCGGCCAGCATCCATGGGCGAATTCCGCCTACTGCTGGTGCTCCTCGATGTACTCGACAGCGTCGGAGACCTTTTGAATGCGTTCGGCATCCTCGTCCGAAATCTCCATCCCGAACTCCTCTTCGAGGCTCATGATGAGCTCGACCAGGTCGAGGGAGTCGGCATTCAGGTCCTCGACGAACGAGGCGGTCGTGGTGACCTCCTCCTCGTCAACGCCAAGCTGCTCGACGATGATCTTCTTGAGTCGGTCGTACGTGGTCCCGTCGGTCAACGTGAGGCTCCTCCACCCGGTGATCTGGAAACGCTTCCTAACACGCCATTGACGAGGCGTCGTGCCGCATCGCCAGCGTAGATCCGGGCGAGGGACACGGCATCACGCATCGTCTCCCCGCTCGGGGTCGCGGCGGAGTATAGCACCTCGAACATCGCACTCCGAAGGATCGTGCGCTCGACGCGACCGAGCTCCGCGACCGGGATCAGCGGCGCCTCGCGGGCGATGCGGGCATCGAGGTCCGCACGGTGATCGCCCACGCCGCTGACGATCGTGCTCGCGTGGATCCGCACCGCATCCGGAACGTCGCGCTCAGTCGCGATCCGCTCGAGCGCCGAACCCGCACTTCCGGGGCGAAATTCCTCTTCGAACAGCGCCAGCAGCGCCAGCCGTCGGGCCAGCAGGCCGGCGGCCGATGGGCGCGATGAACCTCGGGTGCTGGCCGTCACCGTCAGGCACGCTCGCGGTGAAGTCGTGCGGCGATGCGCGAACGCACGCCACGATGCACGAGGGCGGGGTGATCTCGCGTCCACTCGGAGATGAGCTCCGGCACACGTGCATGCGCCGCCTCCGAGGCGACGCGGATGGCGTTCTGGATCATGCGAGCCTCGGCGCGGCCGTGGGTCACGATGCTCACGCCCTTGACGCCGAGCAGAGGGGATCCCCCATTGGCTTCGTAGTCGAAGCGCGCCTTCAGGCGGTCGAAGCCCGGCTTCAGAGCCAACAGCGCGAGCGGCGCCATCGGCCCCTGCTTGAGGTCCTCCTTCATGGCGCGAAAGATGAAGCCGGTCAGACCCTCGAAAAACTTGATGACGACGTTGCCGACGAAGCCGTCACACACGACGACATCCGCGCGGTGTGCGATCATCTCGTGGGCCTCCACGTTGCCGATGAAATGGAGACCGGCGGCCGCGAGCTTCTCGTGCGACGCGCGCGCAAGCGTGTCGCCCTTTTCGACTTCCTCGCCGATGTTGAGCAGCCCGATGCGCGGGTTGGCGACATGCAGCACGTGCTCGGCGAAGATGCTGCCCATGGCGGCGTACTGCACCAGGTTCTCTGGATCCGAATCGACATTCGCACCGACATCCAGCAGCATCACGGGCCCGGTGGCTGTCAGCATGTGGGCCGGCAGGGCGGGCCGGTCGATACCAGAGATTCGCCCCAATCGAAACACGGCGGCGGCCATTGTTGCGCCGGTCGAGCCGGCACTGACGACGGCGTCGGCCTCTCCGTCACGCACGAGGTCGGTGGCGACCACGATCGAGGCCCGCCGCTTCGTACGCAGGGCGGTGGCTGGGTGCTCGCCCATCTCGATCACTTCCGGCGCGTCGACGAGGCGAATGTTGGCCGGGCTCGCCTTCGCGTAGTCGGCAATCTCGCGCTCCAGACGAGGCACAGCGCCGACGAGGATGACCTCGTCGGCGCTGGTGGACGCATACTCAATGGCGCCGCGCACGATCTCCCGAGGGGCGTTGTCGCCCCCCATCGCATCGACCGCGATGCGCATTCTGGTTAGCGCTGGCCTTCGACCGGGGCGACCGGCTCGATCGCTACCGCCTCGCGGCCGGCGTACCAACCGCAGGTTGGGCACACGTGGTGCGCGCGCTTGAGCTCATGGCAGTGATCGCACTCCACGAGCGGCGGCGCACTGATCGCCAGATGCGACCGGCGCTCGCCCTGGCGCGCCTTGGATACTTTTCGCTTGGGGACGCCCACGCGTGACTCCTTGAAGAAATGAAAACGGGACGCCGCAGTATAGCCGCAATCTCGTTGGAGACCATCTAACCACCTGAACGATCGCAGTCAGGAACCATCGCCGTTGCGATCCTTGAGCAGCACTGCGAGGCCAGCGAGACGCGGGTCGATCTCCGGGCCGCCATGGGTATGGTCTCCGACGTCAACCCGTTCGCCGCACTCGACGCACAGGCCGGGGCAGTCCGGGCGGCACAGCGGGTGCATCGGCTCGGTCAGCGCCAGCTCATCGTGAAAGATCTCGTCGAGCTGAATCTCGTTGTGCTCGTCGATGCGCAGCGTGGCGGCATCCTCGCCCTCCTCCAGCTGGAGCGGAGCGCCCGTCTCGGGATCCAGCGTCGGCAGGAATTCCTCGTTGACCGCGACCCGGACATCCTCGACGTAGGAATCAGTGCAGCGCGCGCAGGTACGGCGCAGCGGAGCACGCAGCTCGCCCCGCATGATGATCCCGCGATTCGTGCGATGAAATCGCAGGTCGGCATCAAGCGGGCCGGCGAGCTCCACGTCCGTTCCGAGGTTGAGGTAATGATCGCGCAACCGGACATCACGCGTCAGCCCGGGGGGCTCGTGAAGAAGCCCGGCAACGTTGAACGAGGTCATCGCCGTGGAGCGCTGCGGGCCTGCTCCGGTTCGTCAACGGGTATCGCATCGGCCGTCAGCACCGGTCCGCCACCGCCGTCGGACTGCGGTCGGTGGCGCTCATCGAGCATATCGATCCCACGCTTGATGCTGGTGAGAGCCTTGATGCACTCGCCCTCCAGCCGGATGAGGACCCCGGCGGCGTACTCATCCGCCCCGCGACGCACTTCGCGCGCCTCGTCCTGCGAACGATCGAGAATCTCAGCGGCCCGTTGTTGCGCAGCTCTCACCAACTCGCGTTCCTCGAGCATCTGAGCAGCCTGCTCCTGAGCACGGGCGATGATGTCGTCCCCCTCCTCGCTCGCGCGTTCGGTGATGCGCCCGGCCTCCTCGGTGATGCGTCGTGCCTGCCGTACCTCGTCGGGAACGGAGACGCGCAACTGGTCGATCAGCTCGAGGACCGCGGCCTGGTCCAGCATGACGCTGTTCGTGAGGGGCACCTTCTTGCCGGTCGCCACCAGCGACTCGAGGCGCTCGACGAGAAAGATAATGTCCGTGGCAGCGGCCCTCCTTCCCGGGATTATACGCGCGGCTCGGACGCCAAACGATCGGCAAGCGCGTCGGCTACGGGGACGGGGAGCATAGGCGCAACGTCGCCTCCGAAGCGGGCGACCTCCTTGGCCAGCGATGAGCTCACGTATCCATACTCGAGCGCGGTCATGAGGAACGTGGTGTCGATCTGCGGAGCCAGCTTGCGATTCGTGAGGGCCATCTGTAGCTCGGCCTCGAAATCGCTCACCGCGCGCAGGCCTCGCACGATGAAGCCTGCGCCATGGTGCTTCGCAAAATCGACGGTGAGGCCACCGAACGCGGCGACGCTCACGTGCGAGCCGAGATCCGCCACGCAGCGCTCGATCAATCCAACTCGCTCTTCGACGCTGAACATCGGCGCCTTTCTCGAATTGTTGAGCACACCGATGACGAGGCGATCAAACAGGGTCGACGCGCGGCGGGCAACGTCGAGATGCGCGTTGGTCATCGGGTCGAAGGACCCGGGAAAGACCGCCACCCGCGTCATGTGCCCTCCACGGTGAAAAAGGTGAGCATCGTCTCTCCAAATCGTCGCTGACGGTCATTGACCAGCCCCTCGACCTCCGGCAGCTCGGTCCGCCAGAAGTGCTTGAGCACGACCGTCGCGCCCGGAACCATGTGCGGCAGCAGGCCGCGAAGCGGCGCCACGATAGCAGACAGTTCGTACGGCGGATCGAGGACGGCGAGGTCCCACGGCCCGCGCTCACCAGCGCCCAGGAATGGCTCGACCTCACCCGGATGGACGCGGGCATCGGCGCCCAGGCGCGTCCGCTCCAGGTTCGCGCGCAGGGCGGTGAGCGCCTGGCTCGCGTGCTCGACAAAGTCGACCGTGGCCGCCCCGCGCGACAACGCCTCGATCCCGATCGCTCCGCTTCCCGCGTACAGGTCGACCATGCACGCGTCCGGGACGCACTCTCCCAAGATCCCGAAGAGTGTCTCCTTCACCCGGTCGGTAATTGGCCGCGTGCCGCGACCCCGCGGCACGGTGAGCGGCATACCTCGCGCCGAACCGGCGATGACACGCATCAGGCGGCATCCCCATCGGCTTCGGGCAAGGCGAAATCGGCCTGGAGGCGCGCGAGCCCGGGCCGCTGGGCCAGGGTCGGATCGTCGGCGACGGCCGCGTCGGCCAGCGTGCGCGCGCGCTCGGCCAACCGCAGATGGCGCGGCTCGAACAGCGAGGCGACGCGCAACGGCGGCAGCCCCGACTGGCGTGTGCCGAGCACGTTGCCCGCACCCCGCAGCTCCAGGTCGGCCTCCGCGATGGCGAACCCGTCGTTCGAGCCGCGCAGAATCTCCAGACGCCGCTGTGCCATTTCATCCGTGTTGTCTGAGAGAAGGATGCAGAAGGACCGATGCGCTCCGCGGCCCACGCGACCTCGTAACTGATGAAGTTGAGCCAGGCCGAATCGCTCCGCGTCCTCGATGAGGATGACGCTGGCATTCGGCACGTCGATCCCGACCTCGATCACCGTGGTCGCCACAAGCACATCCTTCTCACCGGCGGCGAAAGCACTCATGGTGTCGTCCCGTACGTTCGCCTTCTGCTGGCCATGCACGACGCCGATGCGCAGCTGCGGCAGGGCGGCGGCCAGGCGCTCGGCCTCAGCTTCGGCACTGGCGCCCTGGAGCGCCTCCGATTCCATGACGAGCGGCACAACGACGAACGACTGCCGGCCCTCCGCCGCCTCCGAGGCCAGGAAGGCCTCGATCTTTGGCAGCGCGCGCCGGTCACGGATCTCGGTGCGAATCGGCTGCCGGCCGGGCGGCAACTCGCGGATGGTGCTGATCGAGAGGTCGCCGTACACCGTGAGCGCCAGCGTGCGAGGAATCGGCGTGGCGGTAAGCGCCAACACGTGCGGCTCTCCCCCGCTCCCCTTGGCCTGGAGTGCCGCCCGCTGCCCCACGCCAAACCGATGCTGCTCATCCGCGATGACGAGACCCAGCCGCGGAAACTCGACGGCTTTGCTGATCACGGCGTGCGTGCCGATCACGACCTCGGCCTCACCCTTCGCGATGGCGTCATGGATCTCCTTCTTGCTCGCCATGCTGAGCGAGCCCGACAGGAACTCCGCGCGGACGCCAAGTTCCTCGAGCAGCGGGGCCAGGCCGATATGGTGCTGGCGCGCGAGGATCTCGGTCGGCGCCATGAGCACGCCCTGCCAGCCCGCACGCACGGCGCTCGCCAGAGCCACCGCGGCCACGGCGGTCTTCCCGCTGCCCACGTCGCCTTGGAGCAGGCGCCGCATCGGCCGCTCGAGTGCCAGGTCAGCGCCGATGGCCGCGACCGCGGAAGCCTGGTCATCGGTCAACGTGAAGGGCAGGGCATCGACGATCTCATTGCGCTGCACATCGGTCACGGAAATCCGTGGCGCCGTGAGGAGGTCGCGCGCCTGTCGTGCCTGGGCGAACGTGATCTGGAGCGCCAGGAGCTCGTCGAAGGCAAGCCTGTCAAGTGCGCCGGTCACGTCGCCGGCATCCTCGGGAAAGTGCGCCGTACGCATGGCCTCGCTCAGCACCGGCAACTCACCGCGTTCGTTCTGTTCGAGCGGGTCTTCAACCGCGGGAAGGGCGCCATCCAGGATGCGCGCCAAGAGTTCGCGCAGCCGCTTCTGTGTCACGCCGCCTGCGAGGTGATACACCGGTACGACCCGTGCCGTGTGCACCGATTCGCGGCCGACCGGGCTGAATTCAGGCGACGTGAACTGCGACCGCCAGCCCCGCTGGGTCACCTTGCCCGACACGATCAGCTCGTCCCCCGCCTTCAACCGTCGTTCGACGAACTGCCGCCCGAACCAGATGGCCTCCGCGCTGCCCGTGTCATCGCTGAGCTGCACGATCACGCGCTGCGGTCGACGACCAAAACCAGGTTCGACGCGAACTGCCTCGACACGCACGCGCGCCGATTGCTTCTCGTCCGGCAGGAGCTCGCCCAGCGGACGCAGGTCGCTGAAGTCGTCGTACCGGAATGGCAGATACCACAACGCCTCGCGCGCGGTCGTGACACCCAACCGAGCCAGCGCCGCCGCGCCACGCGTCAGATCGGGCATTGCAATCCGGATGGGCCGATCAAGATCGTCCGGTCCGAGCACGGTCACGGGCGGCTCGATTGCATGGCCCGATCCTAGCGTGCTACCATCCCGACCGCCGGGCACCTCCGTGCCGGCGTCCCCTTGACTTTGGAGAACCGCTCGACCATGGCCCGCGTCTGCGACATCTGCGGCAAGCGCCCGATCACCGGCTGGAATCCCCAGTCGGTCGGGATGAACCGCAAACGCGCTTTGCGCCGATGGCTGCCAAACCTTCAGCCGATGACCCTCGCCACCGACGGCAAGGTCTCGAAGGTCAAGGCCTGCAGCCGCTGCCGCCGCACCGCGCAGAAGGTCTGACCCCTCTCCATCTGAGCGCGATGCGCATATACGCCGGACGAGGTGGAACTCCGCGGGTCAACTCAGATCGCGTTCCGAGTCGAGGATAAGCGTGAACGGGCCGTCGTTCACGAGCTCGACGGCCATCTCAGCGCCGAAGCGTCCCGTCTCGACGGCCACGCCATGGCCGCGCAGCCGCTCGACGAATCGGTCAATGAGCGGCGTTGCGACGTCCGGTAGCGCAGCCGCCGTGAAGCCGGGTCGCCGACCGCGTCGCAAGTCCGAGTAGAGCGTGAACTGGCTGACCACGAGCAAGGCACCCCCACCATCAGCGATCGCTAGGTTCGTCCGACCGTCCGCGTCCTCGAAGTAGCGAAGGCCGATGAGCTTGTCGGCCATGCGCTCCACGATCTCGGGAGTGTCATCGTGCCCGATCCCTGCCAGGACGACCGCTCCCGGACCGACCTCGCCCAGCAGCTTACCGGCTTCGCGCACGGACGCGCGGGCGACGCGCTGCACGACGAGGCGCATCAGTCTATGGGGACTCGGAGGGCGGTGGCTCGGGACTCTCGGGCGGGACGGGCGGAACAGAGGTGACGGGTCCGGTGTCCTCGTCTTCGCGGGGTGGCGCGAGCGCGGCTTCAGTGAAGGTGGCGCGGGCGTTCCAGATCATCCAGCCCTTCGCCTCTCGATCGGCGGCGGCGGTCATCTGGGCGCGGACCTGGTCGGCGGTATACGGCGGGAATGGCCCGTAGCCGAAGTCCTGGATCCAGGGCCGGATCACGACCGCCAGCCCATCGGTCTGCTCGTTCATGATCTCGAGCGTCTGGTCGACGACTTCGTACGGGAAGTTGTTCGGCACCTCGAAGCCGAAGACCCCCGGTCCGTAGTGGCTGGGGTAGACCATGGGGCTGAAGTAGTCCACGTACGGCATGATCACCTCAGGCCGCTGGCCGATGCCCTGGTCGTCGGGCACGATGAAGCTGATCGGGAACACATCCGCGCTCAGGAATGTGCGGGTCTGATCAAGCTCCTGGCTCACCACCCGCAACACTCGACCGATGGCCGGCAGGCGGAACGACTGCGTGTTCGGCAGGTTCGTGTCGGCCAAGTCATATGGTCCGTCACTGAAGAAGCGAATGTAATCGAGCTGCACCTCGTCGAAGCCGCGAGCGGCGAGATCGCCCGCGATGGCGGCAATATATTCGGCCACGCCCGGCGCCGATGGGTCGAGCCAGGCGCCGCCGATGTTGTCGCGCCACGGCTCACCGGTGGCGCTGTTGCGCACCGCGAGTTCGGGACGGGCCGCGGCACTGGTGTTGTCCTTCATGGCCACCACCCGCGCGATGGTGTAGATGCCGCGGTCGCGGAGCATCGGGAGGATCTCCTCCAGGTCGAAGACCGGCGCCTCGCGCACCGCACTGAGCTCGACGGCCTCGGGAAGATCGGTGGCGTAGTACAGGCGACCATCGGTCTCCTTGACGTCGATCACCAGCGCGTTGGCCTCCGTCCGTTCCAGCAACGCGAGCATGGCGTCAAGCCGTCCGGCGCCCTCGAAGATGGCCGATGGCGCGTAGAGCGCGCGCGCCTCGAACGACTCCATGGCGACGTCGTGTTCGAGGGTATCGCGGACGCTGAGCTCGACGAGCCGATAGCCGGGCATTTTGTAGATCAGCGTCGCATCCTCGGGCACACCGGCCAGCTCGTACGCGCCGTCCTCGTCGGTCTCGACCATCGCAACGTCCGCCCTGTCGGCGTCGCTGTCTCCGTCGAGGAATACTCGCACTCCCTCGAGCGGCTCACCCTCCGCCCCGGTCACCGTACCATGGGCCACGTTCGGGCGAACTTCGACGGTGAGTGGCCCTTCGTCGGGGATGGTGGCTTCGGCAGGGTCGTGGTCCGCGGCGCTGATTGCCACGTCCGCGCCTCGCATGGCGGTCAGGGTTGCAGTGCCGTCTGCAGCGGTGACCGCCACGTCGCCGTCGACCGTGACCTCGGCGTTGGGCACCGGCTCCTCGCTGCCGCTTGCGATGATGCTGACAACGACCTCTCGCGGCTGCTCGGGCGTGGGCTCCGGGGTCGGCACGAACGGGAGCTGGGGACTTTCCTCGCTGCAGCCGGCCACCACGATGGCCAGCATGAGCAGGAGGATCGAGAGCGACATGGTTCGGCGAGGCAGCAGTATCAGGTCCTTTCGGCGTCGGTATCGGCGTCCGGGCGCTCGAGAGCAGCTGAGCGCAGGGCAGCAACCGTGGACGCCAGGTCGCCATCGGTACTGTACAGGGCGCTGCCGGTGACGAGCACCTCGCCCCCGGCCGCATGGGCGCGGCCGATCGTCTCAAGGTTAACTCCCCCATCCACGCCGATCTCGACCTCGAGCCGGCGGCGGTCGGTCTCGGCCCGAAGCGATTCCATCTTTGGCAGAACCTCATCGATGAACAACTGTCCGCCCCAGCCGGGGTGGACGGTCATCACCAGCACCATGTCGACGCGCTCGAGATACGGCAGCACCGCCGCCATGTCGGTCTCAGGGTTGAGGGCGATGCCGGCTCGCTTGCCTGCGCGCTCGATTTCGGCGATCACGGCGTCGGGGGCATCATCGGCCTCGATATGGAAGATGATGAGGTCGCTGCCGGCATCGGCGAAACGCTCGGCGTAGGCAAGCGGATGGCTGATCATGAGGTGGCTGTGGAATGGGAGGCGGCTGTGCGGGCGTGCCGCCCCGACGACCACCGGTCCCATGGTCAGGTTGTCGACAAAGTGGCCGTCCATGACGTCGAGGTGGATCGAGTCGACCCCGCCCATTTCGGCACGGCGAACCTCGTCACCGAGTCGACTGAAGTCGGCGTTGAGGATGCTCGCGCTGATCTGGCGCCGGTGACTCATGCCGGCGTGACCGATGCCGCTTCGCGCGCGTCACGCAGCGACCGCCCGGACAGCTGAGCATGGAGCTGTCCGCACGCCGCGTCGATCTCGCGCCCGCGCGTATCGCGCACGGTGACCGAGATGCCGCCATCCCGCAGCATGTGCACGAAGTGGTCGATGCCCGATCGCGGCGTCCCGCTCCAGCGTGACCCGGGCGTGGGATTGAGCGGGATGAGGTTGACGTGGGAACGCCAGTCGCGCGCCAGCTCGGCGAGGCCGGATGCCTGCTCGTCGGTGTCGTTGAGGCCGTCGATCATCACGTACTCGAGGCTGACGCGGCGCCCGCTGCGCGCGGCGAACCGTCGCCCGGCCGCGATCACCTCGCGCACGGGCCATTTGCGGTTGATCGGCACCAGCTCGTCGCGGAGCACGTCCGTCGCGGCATGGAGGCTGATCGCGAGGTTGACCTGCGGCAGCTCGTCGACCATGCGATCCATGCCGGGAACAACGCCCGAAGTGCTGACGGTGATATGTCGCGCTCCGATTCCCAGGCGCGCGGGATCATTCAGCAGTCGCACGGCCTGGAAGACATGGTCGGCGTTGTTGAGCGGCTCGCCCATCCCCATGAACACGACGTTGTAATGGCCGCTGCGGGCATCCCCAAGCGCCTGCCACGGAGCCCGATGCCAGTGCAGCACCTGGTCAACGATCTCGCCAGGCGTGAGCTGGCGGCCGAAGCCGGCCTGCCCGGTCGCGCAGAACGGGCAGTTCACGGCGCAGCCCGCCTGCGAGCTGATGCAGATGGTGGTGCGCGCGGCCGACGCAGCGCGGGCCGGGTAGCGCATGAGCACCGACTCGATGCGCTGGCCGTCGGAGAGCTCATGGACCGCTTTGGCGGTCAGGTTCGCATCGGCGCCGATGACATGGCTGTCGACGACGGTGCTGAAGCGAAAGTCCTCTGCAAGTGCAGCGCGCAGGAGCATCGGCACATCCGTCAGTTCGGCCCACCCGGCAACCTCGGGGCGATGCGACCCGGCGAGAATCTGACCGACCCGATACGCGGGCTCGCCGCGGGCATTGAGCCACGCGGCGAGCGATGATGCGTCAACCTCACTGATAGCCGGACTGGGCCCGGCGAGGGCAAGGCCCACCAAAGGCAGCCCCACCAAAGGCAGCTCAGTCACGGCGTCCGAAGATCAGCCACGCGTAGTACAGGAAGGTCAGCAGCGCGGTGAGCGCACCGGCCACGTACGTCCACGCGGCGGCCTTGAGGACATCGCGAGCGCCGGTCTGCTTATCGCCAACCATGCCGAGCCCGTTCACGAAGGCGAGCGCCTTGCCTGATGCGCCGATCTCGACCGGCAGGGTCGCGAAGGTGAAGAGCACCGCCGCGCCAAAGCCGATGAGCCCGACGATCGCCAGCCCGGTGACCTGCAGGAAGACACCGGCGATGATGAGCCACGGGGCGATGCCCGAGCCGAACTGCGCAGCCGGCACGATCGCCTGGCGCAGCGCCATCATCGGCTCCTTGCGCTCGTCCTGGAGCGCGTGGCCGACCTCGTGGGCGATCACCGCCGCGGCGGCGACCGAGAGACGTGGAGCAAACGTGGTCACGCCCGCCGTCGACAGCGCTGAAGCATCGGCGACCTGGGTGCTGACGCGCAGGATCTTCCCGCGCGGGTCGTAGTGGTCGGTAAGCTTGCCGGGCGTGGGCTCGATGCGCACGTGCGAGAGACCCTGCTTATCGAGCAGGCGCCGCGCGAAGTCGAATGCGTCCATGTTGATGCCAGAGTCCACCGTGGACCACTTGGCATAGGTTGACTTCACGCGCCAGGCTGCCCAGCCGGTGATGGCCAGGGTTGGAATCAGAACAACGAGGATATACAGGATCATGTGTTGGCCCACCTCCGAAAGGGCTGCGACGAGTATATCGCCTCTAGCGGAGGGCTTCGTCGGGCCTACCAGCACCGAGCAGCAGGTGCTCGCGCGGCAGTCCGCGTCGCCAGGCGTCGGCGACCATGGTCGCCCGGCCTTCGGGCTGCACGACCTCCAGGGCAAGGGCCCCGACCCCGCACGCGACGCATGGCACCTCGCCCGGCAACAGCGCGCCGATGGGCATGGCGTCCACGCCGGTCACCGGGTGCGCGCGTCGCACGTGAAGGCGACGCCCATCGACCGTGGTCCACGCGCCCGGCCACGGCTGGAGCGCCCGGACCTGGCGGTCAATCTCGATCGCCGAACTGGACCAGTCGATCCAGCCATCGGCCCTCGTGAATGGGCGGATGTGCGTTGCCTTGCCCTCGTCCTGCGGCTGCGACGGCAGCTCCGCAGCCGCCCAGCGCTCGAGCACGGGAGGTACCACCTCGGCCGCCACGTCAGCGAGACGCGCCTCGAGCTCCGGCGTCGTCTCACGCCCGGTGAGCGACACCGGCCACTGCCGGACCACGGGACCCGCGTCGAGCTGCGCTGTCATGACCATGAGCGTCAGGCCGCCTTCCGGATCGCCGGCGGCAATCGTGCCGGCAACCGGGGCGGCGCCACGATGGCGGGGCAACAGGGATGGATGGACGTTGAGCGGGGCGCGCGATCCAAGATCCAGCAGGTCCTGCGGCACGAGCTGCCCGTAGGCGACCAAGAGAAGCCCATCCGGCGCGAAGTCGCGGAGCATTGCACGCGCCTCGTCGGATCGCAATCGGTTCGGGGTCACGACCCGCAGCCCATGCTCGCGGGCGTGCGCGGTGATGGGTGTCGCACGCAGCTGGAGGCGCCGGCCGGCTGGCCGATCCGGTTGGCTGATGACGAGAAGCTCATCCGCGAGGTCTGCGACGCGAGCCAGGAGCGGAACCCCGAAGGGTCCCGTACCGAGGAACGCGATTCGTCCTGCGCCTGTCACTAGATGCCGGCGGCCATCTCTTCGTCAACCTCGTCGGACGCATCGCTGACGCGCACGAGCTCCTCGAGCGAATCGAGCAGGTCAATGTAGAGATGGCCGTTCAAGTGGTCGATCTCGTGCTGGAGGGCACGCGCGAAGAGCTCCTCGCCCTTGACCCGAAACTCCTTCCCCCGACGGTCCCGCGCCTTGACCGTGACCTTCGCGTGACGACCCACTTCCGCGACGTATCCGGGAATCGAGAGGCAACCCTCCCAGTCAAGCTGCTCCCCGGATCCCTTCACGACCTGCGGATTGACCAGCTCGGTGACCGTTCCGTCGATCTCGGTCACGGCCACCTGGAGCGGAATGCCGATCTGGTTGGCGGCGAGCCCGACCCCGGGGGCGTCGCGCATCGTCTCGAGCATGTCGTCGAGCAGCCGATGCAGACTCGCGTCGAAGGTCGAGACCTTCTTCGTGCGCTCGCGCAGGATCAGCTCTTCGGCAGTCAGGATGCGTCGGATGGCCATGGCGCTGCGCATTGTACCGATCAGAGCAGGCTCTCCGGGTCGACGTCGATGGCGACGCCGGGCGGCACGCGCTCCAGCGCCATCGCCCGGCTTGACGCGTCAGGCGCGCGCAGGACGACCTGGAACCGATACCGCCCGGCCCGACGGGCGACGTATGACGGCAGTGGGCCGAGCACGTCCACGCCGTCGGTGACGACGGCGGCCGCCGCCTGCCGGCCGCGCTCCTCGGCACGACCGCGATCTGCATCGGCGATGAGAAGGCGCGCCAGCACGCTGAACGGTGGATAGCCGAGGAGGCGACGGCGGAGTAGCTCCTCGTCGGCGAAGCCGTCGGCGTCGAGCGCGGCCGCCGCCTTGATCGCGTAGTGCGTTGGCGCATATGTCTGGATGATCACGCGCCCCGGCATCGGCCCCCGCCCCGCGCGTCCGGCGACCTGGGCCAGTAGGCCGAACGTGCGCTCCGCCGCCCGGTAATCGGGCAGGTTGAGGGTCACATCGGCGGCAACCACCCCGGCCAGCGTCACCGATGGCAGATCGAGGCCCTTCGCTGCGAGCTGTGTGCCGACGAGCACATCCACGCGGCCGGCCCGAAAATCGTCATAGACCGATTCGAATCCGCGACGTGCGGCCAGCGCATCCGAGTCCAGTCGCGCCACGCGCAGGCCCGGGTAGCGCGCGCGAAGCTCCGCCTCGACGCGTTGCGTCCCGGCGCCGAAATACCGGATCCGCGGGCTGTTGCAGGCAGGACATCGCTCGGTCGGCCGTGCGGTTCGGCCGCAGTGGTGGCAGCGCAATGTCCCACCGTCGAGGTGATACACCAGCGGCAGGTCGCAATCCGGGCAGCGCAGGCTCTCGCCGCAGTCCCGACACAGGATGAAGGTGGACGCACCGCGCCGGTTAATGAGGAGCACGGCCTGCTCGCTCCCCCGCCGCAGATCGCTCAGCGCGCCGGCAAGCGGCGCCGAGAAGATGGAGCGATTGCCGGCGGCCAGCTCCGCTCTGAGGTCGGCAAGCAGGATCTCGGGCAGGCCGCCCACTCGGCGCTCGCGGAGGCGCACGCGCTCGCTGTGACCGCCGCGGCTAAACGCCAGGCTCACGAGATCCGGCGTGGCGCTGCCGAGGACGACCCGCGCACCGGTGACCGCGGCACGGCGACGGGCGACCCAGCGCGCGTCGTAGCGCGGCGTGCGGTCCGACTTGTAGCCGCCGTCATGCTCCTCGTCCACGACAATGAGGCTCAGCCCGGCCAGTGGTGCGAAGGCTGCGGTTCGCGTGCCGATCACCACGGTCGCCTCACCGCGCAGGATGCGCCACCACTCGTCGTGACGCTCCCCCGCCGAGAGCCCCGAGTGCAGAACGGCGAGATGCTCACCGAATGATGCCCGCAGCCGATCAGCGAGCTGCGGCACGAGGCTCATCTCGGGCACGAGCACGATGGCCGACCCGCCAGCGTCGACAGCGGCGGTTACGGCAGCAAGGTAGACGTCCGACTTTCCGGAAGCGGCAACCCCCTCGAGCAGGAGCTCACCGCCCGACGGCAACGCATTGATGGCCTCAACGGCGACCTGTTGCTCGCCGGCGAGAACGTGACCCAGCGCCAGCTCCAGCTCCCGGTGCGCGAGCGGATCGCGATCGACAGCTCGCCACCCGAGCTCAACGCGTCCCATGGCCGCAAGGCGCCGCGCCGGTGCCAGGAGAGACGACGCATCCGCACCGATGGCATCGGCCAGCTCGGGGAGCGAGCGCTCCTCGCTGCCGAGCGCGTCGAGCAGAGCCCGTTGTACCGGCGCCCGGCGCGAGGGCTCCGATCCGCCGCGCAGCGGACGAAGGACGCGCACGCGGCGGGCGTTGACGTCGGGTGGTCGCAACGACCAGGTGGAGCGCAGGATTCCCGCGCGGCGGAGGCGGTTGATCCAGGCGTCGCGTCCCCGCCGCGGCGCATGCCGGAGGAGCGTGCCATCCGTGATACGGCCATCCGCGTCGACCAGGTCGCGGAGCTCGGGCGGAAGGTCCTCGGGCCGCTCGACGTGCCACTGCCGCGCCAGGCGTGACTCCAGCCCCGGTGGCAGCATCGCGGCCAGCGTGGTGCCGATCGGAGCGCGATAGTACACGGCGATCTCTTCGGCCAGGCTGAGGAGGTCGGGCGTCAGCATCGGTGCCGAGACGACCGCCTCGACCTCCTTCAGCTCCATCCCGTCGGTGACTTCCTCGTCGCCCAAGAGATACCCCAGCGCCAGGCGGCGGCCATACGGCACCAGGACCAGCGCGCCGGGAATCGCGGCGCCCAGCGCCTCCGGCAGCAGGTAGGTGAAGGTGCGCTCCGGTCGATCGGCCAGCGCCTCAACCGCCACGCGCACGGCGCTCATGCCGGTCGCCGCGTCAGACTCGCGGTCGGCGCGGTGGGTCGCGTCGGGCCTCGGCCTGAATGATCGCCCAGATCTTGTCAGCGGCATCCTCCAGGTGGCCGGTCTCGTTGACGACGATGTGGTCGTAGTCATCGGCCTCCGCCATCCAGCGCTCGGCATCCTGTCGGCGCCGCTCAATGCTCTCCTCGGACTCGGACCCGCGCCCGCGAAGCCGCTGAGCAAGGTCCTCCATCGATGGCGGCATGACGAAGATGAGCAGTGCGTCCGGGACCAGGCGGCGGACGTTGCGCGCGCCACGCGGGCTGATGGTCAGGATCGCGTCGCGGCCCGCGGCGAGGATGCCGCGCACCTGGTCCACCGGCGTGCCGTAGCGATAGCCGTGGTTATTGGCATGCTCCAGCAGCCCGTCGCGCTCCATGAGCTCGCGGAATGCCTCCTTGGACAGGAAGTGGTAGTGCACGCCGTCGATCTCGCCCTCCCGCCGTTCGCGGGTCGTGGCCGTGACGATCGGCACGACCTGCGGCCGCCGCCGCGCGAGCTCCGACACGACCGTGCTCTTGCCCACGCCCGACGGTCCCGACACCACGACCAGCAGCGGGTTCGGGAAGGTCATTCGCTTCTCCGGTTCGTTCGTCCGCTCCTCCGGCTCACTCATGCGGATCCGCGCGTGCGCCGACGCCCTCCGGAAGCCGGCCGGCGGGCACGGCCACATCCGCCGCGAACATGCATGCCGCGAGCTCGGGCGGAAGCTCGCTCCAGGCTCGAAGCCGGGCACCGTCATCGGGTCGCAGCAGGCCGAGCCGAGCCGCATGCAGAAACTGGCGCCGCAGACCGCCGGGACCCTCTCCCCCGCCGTATCGCAGGTCGCCGGCGATCGGCAGGCCGAGATAGACCAGATGCGCGCGGATCTGGTGCGTCCGCCCGGTCAGCGGGCGCAGCGTCAGCAGTGTGTATCCGCCTCCCGTACCGATCTGCTCATACTCGGTGACCGACTCACGGCCACCGGCGACGACCGCCATGCGCTGCCGATCACGCGTGTCGCGGCCAATCGGTGCTTCGATCCGGCCGCGCGACGACGGAGCGTCGCCGCGCACCAGGGCGAGATACTCCTTCTCGATGCTCCTGTCGCCGAACTGGCCCATGAGCGAGGCCTGGGCCGCATCGGTCTTGGCGACGGCGATGAGGCCGCTCGTCTCCTTGTCAAGCCGATGCACGATGCCCGGCCGGCCGACGCCGGCGATCGACCCCAGCGGCTCGCCGCGATCGCGCGCACGACCCAACAGGGCATTGACCAGCGTCCCGCTGCCGTGCCCGGCGCTCGGGTGCACGACGAGGCCCGCCGGTTTGTCGACGATGAGCATCGAGGGATCCTCGTAGGCAATCCGGAGCGGGATCGACTCCGGCTCGAGGGACTGGTCGGGCGGTGCGGTCAACTCCACGGTCACCCGTTCGCCGCCGACGAGTCGATCACTCGACCTGCGGCGTGCGCCATCCACCAGCGCGCGTCCATCACCGATGAGTCGCTGGGCATGCGCCCGACTGATCACCGCAACTGATGCCACCGCGAGATCCACCCGCCCCGATGGCGCCGGGCCCTCAACGAAGCGATCCGCCACTGACGTCACCTCGCCGAGTCGGCCGGCCGGCGCCGCGGTTCGATGAAGGTCAGGTACGCCACCAGCAGGCCGATTCCGATCACGACCGACGGATCCGCAACGTTGAAGGTCGGCCAGCGCAGGTCACCGATGCCGACGCTGGCGAAGTCCACGACGTAGCCCCAGCGAAGCCGATCGGTGAGGTTGCCGAGCGATCCGCCGATGATCGCACCGAGCACGAAGTGGACACCGATGCCGCGATCGCGGAATGCGCGGAAGAAATAGCCGACCATGACGAGCGCCAGGATGGTGACTGGGACGAAGAACCAGGTGGCGCCTGGGAAGAGGCTGAAGGCCGCCCCGGTGTTCCGTACGTGCCAGAGTTGGACGACGTCGCCGATGATCTCGATCCGCTGCCCGAGCTCCACGTTGGCCACCACGAGCGCCTTCGACACCTGGTCCGCGACGTACAGCGTCATGGCCGTGCCCGCCACCACGAGCGACGGCACGAGCGACGACCCTCGGTCCGTCCTGGCCTCCACGCTGCCCACTCTAGCCGACCCGCCCGACGTCAGGCGCGTGCCACGGCCAGCGCCAGTGACGATCCTTCCAGCTCGATCGTCTCTCGAGCATCCGCGTCCCCGAGCGCTGCCTCCTCCTCGATCTCGATCTCGGTCGCCAGCAGCTCGGCACCCAGCCAGTCGCGGAACGGCGTCAGGCGCGACACCACTCCCGAATCACCACTAATGGCGACCCGGATCCGATCGCTGATCTCATAGCCCGACGCCCGCCGCATGGCCTGGAGTCGGTGCGCCACCTCGCGGGCCATCCCCTCGGCCGCGAGCTCGTCATCGATCTCCGTGTCGACCGCCACGAGCAGATCGCCGTCCTCGGCCACCTCGTGACCGGAGCGCGCGCGGGCGTTGAGCTCGAACTCGTCCGGTTGGAGCGTCACGCCTCCGACGGCCACCGTGCCGTCCGCGCCCAGCTCCCAGTCGCCACGGCGTGCTCCGGCCATGACGGCGCCAACCACCTTGCCATGCCGCGGACCGATCACCGGCAGCAATGGATACAGGCTGCGCTCGACCATCTCCGACTCGTCCGGGATCAGCTCGAGCGATCGCACGTTGAGCTCGTCGGTGATCTGAGCGGTCAGCTCCGCATTGACGGCCGCGTCATCGCTGAATACGACTCGGCCGCCGGGCAGCTTCACGTGTACAGCACGCAGCGGCTGCCGCGTCCGGACCCCCGACGCCGAGCGCGCCGTGCGACCAAGGCCGACCGCGCGGCGGACCAGATCCACAGAAGCCTCGATCTCCGGCGCCGAGAGATCGGAGGAAGCGCGCGGGAAGTCGACGAGATGCACTGAGTCGGACGCCTCGTGGTCCACGCTCGCGACGAGGTTCTCCCACAATGCGTCGGCGAGATGCGGAACGATCGGCGCCATGAGCCGCGCGACCGTGGTGAGCACCTCGTGCAGCGTGGCGTACGCGGCCCGCTTGTCGGCGTCGAGCTCACCCTTCCAGAATCGCCGGCGATTGCGACGTACGTACCAGTTGGACAGGTCTTCGACGAATGCCTCGACGGCGCGCGTCGCACGCATGGCGTCGTAGCCGTCCAGTGCGCGGCCGACCTCCCCGACCACGCCGTCAAGGCGAGACAGGATCCATCGGTCCAAGAGCGTGCGAGCACCATCGGCGCCATCGGTCTGGTCAGGCGTCCATCCATCCAGGCGCGCGTAGGTGACGAAGAAGCCGTACGTGTTCCACAACGGCAGGAAGAAGCGTCGCACGACCTCGTGTCCGGGCCCGTACCCGAAATTCAGGTTCACCGCGGGGTTGGCCGCCGCATACATCCAGCGCATGACGTCCGCGCCGATCTGCTCGGCCGCCTCGTCGAACGGGATCGAGTTGCCAGCGCTCTTGTGCATCTCTTCGCCGTCCTCGTCGCGCACGAGCGCGTAGCTGAACAGGGTCTTCGTGGGTGCGCGACCGGTCATGATCGTGCTCATCGTCAGCAGCGCGTAGAACCAATTCCGGAACTGGCCCGGAAACGACTCGCTGATCCAATCCGCCGGGTACCACCGCTCCCAGTATTCTCGATCCGTGTTCCATCCCAGCGTCGAGAGGCCCACGATCCCGGCGTCCAGCCACGGATTTCCGACATCCGGCGTGCGCCGCGCACGCTCTCCGCACGACGTACAGGCGATCTCGACAGCGTCAATCCAGGGCCGATGCGGCGTATGGCCCTCGAACTCCTCCCAGCCGGCAACCGCCCGCTCGTGGAGCTCCTCCTTCGAGCCGATGACCTCCCAACCCTCGCACTCGGTGCACTCCCAGATGGGCAGTGCGAGCCCGTAGTAGCGCTTCTTGCTGATCATCCAGTCGCCCATGTTGCGCAGCCAGTCGAGCTCGCGCTCCTCGAGGCCGATGCCGTCCGGCAGCCACTTCACCGCTCGCGTGGAGACGCCGATCGGCTCGCGCAGCGGATCCATGGCGATGAACCACTCGTCCACCAGCCGAAAGATGAGCTGCGTGCCGCAGCGCCAGCAATGCGGGTACGAATGCGCGTAGGTCTCTTTCGCGACCAGGATGCCCCTGGTGTCGAGGTCCGCGACGACCGCGCGTGCAAGATCATCGGCTGGATCCTCTGCGGCGCCAGCGTAGCGACCGGTCTGCCAGCCGAAGCCGTCGACAAACATGCCGAACTGGTCGATGGGGTCGATGACCGGCAGGTCGAAGGCCTTGCTCAACGCGAAGTCCTCCTGGCCGCAACCCGGAGCGATGTGGACGATCCCCGTTCCCTCCGCGTCCGACACGTCATTCCACGGAATCACGCGGTGCGCGACACCGGCCGCGGCCGGAAGGTCGTCGAACGGCCCCTCGTAGGTTAGGTTGACGAGCTCTGAGCCCGGCGCCTCGCGCAGGACCGTCGCGTCGCGCGCCACCTTCGCCTTCGAGCCGGACGAGACCCACCAGCGTCGGCCATCGCTCCCCTCGACGAGCTGATAGGTGAGCTTCGGATGGACTGCTGCCGCCACGTTGCTCGACAGCGTCCACGGCGTCGTGGTCCAGACCAGGAGGTCCTCGTCCGTGCGACCCGGCGTCGTGATCGGCAGGCGAATGGTGACCGACAGATGCTTTGCAGTGGCATAGCCCTCGGCCGCCTCCATGTTGCTGATACCCGTTCCGCAGCGGGTGCACCAGGGCATGACGTCATGGCCGCGATACAGGAGGTCGCGCCGACGGCACTCGGCCAGGAAGGCCCAGATCGTGTAGTTGTTCTCGTCGGAGTTGGTGTAGTAGCTGGTGTCCCAGTCCATCCAGTAGCCGAGTCGCTTGCTCTGCCCCGTCTGGATGGCAGCGAAGGTGTCGACGCGTGCCTTGCACAGCTCGACGAAGCGGTCGATCCCAAACTCCTCGATCTGGCGCTTGTTGTTGAACCCCAGCTCGCGCTCGACGTTGACCTCGATCCACAGGCCCTGGCAGTCAAAGCCGTTCTGGTAGCGCTGCTGCTCCCCAAGCATGGTGTGGTAGCGCTGGAACAGGTCCTTGTAGGTGCGGCCCCAGGCGTGGTGGACGCCCATCGGGTTGTTCGCCGTGATCGGGCCATCCAGGAAGCTGTAGCGCTTCTCCGATGCCGCGTTGCGCGCCAGATAGCGCGCCATGGTGTCGCGCTCGCGCCAGCGCTCGATCACCTCACGCTCGAGCGCGGGGACGTCCAGCTTGCTCGACACCGGCTTGAACAACGAACAACTCCTGCTGGAAATGACGAATCCCGCCCCGATGTCCGGGACGGGACGGACTCCTGCGGGGCCACGTGCCAGAGGCCGATGGTCGCAGCGACCCGGCGCTGTGTCAATTCAGCTGCCGACCAACGCCCTCCCGATGAAGACCGATGCGGCCAGGCCGCCCGCGACCACCACCCCCACAATGCGCGGCCACCAGGCGCGCGCCAGGATCGCGCCGACCGACGTCGCCGGGCCGGACAGCACCAGGGCGAGGGAGGTGAGGCGTGCCAGGTCGGTCCCCTTCTCGGGCATCCCGCCAGCGAGGAGACCGGCTCCCCATGCCGCGCCCGCCCCGATGAGCGGGAAGAGCACGAGGACGGCTGATGGACGCGGGCGCCGCACCGCCACGCGGGGCAGTCGAGCCCACGAAGGACGCACGGCGCGCCGTCGAGATGCGACAGGCGGAGCCTCGGCCACCTCAGTCGATTCGGACTGCTCTTCGGGCACCGCGGCGGCGGCCTCAGCCGCTTCTGCTTCCGCTCGGCGTTCCTGACCCAATCGCTCCTCGAGCAATGCCCGCTCGATGCCGGTGAGGATGTGAGGCTGTTCCACCTCCGGCGGAACTACGGGCTCCGGCGGTGGCGCAACGGCCGGAACGGCCAGCGCATCGAGCCGCTGGCGAGCACGCGCCGCTCGCGCAAGAGCGTCGAGCAGCTCAGCGTCATCCGCCGGTGCGATGGCAAGCCGGCCGCGCTCAGTCGGAAGAAGGATGACCGTGGGCGTGCGCGCCAGACGCACGATCTCAATGTCCTCCTCATCCCGTAATCGGGCTCGACCGAGACTCCACCCGAGCGAACGCGAACGCGAACGCAGGATTGATGCGTTCTCACCTCGCAGGCGCACGCGCGTCACCAGACCTGGCGTGAGCGGATATTCGCGCTCGCCTCCGATCCGCCGGAGCCGCACCGCCGACTCCTCGATCTCGACCCTGACGCTCGCCAGAACCGCCGCGATTGCGATGCCAGCCAGCCCAATGATCGCGCCAGCCCCCGCAATGCCCACGCCCAGCGGGCCGCGTATGACGAAGACCCCCACGCCGGCGCCGGCCGCACCAAGCAGGAGCAGCAGCAACGGCAGCGCAAGGAGACGTGGCCACGAGCGAGCAAGGCGGATGCTGGCGATGGGGGCAATGCGTGACGGCATCGGCTCAGGCCTTCTCGGTGACGCGATACTCGAGATAGCGGCCCGTCAGCAGACGCGTCTGGGCATCGAGCGCCGGGACCATGCTGAACAGGATGCCGACGAACGGCAGCCCGACCCACTGGAGGTAGCTGAGCACGCGCTGCATCCGGCCCCACCCTGCCGGACGCGGAGGAACGATCCGTTGCTCGACCACGATGAGGACCAGGAGGCTGACGATCGCAATACTCAGCATGGCGCTCGCGTACAGCGGCAGATTCTGGCCGAGTGTGGTCTCGCCGAACGCGGGGTTGATGATCAGGGGCACCGCGGCGCCGAAGGTGAGGACGAACGGCGTGATCGCCCAGTTGATGTGCTCGCCGAACAGATTCACGACACGCCAGGAGCGGGACATGGCCGGGATCTCGCGATGCCGCATCGCATTCTCGATGACGTAGGGAATGTCGGTCACGCCCCACGCCCAGCGTCTGGCCTGGAGATACTGCTCGGCCATGGTGCGCCAGTAGCCACGGGCGCGAACGGCGTCGCCGTAGATCGGGATGAAGAGTGGCACGGCGCGAAATCGGTCGCCGTAGCGGAAGTAGCTCTTCCAATAGAAGCGGCTGTCCTCCGGAATCGCGTCGGTGGCCCAATAGCCGACGTCGTGGACCAGGTGCAGGGTCGTCGAGTACGAGCCAAAGCTCTGGAGCTTCTCCGGCAGGACGCTGCGCCACATCTGGAGCTGGGTGAGCACGGCCGCGAACAGGCGCTGCAGCATCGGCGCCTCCCAGATGTTGTTGTGGAAGTACGGGATCGGCTGGTAGAGCTGCGTCTCGCGGTTCGGATCGGTCAGGTGCACCCACGTGAGGTAGGCGAAGTACTGCGGATGCACGCGGTAGTCGGCATCGAGGTCGGTAATGATAACCAGGTGCGGGTCCATCCCCCGCTCGCGCACCAGCAGCCGATACAGGTAGCGGCCGCCCCACGCCATGGCGCTGCTCTTGCCGACCACGATGCCAGGCTCCAGGGGATCGAGAATGTGAATGAACTCGGCGAAGGAGTGGCCGAATTCCGCCTTGAGCCGCGTCACATTGTCGATTCCGCCCTCGTCGGTCTCGCGAGTGATGATCGCGCACATCTTGCGTTCGGCCGGCCAGCGCGCCTCGGCCAAGGCGCGAACGGTGTGGCGCAGCTTCTCGAGTGACTCGGTGTAGGTGGGGATCAGGGCGAGATGCACCAGCTGGTCCGCGCGTGGTGGAACGACGTCCAGGTCCTCGAAGGCACGCAGGTGTTCCAGCTCGTTGCGCAGCCGGCGTCGCTCACCCCGGTCGGGTCGCGCACCGGCCGCGATTCCCACTGCGCCACGCGGCATATCGGTACCGACCCCGCGCATCCGCGCCTCGAGCTCGGCAGCCCGTGCCACGGGCTCCGCGAGCCCGGAAAGCCGCTCGGACCAATCGACCGCGAGCACGTCGTTGATCCGGCGATAGGCAACGATGACCGCGCCGCCGAACCAAAGCACCCGGCACAGCCAGTAGAAGTCGAAGCTCAGCACGAAGTAGGCGACGAGCCACGGGTAGCTGAAGCTCAACCAGACGGGCAGGATCAATACGGCCCAGCTGATGGTGCCGGGGACCATCTCGAGCACTCGCCCGAGCCAGCGGTATCGGTCGCGATCGTCAGCGTTTGTCATACCGTGTCGTACCGGCCGGCGCCCGACCGGTGGGTACGATTCCGATCGCGCGTCGCCGCTCCTAGTAGACGGGAGTGAGCCAGTCACGATACGCGGGTGCTCGACCGCGGACCGCATCGAAGTACAGCCGCGACAGGTCCTTCGTGATTGCTCCGGGACGGCCCAAGCCGATCGCACGACGATCGATCTCGATGACCGGGCTGACCTGCGCTCCGGTACCGCACAGGAAGACCTCATCGGCTTCGTAGAGCTCGGTCCGGTCGACCGACCGCTCGATGACCTCCAGCTTCAGCTCGTCGCGCGCCATTTCCATCAGGCGGCGGCGCGTGATGCCCTCCAAGATGTTGTCGGTGACCGGCGCAGTGATGAGCCGGCCCTCCTTCACGATGAACAGGTTCTCGGCGCTGCCCTCGCTGACGTGCCCGTCGGCGGTGAGGACAATCGCCTCATCGAACCCGTTCAGCTGCGCCTCGCTCTTGGCGAGCGCTCCGTTGACATATGCGCCGGTGATCTTGCCGCGCGCCGGGATGGCGTTGTCATCGGTCCGGCGCCAGCTGCTGACCTGCGCGCGAATGCCGCCCTCGGTGTCGATGTACTGGCCGAAGGGAACGCCGAAGATGGTGATGTCGGCATCGAGGTTGTGGAGTCGAACGCCGATCGTCTCCGAGCTCTTGTAGACGATCGGCCTGACGTAGGCGTCCTCGCGCAGCCCATCACGTCGCAGGAGCTCGACCGTGATCTCGGCGAGCTCCTCGGGGGACTGGCGCACTTCCATCATGAGGAGGGCCGCCGACGAGCGAATGCGCGTGTAGTGCGCGATGAGCTCGAGCGCGAACAACTGCTCCTCATCGGCATTCCAGTAGGCGCGTATGCCCTCGAACACGGCAGTGCCGTAATTGAAGGCGTGGGTCATGACGTTGATGTTCGCCTCGCGAAGCGGCACGAACTCGCCGCGGAAGAACGCCCACAGCTCGGCGGTCGTCTGCCCTGCCGCTGCCTGCGTTCGGTTCTCCTGCTTCAGCACTCTGGCCTCCTTGCGATGACGGAAGCGTCGGGCCACCGACGCCGGGTCGAGCGTCCGAAGTATACCCGTGACCCCTCGGTCGGACGCGAGGTCAGCCAGTCGGAGGAGGTGATGCGTTCGGCACGCCGCGCCCGCGCGTCGCGAGCAGCGAGACGACGACCGATATCGCCAGGATGCTCATGATGATGCCGAGCGACAGCCACACATCAAGATGGATGACGTCGCTGAGCAGCATCTTCAGCCCCGCGAACGTCAGGAGTGCGGCGAGACCGTACTTCAGATACTCGAAGCGGTCAATAAGTCCCGCGAGCAGGAAGTAGAGCGAGCGCAGGCCCATGATGGCGAAGGCGTTCGAGGTGAAGACGATGAACTGGTCGGTCGTGATGGCGAGGATCGCCGGCACGCTGTCGATGGCGAACATGATGTCGCTCGTCTCGACCACGACGAGCGCGGCGAACAGCGGCGTCGCCCACAGCTTGCCGTTGCGGCGCGTGAAGAACTTCTGTCCCTCGTACTCATCGGTCACCGGGATGACGCGCCGGAGTAGGCGCAGGACCGGGTTCGCGCTCGGGTCGACGTGCTCGGTGCCGGCGGTGACCATGCGCCAGGCGGTGAAGAGCAGGAGCGCGCCGAAGATGTAGATCACGAAGCTGAAGCTCTCGAGCAATGCCGTGCCGGCCAGGATGAAGATTGCACGGAATACGATGGCCCCGAGAACGCCCCAGAACAGGAGCCGATGCTGGTAAGCCGCGGGAACCCCGAAGTAGGAGAACAGCACGGCAAAGACGAAGACGTTGTCCATCGAGAGCGAGTACTCGATGAAGTAGCCGGCGAGGTACTCTCCACCGCTCGTCACGCCGCGGGTCAGAAAGATCCAGCCCCCGAACGCGAGGCCGAGCGCAACCCAGACCGCTACCCAGGCGCTCGCTTCCCGCATGCGGACCGGCTTGGCCTCGCGGTGAAAGACGAACAGGTCAAGCGCGAGCAACCCGAAGATCGCGACAGCGAAGATGATCCACGAGACGTAGTCGGGCACCGAGACGGCCTCCTATGACGGGCCGAAGGTCTCTCCCGACCACCATGTGCGGGCCGGCCGATGCCACCGGGCGAGATCGATCTCGCCGTCTTGACGATGACACCTTTTCGGGGGTACTCCCCCTCGGGTCAGGGGAGTGTGGCCGACACGAGATGGGAGCGTCAAGTCGTGGTGCCGATGAGGAGCGCCGTCGCCAGGCTTCCAATGAGGAGCGCCAGCGTGAGCAGGCTCGCAACCATGCCCGAGCGCTCCCCCGACCGGGCGAAGCCAATGGCGGCCGCCGCCAGGACGGCCACGGGCAGGAGTGTCAGGACGAGCAGCCCGGCGCCGATCAGCCCGTCCGGGCCGCCGTCCCGCACGAGCTCGAACACCGGCGTGGTCCCCGACCCCTCGCCATCGGCGATCAGCCCGAGCAGATAGCCAACGGCGATCACCGCGACCGCGATAAGCGTGCCGCCGCGAAGAATGTGCGCGATCGAGCCGCCCAGCCTATCCGGATTGGTGTTCATGCGACGCCGAACGCCCGCAGGCCCATCTGCACCGCGACGTAGAGCACGACAACGACGAAGAGGCCCGCCAGCCTGGCGATTCGCAACCGCCTTGAGACTGCCGCTCCGATGGCCGCGCCGACCACGACTCCGAGCACCACCGGTGCCGCGATGCGCGGGTCAACATCCCCGCGGAACAGGTACGCATACGCACCGGCCGCCGCAGTGATGCCGATCATCACGTTGGAGGTCGTGATGGCGATGCGCACCGGCGCCCCCATCACGAGGTGGATGAGTGGCACCGTGACGATCCCGCCGCCAACGCCAAGAAGGCCGGACACATTGCCCGCGAGGACCGAGCCGGTGATCGCCAACGGCAGCCGATGCCTGCGGTAGGCCGGCGCGCCGGGACCATTCGGCGACGCAGGATTCTCTTCAAGATCAGCGGCGCCGGCGGCCGATCGCCTCAGGCCCCGCCCCATCGTGTACGCGGTATAGATCAGCAGGGCAGCGAAGAGTCCGGCGAGCACCCGCTCGGGCAGGAGTCCGGCGATCACGCCTCCGGTGATGGCCCCGACCACGGTACCAGCACCCAGCGAAATGGCGAGCCGCACATCCGCTCGACCGGCGCGAACGTTGAACGCTGCCGCGCCAGTCGACGTCGCGATGACGCAGACCAGGCTCGTCCCGACCGCCGTTGTCAGCGGAAGACCGAAGCCCAGGGTCAGGATCGGCACGATCAGGATCCCGCCGCCCAGCCCGAGCAACGCGCCGAACGCCCCGGCCAGAACGCCGCTGAGCGCCAGAAGCAGGTCAAGGGGCATGCGGCGGACCCATCGCCGTCAACGCTAGGGGCGAAGGTGCTGCGGAGCGTACGGCAGCAACGCAACGTGACGCGCGCGCTTGAGCGCCGTGGTCAGCATGCGCTGATGACGGGCGCAGGTGCCGGTCTTTCGTCGTGGCTCGATCTTGGCGCGCTCGCTGAGGTAACGACGGAGGCGATTGACCTCCTTGTAGTCAATGCTCTCGGCCTTATCGACGCAGAAGTTGCAGACCTTGCGGCGACGACGATCGCGGTAGTAGTCCGCCGACTCGCGGCGGGATCGGGGGCTTGCCATTTCGTATCAGTCCTCGTGTCTCGTTAGCGTGATCTAAAAGGGAATGTCGTCGACATCCATCTCCGCGCCGGGAGCGGACGAGCGCGGCTGAGTTTGGCCGGCGTCACGCTGTCGGACCTGGGGCGGAGCGTCGCCGTACGAGCCGCCTGTGCTCTCACCGCTCTCGTCTCGAGGACGCCGCTCGAGATTCACGACGCGGGCGAAGGCGAGCTCGAGGGACGTCCGCTTCTGGCCGTCACGCGCCTCGTACTCGCGCGCTTTCAGCTGACCCTCGGCGTAGATCTTGTTGCCCTTGCGCAGCTGCTCGGCGAGGCGCTCGGCCTGCTGCTCCCAGACGCTGACGCGGAACCACAGCGTCTCTTCGATCCACTCGCCGTCCGGACCCTTGCGGTTGTCGTTGACCGCGACGCGCAGCTCGGTGACGGCCTTGCCGCTCGGCGTGTAGCGCAGCTCGGGATCGGCACCGAGATTCCCGATGATCATCATCTTGTTGAGTGTCATTGCCGCTCCTCTTTCACCGGGGCGTCCGCCTCGGGCCGCTCCTCATGCACCGGCTGGTCATCGGCGGCGCCGTGCGCGCCACCATCGTCCGACGAGTCCTCGCTGGTGTCGTCTGACGTGTCGTCTGACGTGTCGTCGTCGCTCGAATCGTCGTCAGCTGGCCCCGCGTCGTCCGGCGCATCGGTCAAGGGCTCACGGGCTTCATCGTCGCCCTCGTACTCGCCGGTCTCTCGCGCGGCAGCGGCCGGGGCCAGTTCCTCGGCTGATTCACGATCTTCCAGAACCGTGACGAGGTGTCGCAGGATCTCTTCGCTGATGAGCATCCCTCGCTCGATCTCGCGAACCTGAGCCGGCTCGATATCGAAGTGTATGAGGAAATAGCTCGCCTCGCGGTGACGCTGGATATCGTAGGCAAGACGTCGCTTGCCCCACGGGGAAACCTTGCTGAGGCTGCCACCGGCATTGACGATGGAACGGGTGACCTTCTCGACCGCCGCTTGGAGCTTATCGTCTTCCAGTTCGGGGCTGAGCAGGAGCATGAGCTCGTAACGGCGCATGGCGTCGTTCTCCTCTCTATGGGTATGCGGCGCATCGGCGGGTGCCATCCATGCGGCAGAGCCATCAACGCAGCAGAAAGGGGTCGCATTCGAAACACTGACCACGCCTCCGCGAGAGGGAGGCGCAGCTGAAGTATAGCCGTGGCCGATGCGATTCGCCAACGCGGCAGGCGCCCACCCTATACTCCGGCCCATGCCCTCGAACCCGATCCTGATCTGCGCCCGAAGCTCAGAACTCCGCGCCGAGCTCGAGTCCGCACTGGCCGCCGCGGGCTACGGCACGACCACCGTCTCGACACCGGCTGATGCGGTGGCGGCCATGCGCGAGCAGCCGGCCGACCTGATCGTCGCCGAGGGACTCGCCGTGTCCGGGGCCATCTCGTCGCTCCGCACCACCGGCGGAAGCGGGATCACGCCCATCCTGGTCGTGGCGCCCGCGCACGATGTCGAAGCTCGAATCGCATTCCTCGAGGCTGGCGCCGACGACGTCATCGTCGGTGGCTTCGCGCCCAATGAGCTCGAGGGCAGGGTAACCGCACTCCTCATCCGATCCGGCAAGGTACGCCCAGAGACCTCCCAGCACGGGGACGGCGAGATCGTGGTGTTCTTCAGTCCGAAGGGCGGCGTGGGTACGACAACTCTGGCAGTGAACACCGCGGTGCTCCTGGCGGGAGGCGGCGCTCCCCAGCCGACGCAGGCCAACGCCGCGCAGGCGGTGCTGCCCGCCTCGCGCGTCCTGCTCATCGACCTGGACCTCCAGTTCGGGCAGGTGGCCACGCACCTGAACCTTACCCCTCGCTATGACGTCGCTGGCCTCGCGTCGGACGAACAGGCACTCGCCGATCCCGAACTCGCGCGTTCGTACCTGACCATGCACTCGTCCGGGCTGGCGGTGCTGGCCGCCCCCACGCGTCCCGAGGCCGACTTCCGGGTCACCCTCGAGGGGGTCCAGCGAGTGTTCGAGATCATGCGACCCTCGTTCGATCACATCATCGTCGACCTCGGCAGCCGTCTCGATCCGCGCGCGCTGTGGCTGCTCGAGCAGTCCGACTCGCACCTGTTCGTCCTCTTCCCCGAGATCGCCGCGTTGCGAGCCATGAGCCTCCTCATGACCTTCCTCGCCGAGACGACGCCGCTCCAGGCGCGCAGCCACATCGTGATCAACCACGTGTTCCCGAAGGAGCTGCTCAAGACGCGGGACGTCGAGAACCTCCTGCGCACCAAGCCGGCTGCCGAAGTGCCCTACACCGAGGTCGAGATGATCCGCTCGGTCAACGAGGGCGTGCCGCTGGTCATCGGTCGACCAGCCTCGCCGGCGGCTGCCGCACTGCGTCGCGTGGCGCAGACGGTGATCGGCATCGAGCATCAGGCGCCGAAGACTGGAAAGCCGCGACGCCGCAGCATCTTCAAACGTCGCTGAGCACGGAGGTTCGCCTGCAATGACCGATGACCTTGAACGCCGGGCGGGTAAGGGTCCCGATGACGAGCATCCCGAGATGGCCGGCGACGCCGAGAGCCCCGATCCGTCGGATTACGCCGACCCCCGGGTTGTCCAACCCGGCGACGATCCACCCGGCGAGGACGCACGCACGCCGCAGGATCCCGACCCGAATCGCCCATCGTGACCGGTACATGGGCCACTCTTCACACGACCGGTCATCCCGCATCGGCTTCCGGTGAAGATTGACCGATAGAGCGGCCACCCGAGCGAGCATTGGTGCCGGAGGAGGGACTCGAACCCCCACGCCTTGCGGCTGCCGGGTTTAAGCCGGCTGCGTCTGCCATTCCGCCACTCCGGCGCCGTCCGAGAGCATCGTAACCGGTCGCGATGAAGTAGACGATCGGCCCCCTTGTTGCTCAAGTGCCAACGCGATCCCTGTTGTGCCTGATGCTCGTGTGGACGGCAGGATGCCGCGACGACGACCCGCGTTGGGCCATACGCCGGCACCCTTTCGCGTCTAATGCCCGCCACGACGGCATCTGTCACAACGGGTGGGGACGCCGGCCACCCATCCGCGCGTCGTCATGGAAAGGCACTTAGGCTGTCAATCGAACGGGCCGGACCGCCCAGGCGAGCGATTCGGCCCTATTTCGTGCGTAGAAGCGTGGAGGCGACGACGGGAATCGAACCCGTGTACGCGGTTTTGCAGACCGCTCCCTAAACCACTCGGGCACGTCGCCACTGATTGTACGGCTGGCTGCCCCGCGAGGATTCGAACCTCGGTTAACGGATCCAAAGTCCGCTGTCCTACCACTAGACGACGGGGCAACGCCCCGTCACGCTAGCAGGTCAGCAGCGGCTCGTACCAGCCGCCCAGTAAGATCAGAAGGAGAAAAATGGAGCGGAAGACGGGACTCGAACCCGCGACCCTCACCTTGGCAAGGTGATGCTCTACCAACTGAGCCACTTCCGCCCGCTTGTACGCCCGATGATACGCGTTGCTGGTGCCGAGGGTCAGAATCGAACTGACGACACCCGCCTCTTCAGGGCGGTGCTCTACCGACTGAGCTACCTCGGCGCGGGATCTTCGGCGGGGCCAGAGGATACCGATCGGACCGCACGGTCGCAACCGCCACAGCGCCGCCGACAGGCTATGGGCGCGGCCCGGGCTCGCCGAAATGCCCGGCGATCGCGTCGAGGGCTCGGACGCGCTCGCCGATCGGCGGATGGGTGTCGAAGAGCGACTTTGCCCGCTCCTCGAACGACTTGATGGGGTTGACGATGTACAGGTGCTGCGTCGCGCGGTTCGCGACCTCGAGCACCTCGCGATCGTCGGCGATCTTACGCAGCGCGCGTGACAGCCCGAGCGGGTTGCGCGTCAGCTCGACGCCGGTCACATCGGCCAGCGACTCGCGCGTGCGGCTCACCGAGGCCTGCACGATGCGCGCGACGAGCGGCGCGATGATCGCCAGCACCAGCGCCACCACGAGCAGGATGACCGCCAGCCCCCCTGCCCCACCCCCACGGTCGTTGTCGGAGTTGCGACGACCGCCGCCCCAGAACGTGAAGCGCAGGAAGAAGTCGGCGAGGAGGGCGATCGCTCCCACCAGCACGCCCACCAGCAGCGTGAACCGGATGTCGTAGTTGCCGATATGGCTCACCTCGTGGCCGATAACGCCCTGGAGCTCCTCCCGATCCAGCTTCTCGAGGAGGCCGGTCGTGACCGCCACGCTCGCGTGCTTCGGGTCCCGCCCGGTCGCGAACGCGTTGGGCGCCGAGTCGTCGATGATCCAGATGCGCGGCATCGGCAGGCCGCCGGCGAGGCTCATCTCGGTGACGACGTTCACGAGCTGGCGATGAGCATCACCGGGATTCGCGACGTCGAGCTGGCGCGCGCCGCTGGTCGCCATGACCAGCGCGTCGCCGGCAAAGTACGAGCCAACGCTCATGACGCCGGCCAGCGCCACGGCGACGACGACGCCCACCCATCCGATGCCGGTCGCGTAGCCGATGGCTCCGCCGAGCACGCCGAGCACGAGGATCACGGCCGCGACCAGCACCCAGCTCCGCCGCCGGTTGCGGTCGATCTCGCGATAGAAGGTGGTCGGCGCCAGGCGCGTGTTGGCGCTCATCGGTCCGATCCTAGGTCGTGCGCAGGTTCACCTCGGGCACCGCCGCATCCGACTCGGCGATCTGGAAGTAGTCGCGCTCATTGAAGCCGAGCGGCCCGGCGATGAGGACGTTCGGGAACGTCTGGATGGCGGTGTTGAACTCACGGACGGTGCTGTTGTAGTGCTGGCGGCTGAAACCGATCTGGTTCTCGGTCGTCGTCAGCTCCTCTTGGAGCTGCATGACGTTCTCGTTGGCCTTGAGGTCCGGGTAGTTCTCGACCAGCGCAAACAGCTGTCGCAGGGCGCCGGTCAGGAAGTTTTCCGCCTGTGCGGCCTGTCCGGCGTTGGCCGGTCCGCCCTGCTGGGCGCTGACTGCGGCGGTTCGGGCCTGGATCACCTGGGTCAGGGTCTCCTGCTCGAAGTCCATGTAGCCCTTGACGGCATTGACGAGGTTCGGGATCAGGTCATGGCGCCGCTTGAGCTGCACGCTGATCTGGTTCCACGCCTCGTCGACCATGTTCCGCAGGCGGACCAAGGCGTTGTAGGTGAAGATGAGGAAGAGGGCGATGACCGCGACCGCGATCAACAGGATGATCAGCCACAGGGGCATTGAGATGTTCCTCGCGCTCGGGTGTTGACGGGCGGCATC
>Ga0208612_1000019_pt1 | contig 155651 bp, 168 predicted proteins | sample AntDryMetagUQ889_FD_188089 | JGI IMG/M metagenome (GOLD analysis project Ga0208612, IMG submission 188089) | Polar desert microbial communities from Antarctic Dry Valleys - UQ889 (SPAdes) | ecosystem: Environmental > Terrestrial > Soil > Desert | place: Antarctic Dry Valleys | collected... | reverse complement strand
GAGGCCAGCATCCGCGGCATGGTCGATCGAATCGTCGACGCGCGCGTGGAGGATGGTCAGCTCGACGACGCCGAGCTGACGCTCAGGAATATCGCGCAGGTCAAGGATGCCTTCGTCGGGCAGCTGCTCGGGATGTATCACTCCCGGATCAAGTACCCCGACAACGTGGTCCCCATGGATCATCGGCGGGAGCAGGCGTAGGCACAATCGCTTGAGTCGGGGTGGGCCGCGGGACTACGATGGTCGCGTCATGGGTTGCACGGTGACGTTTCACGACCGGGTCGGGCACGACCGCATCGCGATGTCGGTCGAGCCGCTGGCTGCCGACGTTGCCCTGGCCCTCCTCGAGGACGCCGTGCGCGAGACTGTGCAGGCGGGCTTCGGGGCCGATGCGACCGAGGTGGAGCTCACGCTCTGCGGCGACACCGAAATGGAGCGCCTCAACTTCGACCACATGGGTGAGCGCGGTCCGACCGACGTCCTTTCATTTCCATTGCACGAATGGTCAGTGAACGGCGGAACGTCTCACCTGACCGATGACGATGGCGTCTCCCCACCGGGCCCGTTGCTGCTGGGCGACGTGGTGATCGATCTCGATCAGGGTCTGCGCCAGGCCGCCGAGGGTGATTGGGGCGTTACCGAGGAGCTCGTCCTGCTCGCCATTCACGGCACGCTCCACCTCCTGGGCCACGACCATGCCGAGATCGAGGAGGAGGAGCGCATGCGCGCCATCGAGCACCACGTCCTCGGTGTCCTGCATCGGCGGCACACGGGGATCAGCTGGCAGCCCGGCTCCCTGTTCGACCGTGCCGGCCACGCCGTCTCGACGGGAAGCTGAGCCGATCTGTCGGTAGCGCCGCCGCCGATACACCGCTGATCCGTGACACGCCAAGCACGCGTCGTCACAAATCTGGCGGTACATCGGCGGTGAGAGAGGCGGGGCGGCCACGTCGTTCATGTCGGGCGCCTTGCCGCCAGATCCGCAACCGGGGCCGTCCCATCCAGGATTGCGCGAGCGACCACTGCCGCCGAGGCCGGGCCGATGCTGATGCCCCATGGTCCGTGGCCGGCGCACGCGAAGAGCCCCTCGATCCCGGCGACGGCACCGATGAAGGGACGGCCGTCGACCGATTGCGGACGGGCACACATCCGGCGCCCGATGATCTCGGCATTCTTGATCGCCGGCAGGAACGCGGTCGCGCGTCGGAGGAGGAGATGCTCGATTTCTTCAGGATCGGGTTCGACCGACAGGAACGTGGAGCCGAGCGTGCTGACCCCGCCGGCGCTCGCGATGCTGAAGAGGGACGGCGGGTCGGCATCGTCGGGCGTCCTCGCGGCCGCCTCGGTGGCGGCTTCGGGACGGTTGATGGCGTCCACGGCATCCTCTTCCACGATGTGGCGCGGCGCTTCCGCGCCGAGCCGGAGCTGAATCGTGACCCCATAGGTTGGACGGATCGGTCGCCATGTGCCGCTCGGATCGACCAGTGCCGGAGTCCACGGCCCGGCGGCGACCAGTACAGCATCGGCCTTGATGCTCGTTCCGTCGGCCAGCGTCACCCCGGTCACGACGTCCCTCGAGACCGTGGGCATTGCGGCGATGCCGATACGGAGGTCGGTCCCGCGGGCCTCGGCGAGCTCCGCCCAGGCCGCGGTGGCGGCTGACGGCGGGATCGGATAGCCCGTGGCCAGTCGTACGGCGGATGGCCCAGGCGTAAGGCTTGGCTCGGCGAGGGCGACGGCATCGGGATCGAGCAGCTCTGGCGCGAGCTCGGGGACCGCGGCGCTCAGCCGGGTGGCCTGACGCGCGGCGGCCTCGGCATCTCTGTTGAGCAGCAGCAGGCCAGCCGGGCTGGTGTCGATACGGAATTCGGGAGCCACATCGGCCAGGGCCCGGTATCGGCTCAGGCTCTCGTGATACAGCGGAGCCAACACCGGGTCGAACGGGTGCTGGATGGCGCCCAGGTTGCGTCCGGACGCGCCCGCTCCGATGGCGCTGCCCTCGACCAGCACGACCCGCGCGCCTCGATCAGCCATGATCGCCGCAGCGGCGCAGCCGATGATCCCGCCTCCAATCACGACAACGTCTACGTGTCGCCGTGCATGATGCCGGTTGTCACGCAGCTGTCCCACCACGAGAGCATAACGATCGGATACGCGCGAGAGGAGATTCTGATGAGCTCGGTAGATGAACAGGTGGCCAACCAGATTGCGAACATCGAGCGCAGCACGGGGCGCTCGCTGAACGATTGGGTGGCGATCGTTCACGCCTTCGGCATCGAGAAGCATGGCCAGGCCGTAGCGAAGCTCAAGGCCGAGCATGGGCTGGGTCATGGCAACGCCAATCTGATCGTGAGCAGGGCGCGCGAGGCCCTCACCGGCTCCCAGATGTCTGACGATGAGCTCATCGAGAGCCACTACACGGGAAGGAACGCGCACCTGCGAGCTGCCTACGATGCCATTGCGGTTGCCGTGCGCGCCTTCGGCTCCGACGTCGAGCTGGCACCGAAGAAGACCTACGTGAGCATTCGGCGCACGAAGCAATTTGCCCAGGTTGGCCCGGTGGCCGGCCAGCTCGAGATCGGCCTTAACCTTCCCGGTCGCGATGCCACCGATCGTCTGAAGACGATCAAAGGGATGGCAACGCATCGCGTTCGCATCGCTGACGGCGGCGTGGACGGGGAGCTTCTCGGCTGGCTGCGTGAGGCCTACGAACGCGCCTGATCGGTGGCAGCCGGGTAGCATCGGGCTCGTATGAAAGTGATCTGCGGTCTCGGCAATCCCGGCGAGAGGTATCGGCTCACGCGGCACAACGTCGGCTTCAGGGTCGTTGACCTCCTGGCCGACCGCTGGGCGCTGACCGGTGAGGGTCGCCTCCGCGATGGCGCCGCGCTGCTCGAGGTGCATCGGCCGGACCCGGCCGGCAAGGTGCTGCTGGTCAAGCCGATGCGCTTCATGAATCGCTCGGGCGGTCCGCTCGGTGCCGCGCTGCGCCAGACCGACGTCGAGGTCACGGACGATCTGCTGGTGGTGGCCGACGATATCGATTTGCCGCTCGGGCGGATTCGCGTGCGACGCTCGGGCTCTGCAGGCGGCCACAACGGGTTGCGCGACATCATCAGCTCGTTCGGGACGAACGAGTTCGCTCGCCTGCGCATCGGCGTTGGACGAGCCGGCGATGCGGTCGATCACGTCCTCGCAACCTTCAAGGCCGATGAGCGTGAGATCGCCGACGAGATGATCCAGGTCGGCGCTGATGCCGTTGAGCGGTGGCTGCATGACGGTGTCGACGAGACGATGAACACCTTCAATGGGCTCGATCTCAAGGCTACCGAGGGACGCTGACGGCGGTACCATGCGGGGCTCATGTCGCCGTCACGCGGCGGTGATCGCCGCGTTGCTCCGCTCATTGACGCCCTTCGGCCCCATCTGCCGGAATCGGGCGTCCTTCGCGTGCCCGCGGTCGCGCGCTCCGCGCACCTGGCGGTTCGCCGCGCTGCTCTGATGCCAGCAACGCCCCTCGTCGTCGTCACGCGGACCGACGAGGAGGCCCATCAGCTCGCCGATGACCTCGCGGCCTGGATCGGGGATGCCCGCGTCAGCACCCTGCCCGAGCGTGCTGCCCTCCCGCTGGAGCGTGCTCATCCTGAGCATGACGAATCGGCCGAACGCCTGTTGGTGCTGTCCGATCTCGGAGGTCGAGGGCACGGCCGCGTGTTGGTGACGCCACTCCTGGCACTGGCGCAGCGCACGCTCGCGCCGGCCCAACTGCGTTCCGCCACCGTGCGCGCCCGAGTGGGCGAGCGGACGCCACAGCGCGTGCTGCTCGAGAGACTCGTCGCCGGTGGCTACGAGCCGGTGGTGGAGGTCACCGGCATCGGCGAGTTCGCGCATCGCGGCGGCCTGATCGACGTCTGGCCGCCGGGGGCCACCGATCCCGTTCGAATTGAGCTCTTCGGCGACGAGGTCGAATCCATCCGGTCCTTCGATGCGATGACCCAGGCATCGCGCCGTCGCCTCGACGAGGTCCGGTTGCTGCCGGCATCGGAGTTCCTGCCGAGCGAGGGATGGTCGACCGTTGCCGTCGGAATGCCCATCGGCGACCATGAGGTGCTGGCGGAGGACGCTGCGCGGCTTGCCGTGGGTGACTTGGGCGAGGCGGCCGAGACATGGGTGACACGCCTCACGGCCGGCCCGGCAGCCGACCATCTACCGTCGTCGACGCACCTCGTCCTGACGGACCTGGGCGAGCTGCAGACACTGGCGCGAGACCTCGATGCGCAGGCCGGCGATCGGCTCGAGGGGCTCACCTCCGCCGGCGAGCTCCCAGCCGCTTGGCCGCGGCCGTATGACGCAACCAGTACGCTCGATGCGCTCATTGCGCGTGAGACGGAGCGGCTCGAAGAGCAGGCAGGCGCCAATGCCGGCTACGGCGCCGCGCCGCCGCTTCCGGGTCGGGCGGATCGCGCCGGGAGCTGGTTGCGCGATCTGGCCGAGGGAGGGCGGTCGGTCGTGGTGGCCACCGACCAGGCCAGCCGCGTCGGCGAGCTGCTCGAGGAGGCCGGCCGGCCGACGGCGCCGGTCGCCGAGCTCCGCCAGCCGCCGCAACCGGGCGGCATCGGTCTCGTGCATGGATCGCTCTCCGCGGGCTTTGTTCATGGCCCGAGTGGCCTGCTGGTGCTGACCGATCGTGAGCTGTTCGGCGCGACTCGCGTCCGCAGATTGACGAGCGCCAAGCGCGTCGTGACACGCGACCTGATCAGCAAGCTCCAGCCGGGTGACCACATCGTGCATGTCGACCACGGCATCGCCCGCTACGTCGGCATGACGCAGCGCACGTTCGGGACTGACGTCAAGGAATACCTCCAGCTGGATTTCGCCGGCACGGACAAGATCTTTCTACCGGCCGATCAGATCGGGCGCATCACCCGCTACTCCGGTGGCCCCGCACCGACGCTCTCGAAGCTCGGGGGAACCGAATGGGAACGCACGAAGGCTCGCGTTCGGCGAGCCGTGGGCGATCTCGCCCGCGAGCTGATCGAGATCTATGCCGCGCGCGAATCCGCCCCCGGTTTCGCGTTCAGCGCCGATACGACCTGGCAGCGTGAGCTGGAGGAGAGCTTCCCGTACACCGAGACGCCGGACCAGGCGCGCAGCATCGAGGAGGTCAAGGCCGACATGCTGAAGCGGCGGCCGATGGATCGGCTCGTCGTTGGCGACGTTGGATATGGCAAGACCGAGGTCGCGCTGCGCGCCGCGTTCAAGGCGATCCAGGACGGCAAACAGGTCGCGGTGCTGGTACCCACGACGGTGCTGGCGCAGCAGCATCTCCTCACGTTCGAGCGCCGGTTGGGCGCCTTCCCGATTCGGGTTGCCATGTTGAGCCGCTTCGTTTCAAAGAAGGAGCAGGACCGCATCGTGGACGATGTCGCCGATGGCGCCGTCGACATTCTCATCGGGACGCATCGGATTCTTTCGAAGGACATCCGGTTCGCCGACCTGGGCCTGCTGGTGGTGGACGAGGAGCAGCGTTTCGGGGTGGGGCACAAAGAGCGCATCAAGGGCATGCGGCGGGAGGTGGACGTGCTCACCCTTTCGGCCACACCCATCCCGCGCACCCTGCATCTTTCCCTGGTGGGTATCCGTGACCTGAGTGTGATCGAAACGCCACCGGAGGCCAGGCTGCCAATCCAGACACGCATCGCGGAGGACGACGACGGCCTGGTGCGCGACGCGATCAGTCGCGAGCTGGATCGTGGCGGCCAGGTCTTCTATGTCCACAACCGGGTCGAGACAATCGAGTCGGCGTCGGAGCGGGTCCGGCGGCTCGTCCCGGCGGCGCGCGTCGCCATCGGCCATGGCCAGATGGCGGAGGGCATGCTCGAGCGGGTCATGCTCGACTTCAGTGACGGACGCTTCGACGTGCTCGTGTGCACCACCATCATCGAGTCCGGCTTGGACATTCCGAACGCAAACACCATCATCATCGTGCGCGCGGACACGTTCGGCCTGGCGCAGCTCTACCAGCTGCGCGGACGGGTAGGGCGGAGTGACCGCCGTGCCCACGCCTACCTGCTTCACCGGCGCGGCATGCCATTGACGCCGATCGCCCGCAAGCGGCTGCACGCCATCTTCAGCGCCTCCGACCTGGGTGCCGGGTACCAGATCGCGCTGTCGGATCTCGAGATCCGTGGGGCCGGCAATATCCTGGGTGGCGAGCAGCACGGCTTCATGGCCGCGGTCGGGTTCGATATGTACACGCGCCTGCTGGCGGAGGCGGTTGACCTGTTGCGCGGTCGCCGCGCGCCTCCCGAGCCGGCACCCGTGCGTCTGGACCTGCCCGGGTCCGCCTTCCTCCCCGACGACTACATCGAGGATTCCGGCGCCAAGCTGGAGGCGTACCGTCGCTTCGCGCGCATTCGGACCGAAGCCGATGCCGAGGCGGTGCGCGCCGACCTGCGTGACCGATTCGGCCCTGTTCCCGAGCCGGTCGAGGGGTTGTTCATCGCCGTGCGCGTTCGGTTGGCGGCCGAGGCGGCCAGCGTGCCCGACGTGCGAGCCGAGGAGCGCCAGGTGACCCTGAAGTGGGCACGCATGCCTGACCGGCACGAGGTCAGCGTCGCGCTCCAGGTCGCCGGGTTCAGGCCGGATACCGCGTCCAACCAGGTCCGTGTCCCCGTTACTGCCGGCAGCGATCCGGTCGATGTGCTGTTGCGTGCGCTCCATGCGATGACCACCGGCCGACGGGCATGACTCAGGCGGCGCCTTCTGGCGCCCTTCGCGGACCTCACAGCCGCTGCACGCCGCGGCCGTCGACGTGTTTCGCCGCGTGTTGACGGGTCGCTGCGCCTCTTCGTGGACCACGATGGCGGCGGTGTTGTCGCGGCGGTCGTCACGCCGGCGTGCCCACTGGTCGGGTGCGGATCGCACGCTGCGATCAGCGATCGGTGACGAGGTAATAGGTGTACCAGGGACCACCGCCGGCCGTCGGATCGGTCAGGCCGAGCAGCGTCCATGCGCCGCGGGGCGCCTGCTCGTCGGCTCCAATGGTGCGCAGGTGGATGACCGCGTCACTGGTGAAGCAAACGCCTGCGCGGAGTGGCATGTGGGCCTGGTGACCTGAGGGCAGGAGGCCCTTGTCGGTGGCGTTAGGGCAGGTCGCCGGATCCTCGAGGTAGGCGCCCAGGGAGATGCCCAGGATGCCCGGGAAGAACGCGGTCGGAAGATGACCCTCGCGCAGCGAGCCTCCCGGAGGGACGTCGTGGATGTGCCAATTACTCTTGTTATCGTTCGCGGCTGTCGGAGCCGCCAGCGCGATGAGGGCTGCCCCGGCGGCAGCCATCATGATCAGACGTCGCATGTTCATGTCTCCTGTTCTGATAGACCAATGGCGCTTCGCAGCGCCGTTTGCATGATCGGACGAAGGGTCTGCACGCCAGCGCCGGAGCCAATCGCGGCTGCTGCAGCCTCGGTCGAGGCCGAGTCGTCGAAGGCCCAGCCCTCGAGCACCACGCACACCGTCTCCCGGTCTCGATAGAGCGCGACGTTCGTGACGCCGAGGCGAGCAAGCTGCTCCGCCACGGCAGGTCCGAGCGTGACCTCCGGCGCATTGCCATTCACCAGGAACGCGACGGTTGCCATGGACACTCCTCGTCGGTGTTTGCCGGCGGTTGTCACCGGCTCCTGACGAGGACTATCGAGCGTGGCGCGCGAGGCGGCTATCCGGCAACTCCCTCATTTTCAGCCCGCATCGTTCGATGAGGCCAGGTGTGCTGCGAGCTCGGTCCGGTTACGTGCGCGAGTCTTCGCGAGCGCGGCCGATACGTGGCGCTCAACGGTCTTGCGAGAGATGAAGAGGGTTGCCGCAATCTCTGGATTGCTGGCACCCGATGCCGCGAGGCGTGCAACTTCCATCTCGCGGTCGCTTAGACCCCAGCGTCCTGACGCCGAACGGCGAAATAGCGTACGTGCACCCAGATCGCGCAATCGCTGCCGCGCGACGTGCACATCGGTGGTGACTCCCCAGGCGGCGGCGCGTTCGACCACGGACCGATAGATCGCCACCGCACGATCCCGATCCTTCGACGCGCAGGCCGCGGCGGCGTCGAGATCGGCCCATAGGGCCTCGCGATGGACACCGTGGCGCGTCATCCGCTCGCTCAACCGCGAGAGGATGGCGGCGGCCTGAGCCGGACGTTCGCGCGCCACGGCCAGCACCCCCAGGGCGTGTGCCAGCAGGAGCTGGCCCTCCCGACTGTGCCGGGTCTGGGCTCCGGTGTGCGTGTCCAGCGCACGGGTTGCGCCTGCCACGTCACCCATCCGCGCCAGCACCTCCGCGCTCTTGAGGGCAAGTTCGCGATTGCAGCGGGGGCAGCCGACAGCGTGCGCATCGGCCGCGGCAGCGGCAAGCCGTGACCGGATCTCCTTCAGGGCGGAGGGGCCGGCCAGACGGGCGAGCCAGATTGCGATCTCCTGGTGAAGCCCGAGCCGATAGTGGGGGTCAGCCTCCTCTTCCGCATCCTGCCGCAGCCGGGCCATCCCTGCCTGCCAGTCACCTCGACTCACGGCGATTGCCGGACGAAGGCTGCGGATGGCTGACAGGAAGCGGCCGGTCTCGCCGATGCGGTGGCTCAGGTCCTCCGCTTCCGAGGCGACCTGCTCCGCCTCGGCGAGCCTCCCGAGGTTATACAGCGCTCGTGCGAGGTGATGGCCAGAGTCGACAATGACCGCCGGATAGAACCGGTCACGAGCCCGCTCTCGTACCGCGCGTGCGGTGTGCTCCGCCTCATCCATCCGCCCCGACCTGCGATACGCCGAGGCAAGCAGTAGCTGAGCCTCCATCCGCTCCAGCTCGCCCTCCGCAACCTCGACGATCTCCTCGGCGATGCGCGTCTGCTCGACCTCGTCGCCCTCCTGAAGTGCGAGGTCACACGCCGCCTGGAGCGCGTCGAGATAGGCGGCGCGCAGATGGACATCGAGCCGGCCGCCGCCGCGCTCTCTAACGGCTTGTCGGGCACGCGTCACGGCGCGCGTGGTCAGCGCGCGAGCTTCCGGCAGGCGGTGGTCGAGCCATCGAAGGATCTCGGACTCCTGCGCGTCGAGGGCAATCTCAAGATTGTCATCCTTCAGTTTCAGTGCCCGCGCTTGCATGATCAGGCGAGAGGCTGCCTCCCGCATTCCCAGTCGATACGCAGCCTTCGACGCCGCGAGAAGCGCGCGGCCTCGAGTCGGTACATCGGCCTGACCGTTGGCGACGATGGTCCACCGAACGACCTCGGCGGCGCGCTCTCCCAACTCGCTGGCAAGCTCGGCCAGCCGTAGCTCGAGCTCCTGTCGACCCACGTCCAGCGCGTCTGCCCGCTCACCGATCTTGGCCAGATCATTCAGTCCGTCCGCCCCGAGCAGGCGACGCTGTGGAGTGCTGGCCAGCTCGATCGCCAGGTCGAGCATCGGGTCACCGGCCTGGTTGCCGTGATCAAGCGCTTCGCGCAGGCGTTGCACGTCTCCGGCTGCGGACCTCCGCAACTGATCGGACAGTCTGGCGTGCAGACGGCGACTGACCTCGTCGGGTATCTCACGGGCTGCCGCCTCCCGGATCAGGTCGTGGGCGATCGTGAGCAGACCGTCGCGCTCGCCTGCAAGTCCGCGGTTCGCCAGCTCGGTCGTCGCACGCTCGACGCGAGCAATCGGCCAGACGAGCAGGTCGGCGAGCCCCAGCGGTTCGAACGGGCGCCCAACCACCGCGAGCGCTCCGAGGGCGGTGGCCGCGTCTGTACTGAGCTGGTGCATGCGGCTCGTCAGGCCGCTCCTGTACCCCTGGCCTTCAACGGTGAGCGCCTCGATCCAGAACGGCGAGCCGGCTGCAGCGCTCCAGATTCGCCGCGCCTCCTCACTCGACGTCGAGGGAACGAGCGACCGTGCCAGTGCCAGGCCCGCCTCTTCGGGGAGGGGCTCCAGGTCGATCTCGATCCGGAGCTCGTGATTCGGAAGCACCTGCGTCAGGGATTCACGGAGCGTTCCCGCGTTCGCACCGGGTCGTCCCGTTGCGAACAGAGCAATCGGCACGCGGTCAATCTGGGCTGCTCTCACGAGATAGCTGACCAGGGCAAGCGATAGCTCGTCCACCCATTGGAGGTCGTCGATCGTCACGGTCGCCGGCGCGGCCTGTTGCAGGCATCGGTATGCGGCCTCGAAAAGTCGAATGAGATCCGGCACGCCATTCGATATGCCGTCACCGAAAGCCAGCGACATCAGCTGTGACCCATCGTGGCTGCGATCGGCCAGGCTGCGGAGCAGGTCGCGGGCGGCGGCCAGGGGCACGACCTGCTCGGGCTCGTAACCGACCATTCGCAGCTGGGAGGCCGTCCCGCTTCGCTTGAGCGCCTCGTGAAGAAGGCGGGTCTTGCCGCTCCCGGGCGGGCCGGTCACGAGCACGGTCGTCAGTCCGGGCGTGAGGCTCGAGGCTTCGAGTGCCCCTTGGACCAGCGCGAGCTCCGTGTTCCGGCCGATGAAAGGTCCCCGCATGCGGCAACCCTACCCCGCCTGCGCAAGCGCAGCCCGGCTTCATCCGTGTGCGTGGGGCAGTCAGCCCCGTCGGCGGTTCTCTCCCGAAGACCGTCTCTCGACCATTGCCACTCCAGTGACGGTGAGCGCACTCCGGTGACGACGAGCCCGCGACGTATACTGGGTGCAACCCTTCGACCCGGAACGGGCGCACCCGTCTGGCGCCGATCTTCGACCGCAGTCGCGTGACCGAGCGCGGCGACGAAAGGAGGCGACCGTGACGTCCCACATTGATCCCACGACCGCATGCGACACGCTGCTTGTCGGCGACCGTTCCTTCTCCTATTACCGGCTTGACGCGGCCGGCGCGCCCGACCTCGAACACCTGCCGTACACCGTGAAGGTGCTGCTCGAGAACATGCTGCGCGGCGCGGCCACCCAGCCGGACTTCGTGACGGCGAACGACGTTCGCGCGCTCGCCACCTGGGACCCGACGCAACCCGCCGAGGCCGAGCTGCCGTTCATGCCGGCGCGCGTCATCCTCCAGGACTTCACCGGGGTGCCATGCGTTGTGGACCTGGCTGCCGCGCGCGACGCCGTTGCCGAGATGGGCGGAGATCCTTCGAAGATCAATCCGCTGGTGCCTGCCGACCTGGTGATCGACCACAGTGTGCAGGTCGACCAGTTCGGGACCGATGCGGCCTTCCTCATCAACGTCGACCGCGAATATGAGCGCAATGGCGAGCGCTACGCGCTTCTGCGATGGGCACAGCAGGCCTTTGCCGACTTCCGCGTCGTGCCGCCCGGGACGGGGATCGTGCACCAGGTCAACCTCGAGTTCCTCGCCGATGTGGTTGCCGAGCGTGACGGCGTGCTCATGCCCGACACGCTGGTCGGCACCGATTCGCACACCACCATGATCAACGGCCTCGGCGTCGTCGGGTGGGGCGTGGGTGGCATCGAGGCCGAGGCCGCGCTGCTGGGCCAGCCCCTCTATCAGCCGATGCCGATCGTGGTCGGCTTCCGTCTCGACGGTGAGATGCCGTCGGGCGCCACCGCCACCGACCTCGTCCTGTACGTGACCGAGATGCTGCGGGCCCATGGCGTGGTCGGTAAGTTCGTCGAGTTCTACGGCCCCGGCCTCTCGCGCCTGGGCCTCGCGGATCGGGCGACGATCTCCAATATGTCGCCAGAATTCGGCGCGACAGCCACACTGTTCCCGGTCGATGACGAGACGCTTCGCTATCTGCGCATGACCGGTCGTCCGGACGAGGTGATCGAGCGGGTTGAGGCCTACGCGAAGGCCCAGGGCCTATTCCGGACCGATGCCTCGCCAGAGCCGATCTTCAGCGAGTCGCTCAGCCTGGACATGTCGACGGTGGTTCCGTCGCTGGCGGGACCAAAGCGACCGCAGGACCGCGTCGCGCTATCCGACATGCGCACCAGCTTCCAGGCCGCCTTTCCGAATGGGCTGCATACCCATGAGAACGGCACGGTGCATGAGCATGCGGCTTCCGGCGCCGATGAGCCGCGGGGCACAGTCGACGAGGCCAGTGACGAGTCCTTCCCGGCCTCCGATCCACCGTCGTACACGCGTGACCCCGAGGCATCGGAGAACGCCGAGTCCGCACCGCCTCGCCACGATCCCGAGCCGGTGCCGGCGGGTGCGCACTACAAGGCGGCAGAGGTGCACCTTGACGGGAAGCGTCACAAGATCCGCACTGGATCGGTGGTCATTGCCGCCATCACGTCGTGCACGAATACGAGCAACCCGACCGTCATGGTCGCGGCCGGCTTGCTAGCCCGCAACGCGGTCGCACGGGGGCTGACGACGAAGCCGTGGGTGAAGACCTCGCTCGCACCGGGGTCGCGGGCCGTCACGGACTATCTCGAGGCCGTCGGCCTCATGGATTCGCTGGAGGCACTGCGCTTCCATCTCGTGGGCTACGGATGCACGACGTGCATCGGGAACTCCGGCCCATTGGCGGAGCCCGTGGCGGAGGCGATCGAGGCCAACGACATCGCCGCGGTCGCGGTGCTGTCGGGCAATCGCAATTTTGAGGGCCGCATCCATCCGTTGGCACGCGCCAGCTATCTCGCCTCGCCGCCGCTCGTGGTGGCATTCGCCCTCGCGGGGAGGGTGGATATCGACCTGACCACCGAGCCCATCGGCTCCGATACCGATGGCAACCCGGTCATGCTCGCCGACATCTGGCCGTCATCCGAAGAGATTGCCAGCGTGGTGCTCAAGGCGGTCAGCGGGGACGTATTCAAGCGCAGCTATGCATCGGTCTTTGACGGTGATGACCGATGGCGCTCGCTGTCCGTCCCGGCCGGTGATCGCTACGCGTGGGATGCGGCGTCGACCTATGTGGCCAAGCCGCCGTTCTTCGAAGACCTCGGCGCTGCGCCTGCCGATCCGACCGACATCGTCGGTGCCAGGGCGCTGGCCGTACTCGGTGACAGCGTGACGACGGACCACATCTCGCCTGCCGGCTCGATCGCCCGCACGTCGCCGGCGGGGGAGTGGCTTGTTGCGCATGGCGTTCAGCCGCGCGATTTCAACTCCTATGGATCGCGGCGCGGCCATCACGAGGTGATGATGCGTGGCACCTTCGCCAATATCCGGCTGCATAACCTGCTCACGCCGGATGCCGAGGGCAATGTCACCGAGCACCTGCCGACGGGTGAGCGGATGAGCATCTTCGATGCCGCATCGCGGTATGCCGATGACGGCACGCCGCTCATCATCATCGCGGGCAGGGAATATGGGTCAGGCTCGTCGCGCGACTGGGCCGCCAAGGGGCCGATGCTCCAGGGCGTGCGAGCGGTCATCGCCGAATCATACGAGCGGATTCATCGGTCCAATCTCGTGGGCATGGGGGTCCTGCCGCTGCAGTTCCTGCCGGGCCAGAGCGCCTCGTCGCTCGGTCTGGATGGGCGCGAGAAATTCGCGATCGGCGGCCTGTCACAGGGTCTCCGTCCGCGCCAGGAGCTCGTGGTGACCGCGCGCGGTGACGACGGGCGCGAGGTCTCGTTCAGCGTGATCGCTCGGCTCGATGGCGCGATCGACGTGACGTATCTGCGCAACGGCGGCGTCCTCCAGACGGTCCTGCGTCGCCTCGCGGCGACGTGATCGCGGCCGGACCGGTACGGGACCAGGCCGACGCGGTCCTGGCGGTGCTGACGACGACGCTCGGGTCCGGCGTCACGCGTGGCGCGTACCTCTATGGTTCGGCGGTCGTCGGCGGGCTTCGGCCGGATAGCGACCTCGATCTGTTCGGGGTGACCGGCCGTCGGCTGACCGCCGCCGAAAAGCGAGCGCTGGTCGAGGGGCTCATGCCGATCTCGGGCCACGCCACTCGGCCGCCGTCGTGGCGGCCGATCGAGCTCACGCTGGCGGTCCAGGACGAACTGCGACCCTGGCGATACCCGCCGAGGTTCGACTTCCAGTACGGCGAGTGGCTCCGGGAGGAGTTTCATCGCGGTGACTTCGAACCTTGGCCTGATGCCAACCCGGACGTCGCGATTCTCGTCACCATGGTCCTCGCCAGCGAAGTGCCCTTCTTCGGGCCGCCGGCGCGAGAGCTGCTTGATCCCGTGCCGCGCGAGGACATCGTCCGCGCGATGGTCGACGAGATCCCGCAGCTGTTGGATGACCTGGAGTCGGATACCCGCAACGTCCTGCTGACGCTGGCCAGGATGTGGAGCACCGTCGCCACTGGTGACATGCTCTCGAAAGACGCCGCCGCAGCCTGGGTGGTGGCCCGCCTGCCCGGTGAGCATCGGCCGGTGCTGGAGCTCGCCAGCGCGGCCTACATCGGGGAGGCCGACGACCGTGGGTACAGCGTGCGCGACGTACGGTCCCACGCCGAGCTCCTGGTTCGCGAGATTCGCCGTGCCCGCGTCAATACCTCCGCGTGTTGATTAAGCCGCAAATGATCATCTGCCCTGTGGGCGGGCATTAGGCGGGATCTGCGTTGCTTGCCGAGCAGCTCCATGCCCAAATCGAGCGGCGGTCTCACCGATTTACGGCTATTGCCCGCGTGGACGGCGTTGGACCGAACGGGCGTATCGGCTCGGTCATATGCCCGCGTGGACGGCATTTGACCGCATGGCGGTGCAGGTGGACCGGGTAACGCCACATTGCCGCCGGCAGGCGCATCGGTCTAGACTCAGCGGGCTACGGATTCCGCCACGTCCCCAGCTGGAGTGCCCACACGACCGTGACCGTTTTAAGCGTCGACGACCTCCGCGCCCTGATCCGCGAAGTCCCGGACTTCCCGAAGCCAGGCATCCGCTTCTACGACATCACAACGCTGCTCAAGGATGGTGACGCATTCCGGGAGGTGATCGACCGGATGGCGCAGCAGATCGGCGACACAAAGGTCGACATCGTCGTCGGTATGGAGTCGCGCGGATTCATCTTCAGCGCGCCGCTCGCGTATAAGCTCGGAGCGGGTTTCGTGCCGGTGCGCAAGCTCGGCAAGCTGCCGGCCGAGACAATCGAGGTCGAGTACGAGCTCGAGTACGGAACGGCCACGCTCGAGATCCATTCCGACGCCATCACCACGGGTCAGCGCGTGCTGATCGTGGATGACCTGCTGGCCACCGGCGGGACGGTGATGGGCACCATCGAGCTCGTGCGGCGCCTGGGCGGCGAGGTTGCGGGCCTCTCGTTCATGGTCGAGCTGTCGGCCCTGAATGGCCGCGACCAGCTCGACGAGTTCGACATCCACGCCCTGCTCACCTACTGACCGATGGCGGTCGCGTCGTCACCCCGGCTGCGCGCCCGCTCGGTGGGTGATCGCGTCGAGATCGCCGCATTCCTGCGCACCGACCGCCTGTACGCCGCGTATGCGCTCGGCGACCTGGACGGCCCGAACCGCACCCGCGTGTCGTGGGCCATGGCGCACGATGATGCCGGACGTCCCACCGCGCTGGCCATGCATCACGAGGGGCTGGTCCCGCAGCCACTATTTCTCATGGGAGCTCCGGACGGCTGCCGTGCCATCCTCGACTCCGTGCTGAAGCCGCGCGACGCCTACCTCCAGGGTACCGAGCTGCACGGAGTGGCAATCCGGGACCTCTACGAACTGGAAACGCCGCTGAGCATGCTGCGCATGGTGGTCGATCGTGACACCTTCATCCCGTTCGCCGGGCCTGCCGAGCGGCTGACGGCCCTGGATGTCGACGACCTGAATCGGCTGTACCAGCTCGGCTTCCGCGCCGGTTTCCCGGCGTCGGTGGTCGAGGACGGCGTGTATTACGGTATCCGCGTCCGCGGTCGGCTGGTCAGCGCGGCGGGTATCCATGCGGTCAATCAGCGCGAGGGTATCGCGGTGGTTGGCAACGTGATGACGCACACCGACTTTCGCGGCCACGATTTCGCCAAGATGGTGACGAGCGCTGTCAGTGCCGAGCTGCTGGATCGCGTGCCCGATATCGCGCTGAACGTGCATGCCGACAACGAGCCGGCCGTGGCGGCCTACACTCGCCTCGGCTACCGTACTCACTGCCAGCTCATCGAGCGCCTCGCACGACGGCGCCATGGCGGATGGGGATTGATGAGACCGATACGAGAGGCAATGCGAATTCCGTGGCAACGCGAACAGAAGTGAAGCACGACGTCGCCGATATTGGCCTGGCCGATGCCGGACGGCTCAAGATCGACTGGGCGGATCGGCAGATGCCGGTGCTGGCCGGGATCCGCGAGCGATTTGCTGCGGAGCGACCGTTGGACGGCTGGCGCATCGCCGCCTGCTTGCATGTCACGGCCGAGACGGCGAACCTCGTCCGTACCCTGGCCGATGGCGGAGCCGATGTCGTCCTGTGCTCGTCCAACCCGCTGTCTACCCAGGATGATGTGGCGGCCGCGCTGGTGGTCCATCACGGCATATCGGTGTTTGCCATCAAGGGCGAGGATCGCGAGTCGTACTACGCTCACATCGGTGCGGCGCTCGATCATCATCCGCATATCACCATGGATGACGGGGCGGACCTGGTCAACGAGCTCCACACTAACCGTACCGAGCTGTTGGACGAGGTCGTCGGCGGCACGGAGGAAACGACGACCGGCGTCATCCGCCTGCGTGCCATGGCCGCGGCCGACAAGCTTCGCTACCCGGTAGTGGCGGTCAACGAGGCGCTCACCAAGCACCTGTTCGACAACCGCTACGGAACCGGGCAGAGCGCGATCGACGGCGTCCTGCGTGCCACCAACATCCTGTTCGCGGGCAAGACGGTCGTCGTGGGCGGCTACGGTTGGGTCGGACGCGGGATCGCGTCGCGCGCCCACGGCATGGGCGCCAGTGTCGTCGTATGCGAGGTCGATCCGGTCCGCGCGCTCGAGGCGGCGATGGATGGATATCGGGTCATGAATGCGGCCGACTCGGCCGAGGTCGGCGAGCTCTTCATCAGCGGCACGGGCAATCTCAACGTCTGGGGCGCCGATCACTTTCCCGTCATGCGTGACGGTGCGATCCTGGCCAACGCCGGGCACTTCAACGACGAGTTCGAGCTCGGTGCGCTCGAAGAGCAGTCCACCTCGAATCGCGAGGTGCGGCCATTCACCCGGGAGTACCTCATGGCCGACGGCCGGCGCATCTACCTCCTGGCCGATGGACGCCTCGTCAATCTCGGCGCCGCGGAGGGACACCCGGCGATGGTGATGGACATGAGCTTCGCCGATCAGGCCCTTGGGCTGGAGTGGCTGCGTCAGAACATCGATGAGCTGGCGCCCGCGGTGTACGGCATCCCTGATGACCTCGACCGCGAGGTTGCGCGCCTCAAGCTCGAGAGCATGGGCATACGCATCGATCCGATGACGGCTGAACAGAAAGCGTACAGCGTGTCGTACGAATCGGGCACCTAGCCGCATCCCCGCAACGAGAAATAAAGGTTTACCATATGTGCAGGACCAACCTTTAGCTGTACGGTACAGCCGTGGGGATGGTCCTGGGGGAGACGAGCGGTGACCGGGACCCACAGGGCGCCCGGGGGGAGCCGGTCGCCGCCGTGACCATGGCAGTTGCCGCGCTGCTCTTGTCCGCCCACGGCTACAGCAGTGCGGAGATCGGGCGATGCATTGGCCGCAGCGAGCTGGCAACCCGCTCGCTGCTGTCTCGCCAGCGAAGCTGGTTGCGCAACATGGTCGCAGCCTGAGGGCGACCGTGGGGATCACGATAGCTATGATCGCTGGCATGTCCCGCGTGAGCAGCCCCGTCTTCGTGGGGCGTGCGGCCGAACTCGATCGACTCAGCCACGCCCTCGAACACGCCCGATCTCACCGATCGAGCACGCGGTTGATCGCCGGTGAAGCCGGCATCGGCAAGACCCGCCTCGTTCGTGAGTTCGTTGCGCGTGCACGGGAGTCCGATTCCCATATCCTCATCGGCGACTGCCTCCAGCTGGGTGACAGCGGCCTACCGTACGCGCCTTTCGTTGGTGCGCTGCGCACGCTCCTGCGGTCCGTCCCGTCGGATCGGTTGGACGAGCTGATCGGGCCCGGTCGGGCGGAACTCGCGCACCTCCTGCCTGACCTCGGTCCGACCGAGCGGCCTCGATCCACGCGGCCGGATGCGTCATTCGCGGCGACGGCCGCCCAAGCCAGGCTGTTCGAGGTCGTGCTCGGCATGCTCCGGCGCCTGTCCGATGAGTGCCCGGTGGTGCTCGTCCTGGAGGACATGCACTGGGCGGACTCGTCGACGCGCGACCTACTCCGGTTCCTCGTTCGAAACTCCCGGGATGCGCGCTTCCTGTTCGTCGTGACCTACCGATCCGATGAGATGCATCGCCGCCATCCGTTGCGGCCGTTGCTCACCGAGCTTCAGCGGCTCGAGGACGTTGATGGCATCGAGCTCGACGCCTTCGACGCCGACGAACTCGCTGAGCAGCTTGCCGGCATCACGGGCGATCGAGCTGCGACCGAGCTGGTTGAGACGGTGATGTCGCGATCCGGCGGCAATCCATTTTTTGCCGAGGAGCTCATGGCCACCGGACACCCTGGGTTGGCAGGGTTCGCCTTGCCGCGAAGCCTGCGCGATACCCTCGAGGATCGGATTCGACACCTTGGCGACGACGCGCAACACGTGATTCGGATGGCGTCCGTTGCCGGGGCGCGGCTTGATCATCAGCTGTTGACGTCGGTCGTCAGCATGCCTGCCGACAGATTGACAGAGGCGATCAGGGAAGCCGTTGAGCACCATCTGCTCGTTCCGACCGCTCCTGACGAGACGCCGGGCTACGCATTTCGTCACGCGCTGGTCCAGGAGGCCGTGTACGAAGCGCTCTTGCCGAGCGAGCGCACGCACCTCCACGCGACCTACGCCCAGGCAATCGAGAGCTCATCCGACCACCCTCATGGCAATTCCGCGGGGAGGGCTGCACAACTCGCGCATCACTGGCTCATGTCGCATGACTTCGAGCGTGCCCTGCCGGCGGCGCTCGACGCTGCCCACGCCGCCGAGTCGGCGTATGCCTTCTCCGAGGCGCAAGTCTTTCTCGAGCGGGCACTCGAGATGTGGCCGATTGTCTCGCCTTCGGCATTGCCGTCTGACACCGACCGTACCGCGATCCTGGAGGCGGCTGCGGAGGCCGCAGCCCAGGCCGGTGATCCGCGCCGATCGATCGACCTGGTTCGGGCCGCCCTTGCCGAGGTGGATGTGTCCCGATCACCCATGCGCGCCGGTGTGCTCCAGCACCGCCTGGCCTGGTACCTCAACGAGTCGGGGGATTGGCAGGAGGGGGTCGTCGCCATGGAGCGCGCCGTCGAGCTGATTCCGATCGACCCTCCCACCCCCGAGCGCGCGCGCGTCCTCTCGGACCTGGCAAATTCGCTCATGGTGCGTGGCCGATTCAGCGACTCGCTCGCCGTGGGTGAGGCCGCCCTCGCCATCTCACGGGCCGTCGGTGCACGTGTCGCCGAGGCGCGGGCCCTTAACGCCATCGGTCTCGATCTCGCCTGCCGTTCCGATCTGGAGCGCGGGCTGCCGATCCTGCGCGAGGGGCATCAGCTTGCCACGGAGCTTGGCGATCCCGTCGCCATCTTCCTGACCGCCGTGGGCTTGGGGTGGGCGCTGGATGAGACGGCGCGCCATGCCGAGGCCCTGAGCGTGGCGCAGGAGACCGACGCTCGCATTCGTGAGCTGGGGGCGGAGGCCCGCTTCGGAGGTCAGCTGGCATCGAAGGCGGCTCGAGCCCTGCACGGGCTCGGTCGCTGGGACGAGGCGCTGGCCCTCATCGACGAGACGATGGCTGCCGGGCCGACTCGCTACGCCGCGCGCTGGCTGCTCTCGAATCGGCTGCGCATCCGCAGTGCGCGCGAGAGGTGGACGAGGCCAGGCGGGACCTGCTGACGTACGAGGCGTTGGGCGAACGGGTGGTCGGTCCTGATCCCGACCTCATGAATGCTCGTCGCGCGGAGCTGGCGATCGTGTCCCGCGAGCCGCTCGTGGCGCGAGGGCTCGTGGCGGAGACGATGGCGCGCCTGATCGAGCCAGAACTGGACACCGATGCCCGTTCGTTGCTCCTCATCGGCCTGCGAGCCGAAGCGGAGGAAGGTGATGCAGCCCGCTCGGCCCGTGATGCCGAACGGGTGGCCGCGTGCGCGGAACGAACGGTCGAGCTGGCCGATGCCATGCGGCTGCACGTCCAGCGCGTCGCCGAAGTCGTCACGCGCCCTGCGCGCATCATCGACGCGGACCGGACATGGGCCGAGGCTCTCGCGGCACGCGCGAGTGGTGCCATCGACCCCGGAGCCTGGGACGCTGCCGTCGATGGGCGGCGCGCATTGGCCCGGCCGTACGAGCTGGCGGCCGCGCTTGCCGATGCCGCGGTCGCGTACCTGGCCACGCGTCGCCGCGATGATGGAGCGGCCGCGCTCGCCGAATCGCACGCCATTGCCACTCAGCTTGCCGCGCGGCCGTTGCGTCAGCGCATCGAGGCAGTGGCACGGCGCGCCAGGATCGGTCTCGAGGGGGTCGACACCGCCGACGACGAGGCCACGCGCCTGGGTCTCACCCGGCGCGAGCACGAGGTCCTGAACCTGCTGGCCGAGGGGCGCAGCAACCGTCAGATCGGCGAGCGGCTGTTCATGGCCGAGAGCACGGCCGGGGTGCACGTCAGCAACATCCTGGGCAAGCTGGGCGTGACTCGTCGCAGCGAGGCGGCCGCGGTCGCGCATCGGCTGGGGCTGTTCGGCGTCACTTGATGGTTCGCTCGGCCAGCGGAACGAGCGCCGCGAGTCGATCAATGAAGAGGCGTACTTCGTCCTCGGTGTTGTAGAAGGCCGGGGAGCACCGCACGATGCCCGGACGGAAGTCGACGATGATGCCCTCGTCGGCAAGTGCGTCGACGACCGGCTTGGGGTCGGCGACCCGGATTGGGACGATTCCGCCGCGGTGCGCCTTGTCATGCACGCCGGCAATCGTCAATCCCTCGGCCTCCGCCAGGCTCACCACCAGGTCACCGAGGTCACGCGTTCGCTCGCCGAGCCGCTCGATCCCGATCTCGCGCACCAGGTCCATTCCACCGCGCGCGATCGCCGCCGATGGAACCGATGGCGTGCCGAGTTCGTAGCGCCGTCCATCGGGCGCGAAGGCCAGCTCATCAACGGCGAAGGCGAACTGGCGCGCGCTGCTGAACCAGCCGGTCGTCGTCGGCAGCAGGGCGGCATGGAGCGCGGGGCGGACCCACGCGAATGCGGTGCCGGGTCCGCCGAACAGCCACTTGAGCGTGCCGGACACGTAGAAGTCGACTTCGGCGGCAACGACATCGGTCGGCACGATCCCGGTGGCCTGGTAGGCGTCCACCAGGAGCAGCGCGCCACGATCGTGGCATGCCGCGGCGAGCGAAGCGAGCTCAGTGAGTGCCCCGGTGGTGAACGAAACGTGACCGGTGGCCACCAGCGCCGTCCGTTCATCGATCGCGGCCGAGAAGGACTCCAGCGGAACGGTGATGCCGTCGGGCGACGGAACCACGATCAGCTCGACGCCGAGCGGTGCCCGAGCGAGCCACTGGTGGCCGATGGTCGGAAAGTCGAGCGACGTGGTCACGACCCGGGTCCGTGCTGCATCCTCGACGGCCAGTCCGGCCTCGCGTAGGCGGCCGAGGGCCGCGCTATCGCCCCGGTGGATCGGATCAAGGGTGGAGGCGATGACGGTCAGGGCGGCGCTGACATTCGGTGCGAGCGCGATCTCGGAGCCGGGAACGCCGATTGCCCAGCCGAAGTCAGCGCGCAGCCCGTCGAGCTCGTCGAGCCAGCGCTTGTACCAGGCGCGTGCGCCCAGCGTGTCCCAATCGTGGAGGAAGGCGTCGAGCCGGAGCCGAGATCGCTCGGATCGAGCCCCGAGCGAGCAGGTGTTCAAGTAGGTAGAGGCGCTGAGCAGCGGGAACTCGGATCGGAGGGCGAGGAGCTCGGCGTGACGAGCAGTCGGTAGCGACATGAGCTGAAAGGATAGTTGAGACGGCTATCCTCGGATGCGATGGAAGCTTCCCTGGCGCGTCGCATCGGCGCTTCTCTGCCGGCGGTCGGTATCGGTCTGGCATTGCTCGCGGGCCTGTGGTTCATGCCGGACCTGACGCCGGCGGAGGCAATTCCGGTGGTGGGCCAGGAGTCGCTGCATGGTCGGATCACCGAGTCGCTCGGGACCGATGCCAGTGGCCTGCCGCTGTTCGAGGTCGAGGTGCTCGACGGCCCGGAGGCCGGCAGCCGCGTGGAGGCAGGCGTGCAGGATGGGTCCGCCGCCATGCCGGGCTCCGGCAACCGCGAACCGTATCTCGTGGGCGACGAAGTGGTGGTCACCCGATTTACCGGTCCGGCCGGTGGATATGCCGTGATCACCGAGCCTTGGCGCGTGCCGCTCCTGGGAATCGTGGCGGCCGTCCCCCTGACGACATTCGTGGCCGCATTGCTCATGGTCCCGGGGAACTCCGACACGAACGCGACGAGCTGACGGCGGTACACTCGGCCGCATGCCAACCACCGCCCCCACGACCCTGTTCACCTCGGAGTCGGTCACCGAGGGTCACCCCGACAAGCTGTGCGATGCCATCGCCGACGCCGTCCTTGACGACGTCCTGGCGCATGACCCGAACGCTCGCAGCGCCGTCGAGGTGGCGACGACGACAGGCCTGGTGCTCGTCATGGGCGAGGTGACGACGTCGCATTACGTGGATGTGCAGGCGGTGGTGCGTCGAACGGTGCGCGAGATCGGCTATAACGACAGCCGGCTCGGGTTCGACTGGGAGACGTGCGGCACCATCACGGCCATCAAGGAGCAGTCGCCGGACATCGCGCTCGGTGTCGATCATGCGCTCGAGGCACGCGAAGGGCTCGAGGCCGATGAGCCGGGCGCCGGCGACCAGGGAATGATGTTCGGCTACGCCAGCGACGAGTCTGACGAGCTCATGCCGATGCCGATCATGCTGGCCCACCGCGTCGCGCGGCGACTGGCCGAGGTGCGTAAGGACGGCACGCTTCCGTTCCTGCGGCCGGACGGAAAGAGCCAGGTCACGGTCGAGTACGACGCCAACCTGCGCCCGCGGCGGGTGCACACCGTCCTGGTCAGCACCCAGCACGATCCGGACGTGGAGCTGGCAGAGCTCGCTGCCGCGGTCCGCGAGCACGTGGTCGAGGTCGCCATCCCGGCCGAGCTGCTCGACGACGGAACGCGGCATCTCGTCAATCCGACCGGTCGCTTCGTGATCGGAGGTCCAATGGGCGATTCCGGGCTCTCCGGCCGCAAGATCATCGTCGACACGTATGGCGGCATGGGACGGCACGGGGGCGGCAGCTTCAGCGGTAAGGATCCGACCAAGGTGGACCGATCCGCCGCCTACATGGCGCGCTACGTGGCAAAAAACATTGTCGCGGCCGGGTTGGCGCGGCGCTGCGAACTCCAGCTGGCGTACGCCATCGGCGTTGCGCATCCGCTTGCCATCAACGTTCAGAGCTTCGGTACTGGCACCGTCTCCGATGCGCGGCTGGCGGAGATCGTGGAGGAGGCCTTCGACCTTCGGCCCGGCGCCATCATCCGCACGCTTGACCTCCGGCGTCCGATCTACCGCCAGACCGCGGCGTACGGGCATTTCGGTCGCAGCGACCTGGACCTCCCCTGGGAGCGCGTCGACCGGGCCGATGACCTGCGCTCGGCGGCCGGCGCGTAGGCGCGTGAGCAGCGAACGCGCGCATCCTGCGTGGGGCGAGCCGCGCCCCGGTGTGCTGCGTCGCGCGCTCAACCGCGCGGCCGGAGTCGTGCGTGGCCGGCCGCGTCCGTCGGTTCCTGGCCTGCGAGAGCTGCCGCTCGCGATGCGTCACGGCGAGCTGGCGGCGGCGTACCTCGACGCCGAGCGAGTCGCCGACCATCGCCGGGCCGGCGTGGCGGCAGCGGAGGCCATGGACCGCGCCGTCGGCGACGCGGCCTGGTGGCCCGCCGACGTCTGGGCTCACCGCGCGCTGTGGCATTTCGAATGCGCCGAGATGACACTGGCCGCCACGCGTCAGGCGCGCCGCATCGGTGATCTGCGCGTGGCCGCCGGTGATCCGGGCAGCGCGCGCCGCTACTATGCCGAGGCAATCGACGAGGCGCGCGACATCGGCGCCGAGCACGAGCAGGGGCTGGCGGCCTTCGGGCTGGGTCGCGCGCTCCTCGATCTCGGCGAGGTGACGCAGGCGCGGCGTCTCGCCGGAGCGGCGGTCACCCTGCTCGAGCGCTCTGGTGCGTCGAACGAAGAGCTCGTCGGGGCGCGTGGCCTGCTCGGCACGGAGCTGCGGGTCAGCGAAGCACACGAGGACGGTGGGTGATGGCAAAACGCAGCATGCGGGTTGGAATCGTTGGGGCCGGCGTCATGGCCGAAGCGATCATGGCCGGGCTCCTGGCGGATCGGGCCGTCACGCCGGAGCGGCTGGCCGCCTCGCACCCGCGCCGGGAGCGGCGAGAAGCGCTTGATGCATTGCACGGCATTCACTCGGTTGCATCCAACGTTGATGCCCTGCCTGATGCGGAGATCGTGGTGCTGGCGGTGAAGCCGCAGATGCTGACACGGGTCACGCGTGAGCTGCGTGGCCGGCTGGCCGCCGAGCAGGTGGTCGTGTCGATCGTGGCCGGAGCCACGCTTCGCACCCTGGTCGACGGGCTTCAGCACGCAGCCGTCGTGCGCGCCATGCCCAACACCCCGAGTCAGATTCGACGGGGCATGAGCGTGTGGGCCGCCTCGGATGCCTGTACGGCACGACAGCGCGACCTGGCGCGGGCGGTCCTGCGCGCCCTGGGCGACGAGAGACAGGTTGCCGATGAATCCTTCGTTGCCATGGCCACGGCGCTCTCCGGGACCGGGCCGACCTACCTGTTCGCGGTCATGGAGGCGTTGATCGACGCGGGCGTGCACCTCGGATTTCCGCGCGAGCTTGCCCATGACCTGGTCGTCGCGACCCTGGTCGGTTCGAGCGAGTACGCGCAACGCTCCGACCTGCATCCGGCTCAGCTGCGGAATGCAGTCACCTCGCCGGGCGGCACGAGCGCCGCGGCCATGTACGAGCTCGAGAAAGGTCGCATCCGTACTGTCTTCTCCGACGCGGTATGGGCCGCGTATCGGCGCACGCTCGAGCTGGGGGAGCGCCTCGAGGCCGAGGTCGACCGCGACTGATGTTCGCCATCATCATGGCCGGCGGGTCCGGCACCCGGCTGTGGCCACTCTCGCGGCGGCGGACGCCGAAGCAGCTGCTGGCCCTCACGGGGGATACGAGCCTGCTCCAGCAGACGGTCGCCCGCCTTGGCTCGCTGCTGAAGCCGCACGATATCTACGTCATCACCAGCGGGGCTCACGTCCGCGCCACGCAGGAACAGCTACCCGATCTGCCGCCCGATAACATCCTGGGTGAGCCGCTGGCGCGCTCGACCGCGGTGGCGGCTGGCCTGGCGACCATCCTGGCCCGCCGGGACAGCGACGAGGTGGCGCTGGTCCTGCCGGCCGATCACTTCATCGCCAACGAAGAGGCCTTCGCCGATGCGCTGCGCGAGGCGGCGCGCGTGGCGGAGCGCGGATACCTCGTCACCCTGGGCGTTGTCCCGACGAACGCGGCCACGGGGTACGGGTATATCAAGGCCGCCGCACCCCTGCATGCCGCATCGGGCACCGCGCTCGTCGAGCGCTTCGTCGAAAAGCCCGATGCACAGCGCGCCGCCGCCTTCCTCGAGGAGGGCAATCACTACTGGAACGCCGGGATCTTCGCGTGGCGCGTGTACGCCTTCCACCAGGCGATCGAGCGTTTCCAGCCGCAGTTCGCATCGGCCCTGGACCGCATCGATGCGCTGCACCGCACGCCGGGCTGGATGAGCGAGGTTCGTGACATCCTGGAGCCCGTGCCGGCCATCACCATTGACGTGGGCATCGCGGAGCCGGCAGCTGCCGAGGGGCGCATGGCGGTCGTTCCGCTCGAGGCGGGCTGGTCGGATATCGGCTCCTGGTCAGCCCTGCTTGAAGCCCTTTCTGCGGCCAGCGGAGCGGACCTCGTGGCCAGCGGCAGCCACCTTGACCGTGATTCGCACAATGTCCTCGTGCACGCGGGGGAGCGGCTGGTCGTGACGGTCGGGCTGAACGATGTGATCATCGTCGACACGCCCGACGCGCTGCTCGTCTGCCGCACCGACCGCGCGGAGGAGATCAAGCCGGTGCTCGACGAGATCGCGCGCACCGCCGGCGACCGATACCTGTAGTCCTGGCCCGATGAAGATCCTGGCGCGAGTCGGTGGGTTCGCGATGTCCCTCTACATTCGGCTGATCGCGGCTACCTGTCGGGTTCACGGCGCGCCGGTCACGCAGGAGCCCGCGGTGCTCGCCTTCTGGCACGAGTACAACCTCGTCGCAGCGATCGCCGCTCAGCGCATGCGGAGGCATCAGCACCACGTCAGCTTCAGCACGCAGACCTTCCGTGGCGAGGTGATGACTGCCATGCTCGCCGCGCTCGGCGCGGGGTCAGTGCCGCTGCCGCCGGAGGGGGATAGAGCCGGCGCGACGTGGCTGACCCTCGAGATGGCACGCATCGGCCGCGAGGGTTCGTCGGTCGTGATCAGTCCCGATGGTCCGCTTGGTCCACCGCGACGCGCGAAGCCCGGCGCGCTCATCGTCGCTCGCGAATCCGGACTGCCGCTCCAGCCGTGGGCGGTCGCTGTCCGGCCGGCCATCCGGCTGCGTGGCCGATGGGATTCCCACATCGTGCCGTTGCCGTTCTGCCGCCTGCGCGTCTTCGAGGGTGAGCCGATCAGCGTGGCGGCGCGTGAGCCGCTGCGTCCGCGACTCGTTCGCCTCCAGGCAGGCCTCGACGACGCCGCATCCCGGGCCGACGCCACCGCTCCGCGCCGATGAGGTGCGTCTAGCGGTCCGTCGACTGCTCGACTACGAGCGAACCGCTGACCACGACTGAGCCGAGGCCGTCAGCTTCCACTGCGGGGCACGCGAACGAGTGCTCAACGACGACGGCCCGCGGGTTCAGCTGCCCGATTTCCCGCGTGGTGAGGGGGCAGCCATGTCCAGCATCGCGCCCACGGCCTGGTGGATCATGCTGGCCGGTGCCGGCGGCATCACCCTGTTGGCCGCCGCGTTCTACCTCATCGGCGTCGGCCTTCGCGAAGCGCTCGACCCGCGGTCCGGCAGCGTCCTGCGCTGAGTGCGGCATGCCAGACAGCTGCCGTCGTGCCGATCAGTCATTCGAGCACCATGAGAGGCGCTACGATGCACAGGCCCATCGGAGCATCCTGAAGAGCGAGTGCCACTACCTCCGTGAGTAAGATCAAATTTGGAACCGATGGATGGCGCGCCGCCATCGCGGAGGACTACACATTCCACAATGTGCGTCGCTGCGCGCGTGGGGTGGCGGAGTATCTCCAACAGACCGGGGCGGCGGATCGCGGCGTTGTCGTCTGCCACGACCGTCGATTCGCGAGCGAGCACTTCGCGCGTGCATGCGTCGAGGTCCTCGCGGCCCACGACATCCGCAGCTTCACGCCACCCGACGCCGTGCCGACCCAGGTCGGCAGCTTCTTCACGCGCGCGATGAACGCCGGTGCCGGGATTGTCATCACGGCCAGCCACAACCCGTGGACCGACAACGGCTTCAAGGTCAAGGCCGATAGCGGCGGCGCAGCAGCGCCCGAGATGCTATCCGCCATCGAGGCCAACATGGACACGCACCCCGACGACGAGCTAGCTCCCCGCCGGGATTACGACGAAGCGGTGAGCGCCGGCCTGGTCGAGACCTTCGACGCGTACCCGATGTTCCGCGATCAGCTCGCAAGTATCGTGGACATCGAGCGCATCCGCGCGGCGCACGGACGAGTCCTGGTCGAGAACCTGTACGGATCAGGTGCCGGCTGGATGACCCGCCTCCTGGGTGAAGGTCGCCTGACCGTGCGCGAGCTGCACACCGAGCGCAACCCGTACTTCGGCGGCATCAATCCGGAGCCCATCCGCCCCAACGTGGACGAGTGGCTGACCGAGATTCCGCGCTGGGGCGCCGACATCGGCATTGCGTTCGACGGCGACGCGGACCGCGTCGGGATGGCCACCGAACAGGGTGTCTTCGTCAACCAGCTCCAGGTCTACGGGCTGCTGTACTGGTACCTGCTCGAGGTTCGCGGGCTCATCGGTCCTGCGGTGTACACGGTGACCACGACCAGCATGGCGCAGCGCCTGGCGGAGATCTACGGCACGCAGGCGCATGAGACGGGTGTCGGGTTCAAGTTCGTCGGGCCGAAGATGACCGAGACGAATGCCGTCATCGGCGGTGAGGAGTCCGGCGGCTTCGGCTTCGGGATGCACATCCCCGAACGTGACGGCATCGCATCCGGGCTCTTCCTGCTCGACCTGTGGCTGACGAAGGGCAAGGCTGCATCCGAGGTGCTGGCCGAGCTGCAGGCACTGGCCGGGCCGAGCCACTACGACCGCGCGGACATCCGCTTCGCACGAGAAGAGTACGACGCAGTCAAGACCGATACGCTGGCGCGCCTGGCCGACGAGGCTCCCACGACCCTTGCCGGCCAGGATGTGGTCGAGCGCAATGAGCTCGAGACGAACGACGGATTCAAGTTCTATCGCGCCGATGGCAGCTGGCTGCTCATCCGCTTCAGCGGCACCGAGGCGCTGCTGCGCGTCTATGTCGAGGCGCGCTCACCCGGGGACGTCGAGACACTCCTTGCCGAAGGCCGACGCATCGCCGGCGCGACCTGATGGACGCTCGCGACTTCTTCGGCTACAAGAACCCCGACGAGGAGCCCGGCCGCCCCGATCCGGCCGACCCGGCGACCGATGATGGACCGCCGCTGTTCGAGGACGCGGTCACGCTCGATGATCCAGCGACCCTCAAGCGCATCGACCCCGAGGACATGCTCGGCAAGGTCGCGGAGCTGCCACGTCAGTTGTCACAGGCGCGGCGCGTGGTCGCTGGGGCCGAGCTGAGCGCATCCCTCGCTGACGTCGATGCTGTCGTCGTGCTGGCCATGGGAGGTTCCGCCATCGGGGCCGAACTCGTCGCGGCCGCGGCGGGGGAGCGCCTTCGCGTCCCACTCATCGTGCATCGCGACTACGGGCTTCCCGCCGGTGCCGGCGCGCGGACGCTCGTCATTGCCATGAGCCACTCGGGGGAGACGGCCGAGACGCTCTCAGGTTTCACCGCGGCGCGGGCGCGCTCCCTCCCCATCGTCGTGATCAGCACGGGTGGGCGCCTGGCCGCATCGGCGGAGGAGCATGGCCTTCCGCTGCTGAAGTACCAGGCCGGGGGTCAGCCGCGGGCAGCCATCGGGTATGGCACCGGCATCATCCATGAGCTGATGGTGCGGCTGGGGCTGATCGAGAGTCCGGATTCGCTTGGGCCGGCGGCGTCCGCCATCGAAGAGCTGCTTGATCGCTTCGCGCCATCGGTCGAGACCGATGCCAACCCTGCCAAGCAGCTGGCGTGGTCGATGTTCGGTCGCATCCCGGTCATCTATGGCCATGGACCGATGGCGGCGGTGGCGCACCGCTGGAAGACACAGCTCAACGAGAACGCCAAGGCCTGGGCCGCCTGGGAGCCGATGCCCGAGGCCAACCATAACGCGATCGAGGGCAGTATCAATCCGCGCGAGCTGTCCGACGCGGTGTACATCCTCCAGTTGCGCGACCCCGATGAGCCCGACCAGCTCGCCGCTCGCTACCGTGCCGTCGAGGAGCTACTCGGCGAGCGGGCCACCAACCGTTCGGAGGTGTGGGCGAGTGGCCCGTCACCGCTGGCGCGCGTGCTCACGACGGTCGCGTACGGTGACTTGGTGAGCGTGTATCTCGCAATTCTCTACCAGACCGATCCGACGCCGGTTACACTGCTCGCAATGCTCAAGGAGCGGCTCGCCAGGGCCACCGGATCGGACCCGCCAAGCACATAGGGAGGTAACAGCAGCGTGCATTCGAGCATGATCGGCAAGGTCGAGAAGGCAATGCGCTATGCCCACGAGCCAGACCGCGTGAAGCTTCAGTCCTTCCGCGGCAGCTTCGCCGGGGACAACGGCAGTCACACGGTGACCCTTGACGCCGACACATGGCATTGCGACTGCCACCTGTTCGAAACGGCGGGCGGTTGCACGCACACCCTCGCCCTCCAGAAAATGCTTGACCCGATGCTGACTGATGCCGCGCGCGAGACGCCGCTCTACGGCCACGCCGACGCGCCACAGGAGGAGCCGGTTCCGGCCTAGCTCGCCGCCTCGGTCACGCTATCGATCTCGTCAACCCGGTAGCAGGCCACGAAGTGGCGGTCGCCCTGCTGCTCGAGCGGCGGATGCGGATTTTCCTGGCAGACCTGTGCCGCGAACGGACATCGCTGGATGAAACGGCATTCCGGGGGAGGGTTGATGGCCGCGGAGATGCCTCCCTTGATCTCGACCGGCGGCCGCTTCAGGGATGGATCCGGCACCGGGACCGCCGACAGCAGCGCCCGCGTGTATGGGTGCTTGGGGTTCGCGAGGATCTCCTCGGTCGGCCCGATCTCGACGATCTTTCCCAGGTACATGACCGCGATGCGGTCGCACATATAGCGGGCCACCGCGAGATCATGGGTGATGTAGAGGTAGGACACGCCAAGGTCTTGGCCAAGCTTGGTCATCAGCTCCATGATCGAGATCCTGATGCTGACATCGAGCATCGATGTCGGTTCGTCGGCCACGACGAAGGTCGGGTTCATGACCAGTGCGCGGGCGACGGCCACTCGCTGGCGCTGTCCACCCGATAGTTCGTGCGGATAACGGAACAGGAAGCTCTCGGCCGGCGTCAGCCCCACGAGTTGCAGCAGCTCGAGAACCCGCTCCTCTCGTTCCGCGACGGAGCCGACGCCCTGGACGGCCATCGGCTCGGAGATCGTATCGAAGATGGTCCGGCGTGGATTCATCGACTCGTATGGATCCTGGAAGATCATCTGGACGCGGGCGCGGAAGTCCTTGATCTCGGACCCCTTCACCTTCGCCACGTCGCGCTGGTAGTCGCCGTCCCGGAAGATGATGCTGCCACCCGTCGGCTCCATGAGCTTGACGAGCATCCGGCCGGTGCTGGACTTGCCACATCCCGACTCGCCCACCAAGCCCACGCTCTCGCCGGGCGCGATGTCGAGGCTGATTCCGTCCACGGCATGAACGAAGTCCGTCGGCGCGCGAAACAGCCCCTTGGAGATGGGGAAGTGCATCTCGAGGTCGCGGATCTCGACGAGGGGTTCGCCGGTCCGGGGCGGCGGCAGGGTGGCGGTCATCGGTGCAGGGCCTCTTCGAGCTCGGGTACCTGTTCGTGATGCCAGCACGCCACCCGGTGACCACCACCGATCTCCTCGAGCGGCGGTTCGTCTGTGACGCACTTGTCCGTGGCGAACGGACAGCGGGGATGGAATCGACACCCGGTGGGCGGACTGAGCAGGTTAGGAGGCTCGCCCTCGAGGGGGGCCAGTTCACGGCGTGGTCCGCTGATCGACGGCGTCGAACGCAGGAGGAGATACGCGTACGGGTGGCGAGGTCGGGCGAAGATGGTGCTGGTCGGGCCGTATTCCACCAGCTTGCCGGCGTACATGACGCCAAGTGAGTCAGTGACCTCGGCAATGACGGCGATATCGTGGGAGATGTAGATGATCGACATCCCCAGCTCCGCCTGGATTCGCTTAAGCTCCTTGAGGATCTGGTCCTGGACAATCACGTCGAGCGCGGTGGTCGGCTCATCAGCGATGATCAGCTCCGGACTGCAGGCCAGGGCCATGGCGATGACAGCGCGCTGGCGCATGCCACCCGAAAACTCGTGAGGGTAACGATCAAGCATCTCCGGAGTGAGACCGACCGAGCTGAAGAGCCTCTCCATGTGCTCTCGCTGCTGGTCGTAGCTCATGGCACCGCGGTAGTGAGTGTCGAGGGTCTCCCGGATCTGATCGCCGACCCGGTACACCGGGTTCCACGAGTTCATCGCCCCCTGGAAGACCATGGCGATGTCCTTCCAGCGGTGCTGCCGCATTTCTTCCGGGCTCAGGTACAGCAGATCCTCTCCATTGAAGCGGATCTCTCCGGAGATATATTCGGCATTCGAAGGAAGCAGGCGCAGCAGTGACAGGGCGACCGACGTCTTCCCGCAGCCCGACTCGCCGACCAGGCCCACGGCTTCGCCCTGGTGGACGGTGAACGAAACGTCTTCGATGGCCGATACCTCGCCGGCCTTGATCTTGTAGTGCATCACCAGCCTGTCGACTTCGAGCAAAGGCTTGGTGGGGTCAATCTGGCGTGTTTCCAGGTTCTCCAGCGAGGTCGTCATTGATTTCTCTTGGCGCTCAACGGGAGCGGAGCCGGGGATTGACCACTTCGTCCATGCCCCGGCCGACGAGGAAGAAGCCGAAGCAGATGAACGTTACCGCCAGCCCTGCCGGGAACAGCAACCACCAATAGGAGGTCCCGCTCAGCAGGTAGCCGTTGTTCTGGGCGCTGTTAATCATGATCCCCCACGTCATATCGACGTTGAGGAGGCCGAAGAAGGAGAGTGTCGATTCGATGGCAATCGCCTCGGTGACGCCGAACATCATGAACAGGAAGCTCAACGGCAGGACGTTCGGGATGATGTGCCGGAAGATCACGTGCCAGTGTCCTCCGCCGGCCACGCGGGCGGCGTCGATGTAGGACTTGACGGTGATGGAGAGGGCCTGGGACTTCAGCACGATGGCCACGCCGCCGAAGCCGCTCAACACGCCGATGATCAACCCGAGCAGCAGCATTGACATATCCAGCACCGCGCTCAGCACGATCAGCACAGGGAGCAGCGGCATGAGCAGGATGAGGTCGGCGAAGCGCATCAGCCCTCCGTCGATCCACCCCCCGAAGTAGGCCGCGATGGCACCAACCGTGGTGGCGATGAACACGGTGGTCAGCGCGGCCACCGCCCCGAGGAAGAAGGCTGCCTGGGTGCTGAAGAGGAGCTGGGACAGGATGTCGCGTCCCCGCGCGTCGGTCCCGAGGAAGTGAGGCGTCTCGCCGGTGAGCGTCGGCGGAGCGGGCTGGGTCGGAATGAAGATCGTCTCGCCGACGTCGATCGTCGGGTTCATCTCCAGGCGAGCCTGGTTTAGCGATATCTCGGTGGCCGGATCGGACGGCTCGCCCTCCACGACGGTGTATTCGGTGATGACGGCATCGTAGCCGTGGACCGGGTCGTAGACTCGCGGTTCCCAGACGGTGGCCATGAGGATGGGATGAGCGATGGCCATCGCCGCGAAGGTCGCGATCAGGCCCAGGCCGAGCATTCCCATCCGATTTCCGCGGAACAGCCCCCACATCATCCCCAGAGAGCGGCGGAGCAGTCTGAGGCGAATCCGCCACATCGGCACGGTCGCCAGGTCGGCGCCGCCGGTCAGCTCACGCGTGGAGACACCCTCAGGATCGGTCTGTCCGATGGGTGCATGCTCGTCATCGGCCGCGATTGGAGGAGGGATCATGTGATTCGAATCCTTGGGTCCAGCATTGCGTAGAGGACATCGGCCAGCAGGTGCCCGAAGAGCGCCAGCACCCCGGTGATGGAGAGGGCGCCGATCGCAAGCGGGAGGTCGGACACCGCGATGGCCTGGAGGAAGATCAGGCCCATTCCCGGCCACGAGAAGATGGTCTCGGTGACGATGCCGCCGCCGATCACGAAGGCCAGCGCCAGGACCAGCGACGTGGTCACCGGCAGCATGGCGTTGCGCGCGGCGTGACGGTCGCGAATCACCCAATCGGGCAGGCCTTTGGCGCGCGCCGTGAGGATGTAGTCCTCACCCAGGGTCTCGAGCATGGCAGCTCGGGTAAGGAGCATGATGGCCCCGAAAGCGACCAGCGCGAGGGTGATCACCGGGAGCATCGTGTGATGGGCGATGTCGGCGACATAGTCGCGCGCGGGATTCAGCCACCAGAAGAGCAGGAGCCCTCCCACGGCGAGAATCGCCAGGCCCTGGCCAAACCGAATCTGGGTCAACAGGTTGTTGCTGAACCGTTTGATCAGGAAACGGCCGATGACGTAGAGCACGGTCACCACGATAACCGACACGATCATCTGGCCGAAAACGTCATTCGCGTTGTACGGCGAGCCCTGCCAGAGGCGGGCGTCGATGAACCGTCCGATGGGGAACCAACCCAGGGCAAAGCCAAAGAACCACAGCATGACGATGGCGAACCAGGGGTAGAACACCGTCTGGAGGAAGATGCCCGAGACGATCAGGCCTTGCTCCGAACGCTCTCCGCGACCCCAGGCGATCATCTTGCCGGACTTGAAGCCCAGCCAGAAGGCGAGCAGCGTGGCGGAGAGGAAGAGGACGAGGGTGCGGGGAAGCGCCGTCCACAGGATGTCGGCTACTTCCTGGGGGTATCGGCTGAAGCTGGCACCCATCTCACCGCGGAAGAAGTTGGTGATGTAGGTGAAATACTGGACAAACAGGGGCTGGTCGAGGCCCAGCTGCGCTCGAAGCTCCGCGCGCGCCTCGATGGGGATCGCCGGATTGGCAGTGAGGGTGTCGCTGATGTCGCCCGGCATCGCCTGGAGCAGGAGCCACACCAAACTCAGGAAGACCACGAAGAGAATCGCCATCTGTGCCAGGCGACCGGCCAGGAATTTGAACATTGCGGAGTGGCGTTCCTCTCGCTATCTCGATGGCTCGGAGAGACGAGTGTTTGTGAAGCGAGGGGCGGTCCAGAGACCGCCCCTCGCTTAGTTCGACCGTCAGGTGTCGTCTACTTGGCGGTCACCGTAGTCTGCTGGCCAGCCAGGAACTGGAGGCCGGAGAGAGTCTCCGTGAACGGGTAGCTCACCCTGTTGTTGTAGAACTCCAGGATGCCCGTATCGAAGAGCGGGATGTGGGGCTTGTCGCGAGCAACGAATCGTTCCATCTCCCACATTAAGTCGAACGCCTCTTCCAGCGACTGTGTCGCATTGAACGCATCGGAGGCAGCATCGAAGTCATCGTTCGAGTACTGGGTGTTGTTCGAGTCTCCGCCCGTTCCGTAGAACGAGTTATGGAACGTCGGGAACGCTGCGTCCCCCAGCGAGTATCCGAGGATGAACATGTCGAAGGGCGACGTGTAGACCAAGTCGTCGTCCGGGTCCGTCGCAAAGACGTCCGCGACGATCTTGTTGAAGTCCGTCGGGATCGACACGATCGGGATGCCCATCTCGAGCGCCACGCCCGAGATGTAGTTTCCGAAGGTTGCCCGCAGCGGGTCGTACGACGCCGTCGGGGTGATCAGGTCCAGCTGCTCGATGGCGGCGCCATCGGGACCGATGATGCCTTCACCGGCCACGAAGGTGAATCCTTCGCCCGGCTCGGCAGCACGCTCGACCTCATCTTCCGTTGCCGGATCGTCGAAGCCCGGGGCGGTCTCCCACGTGTAGCCAGCCTCGGTCAGGAGGCCGATGGCCGTTGCGCGGCGCATATCGGTGAACGTGCCCGTGCCTTCAGCTTCACCGAAGAAAGAGTCGGCGTAGCCGACATCGGCCAGCTCGGTGGCGATTTCCTCGTTGTACCACGCCGTATTGCCCTCGGGCAGGATGACGTAGAGCGGGAAGGCCACGCCCTGGAGAAGGTTGCCGGTGACGAACTCCTTGTCGATCAACGCCGCGAGGGCGTCACGGAAGGCGGGATCGCTCATCGGCGCGCGGGTGTGGTTGAACGCCAGGAATCGGAAGCCGTTGGTCGGGTTGACGACAGCCGTCAGGTCCTCGTTTTCAGCCACCTGGTCCTGGAAGCCGCGCTGCATCCCCAGCGGGTTGAGCAGCAGGTCGACCTCTCCATCGGCGAGCGCCAGCACGGCCGCTTCCTGCCCACCGTAAAGCGGGAACTGGAAGTCGTCGGCGTACGGACCCTCGGTCCACGAGGCGTCGCCCGAGGTGACCTCGGCGCCCGCGTCGAAGTAGTTCTCGTTGGAGCTGGTGGCCGCGAAGCTGCCTTCCTGTCGGTCGGCATACACGGTTCCACCAGCAGCGGGCGCCTCAGCACCCGACTCGGCGATCAGCGTGGTGCGCGGATCCTCGGTGTCAGCAGCCGCTTCGACGATCGGGCCCCAGAAGTGCTCGGGCATGACCGGCATATTCATGATACCGGTACCCGGGCCCCACTGGGCCAGGCCGGGCTGCGTGTTGAAGGTCACCTTGAGCGTCACGTCGTCCACGGCCTCGACCGCGGTGATGACGTCACTGTCCACTGCGTCCTGCCAGCCTGCGGTCAACGCGAAGTCGACTGCGGTCTGCCAGGTGAAGGCGAAGTCCTCGGCGGTGATCGTCTCGCCGTCCGACCAGAGGATGTCGTCACGAAGCGTGATGGTACCGATCCAGGATTCGCCCTCCTCGACGGTCGGCTCGAGCTCGCCGGCGGCGAGCGACGGGACGAATTCGAGGCCCGGGGAGCTGATCTCGTAGGCCGCGGCCGTCGTGGGGCCCAGGAAGTAGCCGTTCCAGACCGTGAGCCCCGCGGTGTCGAGGTAGTTCCACACGTTGTCGGTGGTGACGTCCTGGAAGGTGCCCAGGGTGTACGTGCCGAGGTCGCCGCCTGCGCCTGCGCTGGCCGGTGGCTCCGAGGTGCCCGGATCGTCGGATGCCGGTGCCGAAGCCGGGGCATCCGAGGCGTTTGAGCCGTCTGAGGTGGCGGGTGTACTGGTTCCCGCGTCACCGCAGGCCGTCGCCACGAGGGCGAGGATGGCGACGAGGACGAAGAGGCGCACAAAGGACGCGTTCCTGCTCAATGTCGTCATCGATAATTCCCTGCTGTCATCGATTTCCCTCTCTCTGGGTGCATTTTGCACGCGGGCATACTACACGCCGGCATTGTTGCCCGCGTATCAAGTTGGGGAGCATAGACCGTGCGCGACGCACGTCGCAACCCGAGTCATCTGGCGCCTGCGCGCTCGGTGACTGTGGTGTGACCACCGATTACCCTATTCGTGGCCACCATAGAGTAATACGACGGCAGCGTCCTGAAGGTTCAGGTGCCTGTGCCGTCAACGCGTGCTAGCATCGGCTGCAACTGAAGACGAAGTGATCGGTGCCGTCCCCGAAAGGCGGACGGGTAAATGGCGAAGCCGGTGAGATGCCGGCGCAGTCCCGCTACTGTAGTCGCCCCCCCCAGTCGCATGCCCAGTCGCATGATGGAGGCGCGAAAGCCAGGTCGACCAGCCAGATCGCGATGTCACCACCCTCGTGTGAAAGGGAAGGCATCACCTCATGGCACTGTTTCGCCCTCCGCGTCCTGATTTCTTCCTCGTCCTTCTTCTCCTCACCTCCGCCTGCGCGGCGCCCCCTGGCTCAGCACCGACAGCATCGGCGCATCCCACGACAGCGACGGCGAGCCTCATGCCGTCGGCCGTCGCAGAGTCGTTCCCGGTCACCCTGACCGATGACGCTGGTCGAGAGCTGGTCCTCGATGCCTCGCCGCGCCGGATCGTCAGCCTGGCCCCGTCGAATACCGAGATCGTCTGCGCGCTCGGCGCCTGCGACCGCCTTGTCGGCGTCACCGACTTTGATGACTTCCCGCCCGAGGTGGTCGATGTCGATGCCGTTGTGATCGCGGCCTCGGTTGACGTCGAGCTGGTGATCGCCGCCGAGCCTGATCTCATCCTCGCTGCCGGGAACGAGCTCACACCGTCGGCCGTCATCGAACAGCTCGACACACTCGAGCTCCCCGTGCTGATCCTGTATCCCGCGACCCTCGACGAGGTCTATGCCGATATCGAACTGATCGGGGCGGCGCTCGACCGGCGGTCGGAGGCCGCCGAGCTGGTGAACGGCATGGAGGGCCGCGTGGCCGACGTCGTCGCTGCAGTCGAAGGCGTGGAGCGGCCGCTGACCCTATACGAGGTGTTCCACGCCGAGGGAACGACGTATACGGCCGGGGAGGGTTCCTTCCTTGCCTCGTTGCTTGACCTGGCGGGGGCAACGCCGCTCACCGGGGACGCGCAGGGCGTGATCGGTGCCGAGGACCTGGTCGCCGCTGACCCCGAGCTGATCCTGCTCGGCACGGCGTCCTACGACCCTTCGTTGAGTGATTCCGAAGCCGCGCTCGAGGCGGTCCGCGCTCGCGCCGGGTGGGCCGACCTGTCCGCCGTTCGCGACGGTGAGGTGATCCCGTATCTCGACGACATCGTCACCACGCGTCCGGGCCCGAGGATCGTCGATGGTCTCGAGGCCCTGGCGCGCGCGATCCATCCCGACAGCTTCGAGTAATCCGCATGAGCGCCACGACCGTCGCCCGGCCAATCGCGTTCGGCCCGTCACCGGGTCGAACGACCTTGGTGCTGGGTGGCGGCACCGCGCTCGTCGTGATCGCCGCAGGCGCGGCGCTCGTCTCCGGCACCAGCGGCATCAGCATCGGCGACGCCGTTGCCATCCTGCTGCACCAGCTGACCGGGATCGGGCCGGTCACGTGGCCCTCTTCGACCGAGACGATCGTGTGGGAGCTGCGGCTCCCGCGCATCGTGGCCGGCATGGTCGTCGGCGCCGGCCTCGCCTGTGCCGGCACGGTCTTCCAGGCGCTGCTGCGCAACCCGATGGCCGACCCGTACATCATCGGCCCAGCGGCCGGAGCGTCCCTGGGGGCCGTCACGGCGCTGCTGTTGGTTCCGGTCGCGTCGGTGGGCTGGCTTGGGATCGGCCTGGTCCAGTTCTTCGCGTTCGCCGGAGGGCTGGTCACCGTGCTGGTGGTGTTCCTCATCGCTCGAGGACGGGGCGGCACTCCGGCCGTGACGCTGCTGCTGGCCGGCTACGCGGTGTCATCGCTCCTGTCGGCCGGCGTCGCGCTGCTGATCTTCAACTCGGGTGAGCGCCTCGCGGCGGTCATCAGCTGGCTGCTCGGATCGCTCGCTGGCGCGTCGTGGCCGCGAGTCGCCTTCGCGGCGCCCCTCATCGTGATCAGCTTCTCGTTGCTCCTGCTTCGCTGGCGACGCCTCAACGCACTCCTGCTCGGCGAAGCGCAGGCCGCTCATCTGGGCGTGGACGTCGAGCGCGAGAAGCGCATTCTCACCGGTCTGGCGGCGCTCTCCACCTCGGCGGGAGTCGCCATCTCGGGCACGATCGGCTTCGTCGGACTCGTCGTGCCACACCTGGTGCGCCTTGCCATCGGGCCTGACCATCGGCTGCTGCTGCCGGCCAGCATGCTGTACGGCGCAGGGCTGCTGGTGCTGGCCGACCTCGGAGCACGCCTGGCCGGCGGCATCCCGGTGGGCGTCGTCACCGCCCTCATCGGCGCACCGTTCTTCCTGTGGCTGCTGCGACGCAACGTTGTCGGTGTGCGAGTCGGTCGGTGAGCGAGTCGGTCGTCCGCCTCCGTGCGGTAGAGGCCGGCTATGGCGGCGCTGCCGGAATGCGGCGCGTCCTCGATCGGGTTGACCTCGATCTCCACGGTGGGGAGATGCTGGCGCTCCTTGGGGCGAACGGCAGCGGCAAGACCACGTTGCTCGGGGTCATGGCCGGCACGATTCGACCGACTGCCGGAAGCGTTGAGCTGTACGGCCGTCCCATGCAGGGCTGGCCGCGAGCCGAGATCGCGCGATCGGTGGCCGTCCTGCCACAGTCGCTGGAGCTGCCCGCTGGTTTTCGGGTCTCGGAGGTCGTGGCCATGGGCCGCACCCCGCATGCGGGACGGTGGTTCGGCTGGAAGGCCGACGACCAGCGAGCCGTCGCTGACGCCCTTCGAGACGCCGATGCCGAGGAACTGGCGGATAGACCGGTATCCGAGCTGTCGGGAGGTGAACGCCAGCGCGTGCTCGTCGCCCTTGCGCTCGCCCAGGAGCCGAAGCTCCTTCTCATGGATGAGCCGACGACGCACCTGGACGTCGCGCATGCCACATGGCTGCTCTCCCGCGTCTCGCGGCTCCACCAGCTCCGTGGAGTGACCGTGGTCGTGGTGCTTCATGACCTTGTCCTCGCGAGCATGTGGGCACCGCGGGTCGTCGTCCTGGATACGGGGCGCATCATCGCCGACGGACCCCCCGACGAGGCGCTTCAGCCCGATGTCGTCCGGCACGCGTACGGAGTTGCCGTCGAGAGCGTCGTCACCGAAGGGGGACGGCGGGTCCTCGTCCCGCATCTCCCGCGCTGAGCTCAGCTGGTGTTCGAGGTGTCGGTTGGTTGACAGGGTTGGTGTCTGGTTGGGTGTTGACGACGAAAGGGGCGACCCGTCACTCTCTGACCGTAGAAGTCGGATCGGAGCGGAGATGCCGCTGTGGGTCCGAGCACGGAGTAACGATCATGGCTGACAAGCACGCGGCGGACGATCAGGTCGAAGAAACGTCATCGGGGCCGTCGGATGCCAACGATGACACCGAGGGCCATCTGCTCATGCCGAACATCGCGGCCGCTCGGGCACTCGCCAACATTCACGGGCGCGAGCTGGAGCGCAACAAGCGTATTCGTGTCCAGCACAAGGACAGCCGCCCCGGGGAGAGCCGCAGCCGCTGAGCATCGCGGCCCTGGCCCCGAGGATCAGGGCTCGGGCCGCGGGATCGGATCGGTGCGGATCTCGACCTGCTCGCTGCCGTCGGGTCGACGGGTGCGCGTCACGTGAATGTGCGGGTGCGTCTCGTCCCCCACCTGGTCCTTCTCGACGCTGACCATGACGTGCTGGTCGACGTCGGTGAGGCGCTCGGCCTCCGGCAGCGCGGCATTGGGGACGGTGCGGAAGACCGCATAGCTGACGAAGACCCATAGGACCGCAACGACCGGGATGCCGAACAGAGCCCCCCAAACACCCGCGACCTGCGCGCCGATGAGCAGGGCCACCAGAACGAGGATCGGATGGAGGCCCAGCGCCCCCTGCATGAGCCTCGGCTGCAGCCAGTTCACGAGCACGGTCTGAACACCAACGAGGATGATGGTGACCGGGATGAACCCTCCATCGGTGAAGAGCGCGGCGCCGAGGATCGGCGGCACCAGCGCGAGCGGCGGTCCGAAGAACGGGATCAGCATTGCCAGCGCGCTGATCGTGCCCCACAGGAACAGATAGGGGATGCCGAAGATGGTGCCGATGAGGCCCACGAGCAGCGCCTGCATCGCGGCCAGGATGAGCTGAGCCCGGAGGAACCCCCCGAAGGCGCGGACGATGCTTCGTTCGAGCAGGTTTACCTCGTCGGTATAGCGGCGCGGCACGGCGGCCCGCAGGCGGGCCAGGATGCGCTTCGAGTCCATGAGCATGTACAGCGACAGGACGATGATGAGCAGGAGCGAGCCGAGTGCCGCTATCGTCACGCCGGCGATGGCCTGCGCCTGCTCGACGATCTCGCCGCCGAGCCGCCCAACCTGCGCCACCGCCCCGGCGTACAGCTCCGCGAGGTCGATGCGCAGGCGTCCAAGCTGAAGGCCCCGCTCCCAGTCGGCCAGGACGGCGAGGATGTCACGCTCCGTCTGCGGGTAGTTCTCAGCGAGGTCGGCCACCTGCTGCGTGATGGCCGCCCCGGTGTAGAAGAGGATGAATCCGAACACGACGAGCGCCAGCAGGTACGTCCCGGCCACGATGGCCGGCCTGGGCAGCTCCAGCCGCGCCGCCAGCCATTCCACCACGGGGGACATCACGAAGGACAAGAGCCAGGCGAGGAACAGGATCAGGCCGATGGAGGCGAAGCCGACCACGAATCCCAGCAGGCGCTCGGCGAGGAGGAAGCCGAAGTACGCGCTGCCGAGGACAAGGAAGACGACGAGCCAGCGACGTTCGCGCGTTCCCAGCCCCGAAGTCGCTCCCGTCACGTTGGGGCCTTCTGTCGTGGACCGATGCCGACCGCTGCCTTGACCTCGGTCATCGTCGCCGCCAGCAGCGGCCGGACATGGGCCGCGCCGGCGGCGAGCGTCTCCTCCACGATGCCCGCATCGGCCGCAAGCTCTCGGCGCCGGTCACGCATGGGACGAAAGAACTCGATGATCCGCTCAGCCAGCAATTTCTTGGTATCGACGCATCCGGTACGCGCCGTGCGCTCCCCATCGTGGATCTCGAGGTAGTCGCCTCCGAAGAACCGATGCAACTGGCATACGTTGCACACCTCCGGACGCCCCGGGTCGGTGCGCTTGATGCGCAGCGGGTCGGTGACCATGCTCATCACGAGGCGTCGAATCTCATCGGGCTCGGCAAAGATCGGGATCGTGTTTCCGGCGCTCTTGCCCATCTTGCGCTTGCCATCGGTGCCGAGCACAACGGACGCATCGGTATAGACCGCTTTCGGTTCGGCGAAGATCTCGCCATATCGCCGATTGAAGGCGCGCACGATCTCACGGGACAGCTCGAGATGCGCGTCCTGGTCCCGCCCGACGGGCACGATTGTGGCCTTGTAGATCACGATGTCGGCCGCCTGCAGGACCGGGTAGTTCAGGAGCCCCGCGCTGTTCTCCTTGCCCTCGGCAAGAGCGGCCTTATAGGTCGGGTTGCGCTCGAGCCAGCTGACGGGCACGACCGTGTCGAAGATCCAGCACAGCTCGGCATGCTCGGGAAGGTCGGACTGGCGGACGATGGCGCAGCGCGTCGGATCGAGCCCGACGGCGAGCATGTCGAGCACCATCTCGTGAGTGAGGCCGCGGAGAGTATCGCCGTCATGGACGGTGGTCAGCGCGTGGTAATCGACGATGGCGTAAATCGCCTCGTACCGGTCCTGGAGCGCGACGTAGTTGGCCTGCGCGCCGAGGTAGTTGCCGAGGTGCGATGCGCCGGAGGGCTGAATGCCGGTGAAAAGGCGCTCGCCGGCGTCGGCTGGCGCCGCGGGGGGCTGGCTCATACCGCGGGCGAGTGTAACCCACGCTGCTATCGTGGACCGATGCGCGACGCCGTCGACCCTTGGACCGCCGCCGTGCGTCTCCACGCTCGGATCGGCCACGCGATCGAGGTGCATGAACGCATCGAGTCCACGAACGACCGTGCTCGCGATCTGCTCCTCATGCCGGGTGGGCCGGGCAGCGTCGTCATCGCCGAGGATCAGGTGGCCGGCCGAGGCCGTCGCGGGCGCACGTGGCAATCGCCACCACGCCGAAATCTGACCTTCAGCGTCCCGATGCATCCGCGGCTCGCCGCCGTCGACGGATGGCAGCTCGGCCTGGCCGTGGGCCTGGCCGTCCATGGCGCGTGCGCGGCCCTGGACCCGTCGGTCGCGTTGAAGTGGCCAAACGATCTTGTCGCGAGCGAGGGGCGGAAGCTCGGCGGCCTGCTGATCGAGACCGTGATCGATGGCGAACGGTTGAGCGGAGCCGTCGTCGGCATCGGACTCAACGTGAACTGGCGCCGCGAGGAGATGCCAGCGGAGCTCGCCGCGTTCGCCATCTCGCTCTCGGACCTCCTTGGAGCCGATGTCGACCGCGTGGCACTCCTGCGTTCCGTGCTTGACGGTCTCGAGCGCGAGCTCGCGGCTGTCGAGGCCGGATGGTCGCCGCTCGTCCGGTATCGCGCCGTGTGCGCGACGCTTGGCGCATTTGTGAGCGTCGAGACGCAGGCCGGTCGGGTGGAGGGCCGTGCGATCGAGGTGGACGACACGGGAGCGCTGGTGGTGGAGACCTCGGCCGGACGGATCCCGGTCACGGGCGGGGACGTGGAGATGGTCAGTCGCATGGTACGAGCGTGAGCGTCGACGTCGTGGGCGCAGTCATGGGTGATCCGGATCCCGACCTGGTCGACGTGCGCGCCGCCCAGGTCGACCATTCCGCCTTTGGCACGCTGTACCGCCGCTATCTCGACCGCGTCTACGGCTACTGCTTCTATCTGCTCGGCGATCATCACGACGCTGAGGATGCGACGGAGCGCACGTTCCTGGCTGCGCTGGCAGCCATCGACCGATATCGCGACCAGGGCTCGACGTTCCGCGCCTGGCTGTTCCGGATTGCACACAACCAGCTGGCGAACGCTCTACGGGCGCGCAGCCGCCAGCGGACGGCGCCCCTTGACGCGGTCATGGAGCCGATGGCGCCGGGCGACCCAGCGGCCGAGCTCGTGCAGGCCGAGGAGGCGCGAACCGTACGCCGCGCGGTAGCCCTTCTTGCCGAGGATCGTCGCCAGGTGATCGTGCTGCGATTCGTCGACGGATTGAGCGCGCGCGAGATCGGCGCCGTCATCGGGCGCAGCGAGGGCGCGGTGAGGGTTCTTCAGCATCGCGCGCTACGGGATCTCGCCGCCCTCCTGGCGCGGCGGTGAGCTGGAGGCAGGAACGCCGCCCGGTGTAACGTATCGGCCCCCGCGGTGTTAGCAGGAACGTGATGAACCCAACTCCATCGGTCGCCGAACGGCTTGACCACGCCATCGGACAGGTGCTCGGCGGCGCCAGCCCGGCTGTGGCCAGCGCCAGTGCCGGCCTCGATCTCACGACGCGTCCCCTGATCGAGGTGGCCGAGGCCGTGCGCGGCGCCCTCCCGGTACTCCCGGCGTCGCCGGGATTCGAGGGCCGCCTGGATGCCCGCCTGACGGGCGCGGTCGCATCACGCGATGCGCTGGCGTGGGCGCTGCGCCACCCGGGCCGGCTGATCGTCACCGGCGCCGTCGGATCCGCGGTCGGCGTGGGTGTGACCGCGTATGCGGTCTGGCGCAGCTCCCGACGTAGCGCGCCGCATCGGTTTCTCGGCAGATGAGGAACTAGAGGATTGCCGATCAAGTTCCCGTTCAGCCGTCGTGCCGCGCCGTCTGACGCCTGGACCAAATGCCCGGCCTGTGATGCGCAGGTATTCAACAAGCAACTCGAGCGCACCTCGCGCCTGTGTCCGGAATGCGGCCATCACTTCCGGATGTCGGTTGGGGAGCGGATCGACCTCCTGCTCGATCCGAACAGCTTCGAGGAGCGCGACGCTGGTCTCGAGGCGGTCGACCGGCTCGGCTTCCATGACGATCGCTCCTACTCGCACCGACTGGAGGCGTCGCAGGTCAAGACCGGCCTGCGCGACGCGGTAGTGTGGGGCATCGGCCGCATCGAGGGGCAGCGCGTCGCAATCGGCATCTTCGACTTCCGCTTCATGGGTGGCAGCATGGGCGCGGTTGTCGGCGAGAAGCTGGCGCGCTGCTTCGAGACCGCGCTCGACGAGCGGATCCCGGCCGTCGTGGTGAGCGCCTCGGGTGGCGCCCGCATGCAGGAGGGCACGCTCGCGCTCATGCAGCTGGCCAAGACAACCGCGCCACTGGCGCGCATGGATGCGGCGGGGGTGCCGTTCATTGCCGTGCTGACCGATCCGACCACGGGCGGCGTGCTGGCCAGCTTCGCAAGCCTGGGCGACGTCATCCTGGCCGAGCCGAAGGCGCTCATCGGCTTCGCTGGTGCCCGCGTTGCATCCGATACCGTCGGCGAGGAGATGCCCGAAGGCTTCCAGACCGCCGAATTCCTGCTTGCCCACGGCTTCGTGGACGCGATCGTTCCGCGTGGCGAGCTCCGCACCACCCTCTCCCGCCTCTTGCGCCTTCTGCCGGCGGCTCCGATCGACGACGGCCTCCTGACCGATGCCGAGCGCGCATGGGGACCGATTGGCGCGCTCTCCGGCCTGGCCGAGCGGGTCGGGGGCGCGGTCAGCGAGACGATCGGCATCGATGTCGACGCCCTCGACAGCGGCAATGGCTCGCGCCCGACCGGCACGGCAGCGAAGCCCCGCCCCGGGGAGGATCAATCATGAGCGAGGGTCCGCTGATCGTGGACGCGGCGCCGCCTTCGCCCGAAGCGATCGAGGCCGCCTGGCGTCGCGTCCAGCTGGCGCGGCATCCCCAGCGTCCGCGCACGCTCGATCTCGTTCCGCTCATCTTTACCGGCTTCTTTGAGCTGCATGGCGACCGCGCCTTCGGGGACGACGCGGCCATCGTCGCCGGACCGGCGTTGCTCGATGGCAGGCCGGTGATGGTCATCGGTCACCAGAAGGGGACGGACACGGAATCGCACATTCTGCGCAACTTCGGGTCGCCGCACCCGGAGGGTTTCCGCAAGGCGCAACGCGCCATGCGGTTGGCCGACAAGCTCGGCCTGCCGGTCGTCACGTTCCTCGACACTGCCGGCGCGTTTCCCGGCCCGGCGGCCGAGGAGCGCGGCCAGGCGGAGGCGATCGCCTCGAGCGTCAAGCTCATGACCGGCCTGCAGATACCTATCGTCGTGGTCGTGCTGGGCGAGGGCGGGTCGGGTGGCGCGCTGGCCATCGGCGTCGGCGACGTTGTGCTGGCGCTCGAGAACGCCGTGTATTCGGTCATCAGTCCCGAGGGCTGTGCCTCGATCCTGTGGCGCTCCCGTGACGAAGCACGGACCGCGGCTGCCGCGATGCGAATGACCGCCGACGACCAGGTCGAACTCGGCGTGGTCGATGCCATCATCGCCGAGCCCGGTGAGGGAGCGCATACCGATCATGAGGCCACGGCGGGTGCCGTGAAGGCCGCAATTCTCTCCGCGCTGCGCCGGCTGACCGCCAGCGAGACCGACGCCCTGCTTGCGACGCGCTATGCTCGGCTGCGCGGCATGGGCGCCTACCTCGAGACCGGAGCAGGTCGCATCCGCCCGCCGGAGGCGCCTTCGTTGCGTCGCCGGATCGGCCGGATCCTCCATCTGCCCGGGGTCCCGCGCCGGCCGCGCTGGAGCGAGATCTGGCCGAGTGATGGTAACGACGACGAGAGCGAGAGGGGCGCATGACCGATTCCGATCCGGCCCTGACCGCGATCGCGCGAGCGGCCGACGAGCTCATACCGCAGCTCACCGAGCGCCTGGCTCGTTATGACCTTGGTGAGATCGAGGTCACGATGGGCGACCTTCACCTTCGCGTGGCCGCCGGGGATCGTACCGGCGCCACGCCGGTCACCATCCCTGCCACCGCGGCGAAGCAACCCACCTTGGATGCTGCCCCGGCATCGCTCGGCATCGCATCACCGGCGGTCGGCTTCTTCGTGTACGCGGACGGCCTCGGGCCGGGACTCGAGGTGGCCAAGGGCGACGAGCTCGGTCACGTCGAGATGCTCGGGGTTCGCCATGACGTCCGCGCGCCGCGCGGCGGCACCGTCCGACACCTCGTGGCCGAGACGGGCGAGGCGGTCGAGTACGGCCAGGTGGTGCTCGAGATCGACGCTGGCGAGCGCGCCCGATGAGCTTGGCGCTGCTGTTCAGTCCGCAGGGATCCCAGGTGGTCGGCATGGGGCGCGAAATGGCTGAGGCCTCACCCGCCGCGCGCGCGGTCTTCGACGAGGCCGATCGCGTGCTTCCCTGGTCGGTCAGCGAGGTGTGCTGGAATGGACCGGACGAGCGCTTGAACGACACGCGACAGACCCAGCCGTGTCTGCTGGCCACGTCAGTGGCTGCCCTGCGTGCCCTGGCCGAGTCGGCTGTCGAGACGCCCGCCTTTGTCGCGGGGCACTCTGTCGGCGAGTACGCGGCGCTCGTTGCCGCCGGCGTGCTCGAGCTTGATGCCGCACTCCGCCTGGTGGCTCGCCGCGGCCAGCTGATGGCCGGCGTCGGCGCGGACGGCGGCATGGTCGCGGTGCTCGGCCTCGATCGGCCAACCGTCGAGCAGGTCGTGGCCGCCATCGCCCGTCCCACGCAGCTGGTCGTGGCCAACGACAACGCGCCCGGCCAGGTCGTCATCTCCGGGAGCAGGGCGGCACTCGACGCCATCGCGGAGCCGATGCGTGCCGTTGGGGCGAAACGAGTCATCCGCCTGCCGGTCTCCGGGGCGTTTCACTCGCCGCTCATGGCCGGCGTGGCCGGTCGACTGGCCGACGCTTTCGAGGCCGAGAGCTGGAACGACGCCACGATACCGGTGGTGAGCAATGTGACGGCGGAGCCCCTGACCGATGCATCACGGATTCGAAACCTCCTCGCAGAGCAGGTCCGTTCGCCGGTGGAGTGGGTCCGTTGCGTCGAGCGCATGGTCGATGATGGGGTGGACACGATGATCGAGTGCGGATCGGGTACGGCGCTGATCGGCATGATCAAGCGCATCGCACCGCAGGTGCGCACAGCGAGCGTGACCAATGCCGCCTCGCTCGCATCGGCTTCCGAGATGCTGCGCGCGACCGTGCCCGCAAAGGCATCGGTCTAGTCGTGTTCGCCAAGATTCTCATTGCCAACCGCGGGGAGATCGCCGTTCGCATCCTTCGGGCATGCCGTGATCTCGGCGTTCCGGCCGTCGTCGCGTACAGCGAGGCGGATCGCGACACCCTGGCGGTGAAGCTCGCCGATGAAACGATCTGCATCGGTCCGGCTGAGGCGCGCAAGAGCTACCTGAATCAGCCTGCTGTCATCAGTGCCGCCATGATCACCGGCTGCGACGCCATCCATCCCGGCTACGGATTTCTGAGCGAGGACGCAACCTTCGCCGAGGCCTGCGTCGCACACGATCTGACCTTCATCGGCCCGCGACCGGAGGTCCTCGAGCGCTTCGCGAGCAAGTACGCCGTGCGGCGCATGCTGGCGGCCACCGGCCTGCCCACGGTCCCCGGCAGCCGTGGCATCGTCAGCGATCTCGGCGACGCCCTCGAGCAGGCGAGCGCGTCCGGGTATCCGGTCCTGCTCAAGCCATCGGCCGGCGGCGGTGGTCGGGGCATGCGCCTGGTGCGCAGCCCACGCGAGATGGAGACGTCGCTGCCACTGGCACGTTCGGAGGCGCAGGCAGCCTTCGGTGACGACTCCATTTACTTCGAGAAGTGGATCGAGGAGTCGCGTCACGTCGAGGTGCAGGTCATGGTCGACCGTCGCGGCAACGGCATCCACCTCGGCGAGCGCGATTGCAGCGTCCAGCGACGGCACCAGAAGATCATTGAGGAAGGGCCCTCGCCGGCCCTGGACGACGCGAGCCGCGATCGGCTGCGCGACCTCGCTATTCGAAGCGTGGTGTCAGCCGGCTACGAGAGCGCCGGGACACTCGAATTCCTGCTCGACGCGGACGGCAACTTCTTCTTCATCGAGATCAACTGCCGGATCCAGGTCGAGCATCCGGTGACCGAGATGGTGACCGGCATCGACCTCATCACAGAGCAGATTCGCATCGCGGCCGGCGAGCCGCTCAGCCTGCGCCAGGATCAGATCGCGTTCCGCGGCCACGCGATCGAGTTCCGCATCAACGCCGAGGATCCGAGCGACAACTTCAGCCCCCAGACCGGCGAGGTCGAGTCGCTCAACCTCCCCGGCGGGCCGGGCGTGCGCGTTGACACGCATCTCTACCCAGGGTATGAGATCCCGCCCTTCTACGACAGCCTGTTGGCCAAGCTGATCGTGTGGGGCGAGACACGGGAGATCGCCCTGGCCCGATCGCGCCGTGCGCTCGCGGAGTTCGAGATCGGCGGCGTGAAGACGAATATTCCGTTCCACCGAGGGATCATCGATAATGTCGCCTTCCTCGAGGCGCGCGTGAACACGAACCTGCTCGACCGCGTGGGTCCCGCCGCGTTCGTGACCAGCCAGGGGGACCGATGACCACCGAAACGACCACGTACGCCCTCCCGCTCGAGGCGGCCGAAGTCATGGGCATCCTGCCGCACCGCTACCCATTCCTTCTCGTCGACCGAATCGTCGAGTTGGAGCCGGGCGTCCGGGCCGTCGGCATCAAGCAGGTCACCGTCAATGAGCCCCACTTCACCGGGCATTTCCCGGGTCGTCCGATCATGCCCGGCGTGCTGATGGTCGAGGCGCTGGCGCAGACGGCCGGCGTGGCGGTCCTCACGCTCGACGAATATCGCGGCAAGTTGGGGTTGTTTGCCGGCATCGACGATTGCCGCTTTCGGCGCATGGTGGTCCCGGGGGACACGCTGCGCCTCGAGGTGACGGTCGAGAAGCTGCGCGGGATGTTCGGACGTCTGCGCGGCGTGGCGACCGTTGAAAGCGAGATCGCGGTCGAAGCCACCCTCTCGATCGTCATCCCACGGGACCAGCAGCTTGACGGAGGAGCGATCGATGCGTGACGGCGAACATCGGGTGGTGGTCACCGGCATGGGAGCCCTGACCCCGCTCGGCAACGATGTCGCCACCTTCTGGGATGGGCTCGTCAACGGTCGCAGCGGGATCGGACCGATCACCAGCTTCGATCCGGCCAAGACCGCGTGCAAGGTGGCCGGCGAGATCAAGGACTTCGACGCCGATACGGTCATGCCGCGCAAGGAGGTTCGCCGGCACGATCGTTACGTTCATTTCGCGTGGGCCGCGGTAGCCGAGGCAATGCGTGACGCCGAACTCCCGAGCCCCATCGAGGACGAGGCGCTCGCCTGGCGCACGGGCGCCATCATCGGCTCGGGAATCGGTGGCATCAACACCATGATTCGCGACGTCACCGAGGCCGCGCTCCACGGCGTGGAGCGCATCGGTCCATTCCTGGTCACGGCCCTGATTCCGGACATGGCGGCCGGCTATGTCGCCATCTATGCCAACGCGCGCGGACCGAACTACGCGACCGTGAGTGCGTGCTCGAGCTCGAACCATGCCATCGGCGACTCGCTGAACATCATTCGCCGCGGTGACGCGGACATCATGATCGCCGGTGGCGCGGAGGCCGGCATCGGCGAGATTCCCATCGCCGCGTTCAGTGCCATGCGCGCGCTCTCCACCAAACGCAACGATGATCCCGAGAAGGCGTCACGCCCGTTCGACGCGGAGCGTGATGGCTTCGTGATGGGCGACGGCGCGGGCGTTCTCGTCCTTGAATCCCTCGACCACGCGCAGGCGCGCGGCGCGACGATCCATGCAGAGGTGGTCGGCTACGGAGCCACCGATGACGCCTCGCATATCACGCTCCCCGCACCGGGAGGGAGGGGCGCGGTCCAGAGCATGCGCGCCGCCATCGCCGATGCTGGCCTGACGACTGATGACATCGACTACATCAACGCGCATGGCACCAGCACGCCGCCGAATGACCGATCCGAGACGGCCGCCATCAAGACCCTCTTCGGCGGGCGGGCGTACAAGATCCCGGTGAGCAGCACGAAGTCGATGACCGGGCATCTCATGGGCGCCGGCGGTGGCGTCGAAGCAATCGCCACCATCCGCGCCATCCAGACCGGGATCCTTCCTCCGACCATTAACCAGGAGCATCCCGACCCCGAGTGCGACCTCGATTACGTGCCGAACGAGGCGCGCGAGGTGCCGATCGCGGTCGGCATGAGTAACAGCTTCGGCTTCGGCGGGCACAACGCCACCCTGGTTTTCCGGCGGTACGACGACTGATGACCGAGCGTTCCGAAGATCCCATATTGGCCGCGGTGGATCTGCTGGCGCCGGCGTTCGAGCGGGCCGGCCTGGAGGAACTCGAGCTGTCGTTGGGCGACCTGCGGATCCGCCTGGCGCGCCCGCGGACTCTTGATGTCCGTGCGACGGCGCCCGCACCGGCGGCCGCCCCGACGGTCGCAGCGCCGCCCACCAACGGTCTGACCCCATTCGGCGAGCCAGCTGCCGGGATGCGCTTCGTGAGCGCGCCGCTCACCGGGGTCTGGTATCCCTCGCCATCGCCGGGCGCGCGGCCATATGTCAAAGAGGGGGACGAGATCGGTACCGGCCAGGTCGTCGGCCTGATCGAGGCCATGAAGCTGTTCAACGAGATCAAGTCCGATGCGTCCGGAACGGTCACACGCGTCCTGGTCGAGAACGGCACGCTCGTGAAGCGCAAGCAGCCTCTGCTCGAGCTCGATCCCCGATGACCGATGCCACGAATCCCCAAGGAGCACCTCCGATGACCAACGCGCTGATCACGGGATGGGGGATGTACGCGCCGTCGCGGATCATGTCGAACGCCGACCTCGAGAAGCTGGTCGACACGTCCGACGAGTGGATCGTCAGCCGGACCGGGATCCGGGAGCGACGGATCGCAGCAGAGGACGAAACCACGACCACGCTGAGCGTGAACGCCTCGCGTGATGCGCTGGCCGTGGCTGGGATGGACCCGAGCGAGCTGGACCTCGTCATTCTGGGTACGTGCTCGCCGGACTACTACATGCCGGCCACGGCCGTGCTTGTGGCACACGAGCTGGGGGCGAAGCGTGCCGCGGGCTTTGACCTCATGGCCGCCTGCTCCGGGTTCGTCTTCTCGCTGGCCACCGCCACCGCCTACGTGCGCAGCGGGATGTACCGCAACGTCCTGGTGGTGGGGGTGGAGCTGTTGAGCCGCTTCCTGGACTACACCGATCGCAACACCTGCGTGCTGTTCGGCGACGGTGCCGGAGCGGTCATCGTGTCGGCCTCGGATAAGCCGGGCGGGCTGCTCGGCCTCGACATGTACAGCGATGGCAGCGGTAAGGAAGGCATCATCTTCCCGGCCGGTGGATCGGCTTGCCCGACCACGCCCACGACAGTCGCCGAGGGCGGCCATTTCGTGCACATGGCCGGTAAGGAGGTCTACAAATACGCCACCCGGCAGCTCGCCGAGTCGTCCCGGTCCGCGCTGCGCAACGCGGGCCTGGGCGTCGACGACGTTGACCAGTTCCTCTTTCACCAGGCTAACCTGCGCATCATCGAGAGCGTGCAGAACGCCGTCGGCATCCCGAGCGACAAGACGTACCTCAATATCGAGAAGTACGGCAACACTTCGGCCGCTTCAGTGCCGATGGCGCTGGTCGAGGCCGTCGCCGACGGACGCATCCATCCCGGCGACCGCCTGCTCATGGCGGCCTTCGGCGCCGGATATACCGCCGGCGCTGCCGTGGTGGAATGGACGGCCGATCCGAATCGGGCCTTTCTGGCGCCCGGCTCACAGACTCGCCTGGGCAAGCCACGGCGCGCTCCCGAGGAAGTGGCCGTCCCCGCGTGAGCGCGGCCACTTGGCCACGCCTCCGATGAATATCTGACCAACAAGGAGACCCCTGAACGATGTTCGACCTGACCGGCAAGACTGCGCTCGTGACCGGGGGCAGCCGCGGCCTGGGTCGTGCCATCGCACTCGTGCTGGCCGGACAGGGAGCCGACGTGGCGATCAACTACCGCGGCAACGCGGAGGCGGCCGAGGAAGTGGCGCAGCAGATCATCGCCCTGGGCCGTCGCGCCATCACCATCCAGGGCGACACGAGCGGGGGCCGTGAAGCGTGCGAGGCAATGGTCAAGGCGGCGCTCGGCGAGTTCGGCTCCATTGACATTCTCGTGAACAACGCCGGTATCACGCGCGACAACCTCATCATGCGAATGGATGCCGAGGAGTGGGACATGGTGATCGACACCAATCTGTCGGGTCCGTTCTGGATGACGCGCGCCATCGCCAGACCGATGCTCAAGGCACGCTCGGGCCGGATCATCAACATGAGCTCGGCGGCGGGACGCATGGGCAATGCCGGACAGGCAAACTACGCGGCCGCCAAGGCGGGGCTCATCGGCCTGACCAAGACGACGGCCCGCGAGCTGGCCAGTCGCGGCATCACCTGCAACGCCATCGCGCCGGGCTTGATCACCACGGACCTCACTGCCGATCTGCCGGAGGCCGCCATCGAAGCGCTCAGGGGCATGACGCCGCTCGGCTACATCGGCACAGTGGATGACGTGGCTGCCGCCGCCGTCTATCTCGCCTCGGACGAGGCACGCTATGTCACTGGCCAGGTGTTGGGCGTGGATGGCGGGATCGTGATGGGCAGCTGATCCACTTCGACTTCACCATCCGTATGCATTGATGGCGCCCTCCGCCGCACGAGACCCGGGATCCCCTCCCGGGTCTCGCTGCATCCCCGGCAGGCTGCTTGCAAGCGCTTAGAGTGACGCCCACACCAGCAAGCGATTCCTTACCGGAGAAGCAACCCATGATCACTCTTCGCTCCATCCTGCGCCCCAGCCGAATCGTGGATGCGCATTGCGACATCCCATGCGGCATTTACGACCCCGAACAGGCGCGAATCGAGGCCGAGTCATGCCTGCGCATCATCGAGAAGCACGATGCCAGCGATGACGAGCATTTCCGCGCGCGCTGCATCGCAATCAAGGAAGAACGCGCCGAGCTGGTGAAGCACCACCTCGATGTCCTGTGGCACGACTACTTCAAGCCGGAGCACCTCGAGAAGTACCCCGACCTGCACGACACCTTCTGGAAGGCTACAAAGCAGGCCTCGAAGGTCAAGCAGTCACTCGACGCTGGGGCCGCCAAGGAGCTCCTGTCCATGATCGACACGATCGACGAGATGTGGAAGGCAACCGGCGGACTGGAGAAGACCCGCGTGAACGGCCGACCTTCCTAGGCCGATGTCGACGGGGCGCAGCGCCCTGCTGTTCCTCGTCCTCGTAAGCCTCGCGCTGTGGGGGGCTCGGCGCTGGATCGACGTGGTTGAAGTTCGCGGGCAATCGATGGCACCCACACTCCAGCCTGGGGACCGACTGATCGTCGTCCGCGCGCCGGGCCGTGTCGCCGACGTGGTCCTGGCGTTCGATCCACGCGATCCTGCCCGCGAGCTCATCAAGCGCGTGACGGCGATTGATGACTGGGGCGTCACGCTGCGCGGGGACAATCCGTCCGCCAGCACCGATGCGCGCATGTTCGGGGAACTCCCTCCCTCATCCGTGCAGTGGCGGGCTGTCGCGCGCTATTGGCCGCCGGCGCGCATCGGTCCGATCGTCGGCAACTGGGGAGTCTCTCAAGGAAACGACCGCGCGCAGGCCTGGCCTTCAGTGGAGCGAACCGCGGGGTGAGGAAGCTGGGCATGGAAACGGCCATGATCTGCTCACGTTTGGTCAACTGACGCGATGGTGGGCAATTGAGCGAACGGAAGTTTCGTGTGGATTAATGCCGCGCAGGTGGTCGTATGACCCGAACGAGCGGAGTGGCAGCGGCAGCGCATGTCGGTCAGGCGCAGCCGCACTGTGCTGCCACCGCGTCCACGCACGCGTCGAGCGCCGATGGCAGGAGCGTAACATCCGCACCCGCCTCCGCAGCGATGAGATGCTCGACCCCAGGCGTGGGTCTGACGGAGAGCCGTGCGTCGGGCACACGATGTCGCAGGAAGTCGAAGACCGGACCCAATCCAGCATCGCCGAACTCGGCTCGCACGGCTCCGGTGTCGACGACCACGAACTGCGGCGCGCGGAGGGTGACAGCCTGGTGCAGGCGCGCCGCGTCGTTGAAGTAGAAGGCGATCGTCCCGGTCAGGCGCGCATCGACAGCGACGGCGAGTTCCCGCTCGCGCGTGAGGCAGTAGAGAATCGGATCGGCGGCCATGGGTGATCGAAGGGTACCAGTCGTCCCGGCGCTACAATGATCGGCCCAATGACAGCCACCACTCCTGTTCGCCGCAACGAGCGTCGCGACCTCACGAGCAAGCGCCACCAACATCTCGGGTCGCTGCTGGGTCGCGTGTGGGCGGTCGACGCCGTGGGCGTGGAGGAGCGCGCTGCCTCGCTGGCGAAGCGCTCCATCAAGAAGGACGCGAAGCTCTGGGCGCTGGACCTCGCGATCCGAATGATGGACCTCACCACGTTGGAGGGGAAGGACACGCCGGGCAAGATCCGCGCGTTGGCGGGCAAGGCACGGCGCCCTGATCCGACCGACCCGAGTATCCCCTCCGTCGCCGCCCTGTGCGTCTACCCCAACATGATCCCGTTCGCGGTGGAGGCACTCAAAGGCTCGGGCGTGAAGGTCGCATCGGTCGCGACGTACTTCCCATCCGGCCAGGCGCCGCTCGAGGTCAAGCTCGCGGATGTGCGCAGCGCCGTGGCGGCGGGAGCCGATGAGATCGACATGGTGATCGACCGCGGCGCATTCCTGGCGGGCGATTACGCATCGGTCTATGACGAGATCATCGAGGTCAAGGCCGCCTGCGGCGACGCGCATCTCAAGGTCATCTTGGAGACCGGCGAGCTGGAGACGTACGACAACGTACGGCGGGCATCGGTCCTGGCCATGGCGGCCGGGGCCGACTTCATCAAGACCTCGACCGGTAAGGTCCAGCCGGCCGCGACGCTGCCCGTGACCCTCGTCATGCTGGAGGCCATCCGCGACTTTCATGCGCAGACCGGTCGCGTCGTGGGCATGAAGCCGGCTGGTGGCATCCGGACGGCCAAGGAGGCGATCAGCTACCTGACAACGCTGTACGAGACGCTCGGCCCGCAATGGATGACCCCAGACCTGTTCCGATTCGGGGCATCCAGCCTCCTCAATGACGTGCTCATGCAGATCCGCAAGGAGCGCACCGGGCGCTACTCGGGCGGCGACTACTTCACCCTCGATTAGACCGATGCAGGTCGCTTCGAACACCATTGCCGTCTGGTCCGATCTGGGCTGCCCCTGGTCGCACGCCGTCGTGTGGCGACTCCACGACGCGCGCCGGCGCCTCGGCCTCGAGGGAAAGGTCCAGTTCGACCATCATGTCTTCCCGCTCGAGCTGTTCAACAATGAGCCGACACCGCGATCGCAGCGTGAGGCCGATCGGCCCGCGGCGGCCGAGCTGGCACCGCGCGCGGGATGGCAGGCATGGTCGGCGCCGGACGACGCTTGGCCAGTGACACTCCTGCCGCCGATGGAGGCCGTGCAGGCCGCCAAGCTCCAGTCACTCACCGCATCCGAGGAGCTCGACCGTGCACTGCGCCGTGCGTTCTGGGGCGAGAGCCGCTGCATCAGCCTGCGCCACGTCATCCTCGAGGTCGCCAACGAATGCGACTCGCTGGATGTGGCAACCTTGGCCGCGGCGCTTGATGACGGACGCGCGCGCCGTGTCGTCGTCGATGACTGGGCTCGCGCTCGAGGGGATGAGGTGCGCGGTGCGGCGCATCTGTTTGCGCCCGATGGTACGAACGACCAGAACCCTGGCATCACGATCGGTTGGCGGCCCGATGACACCCCGGCCGGCGGCGTCACATTCGTGGAAGCCGATGACCCCTCCGCCATCGAGGACTTCGTCCGTCGCGCGGCCGGTTGAGTTCGCACGGCGGATCGAGCCTGGAGCTCGCGCGATCTCGGCATCGAGGTCAAGGTGATCCGATAGGCCGATCTCACGTGACCCGTCGACGCGGCGTTTCACCAGGTGTGCAGCTCCCGCCGTTCGAGACGCTGATCGATGCTCATGCCCGTGAGCTGCATCGGTTTCTGGTGGGCCTTGTCGGTCCGACGGAGGCCGAGGACTGCGTCCAGGAGACCTTCATGTCCGCGTTGCGCGCCTACCCGAGACTTCGCCATGGCGACAACCTCCGTGCGTGGCTGTACACGATCGCGCAGCGCAAGGCGACCGATGTCATCCGCCGCACGGCACGTCGTCCGACCCGGGACCTCGACGGCATCGAGCCCGTTGCGCCCCCGACTGCGACACCGGGCGATGACGAACTCTGGCTGCGCGTGCGAGCGTTGCCGGCCAAGCAGCGCGCGGCGGTGGTGCATCGGTTCGTGCTGGACCTCGCCTACGTCGAGGTCGGGGAGCGCATGGGCATCAGCGAGGAGGCGGCGCGTCAGAATGTCAGGGCTGGCCTGCGGCGGCTGCGCCGCGAGGTGACCACCAATGACCGATGACCTCGAGCGCCGCCTGACCGATGCGGTCGGCCCGACGCCAACGCTCGACCTCGACCGCCTGCGCACGACGCTTGCCCGGCGGGCTGCGGACAACGGTCTGCTTGATGTCGCCCATGGCACATACGATTCGCCGCTCGGTCCGTTGACCATTATGGTCACATCCCGCGGATTGGTGCGGCTGTCCTATTCGCACGAGGCAGTGGACGAGCAGCTCGCTGAGCTGGCTGCCGTCGTTTCGCCTCGGATCATGGCCGCCCCCGAGCGCACCGACGAGGTCCGTCGCCAGCTCGAAGACTACTTCGCGGGCACGCGCCGCGCGTTCGACGTTCCGATCGACTGGCGCCTCGTCCGGGGCTTTGCCGGCGCCGTCCTGCGGGCCACCGCGCAGATTCGCTTCGGCGCCGTCTCGTCGTATCGGGAAATCGCGACGGAGGCTGGCTCGCCGAATGCGTACCGCGCGGCTGGCAATGCGCTCGGCTCGAACCCGATCCCGATCGTCGTGCCGTGCCACCGCGTCCTCCACGCCGGCGGCGGTCTCGGCGGATACACCGGTGGCATCGAGCGCAAACGCTTCCTCCTGCGGCTCGAGGGCGTGCTGCCCGGGTGACCGAGCGGACCCGGGGGTCGCGGCGTCCGGGGCAGGCGGCGCCAGGCGTTGCAACGCACGGTGCAGTCCACATCGATGCGGCGCCGAGGACGCTGATTCCGCTCCGCTAGCGGTGAAGATCACCGACATGCTGGGCGAAGAGGTGCTCGTCGTCCTGGATCGCTAGCGGCTGGCCAGGAGCGTGGCGCCGAGTGCCAACGCCGCCGGCAGCGCCTGGACGACGAAGATCCGCGGCGACACCGTGAGCGCGCCGTAGATGCCGGCCACGATGACGGCGCCCAGGAAGAAGACGCGGAACGCGAAGGCCGTCGGCTCGGGCGCGACGAGGCTCCAGCCCAGGCCCGCCGCTAGGATGCCGTTGTAGAGCCCCTGGTTGCCGGCCAGCACGGCGGTTGCCTCTGCCTGGCGGGGCCGCATGCCGAAGACACGCAAGCCGAGCGGCGTCCGCCACAGGAACATCTCAAGCACCATGAACCACAGGTGGGCGAGCGCGGTGAGGCCGATGAGGATGGTGGCGGCGATCATCATGCGCGCCATCATCCTCCCAACCGGGTCCGCGCGGACGATGAATCGTGCTCCGGAAGCTGAGGACGGACCCGCTGACCACTCTCGCGGCTCCGAGGGACACGCGCCCGAGCGTTCGGTGTCGTGCGGCTGGTGCGATAATCGAGTGCAATGACACTCACCAAGAAGCCTGAATCGAGGCCGGCGGCGCCGAACTCCTGGGGACTTGCGACGGGCGAGAACCCATGGGAGTACGCTCCGGCCCCCGAGGCGACCGATCACATCCGGATCGAGCCCGAGTACGGCCTGTTCATCGGTAACGAGTTCGTCCGCTCGACGCCGCGCAAGACGTTCACCGTCATCAATCCGGCCACCGAGGAGCCGCTGGCCAAGGTCGGGCATGCCTCGAAGGTGGACGTGAGCCGCGCGGTCGGTGCGGCCCACGAGGCGCATCGGTCTGTGTGGTCGAAGCTTCCGGGCAGGGAGCGGGCGAAGTACCTGTACCGGATCGCGCGAATCATGCAGGAGCGCTCTCGAGAGTTTGCCGTCGTGGAGTCTATGAACTCCGGCAAGCCGATCAAGGAGTCGCGCGACGTCGACGTGCCCCTGGCGGCCGCGCATTTCTTCTACTACGCCGGCTGGGCCGATAAGCTCGAGTACGCCTTCCCGAACCGCGATCCACGTTCGCTGGGCGTGGCGGCGCAGGTCATCCCCTGGAACTTCCCGCTGCTCATGCTGGCATGGAAGATCGCCCCGGCGCTGGCAGCAGGCAACACGGTGGTGCTCAAGCCTGCATCCACCACGCCGCTGACCGCCTACCTGTTTGCCGATGTCGTGCGACAGGCCGATCTGCCGCCCGGCGTGGTCAACATCATCACCGGGCCGGGCGAGATCGGCATGGAGCTGGTCACGCACCCGGACGTCAGCAAGGTCGCCTTCACCGGCTCGACCGCCGTCGGCAAGATGATCGCGCGGGCACTGGCCGGTTCCGACAAGAAGCTCACCCTGGAGCTGGGTGGCAAGGCGGCCAACATCGTCTTTGACGATGCGCCGCTGGACCAGGCCATCGAGGGCATCGTCAACGGCATCTACTTCAACCAGGGCGAGGTCTGCTGCGCCGGCTCGCGCCTGTTCGTGCAGGAGAGCGTGCATGAGCCCCTGATCGAGAAGCTGAAGGCGCGCCTGGGGACCCTTCGGGTGGGCGATCCGCTCGACAAGAACACCGATGTCGGGGCCATCAACTCGGCCGCGCAGTTGGCCAAGGTGCAGGAGCTGGTGGAGTCGGGGATCGCGGAAGGCGCGGAGATGTTCCAGCCCGACTGCGAGCTGCCGACGCGCGGCTTCTTCTTCCGCCCGACGCTGTTCACCGGCGTGTCGATGTCGCATCGGATCGCGCAGGAGGAGATCTTCGGGCCGGTGCTGTCGGTGCTCACCTTCCGCACGCCGGACGAGGCGATCGAGAAGGCCAACAACACTCCGTACGGGCTTTCTGCCGGGGTGTGGACCGAGAAGGGCAGCCGCATCTTCAAGATGGTCAACGCCATGCGCGCCGGCGTGGTGTGGGCCAACACCTTCAACCGATTTGATCCGACCTCGCCCTTCGGCGGCTACAAGGAGTCCGGTTACGGCCGCGAGGGCGGCATCCATGGCCTGGGGGCGTACCTGGATCTGTCTGCCAACGGCGTGAGCGGCCGATGAGCCCGAGGGCGAAGTCGGCGACTCGCTCCCGGAGTCGCCAGCGGGGCGCGCCGGTACTGGATCAGCGGGAGGCGCAGCCGTTGGCGACGACGGGGTCTGCCGGTCGCGACGGCGATCGGATCGGCGTGCGCAAGACGTACAAGCTATACATCGGCGGTGCATTTCCGCGCACCGAGTCGGGGCGCGCGTACGAGGTGTTCGGCGCCAAAGGTCAGTTGCTCGCGAACGCGTCACGTGGCACGCGCAAGGACATCCGGGAGGCGGTTCGCGCGGCGCGAAAGGCCCAGCCGGGATGGGGATCCAAGACGGCCTACAACCGATCGCAGATCCTGTATCGCATCGCCGAGCTGATGGAGGGGCGGCGCGAGCAGTTCGTGGCGGAGGTGATGGCCGCCGAAGGCGTCGGTCGCCCGCGAGCTGCCCGACTGGTGGACGCGTCCATTGACCGATGGGTCTGGTACGCCGGCTGGGCCGACAAGTACACCCAGTCGATCGGCACCGTCAACCCCGTCGCGGGGCCGTACTTCAACTTCTCGATCCCCGAGCCGACCGGCGTGGTCGGCATGATCGCGCCGGAAGCGTCGAGCCTTCTGGGCCTCGTCAGCCGGCTGGCCCCGATCGTCGTCAGCGGCAACGCGGCGGTCGTCATCTCGTCGGAGACGCGGCCGCTTCCGGGCGTGACGTTGTCGGAGGTGCTCGCAACCTCCGACGTGCCCGGTGGCGTCGTGAATCTGATCACCGGGCTGCGGCGCGAGCTTGTCGGGCACCTGGCGGGGCACATGGACGTCAACGCGCTCGACGCCTTCGGTGCGGACCCTCTGGAGCGCGCGGCGCTCGAGGAGGTGGCCGTCGAGAACGTGAAGCGCTTCGTTCGGCCGCCGTCGTCGGGGTTGGAGCAATACGACTGGCTGGCGGAGCGGGCGCAGTCGCCTTACCACATCGGTGAGTTCGTCGAGATCAAGACCGTTTGGCACCCCATCGGCGCCTGACGGCCAGGTGGGGGGCACGTGCACGCCGGCGCCGGTTCGGCCCTTCTGGTTGTGCCTGATGCCCGTGCGGACGGCATTAGCTCCCACGACGACGCGCGTTGGGTCATACGCCGCGCTGGCGGGCAATAGCCGGCAAATGGAGGCCAGATCGGGCTCGGCGAAGCTCAACACCGGCAGCTGCTGACGCGCTGTCGCGCCTAATGACCGCCATGACGGCAGATGACTCAACGGGAGCCGACCCGCGCATCCGGCTCCACGAGCGGCGAAAGATCAGGCGAAATGGTGCGTTGGGCGTATCCGGGGCAGACCGCCCTAGAATTGGCCGATGCCTCGACCCCGAAGCGTGTCGCGCGGTAGCGGCACCACGATCACCAATTCCGAGCTGGCTCGCATTTTCAACGAGATCGGGGACATGCTCGAGATCCAGGGCGAGGTGGTCTTCAAGGCGGTTGCATACCGTCGGGTCGCCGATGTTATCGAGCGCTATCCGGAGGATGTGGCGGCGCTCTTCCGTCGCGGCGAGCCGCCGAAGCTGCCGGGCGCGGGCGCGGCGCTGACCGCGAAGCTGGCCGAGTTGTCGGAGACCGGCCGCCTCGAGTATCACCAACGCCTTCGCGCCCAGGTGCCCGACGGGCTGCTGGACATGCTCCAGGTGTCCGGCGTCGGTCCGCGCACCGTGAAGCTGATCCATGCGGAGCTCGGAATCGAATCGCTCGAAAGCCTGCGCGCAGCCGCGGAGTCCGGGTCGTTGCGAGCGGTCAAGGGTCTGTCGGCGCGGACGGAGCAGAACATCCTGGACGGCATAGACCGGATCGAGCGTCGCAGCACGCGACTGCTCATTCACGAAGCCGATGCGCTGGTGGCCATGCTGGTCGACCACCTGCGCGACGTACGCGGCGTCCATCGAATCGAGCCGGCCGGGTCGCTGCGGCGTCGACGCTCGACCATCGGCGACCTGGATGTCCTGGCCGCCGTCGACGATCCCGCCGCGGTCATTGCGGCGCTGGACGGGATGCCGGAGGTGGAGAAGATCATCTCGGCCGGTGTGGACAAATCGAGCATCATCCTGCGCGATGGTCCGCGCGTGGACCTCATGGTCTGTCCGCCCGAGACGTGGGGGACGCACCTGGTGCACTTCACCGGCAGCAAGGATCACAACATCACGTTGCGCGGCATGGCGCTCGATCGCGGCTGGTCCCTGTCGGAGAAGGGCTTCAAGGTGCTCGAGACGGGCGAGCTGCTGCTCGACGCGGAGGAGGTCGACGTGTACGAGCGGCTCGGCCTGCCCTGGATCGCGCCCGAGATGCGCGAGGGCGATGGCGAGATCGCCGCGGCCCTGGCTGGCACGCTGCCCGTGCTCGTCACCGGCGCCGATGTGCGCGGCGACACCCACACCCATTCGGACTGGACCGATGGCGTCGACTCGATCGATGTCATGGCGCGCGCCGCGCGCGACCTCGGCCACGAGTACATCGTGTTGACCGATCATTCGCCCTCGCTTGGCGTGGCACGCGGGCTCATCCCGGAGCGCGTCGAGGAGCAGCGCTCCGAGATCGCGCGCCTGAATGGCGAGCTCGCCCCGTTCCGCATCCTCCATGGCACCGAGCTCGAGATCCGGGCAGATGCGACGCTCGACTATTCCGACGAGCTCTTGGCGCGCTTCGACATCGTGATCGCCAGCATCCACACCGGCCGCGGTCAGTCCTCTGAGCAGTTGACACGGCGCGCAATCGCCGCCATCGAGCACCCGCACGTCGACGTGCTGGCTCATCCTTCGGGTCGGATCGTCAACCGGCGAGACGCCCTGCCGCTCGACTGGCCGCGCGTCTTCGAGGCGGCGGCACGTACCGGCACCGCGCTCGAGATCAACGGCAGCCCGCGACTCGACCTGGATGACACGCTGGCACGCGCCGCCGGCCGTGCGGGTGCCCGCCTGACGCTGGCGTCTGACGCGCATCGCACCGAGGAACTCATTCAGCAGCGCTACGCCGTGGACATCGCGCGCCGGGCGTGGCTTGGTCCCGATCAACTGCTTGTCACGCGCACGGCCGAGCAGTTGCTGGAGATGGTTCGATGATCAGCCGGCTCTTTGGAGATCGGCGCAGGCTGGCGGTCCTGCGTCGCATCGATCGTCCGGCTGCCGTCATGCTGGCAGCGGCGCAGGCACTGGTTGCCGCGATCGGCTGGTTCTCCGACCCCATCTGGCTGTCAGTTGCGGTCGCCGTGCAACTGGCGCTGGGCGGCATTGGGGCCGTGCGCGTCATCGGTCCAGCTCGCGGCGAGCTCGGCCTGGCGCGGTACGCCATTCCCGCCACTGCCGGCATTGCCGCGACGCTCTTCGGGCGCCTGATTCCCGGCGGCGTGAGCCTCCTGCTGGTGCCTATCGTAGGCGTGATCCTGTGGTCGGTGACGTATCTCGAGATGCGCATCGAGCGCGGCACGGGGGGCCGCACGCTTGGCGATCTGCAGTTGACGGCGATCACCTTCGCGGGTTCGGCGGGCCTGTTGGCGCTATTCGGCACGCAGACCTGGCCGACACCATTGATCCTGGTCGTGATCCTCGTGCTTCCCCTCGCCCAACGTGCGGCCGAGGCGCGGGGGACGCTGGGCGCCGAGGCATTCGGACAGGCTCTGCTGCATGTCCTGGTCGTTGCCCAGGTTGGTGCCGGCGCCGTGCTGCTTGACCTGCCCCTGATCGTCACGGCCGCACTGCTGGCCCTCGCCTTCTATACGTGGGCTGGCGCCGTGGACGCGCTGCGCGGCGGTGCCTCCGGTCGCTCCGTGGCCGTGGAGTTCGGGGCGCTCGTTCTTCTCGGCCTGGTCGTGGGGCTCTTCGTCTATCGACCGTGAGCACTTCGCCGCAGGGGAGGGGTCGCGTTGACACCCCCCATGGCCGGTGGTACAAGGTTCGCCCTCGGCCAGTTGGCCGCCCCGGAAACACCACAGCGGAGACGTGCACAAGCCCCATGGCGCTTGGAGAAGCCGACACCATGACCCGACGACGACGGCAGCTCGGCGAGGCCGCCATCGCGCATGCCACGCGCGGCGAGTGGGAGGCGGCGGTCACCGCGAACCGTAGTCTCCTCGAACTCGGCCCGGACATCGACGCGCACAACAGGCTCGGCAAGGCGCTCGCGGAGCTCGGCAGGCACGACGAGGCGCTGATCGCCTACGAAGGTGCCCTAAAACGCGACGCCACCAATCGCATCGCCCTGCGCAACATCGAGCGGCTCCGCCTGATGGCCACCGCCGAGCGTCCGGCCTCCAACGGCAAGCAGAGCCCGGGCAAGGCGCCGGCCACGGTCTTCATCGAGGAGATGGGGAAGACGGGACGCGCGCGCCTTATCAACCTGGCAGGGCCAAGCGTCCTGGCTCAGCGTTCACCCGGTGACGCCGTCGACCTGGAGGTCGAGAACGACGAACTGGTGGCCCGCGTCGGGGGCACGGTGATCGGAAGTGTCGAGCCACGCATTGCGGTGCGCCTGTTCAAGCTCATCGCCAGTGGAAATCGGTATGAAGCCGCCATCACGACCGTCAACGAGCCCGGCAGCGAGTTGACCATCATCGTTCGCGAGGTCTTCACGCATCCCACCAACTTCGGCAAAGTTTCGTTTCCCACCCTCGGGCAGACGGGACCTGGCGTCAGACCGTACATGAAGGGCAGCGCACTTCGGTACGATGACGACGAAGAGGTTGAGGAAGCCGATGAGGACTCCGAAGAGGTCGAGGAGCTCGACACGACACTCCCCGAGTACTCGGGTGAGCCAGAGGACGAAGAGGAGCTCGCCGAAGAGCACTAGCGGCCGATGATGGGGGGCCGATGAGCGACGCGGGACGCACCGGTCTCGACCACGTGGTCCTCCCTCGACGCCTTCCGGGGCTGGCGCTGCTCGAGCGTCTGCTTCCGCCACCGTCCGACAACCTCCTTGATGCGGAGCTCGCTGCCTTCGCGGCGACCGGCGACACCGTGCTCGACCCGTGGGCCGGCACCGGCTGGACCGCGCGGCGCGCCGTGGCGCACGGCATGCGAACCGTTGCCGCCGACCCGAGCCCGTTCGCGCAGATGGCCGCCATCGCGTTTCTGTCCGCACCGGAGCCGGCGGTGCTTGACGCCGCGTTCGCGCAGTTGGCCGGATCGCGGCGCGTCGATGTCCCACTGCGCCAGCACATCGAAGAGCTGTACGCCTCCCGCTGCGGCGCCTGCCGTCGCCCCGTGCTTGTGGACCAGTTCATCTGGCCGCGCGATGCGGATGCCCCGGGTCGGAAGATCTTCCGATGCCCGACGTGCGAGGCCGCCATCAGCGGATCCGGCGATCGGGTCGCGGCGGTCGATGCCGTCGACCTGGCCAAGCTGGGGATCGACCGCGCCCCTGCCGCCGGGGACGTCATCGCTGCCGATAACGCCCCGGACGAGCTGCCGGCGGCAGCCGTCGGCCTGACTGGCCAGTCGGATGATCCCGATGCGCTCGGGGAAGGGGGAGAACCGCCACCGCCTCCGCCCCTGGCGGTCGACCCGCCTACACCGATTGGGGCACGGCCCCGCTTTGCTTCGACCGTCCGACCGGATCCCATGCCGTTGGTGGCGGCGGATGGGCTGCGCCAGAGTCCGCAGTACCTCGACCTTCGATCTCGTTTCCCCGTGCTCGATGCACAGGACGACCTGGTGGAGGAGCTACTCGACCTGTTCACGCCGCGCAACCTGTATGCGCTCCACGCCATCGGCGCCAAGATCGATTCCGAGCTGCGTGACCCGGGCATCCTCGCCGTCATGCGCCTGGCGCTGGCGGCCTGCCTCCTGCCGGCCAGCCGCCTGAATGGCTACCCCGGACGCGTCGCGTCGCTTCGTATCAGCAATGGCCACGTGCGCCAGCCGGCGAGCCGTCACCAGCGCGAGGTCAACGTGTGGCAGGCGTTTGAAGAGGCGTATCGCGACGTCAGGACGGCCGTCGGCGCGGTGGGCCAGGGCCGGCACGAGACCCGATTTGCGGCTGATTTCACCGAGCTCGGGGGCGTGGGCGCCGCCAACGTCCTGTGGCTGCGGAGTCGTCCGGCCGTGGTCGGCCAGTACCTCCCCACCGAGGGCGTCGACCTGGTCCTCGGCTCTCCGCCCATGGGCGGCTCCATCGACGACCTGTCATTCGAATACCTCGCCACCGGCTGGGTGCTCGGGCGGGAGGCCGCCGAGACCCTGCGCCTCGAGCCGATCTTCGGATCCGGGGGCCGGGCGGATGGCGCCGAGGTCACCGCTCTGCGTCATGGCCTTGTCTCGGCGGCCGGCGCGCTCAAGCCGGGCGGCTGGTGCAATCTCATCATCGAGGGTGGTGACCCCGACCGGCTCGTGTCGGTGGCGCTCGCCGCTGCCGCGGCCGGGCTCCAGCTGGTCGACGTCATCCATCGTGAATCGGCCAGGTCCGGCGATGGGATCGTCCTGCACGTGCGCAAGCCCTCGGCGGAAGATCGGCTTCGTCACGCGGTGCGTCCGAGCCCGTTGCGGCTGGGTGCCGAGTCCGGTCACCTCACGTATCCCGAGCTGGCATCGGCGATGGAGCGCGCGGTCACCGCGCTGCTGCGCGACCGTGGCGAGCCCGCCGGCCTGACCCGCGTCGTGGCCGCCATCGTGGCCGAGCTGGGGCGCACGGACCTGCTCCGCCGGCTGGCGCTTCAGCGCGGCGGTGCGGCCCAGGAGGGGACCGATCGAATCGAGGCCGGTGGACCGCAGTTTCTCGCGAATCTCATCCGCGAAGAGCTGTTGCGGGCCGATCATCCGACCCTTGTCCGCATCGGCGACGAGAACAGTCCGAGCTGGTGGCTTCGCACGCCAGAGCTGGCCGAACGACCCTTGGCCGACCGAGTCGAGTGGGCCACCTGGTCGATCCTTTCGACCGCCGGTCGGATTGACGAAGCGGGCTTCTTCGATCGTATCTACCGGCTGTTTCCCGGGCTCCAGGCACCGGATGAGGAGCTGGTGCGGGCGTGCCTGGCATCCTACGCGGCGCCCGGTGAGCGTGGATCGCTGGCCACCGCCGATGATCTTGCAGCTCGCACGGCCGATCATGCTCGAACCATCGCGACGCTGGTGGACTACGGGCACAGGCTCGGGATGCACACCTGGGTCGCGGCGCGCGAGCATGACCGCGTGGTCGACGGCCGTCGCATTGCCGAGCGATTAGGCGACGATGAACGTCGCGTGTACCTGCCCCTCGTCGTTCGGGCCCCGGCCGAGGCGCTCGGCTCGGTCGACGTGATCTGGTACGTTCGCGGCAAGCTCGCCTTTCTGTTCGAGGTCGAATGGACGGTGATGATCGGCGACGCGGTCCTGGATCGTGGCCGGCAGATCGCGGTGACCGACCAGCAGGCGCGGTTCCTGGTCGTCCCGGCTGAACGGACCGAGCTGCTGCGGTTGAAGCTGGATCGCTCCCCCTGGCTCCGGGACGAGATGGAACGCCAGAACTGGCATGTGCTGAAATGGCAGCACCTTGACACGCTGGCGGGGCGCCCCGGAGCCAAGATGGAATGGCTGGAACCGGTGCTCGGACTCGACCCGCTCATCGAGCGCGGGGGCGAGCAACTGACGATGTTCGGCGAGTGACAGGGCGAGGGCTTGTCCGCTCGGATGACGGGTCGTAGACTGCGCAGCGGGAGTGCCGTGGTTCCCCCCTGCGGCACTCCCGCTGCGCATCGAAAATCGCGGTAGCATGGCCGCATGAGCCCCCTTGACCGCCATGAGCTGATCAGCCCACTGGAGCGAGCGCTGGTCGTGATCAGCCATCCTGACGATGGTGAATTCGGCGCCGCGCCGACGATTGCGCATCTGATCGCGTCAGGCGTCCGCGTCGACTATGTGGTCACCACTGATGGCAGCAAGGGTACCGAGGATCCGAAGGTCACGCCCCAGGATCTGTCGAGCACGCGTATGGCCGAACAGCGGGCGGCGGCCGACATTTTGGGCGTCAGCGAGATCGTGCACCTGGGATATCCCGATGGCGAGCTGACACCGTCGCTTGATCTGCGGCGCGACATCACCCGTCAGATCCGCCGATTTCGTCCCGACCTGGTGCTCACCCAGAATCCGACTCGCCGCCTTGACCACAATCCGTTCATCGGGCACCCCGATCATCTCGCCACCGGCGAGGCCACGCTCGCATCGGTCTATCCGGCGGCCCGTGATCACCTGAACTTTCCCGAGCTGTGGCGCGATGAGCATCTGGAGCCGTGGAAGGTGCGCCAGGTGCTGCTTACCGGCGTTGACGAGCCCAACCTGTGGATCGACATCGCCGACACGTACGAGGTCGGCCTGCGGGCCATCCTGGCGCATGCAAGCCAGGTGACGCCCGGTGAAGTCGAGGAGCGCATGCAGGAGCGCTGGCGGCTGATCGGCGAGCCGCAGGGGATCGGCATGGCGCAGGCGTTCCTCTCGATCATCCTGGAATGAGCCGGCGCGGCGGTGGCGGCGGTGGCGGAGGCGGTCCCTGGGGGCGAGCATTCGGGGGCTCGGAGCCAGATCTGACGCGGCGACGCGGCACGGAGGGCCAGACGCTGCGTCGGATCTTCGCGTTCTTCCGGCCCTACCAGGCACGCCTGGGGCTCATCGCGGCCCTGATCTTGGTCACTGTCAGTGTCGGTGTGGTCAACCCGATCCTGCTGAAGCTCATCATCGACAACCTGACCGGGCCGCAGGACCTCCAGCTGCTCTATATCCAGGCGGGGCTGATGATCGTGCTGCCAATCATCACCAGCGGCATCGGCGTGTGGCAGAGCTTCCTGTCGAACGTGGTCGGGCAGCGGGTTATGGACGATCTTCGCCTGGCACTGTACCGGCACCTGCAATGGATGCCGCTGCGCTTCTTCACCGAGACCCGCACCGGCGAGATCCAGAGCCGCATCAGCAACGACGTCGGCGGCGTGCAGTCGGTCGTGACCGATACGGCCTCCTCGTTGCTTGCGAACTTCGCCACGGTCGCCACCACCGTGATCGCGATGTGGATCCTCGACTGGCGTCTTACGCTCCTCAGCCTGGGCCTGCTGCCGGTCTTCGCCTACATCACGTTCCGGGTCGGCAAGGTGCGGCGCGAGGTGAGCACGCTGACCCAGCGCTCGCTGGCCGAGGTCAGCGCCATCACTGAAGAGTCCCTCAGCGTGTCGGGCATCCTGCTGTCCAAGACCTTCGGCCAGCAGGAGGCGTCGATTGAGCGTTTCCGCGCCGAGTCGCGACGGCTGGGCGACCTCCAGATCCGCGGCCAGATGATCGGTCGCTGGTTCTTCGCGTTGATCGGCACGTTCTTCTCCATCATGCCCGCCTTCGTGTACCTGCTCGCCGGCTCGCTGATCATCGGCGGCGACACGAACGTTTCGATCGGGACGATCGTGGCGTTCACGACCCTCCAGTCGCGCCTGTTCTTCCCGCTCGGGCAGCTGCTCAGCGTGCAGGTCGAGATCCAGGGTGCGCTCGCACTGTTCGACCGCATCTTCGAGTACCTCGAGATGGAACATGAGATCACCGATGCGCCCGACGCGGTCACGCTGTCGCCATCGACCATGCGGGGCCAGGTGCGCTTCAACGACGTCACATTCCGCTACCCCGTGGCGGAGGCGCAGCTCGCGGTCGCGTCGGAGGCGGCGGAGGCGGAAGCCGAGGGACGCGCCGTGGCGACCACCGTCCGACCCTTCGCATTGACGGACATGAGCTTTGACGCCGAGCCCGGGCAGTTGGTGGCGCTGGTTGGACCGTCGGGTGGCGGCAAGACCACCTCCACGTACCTGATCCCGCGGCTGTATGACGTCGACGAAGGCTCGGTGACGATCGACGGGGTCGACGTGCGGGGGATCGGGCTCGAGTCGCTCGGACGTATGATCGGCTTCGTGACCCAGGAGACCTACCTGTTCCACGACACCGTGCTCGCCAACCTACGCTACGCGAAGCCGGACGCCACCATGTTCGAGATTGAAGAGGCGTCGCGGGCGGCCGCCATCCATGACCGCATCATGGAGTTGCCCGATGCATATGACACGGTCGTGGGGGAGCGCGGATACAAGCTCTCCGGCGGCGAGAAGCAACGCGTGGCGATCGCCCGGGTGTTGCTCAAGGACCCGCGCATCCTGATCCTGGACGAGGCGACCAGCGCGCTCGACACCGTCAGCGAGCGCCTCATCCAGTCGGCTCTCCAGCGGCTGATGGAGGGCCGCACCACGATCGCCATTGCGCATCGGCTGTCGACCATCCTGCGCGCCGACTTGATCTTGATCGTGGCGCGCGGTCGAATCGTCGAGCGGGGGACCCACGGGGAGCTGATCCGGCGCGAGGGCCTCTACGCCAAGCTGTCGGCCGAGCAGTTTGGGATCGCCCCGGGACGTTGATCCGGCTGGTGGCACCCACGTATCGGCAGCAGCATGCTGACCTCCACATCGCGCGTCGGTTCATCTGGCGCAGCCGGCTCCAATCCGCCTCATCATCTCCATGCTGGTACGCGATATCGTTGCCTGAGCGGATCGCATCCGTCATGCCACACTGAGGGTTCATGACCGATCCTGATCCTCGGCACACGAATCGCCTCGCCGGCGAGACCAGCCCATATCTCCTTCAGCACGCGCACAATCCGGTCGATTGGCATGCGTGGGGACCCGAGGCGCTCGAGAAGGCGCGCACGAACGACCAGCCGATCTTCCTGTCGATCGGCTACGCGGCCTGCCACTGGTGCCACGTCATGGAGCGCGAGAGCTTCGAGAACCTGGAGACCGCGGCGCTCATGAACGAGCATTTCGTGTCGATCAAGGTCGACCGCGAGGAGCGGCCGGACCTCGACGACGTGTACATGGCCGCCGTCCAGGCAATGACCGGCTCCGGCGGCTGGCCGATGAGCGTCTTCCTGACGCCCGATCTGCGCCCGTTCTTCGGGGGCACCTACTTCCCGCCCGAGGACCGGCATGGCATGGCCGGGTTCCCACGTGTGTTGACCTCGGTCGCCGATGCATACCGCTCACGGCGCGCCGAGGTCGAGCAACAGGCCGGCGCCCTGGCCGGTCACCTCCAGGCACAGCTGGCCGTCCGACCCGGAGATCGGGATCCCGAGCAACGCCAGCTGGACGTGGCCGTCGGACGCATCGGCGCATCATTTGATGCCACCCATGGCGGCTTCGGTGGCGCCCCGAAATTTCCTCCGCCAATGACGCTCGAGTTCCTGCTCCGCACTTGGCGCCGCTCTGGCGATGCCGCGACGCTGACCATGGTGACGCGCACCCTCGACGCCATGGCTGACGGAGGGATCCACGACCAGGTCGGCGGTGGATTCGCGCGCTACAGCACCGATGCGCAGTGGCTGGTGCCGCATTTCGAAAAGATGCTGTACGACAACGCGCTGCTCGCCCACGCCTATCTCGAGGGCTACCGGGCCAGCACCGATCCCCGCTATGCCCAGGTGGCGTGGAGCACACTCGACTTCATGCTGTCGGAGCTCCAGACCGATGAGGGCGGCTTCGCCTCAGCCCTCGACGCCGACAGCGAGGGCGTGGAGGGCCGCTTCTATGTGTGGTCCTACGACGAGTTCATGTCGGTCCTCAGCGATGCGGGCCTCGATGATCGCGAATCCCGTTTACTGGCCGCTTACTGGGGTCTTACTGCGTCGGGGAATTGGGAGGAGACGAACATCCTGCATCGGCCGCGCAGCAGTGACGCTTCCGAGCCACTGGTCGAGCGTGGCCGCCTGGCATTGCTGGCTGCCCGCGCTGAGCGTGTGCGCCCCGGCCTCGACGACAAGCAGATCGCTGCCTGGAATGGCCTGGCGTTGCGTGCGATGGCGCACGCAGCCATCGTGCTGTCTGAGCCGCGCTACGTCGAGGCGACCCGCATATTGATGACATTCATCGAGACGCAGCTCGTCCGCGACGGAAACCTGCTGTGGCGCACCGCACGCGGGGGCCGCGCACATACACCAGGATTCGCCGAGGATTACGTGGCCGTCGCCGACGGGATGCTCGGAGCGCACGCCGCACTCGGCAGCGCTGAGCCCCTGCTCCTCGCTCGTCGGCTGGTTGACACGGCGCTGAGAGACTTCTGGGATGCGGATGCAGGGACGTTCCTCGACACCTCGGACGAGCACGATCGGACGGTCGCGCGACCCCGTGGCCTCGTTGACAACGCGACGCCATCGGCCAACAGCATCGGGGCCGATGTTCTCCAGCGCCTGGCGCTGCTCACTGGAGACGAGACCTACGCACGCAGGGCGCAGTCCATCCTACGTGCCGTGGCGCCCGCCCTCGAGCGCCAGCCGAGCGCGTTCGGTCGAATGTTGAGCGCCGCGGATCGGCATCTGGGTCACCCGATCGACGTGGTGGTCGCTGGCGCTGGAGCGGACGCCTCCGCGCTTCGCGAAGCCGCGGTTCAGCCCTACGTGCCGGATCTCGTGCTCACAAGCGTCGCGCCTACCGACTCCCACGCGTCCTGGCCACTGCATGAGGGCAAAGTGGCCAGGGGTGGACGCGCCACCGCCTATGCGTGCCGCGGCTACGCCTGCGACGCCCCGACGCATGACCCCGTGGATCTTGGCGCGCAGGTTGAGCGCCTCATCCAGCGTTGACGGTGGCCTGGATTCCGGCCTGTGAATGCCGACTGTGCCGCGTGGCGTGGCGTGGGGACGGCACCGGACCGTTCAGCCGGGAAGGAATGAGAGCCTGATCGTGCGGCGCGGGTTATCTCGGTTCGGATCAAGCAATGCGATCGACTGCCACGTGCCGAGCGCCATGCCCCCGTCGATCACCGGCACCGTCATCGACGGCGAGGCGAGGAGTGGCAGCACGTGATCCGCGCCGTGGCCGGGACTGCCGTGCCGATGGCGCCACCGGTCATCTCGCGGCAGGAGCTGATCGAGCGCATCGAGGAGGTCGTCGTCCGATCCCGCCCCGAGTTCGACGACCACGATCCCGGCGGTGGCATGCGGCACGAACACGACGAGCAGGCCATGGTCCGCTTCGAATTCGGAGAGAAAGTCGCGACAGGCGTCGGTCAGGTCAACCAGACCCGGGTGGACGCCGCTGTCGATGAGGATCTCGCGCGTCTGCATCGCGCGGCCGCCCAGGTCAGGCGCCGGTCGACGTTCCGCAGCGGAAGCACACGGCCTCGCCGGCTGCGAGCGTTGCCTTGCAGTTCACGCAGTCCAGGGTGAGGTCGCGCTCGCATCTCGTGCAGAACCGGGCGCCGGCGGGGTATTGGATGCCGTCGAAGGCGCAGTACGGAACCCCGCGTGCCGATGGCTCGCCATCGGCCGAGAGCAGGAGCGGCACCGCCTCTGCCCCGGAGCGGCGCTCCGCGATGCCGACCTGGCTGACGCGCAGGTAGCCGACCACGAGCCACAGCAGGTACAGCCCCACCAGTCCGGTGGCCAGCAGCGGAAATCCGATACCAAGCCGATCTCCCCAGCCGGTGGTGATGAAGTCGCCGAAATCGCGAAGAAACTCCATGGCGCGCCGATTCTAGCACCGGTTCGAGGTGCCGCGGCGGTGCGTTACACTCGGCTTCAACCCCCACAGCAGCCGTCGGAGGCCGATGTCGCCACAGACCCTTGATCCGCGCGTTCCCCTGACCGAGCTCCACGTCCACCTGGGAGCCGCCGTCACGCCCGCGATCATGTGGGGCATCGCGCACGCGCAGGGCATCCGACTGCCAACCAAGGACTACTGGGCGTTTCGCGACCTGATCACCGCGGGGCGTCGGCGCCGCAGCTTCGCGGCCTACCTTGACCTGTTCCACTGGACGGAGCTGATCCAGTCGAGCCCGATCGCCGTCGAGCGCAGCGTGTACGAGGTCATCGGCGGCGCCTACCGCAAGAACAATGTGACCGGCCTCGAGCTGCGCTTCAACCCGATGAAGCGAAACCGCGGCGGCGAGCAGGACCTCGACCACATCATCGCCGCGGCGGTTCGTGGCATGGATCGGGCCGTGCTCGAGTATCCGCAGGTGCGGGCGGGATTGATCCTGTGTCTCGACCGCGGCTTCAGTCGCGAACTCAACGAGATCATCGCGGCCAAGGCGGTCGCGTGGCGGAGCCGAGGCGTGGTCGGGATCGACATCGCCGGTCCAGTGGTCGACGGCTTTCGATTTGCCGACTACGCGGAGATCTACGCCGAGAGTCGCCGCGCGGGCCTGGGGCTGACCGTCCACGCCGGCGAGACCGGCGGAGCCCAAGAAGTCCGCGAAGCCCTCGAGGCGCTCGAGCCGGACCGCATCGGCCATGGAGTTCGCAGCGCCGAGGATCCCATGGTGCTCGACATGCTGCGTGAGCGTGGCACGGTTCTCGAGGTCTGCCCCAGCTCCAACCTGAACACCGGCGTCCTGGCAGGCATGGACGACGTGCGACGCGTCATCCGCACCTTCATTGATCACGGCGTGCGCTTCACCGTCAGCACTGATGGACCGGAGATGCTTCGCTCCTACCTGCGCAACGAGCTGTTGCTCCTGATGCGCAATGACGTGCTTGATCTGGACGAGGTGGAGCGCGCGATCGCGATCGGTGAGCAGGCGGCCTTTCTCAACCGGGCGCCGATGCCGCCGGGCTCGGTCAGGCACGCGGCAATCCCCGTCGAGGCGGCTTCCTAGAACCGTATACTCGCGGCCGTGTCATCGATCTGGCGGCCGGTCCGAGAACGCGCCCCCGCGCGCAGCCTGATGGTCGTCGTCGCCCATCCCGGCGACGAGGCGTTCGGGTTCGGCGGCGCGATCGCCACCGCAGCGGCCACCGGTGCGTATGTCGTGGTCGTGTGCGTCACCCGCGGTTGGTTCGACGCCCGGCTGACCGTGGCCTCGCCGCTCCCGGGCGGCAAGAACCGTGACGTCAAGACCGCCGCGATCAATTGGCGCAACAACGACACCGTCCGCGAGGACGAGCTTCGTCGCTCGGTCGCCGTCCTCGGCGTCCGGGTCGTGCGCATGCTTGACTACAGCGAGGGAGACCTCGACACCGTCAACTTCGATCAGCTGGTCGGCCGCATCGTTGAGCCGATCCGGATGCATCGGCCAGAGGTGATCCTCTCCTTCGGACCGGACGGCGCCACCGGCGATAGCGATCACCGCGTCCTGTCGCGGGCGGTGTCGGTTGCGTACGCGAAGGCTGGCGAGCCGCTGGCCTACGAGGACGATCTTGAGGAGGACCAGGTTGCCTGGCGCGCCGCCAAGCTTTACCACCTCGTGGTGCCCGAGACCTCCGTGCAGGCAGCGATCGGCGAGCGGACAACCGATGGGCATCCTTCGTCCGAGCCGACTGTGACGATCGAGCTCGGCGAGCTGGCTCAGCTCAAGCTGGCGGCCATCTCGCGCCATGTTTCGCAGACCGGCTCGGCTGGACCATTCCACGACTGGGGCGCCGAGGCGCGCGATCGGTTCTTGGCCACGGAGCACTACCGCTTGGCCGTATCCGCCTTGCCCGCGGCCGTCGATGGCGAGTCCTCCCTCTTCGATGGCCTTCCCTAGGCCCGGCGAGACATGTCCACGGTCGATTGGCAGGCGTGGCTGGCGGACTTCAATCGGATGCTCCTCGACCGGCTCGATCTCGATGCGCACAGCTCCTTCCGCGACCCGCGGGTGACCCCGGAGCTGGTGGCGGGGAAATGGCTCGGTGCTCCGCCCGCGGCCGAGTCGACGATCGCGGCTGCCGAGGCCCGTCTCGGCGTCGAGCTGCCGCCCTCGTATCGGACCTTCCTGGCCGCATCCGACGGGTTCCTTCAGCCTGACCTCATCGTTCCTCGCCTGCGGTCGGCGACGGAGGTCGACTGGTACGGGGCGGAGAACAGCGACGGCGCCGCGATCTGGGCCGAGTCTGCAGAGGGCGACGATCCGCTCGGGCGGCTCGTCGACTGCCTCCAGGTCAGTGACGCTGAGCTGGCCGGCGATGCCGTGTACCTGCTCGACCCCTCGGTGCGCACGGGTGATGGCGAATGGGCCGCGTACTTCTTTGCCAGCTGGGTGCCCGGCATCGTTCGGCACGCATTGTTCTTCCTCCTCATGCAGGCCCAGCGAGATGCAAGCCGACCCGCCCGACCGCGCGAGCTGACGCCCAGACCCGTGTCTGCCAGGCGCGTGTTCTTCGACACCCTGCGCGGCCGGGCATAATCGTTCGCTCGGCGGATGCCCTCCGTGAAGCAGGAGGCGTCCTCTGCTACGCTCATTGGGCCGCATTGGTCCCGAATTCAAGGAGCACCCGAGCCTGCCCATGTCCGACCAGCTCACGAACGACAACATCCTTGCCGCCCTGGGCACCGTCAACGATCCCGAGATCGGGCGCGATCTCGTCTCCCTCGGTATGGTGAAGAACGTCACCATCGACGGGAGCGAGATCGATCTGACCGTCGAACTCACCACGCCCGCCTGCCCGCTCAAGGCGACCATCGAGAGCGACATCGTCGATGCCCTCACGCCGCTGGGCGCGAGCGTCGTGCGTGTCGATTGGGCCAGCAATGTGAAGCGCAGTTTCGGCGGTCCGGCGGCTGACCTCATTCCGGGCGTGCGCAACACGATCGCGGTGGCATCGGGCAAGGGCGGCGTCGGCAAGTCGACGGTGGCGGTGAACCTGGCCGTCAGCTTGGCGCGCGATGGGGCCAAGGTTGGCCTCCTCGACGCCGATATCACCGGCCCCAACGTGCCGATCATGATGGGCACTCAGGGCGCTCACGTCACCGGCACCGGCGGCAAGCCGAACCCGGTCACCGCTCACGGGGTGCAGATGATGAGCATTCAGTACTTCCTCCAGGCCGATGCGCCCGTCATCTGGCGCGGCCCTCTCATCCACAGCGCCATCGCCCAGTTCCTGCGCGACGTGGAGTGGGGCGAGCTCGACTATCTCGTCATCGATCTGCCGCCGGGGACCGGCGACGCCGCACTCTCGCTCTCCCAGCTCATTCCGCTCACCGGCGCGGTCATCGTCACCACGCCGCAGGAGGTCAGCCTGCTCGACGCGCGCAAGGCGGTCGGCATGTTCAACAAGGTCAACGTTCGCACCCTGGGCGTGATCGAGAACATGAGTGGCTTCATCTGCCCCAACTGCCGCGAGGAGCACGACATCTTCGGCTCCGGCGGCGGCGAGAAGATCGCCCGCGAATTGGAGCTCGAGGTCCTCGGCCGCATCCCGCTCGAGCCGGCCGTGCGGGCCGGCGGTGACGCGGGCGTGCCGATCACATCGGCCCAGTATCCCGGTGGCGAAGATTCGGCCGCCGCCATGGCGCTGCGCGAGGTGGCGCGAACGGTGGCCGGCAAAGTGAGCGTGCTGGCTGCTCCAGCCATGGTGGGATCCGGCGCCGCCTGACCTGTCATACGGAAGTCCGGTAGATGACACCTGGCTGGGGTATTGCCGCCACGCACTTGCGTCGGCAGAATCCGGCGCATGAGAATTGCCGTGATGGGGGACATCCACGCTAATCTGCCCGCGCTGCGAGCGGTGATCGAGGACGTGACGAGCATCGGTGCCGATGCGCTGTACTGCGTGGGCGATGTGGTCGGTCGCGGACCCCATCCGAACGAGGTCGTCAACGAGCTGCGCCACCTGGAGATCCCGTGCGTGCAGGGCAACTGGGACGAAGCGGTCGGAATGGATCGCGAGCAGACTGGTGCCGCCTGGGCCACGGCCGAGGCCGAGGCCGAGGGCAACGCATCCATGCGCTGGACAGCAGAGACCATGAGCGATGAGAACCGAGCCTGGCTGCGCCAGCTGCCGACATCCCTTCGCGTGAACCTGGCCGGTCGATCCGTGAACCTGTTCCACGGCTCCCCGTTGCGGGAGAACGAGTACCTGTGGGCCTCGCGGCCGTCGCGTGTCCTGGCACGCATCGCCAGCGATGAGGCCGATGACCTGTTCTGTTTCGGTCACACCCACGAAGCCTTCCACCGCGTCGTCGGTCCGTCCCACTTCGTGGCCTGCGGCTCCGTCGGATGCGGGACCGATGGAGATGCGCGAGCACGCTATGCCGTCGTGTACATCGGCGAGCCGGACATTGCGGTCGGGTTTCGCTCGGTCGACTACGACCACGTCTCGGTCGTGCGCGATATGGCGGCCGCCGGGCTGTCGGTGAGTCTGCTTCGCGAGCAACCGTCGGCGCACACGCACCAATCGAGCGAGCCGACCCCCGTCTAGCGGCCGGCCTCGCTGGCGGAGTCGGAGGGCTGGATGCGACGTTCGCGTTTTTCGCGTGAGAACGGTCGGCCAATGGCCGCTGGCGCCAATGAGCGCCCGACGACGCCGGCCAGGATGATGATCGTGATCAGGTACGGCACGGCGGAATAGAACTGCGACGGCACCGCGGCAAGGAACTCGCCTAGGGTGCCCTCCGGAGGGCCGAAGCGCACCGCGCGCTGAATGCCTTCAGAAGCGGTGAAGAGAATGGCGGCGCCGAATGCGCCAAGCGGCGTCCAGCGGCCGAAGATGAGCGCTGCCAGCGCGATGAACCCGCGCCCGTTCGTCATTTCCCCTTGGAACGAGTTCCCAAACTCGATGGTGAGATACGCACCGGCCAACCCGGCGAACACGCCGCCGAGAATAACGTTGCGATAGCGGAGCCCGATGACGTCGATCCCCACCGTCTCGGCTGCCTCGGGATGCTCGCCAACGGCGCGCGTCCGGAGTCCCCAGCGTGATCGGAACAGGAGGATCTGCATGACGATCACGGCCACCAGCAGGCCGAGGCCGATCGGTCCCTGCGCCAGGAAGGCGTCGAACAGCCAGCCGATGAACGGCAGCTCGGTGACTTCACCGGGGGGTTCCCAGCGGGAGAACTGTCCGGCGGAAGGAGGGGCGGATCGGCTGACAAGCAGATTGAGATAACCGGTGATGCCTACCGCGAAGATGTTGATGATCGTGCCGGAGATGATCTGATCGGCGCGAACGGTGATCGACAGCCAGGCGTGAACGAGGCTGACGAGCATCGCCGCGCCAATCGCCGCCACCAGACCAATGAGCAGCGGCGTCGAGATTCCGAGCGGTCCGGCCGGTCCTTCCGGGATGAGCTGGGCGGTGAGCGAGGCCGTCCACCACGCCACGAACGCGGCCGTCAGCATCATGCCCTCGATGCCGATGTTCACCACGCCTGACCGTTCGTTCATGAATCCGCACATTGCCCCCAGGGCGATGGGCGTGGCCGCGCCGATAATGGTGGGTGCGATGATCGGCATCACGTCGATGACGTACCCGACGAACTGGAAGACGAGGCCGATGACGGGGATGCCATAGAGCAGATCGATCATCGCGTCAATTCGCCGTCTGCTCGCCGTACGATCGCGTGATCGTCTGCATCTCGGCCACGCCCCCGTCGTCGGTACGGGTGCGAATGAGGGCCCGGACGATGAGGTCGGCGGCAAGGAAGAAGAGGATCACCGCCTGCAGCACGTTGATCATCTGCACCGGTATCCCAGCCTGAATCTGCATCAGGCCGGCGCCGGCGCGCATCGCCCCGAACAGGAGGCCGGCGAACAGGATTCCGACTGGATGGGCGCGACCGAGCAGCGCGACGGCGATGGCATCGAACCCGACGCTGGTGGCGTATGCCGCCGGCATGTGGCCCGTCTGGCCCAGGATCTCGGTCGCTCCCGCCAACCCGGCCAAAAGGCCACCGAGAGCCATGGTCAGGATGATGAGACGGCGCGGATGCATCCCGGCGTAGCGGGCCGCGTCGGGGTTGGCGCCCACCGTCCGAATCTCAAACCCGAGCGTGCTGCGGAAGAGGAGCCACGCGATGATCGGGACAGCGAGCGCCGCGAACAGGATGCCGATATGGCCATCTCGCCCCACCAGGACCGGGAGCGCGGCGTTGGTAATCGTCTCGGTGCGCGCGAACGACACATTCTCGCCGCGCAACGGCCCCGAGACTACGTACGCCACGATCTGGATGGCGACGTAATTGAGCATGATCGTCGTCACGACCTCGTGCGCGCCGGTATACGCTTTGAGAAATCCTGGGATGAATCCGTACGCCGTGCCCGCGGCCATGCCCGCGGCCACGGCCAGCGCGATCGCAACGATGGGGGGCAGATCGGCCGACGCAACTCCCGCTGCCGCCGCAGACAGCGCTCCCACCAGGAATTGGCCCTGGGCTCCGATGTTGAACAGACCAGCCTTGAACCCGATGCCGACGGCGAGCCCAGCGAGGATCAACGGTGTCGCCTGGACCAACGTGCTGACGATGGCGTTGAACGACCCGAGCGATCCGGACAGCAGCGCGCCGTATGCCGTCAGCGGCAGGGCCAGGTCGATCGACCCTCCAACCAGGGGGCTGGAGGCAATCATGATCACTGCGCCCACCACCAGTGCAAGCACGATGGCTGCGGCCGGCAGGAGCGCTGTCCGCAATACCCGACGCGCGAGCGAACCGCGCGTTGGCCCTCTGGGAGTCGACGCCTGCGGCGGATGCTCGTCGCGCAGTCCCTGGCTCGTGATCGGCCCGTCGTTCATGAGGTCACCTCGGGCTTTGGCGCGGCTTCGCGGCCACCGGTGGCCATGAGCAGGCCGACCTCTTCGCGGTTCGTGGTACGCGCGTCGAGGATGGCGACGATCCGGCCCCGATACATGACACCGACGCGGTCCGATAGCTCGAGGACCTCGTCGAGCTCAGCCGAGATGAGAAGGACGGCGACGCCGGCGTTCCGCTTGGCAACGGCCTGACGGTGGATGAACTCGATGCTGCCGACGTCGAGGCCACGCGTCGGCTGGTCGAGGACCAGGAGCCGCAGGTCGCCGTCGAGCTCGCGCGCCACGACCACCTTCTGCTGATTGCCACCCGACAGAGTTCCGGCGGTGATTGTGGCCGACGGGGTGCGAACATCGTATTCGGCGATGAGGCGCTCGGCATAGCGGCGAATCTCGTCCTCATCCCGAACGAAACCGCGCGCGAACGGCGCATGGTAGTAATCGTTGAGGCAGAGGTTATCGGTGAGCGGGAAACTGAGTACGACGCCGTAGCGATGCCGATCGGCCGGAACATACGCGACGCCTCGCTGGTGCAGCCGGCGCGGACTGAGGCCGGTGACTGAGGCGCCAGCCAGGGTGAATGAGCCCGACGCGACAGACCGCAGCCCAACCAACGCCTCGACCAGCTCGTCCTGTCCGTTGCCCGCGACTCCCGCGACCCCGAAGATTTCCCCGGCTCGGGCCTCGAAGTCGACGCCGTGAACAGCCATCCGTCCCTGATCGTCTTTCACGTGAAGGCCGCGGACCACGAGCGTCGGATCACCGGGATGACTTTCGCCACGGTCGACGGTGAGCTGGACCTCCCGTCCGACCATGAGCTCCGCGAGATCGTCCTCATCGGTTTCGGAGGGGATTCGGGTTCCGACCACCTTGCCTCGGCGTATGACGGTGATTCGGTCCGCGATCTCCAGCACCTCGTGCAGCTTGTGGCTGATGAAGATGATCGAGGTCCCCAGCTCGAGCGTGAGCTGGCGCAGGACTTCGAAGATCTCGCGCGTCTCCTGCGGAGTGAGGACCGCCGTGGGCTCGTCGAGCACCAGGATGTTCGCGTTGCGGTACAGGGCCTTGAGAATCTCGACGCGCTGCTGCGAGCCGACCGGCAGCGACCCCACCGTCGTATCAGGGTCCAGCTCGAAGCCGAATGCCTCGCCAAGCTTCCGAATGCGATTGTGGGCCGCCCGCCGGTCGAGAAAGATCGGGTTGGCCATCGGCTCATCGCCAAGCAGGATGTTCTCCGCGACGCTGAGGACGGGGACAAGCATGAAGTGCTGATGCACCATGCTGATTCCCCGGCGAATGGCATCGTTCGGGCCGCCGATCTCGACCGATTTGCCGTCGAGCAGGATCTCGCCGGAGTCGGGTACGGCGAGGCCGTACAGGATATTCATCAAGGTCGACTTGCCCGCACCGTTCTCGCCGAGCAGTGCGTGAATCTCTCCTGCGCGCACGTCCAGGCTGATGGCGTCATTCGCGACAACACCGGGGTACCGTTTCGTGATGCCGCGCATCTCCAGCACTGGAGGCTTCGGCCCGCCCTCAGCGCTTTGATTCGGCTCCGTCGATGTCGTCACACAGGCCACCACATCCGGATTGAGCAACAGGCGGGCCGATCACCGTGATCGGCCCGCCTGTCATCGTTCAGCTCAACGGTGAGCCGATCAGTTGCCGGGGTCTGCCTCACCGGCGTAGCACAGGCCCGAGGGCTCGCACGGATCGAGGTCCCCGGAGGCCATCTGGGCCAGGGCATCGTCCAGCAGACCCTGCGTCTCACTATCGATGAGATCTTCAAACTGGTAGAACGGCGCGAGGCCGATGCCATCGTTGTCAGCGCCATAGAACACGTTGCTGCTGCGCGCCGAACCTTCGCCGGCGGCCACGATGGCCTCCGAGACGGCGAGCGTCAGCTTCTTCTCGGCGCTCGTGACGATGCACTCGGCGCTATCGGGGGTGGAGACCCACTGGTCGACGTCCACGCCGATGCCATAGATGCCGGCCTCCTCGACTGACTGAAGCACGCCGTTCCCGGTCTTGCCAGCGACCTGGAACATCACGTCGATGTTCTCGTTCTGCTGGAGGAGCTGATCGGCGAACGTCTTGCCCGCGGTCGGATCGTTGAAGGCCACCGCGAGGTCGTCGCTGATGTACTTCAGGTTGACCGAGATATCGGGGTTGATGCTCATGGCCCCGTTCTCGTAGCCGCGCATGTAGTTGACGACCGGCGGGATGAAGCCAGCGCCGCCAACCGCGGCGATCTCGCCGGATTCACTGATGCTGGCTGCCACCATGCCGGCGAGGTACCCGGCCTGCGCCTCGTTGAAGATGAGGCTCTCATAGTTGTCGACCGGCAGGAAGTCCATGCCGTCAGCGGTCGCATCCTGGAATTGGTCGACGCCCACGAAGTGAATATCCGGGTTCGCCTCGGCGGCGGTCGCGGTGGCGGTGCCCAATGCGAAGCCGACGGTCACGATGACGTCGTATTCCTCGTCAACGAAGGACTGAATGTTCGCGTCGTATTCGCTCGACTCCGTCGTGATGACGCTCTGAGGTTCCGGCGCGCCGATGATTGCTGCTCCGAGCAGGGCACCTTCCCAACTGAACTGGTTGAAGTTCCGGTCGTCCAGCGTTCCCACATCGGTCACGAGGCCGATCTTGAGATCGCTGCTTCCGGGCTCGGCGGTCTCCGGCTCCGGGCTGGAAGGGGCCGATGCATCGCCGACGGGTCGGCAGAGTCCGGTTGACGCGGCCTCGCTCGCCGGAGCGGTGCTCGTGCCGGGATCGGTACTCGCGCCGGGATCGGTACTCGCGCCGGGTGACGCGCTCTCACCGCCGCCGGTGCAAGCGGCCAGGATCAGCATCACGATGGCCAGCATGGCCACCATCGCGCTGGGATGTCTTCGCATGTGTTTCCTCCACACCACTCTTGGGTGCGTATAGCCGCGGGTGTCGCGGCGCCTCCGTCTGCGCCCGAGCCTTGGGCAGCTGGCGCTGAATCTGCGGCATCATACTGCCTGCCTCTCATGATGCTCAATACATGCTGCCGATGAATCAGCTCCCAGACCGCGTGCGCCTGGTCATCTTCGACCTCGACGGGGTCGTCTACCGCGGCGATACGCCGGTCACTGGAGCCCGCGAACTGGTGACATGGCTGCACGATCGTCGCGTCGCCGTACGATTCGCCACGAACAACTCGATGGTGGCGCGTGCCGGGTACGTGGAGAAACTTGCTGGCATGGGGATCGTGACGCGCGTCGACGAAATCGTGACTTCGACGTCGGCGACCGTGGAGCACATCCGTGCCCACGCTCCCGAGATCGGGTCGGTCCTGGCCATTGGCGCCGATGGAATGCGCACCGAGCTGCTCGATGCCGGGCTCGAGGTCGTCATGGCTGGGGATCTGGCGGGTGACGGACACGACGGCGGGCCGCTTGACCGTGCCTTCGACGCCGTCATCGTCGGGCTCGATCCGCAGATCGACTACGCGCGCCTCGCGGTCGCCGCGACCGCCGTGGCGGCTGGTGCCCGCCTGATTGCCACGAACGCCGATGCTCGCTACCCGACGGCGGTCGGGTTCCTTCCCGGCGCGGGGTCGATCGTGGCGGCGCTGGCCACGACCACGGGCATTGCGCCGGAGATCATCGGCAAGCCCTCGCCGGCCATGTTCCGCGCCATTCTCACCGGAAGCGGCATCGTCGGCGCTGAAACGGTGGTCATCGGTGACAACCCTGATGCGGACATCATCGGCGCCCGTCGTGCCGGATGTGCATCGATCCTGGTGCTGACCGGCATCGCCGACGCCGACAGCGTGAAACATCTCAGCGGCGACGCGGTGCCCCATGCCGTGGCGGCTGATCCGGCGGCCGTACGGGAGCTCCTGGAAGCACGCCTCAGTTGAGGGGGATTCGCTGCCAGGCCGCCCATGCCACTCGTGCCTCGGCGGCCAGCGGGCCGAGAAGGGCCGGCGGTGCAAAACCACGATCGAACGCGTTCAGCGCAATCGTCGCCAGTTCCGCGCGCGACAGGTTTAGGGCCCCAGTCACGCGGTCCATTTCCTCGCTCAGGGTGAGCCCGGTCACGGTGCGGATATCAGTCGAGAGGGTGACACTCACGCCGGACCTATGGAGACGCGCCAGGGGGTGGTCGCCCAGGCTGGCCACGATCCCGGCCTGCACGTTCGATGTGGGGCACAGGTCGAGCGTGATGTCCCGCGCCCGAAGCATCTGGAGCAACGGCTCGTCCTCGATCGCGGTCACGCCGTGCGCGACGCGACGCACGCCGAAGTCGAGCACCTCGCGGACGCGCTGGGGATCCTTGACTTCGCCCGCATGTGCGGTCAGCGCCAGGCCGCTCTCGCGGGCGGTGACGAAAGCGAGCGCGTGTGGCGGCGCCGGCCAGGCGGCCTCATCACCGGCGAGATCGAAACCGATGATGGGATGGCCGATCTCCCCGGCCGTCCGCGCCAACGCGACGTTGGCGGCGGGGGCGTGGCTGCGCATCGCGGTCACGATGAGCCCGATGAGCGGCATGCTCGGGCCCAGAGCGGCGGCGCGCCCGGCGACCGCCGAGGCCACGGCCTCGATCACGGCCCTGACCGAGAGGCCGCGTTCGGTGTGCAGTCGCGGCGCCCACCGGATTTCGGCGTATCGGATGCCATCGGCCAACAGATCGTCGATGAGCTCAGCGGTCACGCGCTCGAGCGCCTCGGTCGTCTGGAGCAGCGCGATCGGCAGGTCAAAGAACTCGAGCAGCGCGGCCTGGTCCCGGCAACGCTCGGGCCCGATCATTCGGGCGCGCGCCTGCTCAAGGGTCAGCGGCAACTCGATGGCCGCCGCGAGCTCGACGGCGGTCTCCGGGCGCATCGACCCGTCCAGGTGCTGGTGCAGCTCTGCCTTGGGAAGGGACCGGAGGTCGTCGACGAGGGCCATGCTCGCATGATAGGCATCCGCGCCGCCTTGGCCCTCGGACTGTTGACGATCGGTCTCGCCACGATGGTGGGGCCGGGCTGGCCCGATCCGGGGATCGGGCTGGCTGCGCAGCGCCTGGTGATCGAACGCGCCGGTCGTGCCGATGCCACGCTCGCTGAACTCGAGCAGGGTGTGGCGCCCGGCCTCGAGGCGGCGCGTCAGGCAAGCGCGCGGGTCGTGACCGGCGAGGACGAGCCTGGCCCGCTGTTTCGCACGGCGGCTGTCTTGCTCACCGATCTCGACGCGAGTGATGTTCGGGACGCCGTCACCCGTCTGGCTGGCGCGCGCCAGGCCGCCATGCCCGGCGCACCAGTGGTCGCGACGCCCGTCGACACGGGAGAGATTGCCTCGATCGCGGCGCAGCTGCATGGCACCGCGGATGCGGCCGACGCATTCGTCACGATGCGACGGCGTGCCGAACGGGTCACCGGAACCCTTGATGAGGCGCTCACATTCCTGGAGCGCGGCGAGGTCGACCTTGCGTCCGAGCGCGTCACTGCGGCCCGTGGTGAGCACGACATGATTGCCGGCTGGGAGGTCGGCCTGCCGACGCTGCCGGTGTGGATCGGGACGGTGGATGCGATGATCGGGGCCATGGAGCGCCTGGTGGTCGCAACGCAGGTGGGAAATCGCGAGGATGCCGCAGCCGCGGCGTCCGATGTTGCCGCCGTGGCCGATGACGCCGCGACGGCCGACCGTGCCCTGCGCATCGCCATCGGCGAAGGGGGAACCTCGATCGCATCGACACCGCTCGGTCGTTTGGCCGATCTCCTCGGACGGGTGCGCGACGCGCGAGCGGAGATGGCCATGATCCTGCAGACGGCCGGCCGATGACCGACGTGCCTCGTCCGCTGCCCGGCGACGCTCCGGCGGAGCCGGATCCCATGATCGGCCGCACGCTGGCCGAACGCTACCGGATCGACGCCCTCGTGGCCCGTGGCGGCATGGCCCGGGTTTACCGTGCCCGTGATGAGCGCCTCGATCGGGACGTGGCCATCAAGGTCCTGGCGCCTCCGTACGCGGATGACCCGACCTTCACCGAGCGATTCCTCGACGAAGGTCGCGCGGCGGCATCGATCTCGCATCCGAGCCTCGTTCACGTCTACGACTCCGGCACCGACGGCGCGGCGCACTTCATCGTCATGGAGCTGCTGGAACAGCACCGCACGCTGCGCCAGGTGCTCGACGAGCGCGGCACGCTTCCGCGCGACGAAGTGCTGCGCATCGGCCAGGAGCTGTTGGCCGGTCTGCGAGCCGTGCACGAGCGTGGACTCGTGCATTGCGACGTGAAGGCCGCCAACGTGATGCTAGGCCCGGGACCCGCCAAGTTGATCGATTTCGGCATCGCCAGCGCCCCGCACGACGGAATTGCGGGCGCCACCAGCATCGGCTCACTGCAGTCGATGTCCCCGGAGCAGCTTCACGGCAACGCCCTCACGCCGGCGAGTGACCTGTTCAGCCTCGGCACCGTCCTGTACCAGGCCCTCACCGGCCAGATGCCGTATCCCGGCTCGACGCCCGATGCGGTGAGCGCGGCGCACACGGCCGGGAACGTTCGCCCGCCATCCACGCTCGTCGAGGGCGTGCCGGGCCGACTGGACGAGGCCATCGTCCAGTCGCTGCGGCGCGACCCGGCGTCGCGTTTCCGCTCCGCGGAAGCGATGACTCGCGCGCTCGAGGCGGCGGACGCCGAGGTCAGTACCGCACGCGCTGACGACACGCGCGTCATTCGCGCGCCGTCGCGATCTGCCGGGTACGTTCCGCCGGCGGTCTCCGCGTCGCCTTCGCCTCCAGTCTCGCGTCCGCAGAGGCCTGCACCAGGGCAACCATCGCGTCGGGCGCCTCGCCGTCGATCGGGCATATGGGGCATGCTCGGGTCTCTGCTCGTGCTTGCCGCGGCCGTGTTGGTCGTGGTCTTCGTGATCGTCCCGCTCCTGGGTCTCGGTCGCACCGGCGCACCCGGAGCGAGCGACGCTGCCCCGTCGATCCCCAGCGCGACTCCGGCCCGCACCGCCGTGCCCGGAACCGTGCCGGACACGGTCGGGAAGCCGACGGACGAGGCGATCGAACTGGCGCGCACTTCCGGGCTGGACTGGACGGTCCGATGCAACCAGGATCCGCGGCAGCCGGAAGGGATCATTGACCAGGAACCGCCGGCAGGGACCGAAGTGGCACCCGGGTCCGCCTTCACGATGTTCTCGGCGCGCATCCAGGACTGCCGTTGAGAACCGTATACTCCTCGCCCGCCCAAGTCTGAACGAAGGAGCCAGTACAGCATGCGCCTGCGCGCGATCTCCAGCACGCCCGCCAGCGTCTCGGCCGACATCCTGGCCGTCCCGATCTACACCGAGGACGCGGGGTTGAGCGGTGACCTGGCCGAGCTCGATGCCGCGTCCGGGGGCGCCATCCGCGATGCCATCGATTGGGGCGAGTTCAACACGGTGGAGCACGTGTCAGCCCTCATCGATGCTGGCGATCTCGCGGCCGGCCGCCTCCTCCTGCTCAATGCCGGAACACGTGGTCGCGGAGCCTATCGCGCGCGCCGGCTGGCCGCGGTGGCCACACGTCGCCTGAACGGTCGCGGCGCGCAGTCGCTGGCGCTCTGGCTGCGTGACGGCGAGGATGACGAGGCGTTCGCCGCCGCCGCGGCGGGAGCGATCGCAGGGACGTATCGGTCCACCGCCATCTATGGCCGTGTTCGCGACACGCCCGCCATGCAGCGATCCATCGACGAGGTGCTGTTCATCGGGGCGTCGCAGGAGGCGATCGATCGGGGAGCGGTCATCGGCGAAGGGATCGCGTTCGGGCGTGACCTCGCCAACCGCGCCGCCAACGATCTGTATCCCGAGCGTATGGCCGATGTCGCTCGCGAGCTGTCCGATGACGGTTGCAGCGTCGAGATTCTCGAGCCCGCGGACATGGAGAGGCTCGGCATGGGCCTGCTGCTCGGCGTGGGGCAGGGCGCAACGCACGAGCCCCGCATGATCGCCATCAAGCTCCCGGGCTGGGAAGATGGCGGGAATCGGCGCCTTGCCATTGTCGGCAAGGGCGTGTGCTTCGACTCTGGCGGGATCAGCATCAAACCGGCCGAGAACATGGGCGACATGAAGCATGACAAGTCCGGGGCCGCGGCCGTGATCGCTGCTGCCCGCACCGTCGCGCGGCTGGCGCCGGGGACGCCGCTCATGGCCGTAGCGCCGATGGTCGAAAACATGCCGGGCGGGAACGCGCAGCGTCCGGGCGACGTGGTGAAGGCCATGAACGGCATGACCGTGGAGGTCACGAACACTGATGCCGAAGGCCGCCTGATCCTGGCCGATGCCATGACGTGGGCGGAACGCGAGGGCGCGACCCATGTCGTCGATGTGGCAACTCTGACCGGGGCCTGCGCGATTGCGTTCGGCGATCAGGTGAGCGCCTACTTTGCCCGTCCCCGCGAGTGGGGCAATGAGGTCGGCGCCGCGGCCGAGAAGGCGGGGGAGTGGTTCTGGGAGATGCCCTTGGTGCCGGAGTACCGCGCCAGCTATGACTCTCCTTATGCGGACATCGTCAACTCCGGCGGTCGCGACGGCTCGCTCATCAAGGCCGCCATCTTCCTGTCGGAGTTCGTGACCGTGCCGTGGGTGCACCTCGACATCGCCGGTAGCGCGTACCTCGCAGCCGAGAAGCCCTACGGTCCGAAGGGCGCGACCGGTGCATCGGTCGCCGCGCTGGTGCAGCTGGCCCTGGACTTCGCCCGCACGGACGCGTCTGGCTGACTTCGCGGCTTTCCCGGCCGATTTGCGCCCCCATGCACATCTCGGGTGATGCCACCGCATGCACAAACCGCCCCGCCAGCGTGGGCGGAGCGGTTGGTAGGGCGAAGTTGGCCTAGCGGTCGGGGTCGACCGCGTCGCGGACGTTGTCCTTGGCCTCGCCCCACTCGTTCTGGACCTTGCCCTCGGCCTGGTCGGCGTGACCTTCGGCCTCGGTCTGCTCGTTGTCGGTGAGATCGCCCCACCCTTCCTTTGCCTTGCCACCGGCCTCCTTGAGGGGGCCTTCGACGCGATCCTTGTCCACGGTTCGGTTCCTCCCGAATTCCTGCCGACCGGCGGCCGGCGATGGTGAATGTGCAAGCAGGTGCCATGCCAGAGCGGGCGATGCCAGAGCGGACCATCGGCCTATGGTTGACGGCCCCTGCCGCCGTAGGATGCAGTGGTGCTGCGGCGCACCGGGCGCACGCATATACCAAGGAGGAGCATCCAGCGTGACCCTGGCAGCCCTGGCGGTTGGCAGCCTGTTCGCAATCGCCGGCGTCGTTTCAGAGCGCCTCGCGAGCGTGTGGCCTGCCGACGAGGCTCAACGCCGGCCGCTTGGCTGGCGCACGATCGTGCTGGCCGCCGTCAGCGGACTGACTGCGGCGGGGATTGTCGCCCGTTCCGAGCTGCCATGGTGGGCTACCGGTGGCTATCTCGCGCTCCTGGGCCTCCTCCTCGTTCTCACCGCCACGGACCTCGAGCAGCGCCGGCTGCCGCACCTGGTGCTCGACCCGCTCATCGTGCTCGCGGTCCTGTTCGTGCCGTTCAACCCGGCCGTGGACCCGCTCATGGCCCTCATCGGCGCAGCGGCAGCGGTGGGATTCCTCGGCGCTCTCGCGCTCGTGGTGCGCGGTGGGCTGGCGCTGGGCGATCTCTACCTCGTGGCACCCATCGGTCTCATGCTTGGCTGGCCGGTGATCTTCACCGCGCTCTTCGCGGCAGCGTTCCTGGCCGCCGGTACCAGCATCATTCTGCTTATCGGTAAGCGGGTTGGCATGCGCAGCTACATCCCATTCGGACCCTTCCTGGTCGGAGGGGCGGTTCTCGCGCTCCTGGTGGATGAGCGAACCCTGACGCTCGTGCGCTGAGGCCATTCGACCGAACACCCGTTCACTGCTACGCTGCGCTCGATGCATCCGGCACTCCAGCGTCGGCGCCGTCATCTGATGATGACCCGCCGCACCACGCGTCGCGGCTCTCGGACACGTGGCGTCGCGACCCTCCTGCTTGTCACCCTTGGCGTGTTCGGGCTGATGTTCGTTGGATCGGTCATGGGCACGGCCGGCGGAATGTTCGCCGCATACAACTACTTCGCCTCTGACCTGCCCGCGCCGAACATCCTCGATGGGATCGAGCCGCCGGAGTCGACCTACGTCTATGACCGATCGGGCGAAGTGCTGCTCGCGCGCTTCGAGTGTCAGAACCGCGAGGCGGTCGAGTTCTCGGAGTTGCCCGACACCATCTGGCAGGCCACGGTCGCGAGCGAGGACCGGACGTTCTGGGAGAACAACGGCGTCGACTTCCAGGGCACCGTGCGCGCGGCGCTCGCCAACCTGGAGGCCGGCTCTATCGTGCAGGGCGCTTCGACGATCACGCAACAGGTGATCGATTACGCACGCGTGCTCCAGGAAGAGGGCGAGTCCAGCCAGGTGGATGCCGATGCGACGCCGGCTCCGAGTGCCGGCGAGATCGACCCCGACGCGCCGGCGACCGAGGAGCAGGACGATCTGGAGGAGGCCACGGACGTCTGCCAACCTCCGGAGCCGAACCAGTCGACCGAGATCGACGATAAGATCCGCGAGAACATCCTCGCCATGAACGTGACGGCCGAGTATCCGGGCCGCGCCGGCAAGGAACAGATCCTCGAGACGTACCTGAATCTGATCTACTACGGCAACGGCTCGTACGGCATCAAGGCCGCCGCGGCGAACTACTTCGGCCTCACTGACCTTCAGCAGATGACCATCGCGCAGGCTGCGTTCCTTGCCGCGCTGCCACAGGCTCCATCGTTCCTGGATCCGTACCAGAACCCGAACGGCGAGCCGGGCAGCGAAGAAGCTGCGGCCACGGCCATCGGCGAGCGCAATTTCGTCATCGGCGCCATGGCTGAGGAGGGCTACATCACGGCTTCCCAGGCACGAGAGGCGCGTAACACATCGTGGCTGGACATGAATCCGAACCGGCTGACCAGCATCCTGCGCGAGCCGCACTTCAGCTTCCGGGTCCAGCGCGAAGCCGAGCGGATTCTTGGATCACTCGGCGTCGAGAACCCACAGGCCGCGGTGCGCATCGGCGGCTACCAGATCACGACCACGCTTGATTACGACCTCCAGCAGGTGGCCCACGAGCTCGTCGAGAAGTGGGTCGCAGAGGTCGAGGATAAGAACGTCAACAATGCCGCCATGGTGGCAATCGACTCGGCGACCGGCGAGATCGTGGCCTACATCGGCAGCGTCGACTACTACAACCGTGAGGACGATAGGGTCGACGGCCAGTTCGACGTGGCCGGCCTCGGCTTGCGCCAGCCTGGATCGGCCTTCAAGCCGATCACCTACGCGTCCGCCTTCAAGGCGCGCGACGCGACCGTGGCGACGATGTTCGTGGACGGCATGACCGAGTTCGGCCTGACCGAGGAGACGAGCTACCGCCCGACGAACGCCAATATCAAGGAGCACGGTCCGGTGCTCGCGACCGATGCGCTGCGGTACTCGCTGAATATCCCGTCGGTGATGATGCAGTACCTGGTCGGCTCGCTCACCACGGCCGAGTTCAGCGAGTCGCTGGGTATCGCGAGCGCCAACTACATCATGGGCCTGGATCCCGGCGTCACCCTGGCGCTGGGGTCCATTCCGCTGAACTTGACGAACATGACGCAGGCCTACACCTCCTTTGCCCAGGAGGGTACGGTCAACCCGGCAACCACGATCCTCGAGATTCGCAATCGTGACGGCCGCGTCATCTACACCCGCGAGGACGACGGTCCCGAGCAGCTCAATCCCATGACCCCGGCCGAGGCGTACTTGCCACACTGGATCCTGGAGGGCAACACCGATCCCGATCGTAACGCGCTGTGGGGCGGGCGCGCGCAGCTCAACACCCCCGACGGCGAGCGTCGGCCCGCCGGCTTCAAGACCGGCACCACAAACGACTTCGTCGACGTCTCCGGCTTCGGGTATGTGCCCGGCAGCCTGGTGACCGGCGTGTGGATGGGTAACAACAACTCGGAGTCGTTGTCGAACGTGCTCGGCGATGGCCTCTTCAGCGCCGACGGTCCGCTCAAGCTGTGGGAAGAGTTCATGAGGCGGGCGCTCAACGAGCCATGGGACTGGAACGGCCAGGAGCCGGTCGGTCAGACGAGCTTCGATCAGCCCAACGGCATCGTCACGGCCGAGATCTGCCGCTGGAGCGGATTGGCCGCGACGAACCAGTGCGGCAAGACGATGGAGATGCCGTTCCTGGAGGGCACCGTGCCGGCGGCCGACAACGTCCATCCGCGCGGCTGCCTCGATCTCGAGCTGTATCTCGAGCAGGCGACGCCCGAGCGGCCCGAGAATTGGGTGGAGGCCGCCGAGACCTGGGCGAATCGCGTCGTGAATCGCCAGACCGGCGCGCGAGGCGATCCCGCAGACCACCCGGATGACGAGCGCGTCCGGTTTGCCATCTCGCCCATCAACGGCGAGTCCGCCTTCCCGTCCATCTGCGGTGATCGTCGCGCGCCCCCGCGGACGCCACGACCTTCCGCGTCCCCCGAACCCTCGCCGTCTGCTGGCGATGATGAGGACGAGGGCGGGGCGCGCGGTGGCGGACCAAGGCCCACGCCACCACCCGGCGACGACGACTAGGCACGGCTCGAACCGGCCTGTGTCGAACGGAGTCCTGACCTTGATCCTCGCCGGCGGCGAGGGTGAGCGCCTCAGCATCCTGTCGCAGGTGCGTGCCAAGCCCGGCGTGCCGTTCGGCGGCAAGTATCGGATCATCGACTTCGCGCTCAGCAACGCCGTCAACTCCGGCCTGACCGATGTCGGCATCCTGACGCAGTACGCGCCTCGCTCGCTGATCGACCACATCGGCGTCGGGCGGCCATGGGACCTCGATCGCAGCCGTGGAGGCGTGGCGCTGCTTCAGCCGTTCATCGGGCGGGGTCGCGCGCGCGACTGGTATCGAGGCACTGCGGACGCGGTCCTTCAAAACCTCGATTTCATCGCCGATCGCGATCCGGAGCTCGTCCTGGTGCTGGCCGGCGATCACGTCTACAAGATGGACTATCGCCCGTTCCTGGCCCTGCACCGCGAGAAGGACGCCGAGGTGACCTGCGCGGTCCGTACCGTGCCGATCAGCGAGGCGCATCGGTTCGGGATACTGGACGTCGCCGATGATGGTCGCGTGACGGATTTCATCGAGAAGCCGCCCGACCCGCCGTCGAACCTCGTCAGCATGGGCGTGTACGTCTTCAGCTGGCCCGCGATGCGCGACCTGCTGTCGGCCGACCGCGTCGACTTCGGTCGCGACGTGCTGCCCTGGATGGTTCGGTCGAAGCGACGCGTGTACGCCCACGAGTTCGCCGGCTACTGGCAGGACGTCGGCACCGTCGAGAGTTATTGGGCCACCAGCCTTGACCTCCTGAGTGACGACCCCGGGATCGAGCTCAACGACCTCGGATGGCTCATCTACACGCGCAGCGAGGAGCGCCCGCCCGCGCGCATCGGTCCTGATGCGGTAGTGACGCGCTCGATGGTGAGCCACGGCTGCGTGATCGATGGCACGGTCGAGCACAGCATCCTTTCGCCGGGCGTGCGGGTCGAACGAGGAGCCGTCGTCCGCGATTCGATCGTCATGTTCGACACGGTCGTCAGCGCCAATGCCGTCCTGGATCGGGTGATCAGCGACAAGGAAGCGATCATCGGGCCTGGAGCGCGCGTCGGGGTGGGGGATGACCTGCGTCCGAACCGGCAGGAGCCGGAACGCCTGTATGCGGGCATCACCCTGGTCGGGAAGCGTTCGCATGTGCCGGGCGGAATCGAGATCGGCCGCAACTGCCGGATCGATCCGGGCGCAGCCGAGCGTGATTTCGGCCGCCGGCGTCGCATCCGGTCGGGCGAGACGGTGACAGCGGAGGCATGAGCCACGACGCGCCTCCGATCGACCGATGGCTCAGCGAACTGGGGCTGGAAGTGGTCGCTGCCGCGGGGGACCCGGGCGACGCGGCCATGAGCCGCGATGTCATCGTCGACGGCCGCCGCCGCTTCGATCTGCGCGTGACCATGGCGTGGGTGGCCGGAGTCGGCGTCTCGCTGTGGGCATACTATGGGCTCGAGGCCATGGAGATTCCCAAGCGGACCTACTTCCGCATGCTCCGCGCCAACTTCGACTATCCGTTCGTGAAGTTTGCCCTGACCGATGACGACCGCCCCATGCTGATGACCGAGCTTCCCACGGCCGCGCTCGACCGCGATGAGCTCGGTCGCGCCGTGGTCCGTTTGGCAATCGTCGCCGACCGGCTGCTCGAGGAGACCGCCAACGCGGTCGCTGATCGTGGGGCGCTGCCAGACTGGGCTGGCCGAACCGGTCGTAATCCGAAGCTCGTCGCGGCATACGGCGCCGACGTGGAGGCGGCCATGCCGGCCTGGGAGCCACCGGTTCCCCGCGTCCGTCGTCGTGGACTCCTCTCGCGACTGTTGGGGCGGCCCTGATGCGGCGTGTTGGCCTCCTCGTCCTGGCCGTGGCGCTGCCGCTCGTGGGCGTGCCGCAGGTCGCTCGCGCGGCTGAATACACCCTCGAAACGAGTGCGACCTACGACGTGCGTCCTGACGCCGGCGAGATCGCCGTGACCGTCGAAGTGACGTTCACGAATACCACGCCCGATCCCTCCGGCCAGTTCAGCGTTTTCGACGAGGTCAAGCTGGCCGTGCACGACGCCGCTCGTGATGTCACCGCGAACGACGACGATGACACCCTCGATGTCGGTGTTGCGGTCGAGGACGACGTCAACGTGGCGACCATCGAGCTGCGCGACGACCTGCGTTTCGAGGAGACGGCGACCCTCGAGCTCAGCTACACGTTGCCGGACACCGACGATGCGCAGTTGCGTGTCCGTCCATCGCTCATCGTCTTCCCGGCATGGGGGTTCGGCACGTCGAGCGAGGTCCGCGTCCAGCTCCCGACCGGGTACGAGGTTCGTGCTGACGGAGATCAGCTGACCCAGGATGGCGCGGCCCTCATCAGCGGGCCGATCGAGGACCCGACGCAATGGCTCGCGCTGGTCACGGCCGTGCGTCCGGTGGAGTACGCCGAGTTCGCGGCTACCGTGCCGCTGACCGGGGGCACCGCCGACCTGCTGGTGCGCGCCTTTTCAGACGACCCCGCATGGGGCGAGCGCATCGTCGACCTGCTGACGCGCGCTCTGGAGCTGATGGAAGATGAGATCGGCCTGCCGTACCCGCGCATCGGCCGGCTCACCTTTACCGAATCGGTAAGCAGCGATGGCGCGGGCTTCGCCGAGGACGCGACCGGCGGGACCGAGATCCTGGTCGCGTTCGACCAACCCGATTTCACGGCGCTGCACCAGCTGGCCCACGTCTGGCTCTCGCCCGCATTGATCGAGGCACGTTGGATCCGCGAGGGTCTCGCCAGCCACGTCGCCGAACGGCTCGCGCCGGAGCTCGCGCTCGAGATCCCCTACGATCCCGCGGCGCGTGCTGAGGATGTCGTCGAAGCCTCCTTCGCGCTGGACGCATGGCCCGCCGATCCGGGACTCGACGGCGAGACGTTCGGCTATGCCGCTTCATGGTCCCTCGCGGCACAGATCGAGGAACTTGTCGGGGCCGATGCCGTGCGCGCCGTTCTCGCGCGCGTGGCGGCGTCGATCGGTCCCTACCAGGGCACCGATATCGAACCCGAGCCTGGTCCCGAAGGCGGAGCGGACCCGTCCGCGCCGCTGACCACGCGTGCGTTCCTCGACCATCTCGAGACCATCTCCGGCATCGCGCTCTCCGATCTGTTCGCCGATCGCGTCCTGACCGACGCGGACGTGCAGCTGCTGCCCGCCCGCGCCGAGGCGCGTGCCGCGTTCGATGCGCTGGTCGGCGCTGCCGGCGATTGGGGAGCTCCGGACGCGGTTCGCGGCGCCATGACGGCGTGGAGCTTCGATGAAGCCCAGGCCCAGATCGACGAAGCGGCGGCCTGGCTCATCGAACGCGACGAACTCCTCGAGCAGATGCGTGATGTGGGCCTTGCAGCGCCCGATCGCCTTCAGCAGCAATATCGGTCCTACGGGGGAGGGCCGGAGGCGGTGGCCGAGCTCGATGCCGAGCGTGTCGTGGTCGAGGCCTTCAGCGCCACCGCCATGGACGTCAATGACGAACGCTCGTTCATCGAACGAATCGGACTCCTCGGCGGCCCAATTCCGGCGAATGAGCTGAATCGCGCCAGCGGACGTTTCGCTGATGGTGACCTGCGCGGGTCGCTCGAGGCGGTCCGAGAGGCCCAGGCCATCCTCGCGTCAGGCGAAACGGGCGGGATCGTGCGTCTCGCGAGTGCTGTCCTGCTCGCTGTCGTCCTGCTTGGGCTGGCCGTGCTCCTCGTTCGCCGTCGCGCGTCGTACACTTCGCCGCCATGACCCCGCAGCGGCCGGCGCCGCACTTTCAGCCCGCGGCCGACGTACTCTCCGGCGAGACGGCGGACGTGTACTTCGAGCGCGCGCGGACCATCCTGGCGGCGGAACACCTCGACCCGGTCGTGACGATGGAGATCTTCTCGCGCGGCTCCGGCGTGCTGTGCGGCGCGGAAGAGGCGATTGCCTACCTGCGCGAGATCTTCAGCGAGGTCAACGGAGATAAGGCCCCGGTGGTCGACTCGCTGCATGACGGTGACCCCTTCGCGCTGAAGGAGGTCGTCATGCGCATCGAGGCGCGCTACTCTGCCTTCGGCCTGTATGAGACCGCGATCCTCGGCATCCTCGCGTCGGGGTCGGGATGGGCGTCGGCCGCGCGTCGGATCGTGGATGCCGCGGCGCCGATCCCGGTCATCGGCTTCGGTGCCCGTCACGTCCATCCCAGCGTGGCCGACCAGATGGACTATGCCTCGGTCGTCGGCGGCTGCATCGGCGCCTCCACGCCCGCGGGGGCGCGGTTGGCCGGATTGGCGCCGACCGGGACCATGCCGCACGCATTGGTCCTCATCTTCGGCGACACCGTCCGCGCGGCCGAGGCGTTCGATCGGCACATCAGCCCGGACGTCCCGCGCATCATCCTGGTCGACACGTTCAAGGACGAGGCAGAGGAGTCGCTCCGCGTGGCGGCGGCGCTCGGCGATCGGCTGTGGGGCGTGCGCCTCGACACGCCGTCGGAGCGCGGACGGGTGACGCCCGAACTCGTGCGCGAAGTGCGTGCCCGGCTTGATCGGGCCGGACATCCGAACGTGAAGATCGTGGTCTCCGGTGGGATCGACGTTGAGCGGATCGGCGTCTTTCGGGACGCAGGCGCCCCGGTCGACTCGTTCGCTGTCGGCAGCTACATCAGCAAAGCGAGCCCGATCGACTTCACGGGCGATCTCAAGGAGATCGACGGCCTTCCCGTCGCCAAGCGAGGTCGCATTCCCGGGCGCACCGAGAACGCGCGGTTGGATCGGATCGACCTGGCGCGCCAGCCTTGACCGATGCAACCTTCGCCGTCTGACGAGCACGAATCGGCCTATGAGCTGTTCCAGCGCGGGTCACGCATGCTCGCGGAGCGTCATCCCGGCGCGGCCGCGGTGTTGCTCGAGCGCGCCCTTGTCCTCGAGCCGGGCAAGGCATCCATCCTCGAGGCGCTCGGGCAGGCCTACTTCAACCAGGGGGAGCACGCGCTGGCGGCGGACCGGTTTGCCGCCATCGTCGAGGCCGATCCGCTGGCGCACTACGCGCACTTCGGTCTTGGCCTGGCGCGCGCTCGTCTAGCCGATGCGCTGGCGGCACGCCGCCACCTGCGCATGGCCGTCTTCCTCAAGCCCGACAACGAGTCCTACCAGCGCGCCCTCGCCCGTCTCCGCGCCGACTAGGCGGTTAGTGCCGGTCGGCGGCGGTCCGCTCCTTGGTTGTGCCTGATGCCTGTGTGGACGGCATATGGCGCCACGGTAACGCGCGTTGGGTCATACGCCGCGCTGGCGGGCATTAGGCGGCACATGGGGGCCAGATCATGCTCGGTCACGCTCAGAGCCGGCCGCTCACGGCGCGCTTCGCGGCTAATGCCCGCCACGACGGCAATTGTCCCAAAGGGCGCAGACCCTCCGGGGTCGAGATCAATCGCGATGGAGCTCACGAAGCCTACGCCGCGCTTCGCCCGCGGGCGCGGCGCTCGCGGGGCAGGCGTGCCTGGAGCGGTCCGAGGACGGCCGCTTCTTCCGGGCGGAGAGCATGGGCGCCCCGGCCCACGCCACGCGCTCGTCGTGACAGGGCGTCGATCATGGTGCCGTCGAGGTAGCGCTCGATGACCTCGGGGTGCACATAACAGGCTCGACTCACCGCCGGGGTATTTCCGAGTCGTTTCGCGACGAGCTCGATGGCCTCGACGATGGCCTTCTTGCGACCTGCCTCGTCGTCGACTTCAAGGAACTCTTCGAGCGCCATGGCGGCGGCCACCGTGCCTGCCCACGTTCGGAAGTCCTTGGCCGTGAACTCGTCGCCGCTGATCTCGCGGAGGTAGTCGTTCACGTCGCCGGAGGTGACGTCGACGCGAGAACCATCGGCTTCGTGGTATTGGAACAGTTCCTGGCCGGGGATCTCCTGGCATTGCTTCACGAGGCGAGCGAGTCGCCGGTCCTGGACGTCGATCGTGTGCTCCTTGCCGGCCTTGCCACGGAACGTGAATGTGACGCCACCGCCGCGAACCTTCGCGTGGCGATCACGCAGCGTGGAGAGGCCGAAGCTCCGGTTCTCGCGGACGTACTCCTCGTTTCCGACCCGAATCAGCGTTTCCTCGAGCAGTCGAACGATGAGTGCCAGCACCTTTTCCCGGGGCAGGCCCCCGTCGTCGAAGACCGCGGTCCGCGCGACGGCGGATGCGGGGCAGCGCCCGTGCGAACTCGATCAGGCGCCCGTACTTCGCCTCGTCGCGCACCTCGCGCCAGCGTGGGTGATAGCGGTACTGCTTCCGGCCCCTCGCGTCGCGGCCGGTAGCCTGGATATGGCCGCGCTTGATGGGGCAAATCCAGACATCGGTTCATGCCGGTGGGATGGCGAGGCTGTTGAACCAGCCGACGCGGTTCGCATCCCTGATGCGCTTGCCGTCGAGACCGATGTAGCTGAACCCCTTCCCGACTCGCCGTCGCCCAACACCGGGGGACGTGTCGCTCACATGGCGAAGTCCCGCTGCTTCGGCGTCGTCCAGCTCATCGGTCATGCCGGCGCCGAACGCAACCGTCGTGCCAGCCAGCCGATGCCGGCAATGGTCTTCGCATCCATGATTCCGCCGCCGTCGATGGCGTCGAGGGCATCGGGCAGGGTCATCCAGGATGGTTCGAGCATCTCGTCCTCGTCACTCTCGCCTCGCGATTCGGAAAGCTCCGTTGCCAGGAACAGGTGCATGAGCTCGTCGCAGAAACCGGGCGCGGTGTAGAAGCGCGGTCCTTCGACCCAGTGCGCGGCCTGGAGCGCAACCTCTTCGGCCAGCTCGCGACGGGCGGTCTCGGCGGGCGGTTCAGCAGGCTCGAGCGTGCCGGCGGGGATCTCCAACAGGTCCTGCCCGGTAGCGTGACGCCACTGGCGCACCATGGCCAACCGTTCACCATCCCAGGCCAGAATCGCCACCGCACCCGGATGCTCCACGATCTCGCGCGTCGTCAGATGCCCGTCCTCGCGCTGGATGCTGTCCACGCGCACACGGATTCGGCTCCCGGTCCATGGCCGCGTGCTCGAAATCGTTCGTTCTTCCATCGGCTCATCCTAGCCGCCATGCGTCCTTGGACAAGGGCACGGCCCAGGCTCGTCCAGCAGCCACTCCAAAGGTACCCGTGGGCGACTGACGGCGATCCCCGGTAGCATGCGAGGCATTCCATGAACGAAGCGATCAGCAACATCTGGCGCCGTCCGCTGCGGACGGCCTTGACCATCCTCGGCATCGTCATCGGCGTCTTCGCGCTCACCGTGATGGGCGCGCTGGCCGAGAAGCTCAACGTCCTCGTGGACGGCGGAGACGAGTATTTCCGCACGCGCATCTTCGTCTTCGACCAGGGCGCCGCGTCCGGCTTCCAGGCCAGCTTGCGACCGATTACCCGCGACCTTGTCGAGCGCATCGAGGAGCTTCCGGGCGTCGACCGAGCCACGCCGGTCCTCCAGACGCTGCTCAATCCTGACCAGGCCGGTGGCTTCGACATCCCGGAGCTGCTGACCGGCATCGAGCCCGACACCTGGTACGACGACGCCATCGAGCTGCGCGTGGATGCTGGCCGCCTGCTTGAAGCAGACGAGGATGGCGTGACCGTCATCGGTGCCGACCTCGCGGAGCGTTATGACCTGCGCACCGGAGACATGTTCACCATGCGCGAGCGTGAATTCGAGGTCATCGGCGTGCTCGAGCGAACGCTGACCTTCCCGGACAAGATCGCCTATGTCGCCCTGACTGACGCCCAGGCCATCTACGTCGAGCTCGTGCCCGACGCATTCGAAGAACGGACCGATGAGCTGGCGACCCAGATCGAGGTCTTCCCCGACGACCTTTCGGAGGCCGATGCGATCGCCGCGGCGATCGAGCGTGAGCTCAGCGGCGTGCGCGCCGTGACCCCGGAGCAGGTGGCCGATCAGATCGGCCAGGCCAGCATCGTGTTCAACCTCATCATCGTCGGGGCCAGCGTGATCGCCGTCATCGTCGGAGGCCTGTCCGTCATCAACACCATGGTCATGACTGTCTCCGAGCGCGTGCGCGAGATCGGCATCAAAAAAGCGGTCGGCGCGCCGACGGGCGCCATCCTCCGCGAGTTCGTCATCGAGGCAACGTTGCTCGGTGCCATCGGCGGGTTGATCGGTCTGTCGGCGGGAGCGTTGCTGGTCGTCATCCTCAACGCCCAGACGGCCGGCTCCGGCACGACCGTTTTCCTCCTGACGCCGATGCTGCTCCTGCGCTCATTCCTCTTCGCGACCATCCTGGGGGCGCTGGCCGGCATCTATCCCGCGCTGCGAGCCGCCCGGCTGGACCCGGTCACGGCGCTGCGCAGCACGTGATGCCGATGCTCGAGGCCACGGGCCTGGCGAAGGTGTATGAGCGCGGTGCGAGCGAGGTCCGCGCCGTCGACGGGATTAGCCTGAGCGTCGAAGCCGGCGAGTTCATGTCGATCATGGGCCGATCCGGCTCCGGAAAGACGACGCTGCTCGACCTGCTGGGGTGCCTGTTGCGACCGAGCTCGGGGGAGCTGAGCATCGACGGCCGCAGCGTGATCGGCGCCACGGACGGAGAGCTGGCGACGATCCGCCGCGAGCGCATCGGCTTCGTGTTCCAGGAGTTCAACCTGATCGCGACTCTGACGGCCATGGAGAACGTCATGCTGCCTCTGCGCTACGGGCCGCGCCGCCGCGACGGAAGAGAGCGGGCCACCGAGCTGTTGGAGCTGGTTGGGCTGGGCAGCCGAGCAGGCCACCGGCCGAATGAGCTGTCCGGCGGCGAGCAGCAGCGCGTGGCGATCGCGCGTGCCCTCGTCAACGAGCCGGCCGTCATCCTGGCGGATGAGCCGACCGGCGAGCTCGATTCGACCACCTCGGGCCAGCTGCTGAAGACGCTGCGCGACCTCAATGAGGATCGCGGCGTAACCGCCATCATCGTCACCCACGACGCCGCCGTGGCGGGAACGACGGACCGGGTGGTCCGGCTCCACGATGGTCGCGTGATTGCCGATGAGCGCAGTGACGGCCGCGGATTCCGCCACGCGCTGGCCGGAGATCCCGGCTCGAACGGCCACGGACCTGGTGCCGTCTGGGCTCGGCTGGGCGACCTGCTCGATCGAGCACGCGGCAGATGATCCGATGATCAGCGCAGTCGGCCTGGGCAAGCGCTTCCGTTCATTGACCGCGGTGCACGACCTGAGCTTCGACGTCGGCGACGGCGAGATCTTCGGGATCCTCGGCCCGAACGGGGCCGGCAAGACGACATCAGTGCGCATGCTGTCGGGGCTCATCGCGCCGTCGAAAGGGACCGCGCGCATCAACGGCATGGAGCTGGGTGCCCAGTCGCAGGCGATCAGGGCCATCACCGGCATCCTGACCGAATCGCCGGGACTGCATGACAAGCTCACCGCTCGCCATAACCTGGGGTACTACGGCCGCCTGTATGGATTGCGCGGCGCGAACCTGCGTCGCGCGGTGGACCGATACCTCGGCGTGGTCGGCATGTCGGACGCCGCGGACCGTCGCGTCGGTGGCTTCAGCAAGGGCATGCGCCAAAAGATCGCGATCGCACGAGCGTTGCTTCACGAGCCGGAGGTGCTGTACCTCGACGAGCCGACGTCCGCGCTCGATCCGTCGGCGGCGAAGACCATCCGTGACTTCGTGGCCACACTGCGCGATGCCGGTCGATCGATCGTGGTGTGCACCCACAACCTGGACGAGGCCGAGCGCCTGTGCGACCGGATCGGCATCATGCGTGGCACCCTGCTCGAGGTCGACACGCCGGCGCGTCTGCGACGGCGCAACGGCACTGCATCGGTCCGCGTTGAGCTGGTCGGAGCGCGTCAGCCCGCCTCGTTCCTGGACCTGCTCGGGGACCTGCCATTCGTGGAAGGTGCGCGTGTCGTCGACGGCACGCTGTTCGTGGAGGTCACCGACCCGCGCGGCGACAATCCGGAACTCGTGCGAGCCCTGGTCGAGTCCGGCGCGCGGATCGTCGCCGTGCGCGAGGAGGCCGTCACGCTCGAGCAGGTGTATCTCGACATGGTCGGCGAGGTCGGGGAGCGCGACGCGCGACCGATCGGCGAGGTGGCCTGATGCGACCGGGGTTCATCTGGGCCGTCATCGTGAAAGAGGCACGTGATCTCCTCTCGAACCGGCTGCTGCTTGGCGCGGTCGTCTTTCCCGCGCTTATCTTTGCCGCCATTCCGACCGGGCTCGTGGCGTTCATCGAGGTCAACGAGCTCGACCCGGCTCAGCTGGGACAGATCGAGCAGTACCTCAGCCAGTTCCCCGACCTCTCGCCGAAGCTGGCGGCGCAGGGCTTCATCGTCCTCAACTTCATGGCCTACTTCCTCCTCATCCCGGCCATGGTGCCGATGGCGATCGCGACGCAATCGGTCATCGGCGAGAAGACCGCACGTTCGCTGGAGCCCCAGTTGGCGACGCCGATGGAGGTGAGCGAGTTGCTCATCGGCAAGGCGATCGCGTCTGCAACGCCTGCCGTCCTGGCGACCTGGGGCGTCTTCCTGCTGTATGGCTTCGTCAACGGTGCCATCGCGGATCCGGCGCTGACCTCGCTCATCTTCAGTGACGTGTGGCGCGTGGCCATGCTCAGCCTGGTCCCACTCATCTGCCTGCTCAGCGTGCTGCTCGGAATCATCGTGTCCTCGCGAGTGACCGATGCGCGGACCGCGCAACAGATCGGCGGGTTCATCGTGATCCCGGTCATCGGCGTGGCCGTCGCCGGCTTCTTCAGTGGTCAGGCCAGCTTCAACATGCAGCAGGTGATGATCGGCAATCTCGTCGTGGCGCTGTTGATCGGAGTCGCGCTGGTGATCGGCAACTGGATCTTCGATCGCGAGGCGATCCTCACCCGCCTCGGTTGACGCTTGACGCTCCCCGCGCTCCTTCTCGCGCCGAAATATCGTCGGTTCCCGGCCCAGGGATGGTTCATGGCCACGAATCAGCGATATTTCGGTCACCGGCTGGCGTGAGGATGGCCCCGCGGCCAGGCCCACGCCACGCACCAGCCGATAATTCGGCAAATGGCGGCCTGGATTGGACTTCAGGTCACAGATGAGCGAAATATCGGATGGGGAGCCTCAGGCGCCGTGGTGCTCGGTGCCATGCAGGCGAGCGATCAGGGCGTGCATGATCGGAAGCGCCATCTCAGGATGTTCTTCGAGGAGGGCCGTGAACTCCCAGGCCGGCAGGAGCAGGCAGTCGGTCTCCTCTGACGCGATGACGGTGGCGGAGCGAGGATGCTCCTCGATCAGAGCCAGTTCGCCGAAGAAGTCGCCGCTACCCAGTTGACCGACGGTCTCGCCAGCGCGCTCGACGCGCGCCCGACCGCTGAGCACGATATACAGCGCCGTCCCGGTGGTTCCTTCCTTGACGATCACTTCCTCCGCGGCGTACGTGCGGCGCTTGCCGACGTCGACCAGTCGACGCGTCACGCGATCGGTGAGCCCGGCCAGAAGAGGGATCGTTGCCAGTTGTTGTTTGAGCTCCACGCGAACATCCTCCGTGCGCGCCACGTGCCGATTGGCGATTGTTGGTTATCGTACTGCGCGCTCACGCGCTCTGGCGAGGGCCACCGGCGTCGAGAACCTCCGCGCGCCCAAGGGCGGTCTCACGACGACGGATCTGGATCGTTCGAATCTCGGCCGGCCCGAGCTCGATCGCCAGGTGGTCGTCGCGCACGACGAGTGCCGCCCCCGCTTCGCCGCGCAGGCTCGCCTCGCGGGCATCAGTGATGTCCCCGCCCAAGGTCGCGCGGCGCGAATCGGTCGCGAGATTGACGAGGCGCGCCTCCAGCCAGCCATCATCGCGACGGCGCAGCGAGGTGAGCGCAACGTCGTCGCCGGTCAGGCAGAGGGCAGGCACGCCGGCACCCTCCGGTGGCCAGGCGGCGTCGCCTGCCCCGGATCCGGGCGTGCTGATGAAGCCGTTGCGATAGTGCTCCGCGGCTTCGACCACTCCCTCGGACCAGTCACCTGCATGAGGATAGAGCGCGAACTGCATCCGCCATCGGCCGCGCATCTGCGCATTGGGAATCGGGATGGCCGGCCCGGCGGGGTCCTGGCGGTACGGGTTCTTGTTGCGGCTGATGAGGCCGATCGAGCGCAGCACGGTGACCGCCAGTTCGCGACCGTTATCGGCCAGCTCGTACTCGGCCAGGTGCTCGAACAGGATGGCCAGGCCGCCCGCATCAACCCAGCCGTGGGCCGGATACGTGCCGAGCGGTTCCTCGCGGTAGCCACCCTCGCCCGTCATCTGACGCTCGACGACCGCGAACTGCCCTTCCGCGTGTGTCGTGTCCGCCAGTCGGGGGAGCGGTGCATGGAAACGAACGCGATGATCGTCCGAGCGGTTTTCGAAGCCGATGCCGATGCGTACGAAGGGCTCGCCGGCGCGCAGCTCGGCATGCATCGTCACCTCGGTCGGCTCCGTCACGGGCGTACGCGCGGAGCCATCGCTGAGCACGGCTCGCGGCCACTCGTAGCTGCGCTTGACGGTGAGGCGACCGCGGATCGGCCCACCCAGGTCGGCGTGGATGTCGACGGAGCCCGGCGTTTCAATGACGGTGTCTGCGGCCGGTGGGCCGTAGTTGTACGAGTCTCCGAAGTCGCCACCGTTCACGATGCGGCCCACGCCGCTGACGGCGATCCCACCCAGCGTCTCCAGGCGGAGCGTGCCGTCATCGTCGACCGCGACGGACAGCAGCCCGTTGGTCATGTGGCGTCCGTCGCGTGCCATCTCTACCGCATCTGCGACCTCGCTGCTGCCCTCGACCGCCCGGACCGCCGTGAAGCCGAGTGCTGGCGCCGGGACCGATGCGGCCAGCGTCCGCTTGGGGCGCGCCACGATCCGAACCTCCCAGACGTCGTCCGGTGCCGCGCGCATGGCGGCCATCACCTCGGCACGCAGGCCATCGACGTCGAGCCACGCTGGATCGGGATCGTCGTCGACCTCGAGCAGGATGGCGCGGCCGTCGATCCGATAGCCGTTCCAGGCGTGATCGAAGATCTCGCGGCCGTGGAATCGGCGGAAGAGCTCGTCCACCTGGGCGCCGCGCAGGTCGGCGTTGAACAGGAGGGGCTCCTTGCGGGCAAGCTCCTGCGTGGCGATGCGGGTGCCATCCGGCAGCTCCAGCGCGACTGCCTCCCACTCCTCGGCGACTGCAAATTCCGCTTCCACCAGGCCGGCGCGCGGACGTGGCGATGGGTTCAGGATGGTGAGCGCACGCCGCGGCACGGCGCCCGAGACGGCCACGGCCGCGCGCCTCGCGAGCGTGGTGGCGATCTGCTCCGCCTCGGCGAAGCGCACCAGCACCTGGTCCACCACCGGGTCGATCGAGCAGCCGCAGATCGAGTCGTGCGCCGAGTTCTCGATGACCTTGCCCCACGCCAGGCGCAGAAACGCCTCCGGCCATGCGTCTGGCGCGACGTGCAGCGCGTTCAGCGGCTCCGAATAGCGTTCCAGCAGCGTTTCGGCGCGTCCGGCCGCCCGCTTGATATCGATGCGGGCACTTGCGACGCCCATGAGGACGTTTGCCCGTGCGCCGGAGCGCATCTCACCCCGCCAGCACGGATCGGCCTCCCCCAGGTCCCGGACGGACTCGATGTACTGCGCCAGTGTGCTGATCCGCATGTTCGAGGCCGAATGAACCTCGTTCAGGCGACTGACCAGCGCCGCCAGCTCGGGAACGGGCGCGGTGTGATCGGTGCCGTACATCGCCAGCACCGGATCGTCGTCGAACCACGGACGGGCCCACTCGGAGAAGCGCTCGGCGGCGGCATTCAGCCGATCGGGCACCGCGAACAGCCCGGCGGCATTGCCATACCCACTCGGCAGATATTCCGCGCGAACCCACGAGCCGTCGGGCGACTCCCAGCGGAAGGCGTGGCTGTCGATTGCGGCCGGCACCCCGCGCCAGACGACCGCATCGGCAAGGCCGGCCCTGCGCAGGATCTGCGGCATCTGGGCGACGTGGCCGAACATGTCGGGCAAGTAACCGACCATCATCGGTCCGCCGAAATCGTCTGCCCGCTTCCAGCCGCGCTCCAGGTTGCGCACCAGCGTCTCGCCGCTGACGAGGAACTCGTCCATCAGGATCTGCCACGGGCCGATGGCCAGGCGTCCGCTCTCGATGTGGCCCTTGAGGCGCTGCTCCTGCTCCGGCCGGATTTCCAGGTAGTCGTCCACCGTGGCAAGCTGTCCGTCCAGGGTGAACGCGAACTCGGCCTCTGCCTCGAGCATCTCCATCACGCGATCCACGAGGTCCACCAGCTGCATCCGGAAGCTCTGGAACGGCCGATACCACTCGCGGTCCCAATGGGTGTGCGGGACGAGATGGATGGTGGCAGACGGCTCTTGCTTCATATCATCCTGAGCCTACCGGGTCTCACGGACGTGCACTCTGCGACGAATGACGTAGGAGCTCGTTTCGTGGGTGCACCCGGTGCACGGCCCCGATCTCAGGCGACCGAAATCTCGGCCTCAAGGGGGAAGTGATCGCTGAGGTCGCCGGCTTCGCGCAGGACGTGACAGCCGTGGACCGATGCGCGCGCCAGCACGTGATCGATGCGCCAACCATCGTCGGTCGAGATGCGTGCCGGATCGCCGGCAGGCTCGGTGAAGGCGTCGGTCCAGCCGGCGAACGGGGCAAGCTCCAGAGCGTCGATCGGAGCGTTCAGGTCGCCGACCAGCAGGGCGGGGGAGGCGCCACCGAATGCCGCAGCTGTCGCCTCAGACTGGAGCAGCCGCTCGCCGGAGCCGATGTGGCTGAAGTGCGCCGTGCCAGCCGTCCAGCCGTCCAGCTCGACCATCAGGAGGCAGCGTGGCTCGCGGATTGACGGCGGTGCATCGGCGTAGCGGACGCCGGCCGATGGATGGTCAGCGCGGTCTGGCTCCACCACGGCATGCATAGGCGCGGCAGGTAGCGCCACGGTGTGCGCCGAGTGGATCGGCAGGCGCGTCAGGATCGCGTTGCCGAAGGTTCCGGCGCCGGTCACGGTGTCGCCATCGGTCACCGGGAAGGTGCGCACGGCCCCGTAACGGACCTGCATGCCCAGCTGCCGGCCGAGGGCGCCGGGATTGTCCACCAGGTCGCCGTTGCTCGAGATCATCGCTACCTCCTGGAGCGCCACCAGATCGGCGTCCACGGAGCCAAGAAAGTCGCCGATCGCCCGGAGGCGGTCGGCGTCGATGCGGGTCCACCATCGGTCCGGGAAGGGCCCGGTCCCGATGGCGGAACGAATGTTCCAGGTGACGACGCGCAGCGTCGCCGCCACTACTTGACGGAGCCCGCGAGGAGGCCCTGGACGAAGAACCGCTGCAGGCTGATGAACACGGCCAGCGGCACCACCATGATCAGGAACGCGGCAGCCGCGAGCAGGCTCCACTCGGTCGCGTACGTCCCGAGCAGGCCCGTCACCTGGAATGTCATCGGCTGGAGCGAGTTGCGCTGGACGAACACGAGTGCCATCAGCAGGTCGTTCCAGACCCACAGGAACTGGAAGATCCCGTACGCCGCGATCGCCGGTACCGACAACGGTACGACGATCGTCCTGAAGATCATCACGTTCGACGCACCGTCGATCCGTGCCGCCTCGATGAGATCCTTCGGCAGTGTGATGAAGAAATTGCGCAGCAGAAAGATTCCGAACGGCAGTGCGAACGCCGTGTGCACCAACCAGATGCCCCCGTAATTCGTCAGCAGCCCCGTGCCGGACTCGCGGAAGCCTGCTACGACCGGAATGAAGCCGACCTGCACCGGAACAATGAGCAGGGCCACGATGACCAGGAAGGTCGTGTCGCGGAACGGGAACTTCACCCAGGCCAGCGCGAACGCCGCCATGGAGGCGATCACGAGCGGGAACAGGGTCGAGGGGATCGTGATGAAGAAGCTGTTGAGGAAGGCCTGGCCCATGCCCTCATCGGTGATCACTCGCTCGTAGTTCGCCAGCGTAAGGCGCGGCTCGAGGATTGCGGTCCACCACCCGCTGGCACGCATGTCTGCACTCGGTCGGAACGACGTGATGAGCAGGCCGATCGTCGGGACGAGCCAGACGAGGGCGATGAGTCCCAGGATGACGTGGGTCGGCCCGCGCCCGAGGGCACGCGTGATGCGTGCGCTCATGGTCCGGGGCTTGGTCTGGACAGTCGAGTCGCTCAGGGCTGTCATTGCTGCACCGCCTCTGCACGGAATCGCCGGACGTTATAGATCATCACCGGGATCAGCATGAGGAGCATGACGACCGCGATTGCCGCGCCGTACCCGAACTGGCCCTGCGGGAACGCTTCCTGGTACATCGAGAACCCGATCACGCGGCTTGAGGTTCCAGGCCCGCCGCGGGTCATGACATAGATGAGATCGAAGAGTTTGATGACGTTCACGACGAGCGTCACGGCCACGACAGCGATCGGCAGGCTCACCATCGGCACGATGATGCGCCAGAAGATCTGCGTCTCGGTCGCTCCGTCCACGCGGGCGGCCTCGAGGACTTCGCTTGATATGCCCTTGATGGCGGCCGACAGGATGACGGTCGCGAAGCCCACCGATCCCCACACGCCGACGGCGATGAGCGCCCAGTTCACCGTGTTGGGGTTCCCCAGGAGAGCGACCGGGCCGATCCCTGCCGTGCCGATGAGCGCATTGAGGAGGCCGATCTCCTGGCTTGGCGAGTACACGAAGCTCCAGATGATCGCCAGGGATGTGGCGGCGATCGCCTGCGGCAGGAAGACGATGCCCTTGATCCAGGCCTCGTACTTGACGCGGGTCGCCATGACCGCGATCACCAGGCCTGAGAGCACGACGACCGGGATGTACACGACGATCCACAGGATGTTGTTCCAGAGGGCGCCAGACGGTGGGAAGCCAAGCCGCAGGAAATTCGGATCCTGGGTGAAGAGCCGGATCCAGTTGGCCAACCCCACCCACTCGGAGAATTCCCCATTCCGGCCGCGGTTGAAGCTGAGCGCGATGGTGTAGATGGTTGGGAAGATGAGGAACACGATCAGCAGCAGTGCCGCCGGTCCGAGGAAGATCAGCGCGGCCCAGCTGAACCGTCCGCCCCAGATCTTCCCTTCTGATGCCGGCTTCGTCACCGGCGGGCTCGCCGCGGTCATGCGTCTCTCATCCTCCTCGTGATGGCGGGATGAGCGAGAGGGAGGGGCGTGGTGCCCCTCCCTCTCGCAGTCGAATAGCTACTCGGACTCCCAGGCCGTGCTGGTCGCGGTCTGGAACTCTTCGAGGATTGGCCCCATGTCCTCGCCGCGAAGCGCGGACTGAAGAACCGCACCGAGATCGGTCCCCGGCAGCAGGTCCGAACCGTCGAAGCGCACGGCCTCGGCGGAGGTGACCTGGTCGGCCTCTGCCTGGATCAGGCTCGTCGGGTAGACGCTGGTGTCGACCTCGACGATCGGCGAGATGATCGTCCCGCCCTCGGCCCATACCTGGCCGGCCTCAGCCGTGGTGAGGTACAACATGAACTCGGCGACGTCGCTGTCGTTCACGAGGGCTGCCATGACGTCGCCGCCATAGGTCACGAGACCCTCGCCATTGCCATCGATGGTTGGGAACCCGAACCAGTTGATGGCCCCATCCGGGCCTTCCTGGCCCGCCAGGTCAGGGTTGACGTCCGCGCCGGTGGCGATCCCGCCGACGAATCCGCCACCGTAGTACAGCTCGGCCGACGGGCTCGTGCTGAAGACCTTCGAGATCGCGTCAACGAACAAGGTGGACAGTGAGCCATCGATCCCACCGTCGACGTTCTCCTCGGTCAGGACCTCGAGCATCTTGTCGATGGACGCCTGCACCGTGTCATCGGTCCAGTCGCCTTCGGGGCTGAAGAGCGTGTCGTACGCCTCGACCCCGTGCATCTTGAGGTAGACGATCTCGAACCAGTCGGTGAGGGTCCAGCTGTCGCCGGCACCCAGGGCCCACGGCGTACCACCTTCGGCCTTGATGTCCTCCGTCAGCTGGAGGAGGCCATCCCAGTCCTCGGCCGGCTCAACGCCCATGTCGGCGAAGCGCTCCGGGCTGTAGAAGATCGTTGCCTTCGAATTCAGCTTGACCATGATCCCGTAGAGCTCGTCGTCGACGACGCCGACGTCGAGGATGCCGGGAGCATAGTTGCCCTCGATGTCTGCCTGAGCGATGCCGAGATCGGCGATCGAGATGAGCGATCCGTCGCGGGCCAGGCTTCGAAGGGTGCCGATGCCCGGGATGATCGCCACGTCGGGCGGATTGTCACCCTGGATGCGCGTCCGAAGGACCGTCGGGTAGTCCGTACGGTTCGGCTCGTACTCCGCCGTGATGCCGGATTTCTCCTCGAATGCGTCGAGGACCGCCTGGAACGCCGCCTCCTCGGTGCCACCCCAGAGCGAGGTCACGATGATCTCGCCGTCGCCCTCGGCAACGTCGGCATCGCCGCCGCCGCCGCTGCTGCCCGGATCATCGCTACTGCATGCAGCGAGCACGAGCACGGCCACCATGGCCGGTGCCAAGAATTGAAACTTCCGCATAGGTTCCTCCACGTGTGTCAATGCAGTCGTGGGCAGGCCACGACTGCGGACATGATACGGCCGGGTGCAGAGCCGAATGGCCTCCCCGACCGATGGGTTCAGTTAGCCAGCGAGTGCCTTCTCCGAATCGGGGTCAAAGATGTGCAGCTTCTCCATGGGAACGGCGAACTGCACGTTGTCGCCGACGACGACCTTCTTGTCGGACGGCAGCAGGGCAACAATTTCATTGCCCTCCGTCTGGGCGTGAATGAGCTCCTCGTTGCCAAGATACTCGACGACTTCAACCTTGGCCGGAAAGCGCACCGCGTCGGATTCTTGTCCGTTGGCGAGTTCGATATGCTCGGGTCGGAAGCCGATGAGGACGTTCGCTCCATCGGTCCGCGAATCCGCCGCCTTCGCCTGCTGACCGGTCAGCTCGAGCTTGACGCCGCCGAGCACGAGGTCCTTGCCGTCTGCCGTGGCGGTCGCGAAGTTCATGGACGGCGAGCCTATGAACCCGGCGACGAACAGGTTGAGGGGATGGTCGTACAGCTCCTGCGGGGTACCGATCTGCTGGAGCAACCCATCGCGCATGACCGCGATCCGGTCGCCCATCGTCATGGCCTCGACCTGGTCGTGGGTGACGTAGATCGTCGTCGTGCCCAGGCGCTGGTGCAGCCGAGCGATCTCAGCGCGGGTCTGGACGCGCAGCTTGGCATCGAGGTTGGAGAGCGGCTCATCCATCAGGAACACGGACGGCTCGCGCACGATGGCGCGACCGAGGGCGACGCGCTGCCGCTGCCCGCCGGACAGGGCGCGCGGCTTGCGATCCAGGAATTTCTCGAGGCCAAGGATGGCGGCGCCTTCCTTCACGCGCCGGTCGATCTCGTCCTTCTTGAGCTTGCGTAGCTTGAGACCGAAGGCGAGGTTGTCGTACACGGTCATGTGCGGATAGAGCGCGTAGCTCTGGAAGACCATGGCGATGTCCCGGTCCTTGGGCGCGACGTTGTTCACCACGCGGTCGCCGATCAGAAGTTTTCCGTCGCTGATCTCCTCGAGGCCCGCGGCGCAGCGCAGGGCGGTCGTCTTGCCGCAGCCTGACGGTCCGACCAGGCAGATGAACTCGCCGTCGCCGATCTCGAGGTTCAGGTCGTTGACGGCGACGACGTCATCGCCGTAGCGCTTGTAGAGGTGGTCGAACGTGACGGTCGCCATCGGTGCTCGCTCCTGTACTCGGCGGGCTCACATGGACCGGATGGCCCAGGCTCGGGATACGCATCATAGTACGGGGTGCAACCACTTACCGTACCGCGTGCATGCAGACCCTGTGCAGACTCTCCGCGCCACCCCCCGCCGACTTGCGGCACGCCTTTCCTTTGTCGTCGTGTTCGCGGCGTTGATCAGGCGCGCGTGGAGGTCCCTGCGGCGTCACGGCCAGGCGCGCGCCGACCGGATCGCCTCGCAGACCGCAGTCTTGCCGTCGCTCTTCGACGCCCACCCGGCGGCCATCCGGGCGCCGCGTCGGGCGATCGGGTTGCGGAGCGTGCCGATCGATCGCGTGGTCGGGACGATGCGCCATCCGTCGCAGAACACGGCCGACTTCCTGCCGCTGCCCCGCCTGCGTGGCCAGAATTGGCGTGCTCGATGGCAGCGGATCACCCGCGCCATGGACCGGCTGGAGACATTGCCGTCGGTTGAGCTGGTGCAGGTGGGGAATGACTACTACGTCGCCGATGGTCATAACCGGGTGGCGGCCGCACGCCAGATCGGCGCGGTGGACATCGATGCCGCCGTGACTCAGCTGTTGTTGCCGGGCGCGACGCGACCCAGTCCCGGCTCGCTTGACGCCGGATCGCTGATCGGCGCGGAGCAGGTGCGACTGGCCGGCCAGGGCAGGCACTCGCGGACGGTCGTTCCCCGCATTGCTGAGGACCAGGTCCTGCGCCGCGATCTCGTCCGCGGCGATGACCAGGAGGAGGCGTGACCGGCCGTCTGCGCGTGCCATGGCCGGATCCCGCTCCCTTCGCCGCACGCGACGGCCGACCGATCCGCATTCTCGCCATCAGCGATGAACCCGATCCCGCGCTCGACTCATCGGCGACGCGTGAGGGGCTGGGCCGCATCGACCTCATCATCGGCGCCGGTGATCTCGAGCCGGAATACCTCTCCTTCATCGGCGATGCCTTTCATGCACCGATGCGCTACATCCGCGGTAACCACGATGTCGGCCCGGCCTGGGCGCACACCGAGCGGGAGCTGCTGCCCGACCCGATGACGGACGGCAGCGTGGTCGAGGATGCCGGTCTGCGGCTCATCGGCTTCAGTGGGTCCCCGCGCTATAACCAGCGCGGCATGCAACTGTCATCGTTCGGCATGTGGATGCGCGTCTTCGCGGCGTGGCCCCGTGCCAACAGGCAGCGGCCGATCCTGGTGGTGACGCATGCGCCGCCGCGCGACGTCAACGATGACCACGACCATGCGCATCGGGGTTTTCCCGCGTTTCGCTGGCTGGCAGCGCGCCTCAATCCACCGCTCTGGCTGCATGGGCATACGGCGCTCGTGCGGCGGGGGATCGACGACCGCATCGCAACCCATGGGGGTACGCTCTTCTTCAACTGCACCGGCGCAACCCTGATCGAGCTCCATCCGCCGGAGGCACGGACCGATGGATGAGCCGGTCCCGGTCCGGCGCTACGTCGTCGGGTGCCTGCTCGTGGCCGTCATCGGTCTGGCGTTGGCATTGCTCATTCGACCGCTCATCTTCAGTCTGGCACCGGCCCGCGGCGATAGCGTGGTCACCGTCGCGAGCGTGAACGAGGTCGCCGGTGCACCCATCCGTCGCGATGTCCTCTTGACGCGTTCCTACGACCTGGACGGCGAGCTCGACGCGGGAGACGGGCGGGTGCAGGTGGGGCTGATCATCGGTCCATCCAGGTTGGGCGGCACCGCCGTCGTCAACGCGGCCAGCCCTGTGGAGGAGGATTGCGCGGTCGCGATCGGCGCCGATCGGTTGGTCGACTGCGACGGGCGTGAATGGACCTTTGATGGCCTACCGCTTGACTCAGCCGATCCTCCGCTGCAACGTTTTGAAGTCGACGTCACCGATGGCTCGGTGGTGGCCGACCTGACGCGCCCGTCTCGGGAGTAGCCGAGGAGACCCCGTGGCACGGCAACAGGGAGCGCTCGAGCGGGCGCAGCTATCGTTACCTCCGCCATAAGGAGAATCAAGCCTCATGGACCTCAACGTCATTCAGTGGATCATCATCGGCCTGCTGGCAGGCGCGCTGGCGGGCTTCTTCGTGCCCGGGCGGGAGCGCTACGGCTGCTTCGGCACCATGCTGGTCGGCATCGTCGGCGGCCTGCTGGGCGGATTCCTGTGGGTCAACGTCCTCGACCAGAACGAGGCGTCGGGCTGGCTCGGCGCGCTGGTGATCGCCACGCTGGGATCCATCCTCGTGCTGCTGGTGCTGCGTGCCATGCGCAAGCGCGATTGATCGCCGCACACGTCGGTTGACCGCGGACGCCTGAATCGGCGACGATACGGCCCCCTGTACCGGTCTCCGGCACGGTTCGTGGTGGCCTTAGCTCAACCGGCAGAGCATCGGATTGTGGTTCCGAAGGTTACGGGTTCGACCCCCGTAGGCCACCCCAAATTTCACGCTCAGTGAGCATGAATCGCGGTCATGGACTGCGGGTCGCTCGTGCCAGCACACGACAGAATGTGACCCTAACTGACCCAGTAGACTCCCAGATAGACTCACAGCCGTGAGCAAGTGGGACGAGTGGGGCAGCGACCATGAAGTCTCGCTAGACATGCCGCGCCTTGATCGGTGCTATGTCTATGTCGCGTGGGGGCAGGATGAGGTACGCCCCCTCTATGTGGGTAAGGCCAGGAATCCTTGGGCACGGATCGCTACCCACATGCGGCACAAGTCGTGGATCGCCGACGTTGTGCGTTGGGAGGCCCACGGGTTCCCGACGGAGAAACTGGCCCTGGAGGCCGAAGACGAAGCGATCCACGCCCTGAACCCCATTCACAATGGGATTCGTCGGCTACCGCGCTCGATTATGGATCAGCGATGGCTTGAACTATTCGAGCGAAATGAGCGTGAGGCTGCTGAACAGAAGCGCCTAGCTCGAGAGCGATTGCGTGAGCAACTGCGTGAGCGACGTCCGCCACCTATCCGTGTTCCGAGGAAGCGGGTCCGCCGCGCTCCGCTGGACGATGTATTCACACCCGAACAGCTCGCGATCATCGCCCGCGTTCAAAACCGAGGAATCCGATGAGCACCAACGAAGCAGCGGATCGGCTATACGCGGCCATTCACGACGAAGCCTGTGACGAAGTGGCGGAAGGTGTACTGAAAGAACTCGCCCGAGCCGCCCTGGCCCACGAGCGCAGCGCAGGAGCCGCCCCGCTGGACGTGTGCCCTGATTGCGGCTTGTCGGCGCAGCGCATTGGCGAGATACACATCACGGCACAGGTCGCCCGCGCCGAGTACGCCCGCCTCGCCGCAGTGACCGACCGATCGTTCGGTCAGCCTGTCGGGCGCAGCGCAGGAGCCGCGCCGATCAACCCACGCAAGGCTATTCATCGTGCTCTCGACTATCACAAGTCGTCAGGGTGCGCCTCGGAACGCGAGTTCGGTAGTCCGGGGTGCGACTGCTACGCGACGCTCCAGCGCAGCCTCGCCTCCGAAGGTACCGACCGATGAGCACCAACGACCCGCTCCACTATCGCAAGCCCGAGCCGACGTCTGACGTGGTGGCTCTGGCTGACTCACTGGAGCGCGCCCTTCGTGGCCGGTCGGGTCGCATTGGCTGGGATGGTCCCTACGACCACGGTGACCCGCCTAGCGCCGCCCAGATCGCCAGCAGTGCCATCCCGGCCCTCGGCCAACTCGGCTGGAAGTTGGTTCCTGTCGCCGCCGAGCGCAGCGCAAGAGCCGCCCCGCTGGACGTGGCGCTCACAACGGAAGCCCGTTGCTGCGGACTACGTGAGCACGAACACCCAACGTGGCCGGTCTATTCCGAACACCCGTTTGGCTGGCCCGCAGTGCTGGCCAAGGCGTGGCGCAGATACTTCGAGACACATATGGACGAACTGAAGGCCGATATAGCGGCGGCCCACCTCCCCGAAAGGACCGACCGATGAGCACCAATGAAGCAGCGGAGCGACTGCGCCACTGGATCAGCGAAGAAGTGGACCCGACCGCTCCGCTAAAGGATGCATACACGCTGCTCGAGGCCGCCCTGGCCCACGAGCGCAGCGCAGGAACCGCCCCGCTGGACGTGAAGGTACTGGCTCAAGTTCTCTACGAGTTGGGAGTAGATGATCTGCCGCTGGAGCAGGCTCTGGAGTTGGCAGGTCAGATCGTCGCCCGCCTCGCCGAAGGGACTGACTGATGAGCAAGATGCATCTGCGTGGGGATGGCCCGTGCTGCGATTGCGGCACCCTCGACAACATCGTCTGGTTCACCGACAACGTCCTCTGGAACGCGGTCACGGGGGAGCAGATTGTCGCCGAGCAGCCGAGAGCGGGCATCCTCTGCATCCCGTGTTTCGTGAAGCGGGCCGACGCCGCTGGACTACGCCCGACCGGATGGCGACTGTTCGCTGAGTGGCCGTGGCGCATCGACCGTCCCTCGCTGGACATGGAACTGTTGGTTCAGGCGCTGGAAGAAGACTTCATGGACTCGGAGGAGCGAAATGAGCGGTTCGAGGCTGCTGAACGACACGCCGAGCACGCCGCAAGGGCCGTCGAGCACCGACACAAAAGTACGCCGCGCCCGCCTCGCCGAAGGGACCGACCGATGAGCACCGATGAGGCAGCGGAACGGCTGGCGGGGTGGTTGAAGTTGGTGTTTGGTTCTGACGTGGAGCACGCGGCGCACCCCGACCCCATGTCAGAGCAGGACTGGGTTGCTCTCGCACAAACCGGATTGAAGATCGCCCACGAGCGCAGCGCAGGAACCGCCCCGCTGGACGTGGAGCGGCTGGCCGATGATGTTCGCTATGGGTACGCCACGAGCGACTACGCCAGAGGCTTCAACGATGGCATAGACGCATTCCTCGCCTGCCTGACCGAAGGGACCGACCGATGAGCGAGTGGAAACCGGGGTCAGCCGAGGTGAGGTGGTCCGAGCCGCCATCCGAGCGCCTCGATGGAACTGAGTGGCCGAAAGAGGTGACGCTGATCGCGTGGGAGCGAAGCGACGAAGGGGAACGGCGCGTTAGGGCCAAGCGTGTCTACCGCCTGACCGAAGGGACCGACCGATGAGTCCCGCCGAACGCTCCCGCCTGTACCGCGCCATCCGTGGCCGCCTGGAGATAGGCGACTCCATCTCGCAGTTCGCTGACCGGGCGCTCCTGAGCCGCTCGACCCTGTACTCATGGACCGGCGGCCAGATTGACCCCGAGTGGGAATCCTTGCGGAGAGTGGCGGTTGCGCTCGACCTTCCGCTGTGGGTTCTGGTCCGCGAGGTTGAGACCACACCGCTGAAAGGAGCCGACCGATGAGAGGCATTGGGATTCGGAAGATTGAGGCAGAAACCATGCCGATCGAGGCTTACCGCGAGTCGCTGGAGGACATGGTGCGCCAGTTCGCTTATTGGTCCGATTCCGGCGGCTACTGGACAGGCGGGCTATCGGCTCTTGAGCACGCCTTCGATGTGTTGGGATGGGATGATCCGCACCCGGCACCCGAGGCGCGTTGTGACGAGCCGGGCTGCATGAAGCAGGCGACGTGCGGATGGCCGTCGGATGCCGGGTATCGGCATGGCTGCGGTGACCACTATCATGCCGCCCGGCAAGTATCACCACGTCGGTCCGACCATGGCTAGGCTCTGTCAGTGCCACCACACCTGCCGCCACCTGGTCAAAGGCTCGACGGCTGCCCTGCTGCCACCTGAACGCCTAGCCGAGCTGGAAGGCGTGATCGGTACGCTCATCGACGCTGCACACGGCTTCGATAACGACGGGCTCCAACTGGATCCTGAGTGCGGCATCCACGGCGAGCGGGCCATCTCCAACGCGGAGTGCACTTGCACGGGGGAGCGGTTCACGGCCGCCGAGTTCGTCAAGACGCTGGAGCTCTATATCCGCGAGCAGCACTCCGACACGATTCGCACCATGCGGAACGAGCACAACGAGGCCGCTAACCGCCGGCTGGAGTTCGCCACCGGCTGACTTGACACCTCCCCCTACCGTTCGCGCACTGTCTGGGGGTGAGCGTCATGGCCCGCCTCCGATCGGCATGCAGTCTTACCGGGCTACATGCTGATCGGTTGACCCCCCGACCATGAAGCCGTTCAGCCTGACGCTGGCCGGCGTCGTCGTACTCATCGGCTTAGGGATTCTAGCGGCCGTGTTCATCGGCACCGATAGCAATCCCGACGATCAGCGATTCCTGATCCTCATCGGCATCATCGGTACCACTATCACGGCGCTATTGGCCGTTATCCGCTCCGAGGCCAATGCCAACCGCATCGAGGAATCGAATAAGACCGTGGTCGAGACGGTGGATAACCGTGCAGCAGAGGTGACAAAACGTGCTGCTCAGGTTGAGCGGGTGGCCCTCGATGATCTTGCCGAAGTCAAGGCCAAGATCGACCACAACACCGAGATCAGTGCCGAGGCATTCCGTGCGGCCAACAACTACGCCGAGCGCCTGAATGAGACAGAAGCCGAGCTAAATGCCCGGTTCGAACGGCTGCTAGGTGAGGCCGATCCCCATGTCGAATCGGTCGTACAGGTGCAGGACCGCGAGGCTGGCGATATCCGGCGCGTACAGGACCGTAAGGCTGGCGTGGTACGGCGCTCGGAGCATGGCGATGACGCATGAACGCCAAGGGCACCGCCAGGGAGCGACTGCGGGCCGAGATCGTGGCGGTCGTCAAGGACGGCCTGAAACGCTACTACCAAGAGTTCCCCGAGCGCGTGGGGGACGAGCGTGCGGCCGACGCGTTGGCCTGGTCGTGGCGTGGCGCCAAGCGGGTTCTGGACGCAATCGACCGCTACGAGATCCGCGACAAGCGCAACGGGACGGGTACGGTCTGACATGGCACTCGGATATCCGACCGACAAGGCCGACACCTACGAATCGCAGCAGTTCGGCCCGGCTAACCCCAGTGCAGGTGGGTACTGGTCGCAGCCCGCCATGTTCGGTCACGGCTCCAGCGTGGCGTGGTGGCAGGCGTACAAGGGCTGGGCGTACTACCCGCACTATCACAATGGGCTGGATATCGCCGGTCCCGAAGGCAAGCCGCTGCTCGCCATGGAGTCGGGCAAGGTCACGCATTCTGGTTTACGCGACAACGGCGGCGGGATCGTGGTCGAGGTCGAGATTCGCCCCGGCACGCGCTACACCTTCAACCACTGCTCGGCGGCACTGGTCAGGGTGGGCGCAATCGTCAAGAAGGGCCAGGCCATCGCCCGCATCGGGAGTACTGGTGTCGCCACCGGCAACCACTGCCATGTATCGCTCGACATTCGGGAGCGGGGAGCGGATGGCTGGGACCGCGAGCTCATCTGGAACCCGAAGCTGTGGATGGCAGGCGGCGCATACGCAAACGATGGGCGCATCACCCCGGCCTATGCGCTGGTCCCTCGTCTGTCGGCGGGCATCAACGGCAACGGGGTCAACATCCGCTCCACCCCTCGTATGACCAGCGCGGCCCTGTACGCCGTGACCCGAGACGACCGCATCCGGCGCTATTCGGACAACGCCGACATCCGCTCACGCACTGCTCGCATGCGCTACTACCGCGAGGTTCAGGGCGACATGTACGTCATCAACGGCGTGGCGAGCAACCGATACGTCGAGTTCTACCTGGGCGGCGGGAAGCGCTATGTGGCAAAGCCGTTCGCGTCCAAGGTTGGCTGGTACACGAGCTGATGGAGGTGGACTGATGGCTGACCGCTTTACCCTCACCCGTGGCACCGATGGGATTGACGTGCTGCACCGCAATCAACGGGAAGAGTGCGACTCTCAAGACAGTCAGCGCGTGGACGCTGAAACCGCCGACGCCCTGCTCACGCACGACGTGGTGCGCCGCTGCGCTCACTGCTCGGGAGTGGGCGAATGACCTCCATCACGATTTGCGACCTGTGCCGAGCGCCTATGGCAGCCATGCCCGGTCCTGCCAATCGAGAACCTCGGCCTGATCCGCCGATAGGCCACAGGATCGGCTATATCGTCGAGGTCGGGACCGAAGGCGTCTACACCATTTGCAGCCTGTGTCTGCATGCCGTCATCAACATCGCTGCATAGGAGAACTGACTCATGGAAACACTCACCTCACAAGCCCTCGTCCGAGCTGCTCGCACGTTGGGCGCCGCTCTCATTGCCACTGCCGTCACCGTGCTGCCTCAGGTGGTCGGAGTGTTCGAGCTCGACCCGGCCTACACCACTGCCGTCATCGTGGGGCTCACCGCCCTGCTCAACGGGCTGGGCAAGCTGATGCGCGAGCCGACCATCGAAGTCTCGGACGTTGACGCTGCCCGCGCTGCGGTCGATGCCTCTCCGACCGTGTCCAGCGTGAAGTCGGCTCCGATTCCGTTCTGATGCCCGAGCTGCTCATCATCACTGCCCTGTTCGTCGTCGTGGCGGCTGCCATGTGGCTGTTCGTGGCCGGCGACCGTGAGCAGGACTTCACCGATGAGGAGGACGGTTTCCGATGACCTCCCTTCGGAAGTCTGACGCCCAGCTCGACGCCGAAGCGCAGGCGAGACGTTCTGGACTCGACAATCCCGATGATTACGATCCCCCCGCCTTCCGGCCGACTCCGCCGCCGCTGCCTGCTCCCGCTGTTCCCGAGTACGGCCTGCGCTGGCTCATCATCGACCTGCGCCGCGCCTTCCTGTACGGCGACGACGTACCGGATCGCATCCACCAGCGCTACACCTCCAAGTCACCCGATGACGAGGTAGACGCTAGAGGCTGGCCGCTGGACACCGATGAGGGTGGCGTGGGCCTGCCGTTCTCAGCCAAAATGCACCGCTACCTGCGCACCAACGCCGGCCGCTCCAGCTCGCATGTATGGGATACCGGCCCCGACCCTCGCATGCGTCCTGCCATGGCGTCTATTCAGCAGGTGAGTGAACGCTGCCACGGTCGTCATACCAGCCATGTGCGACCCGGACACTCTCGCTCCCTGTGTGCCGAGCTGTTGTTTCAAGTCGGCTATCTCGGCCAGGAGCTCGACGATCTGGTATGGCTGCATGGCCTGCCGTTGGAGCAGGTTGAGAAGATGTTGTTCGAAGAGCTGCGCTATGCGCGTTCGTGGAGGATTGACACGGAGCAGCGGTTGAGCCGCCAGCCAGGGACGATGGCACCGATGCCGGAGCGACGGCCCCTGCGTGCGGGAGCGTGACAGACTAGCCGAAATGTGGTAGTACAGACTTCAAATAGCCTTGACCGCGGCATGAGATAGGTCACCACCCCAGCCAAGCTGGGCGCCGGATGCTGAGACGCATCCCCCTCGCTGTATTTCAGCGACCCTTGAATCCATCACAGCCGCCTTCTCGGGCGGCTTTCTGCTATCCCCGGAACGAACCCCCCAGAAAGGCAGGAACCCAAAATAGCGGCAGGTGTTTGGACCTTCCCCTCAAGCGCACGAACGGACCTGCTCAACGGCACGTTCGACCTCGATACCGATACCTTCCTCGTGGCGCTGTTCCTCAGTACGAGCAACCTCGGCGCAGCGTCAACGACCTACGCGGGCGTCACCAACGAGCACGCCAACGCCAACGGATACACGACTGGCGGCATCTCGTATGGCGCGCTGACGCTCGCCGGGACCACGACCGTCACCGTGGATGACCCACTGGACGCGGTGTGGACCGCCTCGGGCGGCTCCATCACGGCCCGCTTCGCTGCCATTTATGAGTCGGGCGGACGGGTTCTTTGCTATTGCTTGCTCGAAGCGGTCGGCCCTGCCGATGTCACGGCTACCGCTTCGAATACCCTGACGATCTCCTTGAATTCGAGCGGCATTTTTACGTTGAGCTGAACGTAAGTGTGTTACGCGCTCGATTGCGTCACCTGCACCTGTAGCGCCTAGCCGGGAGGGCTGATGGCCACCACCTTCAAAGGAGCCGTAAGCTCTTTCCGCATCGTCGGGCTGGCTAGCGCGAACCACAACCTGTTCACGATCTTCAACAAGACCGGCTCGACAAAGTTTATCAAGCTCAAGCGGCTGACGTTCCAGACCGACGCCACGGCGCTGCTGGCGTCTGTCGCGCCGATCGTGCATGCCACGCGCATCACGGCCATCCCAACCGGCGGCACGGTCATCACCAAGGTTGCGTTCGACTCGAACCTGACGGCCGATACCAACATCGAGATGATGCAGGCCACAGCCTCAGATGGTGGCGCGGCCACGGCCATCACCGCCACGGCTGGCACGCGCATGTGGGCCGACTTCAAGATGCGGATGCACTCGCTCGTCGGGCAGGTGCTGTTCCCGGATGAGGCACTCATCCCCGGCTTCTGCGACACCGACCCCATCATCCTGCGGGCCAGCCAAGGCATCTTGGTGCAGACCGTCCAGGCCGCGCTAACGACCGATCACTACCTCGTGAACTGCGCGTGGGAGGAGACGGACAGTGTGCCCTGATGACTGACATCGCCAAGACGCTCAAGCCCGGTCAGCGCATCACGGTGCGTGCTCCGAGCCCGACCGGAACGTATACCTCTCTGCCGCTGGTGGAGCTCAAGGCCGGCGACAGCCTCATCGTAAAAGGCGACGCCGCCTGTCCCCCCAGCCTTCAGGCGCTGGTCGATGCTGCCTCTCCAGGCTCGACCCTGACCATTCCTGCCTGCACGTTCCGCGAGACAGTAACCGTCAAAAAGCCGCTGACCCTCGTCACGGTGGGCGGCAAGATCGACGGCGAAGGGGTCCGCCCCTATGGGTTCGTGGTGGTTGCGGATGACGTGACCATCGACGGCTTCGAGGTGACCGGAACGACCACCCCGAAGCAGGATGGCGCGATCCGCGCCCGGAATGGAAACCACCGTTTCACGCTGCGCAATGCGCATGTCCACCACACCGGCGGATCTGGCATCAGCATCAAGGGCGGGTCGGGCCACAAGGTTCTGGACTCCGAGTTCGCCTACTGCGAACAGCAGGGGTATCACGTCGGGTCCGTCAGCGGATTGCTGTTCGCCCGCAATCACGTCCACCACAACAATCCCAATCACACCTACGAGTCCAGTTGGGAGGCGGGCGCCGGGAAGTTCTCGAACTCAAGCGGTGTCGTTTTCGACGGTAACGAGGTGGCCTACAACAATGGCCCCGGCCTGTGGTGCGACATCAACGTCACCGACGCGACGTTCCGCAACAATCGCATTCACCACAACGAGAAGGCCGGCATTTTCTTCGAGATCAGCGACGGGGCGCTCATCCACGACAACATCGTGTGGGAGAACGCTTGGACCAAGCCCGGATGGGCATGGGGTGCAGGCATCCTGGTGTCGTCCTCGCGCAACGTCGAGATTCGCAACAACGTGGTGGCCTGGAACCCCGACGGCATCAGCGTCATCAGCCAGCAACGCGCAGGCGGCACCCACTTCGACTCCAACACCGTGGTCAACGTCAACGTCCATGACAACGACGTGATAACCGCGGTCACTTCCGGCGATACGTCGGGTAAGTACCTGCTGGCGTGGCTGATGGACTGGGCCGGCACGATGTTCGACCCGGCCAGCAACAATCGTGGCGCGGGCAATCGCTACTGGTACTCGGCCTCGGAGTCGTCTGCCCGCTTCGCGTGGAACCGGACCAACATCGGACGGCTGGCCGACTTCAACGCCACACCGGGCGAGGAAGGCGGTCGCTATCTCACCGTCACGGAGCGCGACGCTGTACTGACCAAGGCTGGCATTCCGCTCGCCGCCGAGAGATAGCAGGGCGCTGGAGGGCGTAACTGATGCCTGAGCGCGTCCCGACCTTCAAGGGCGCGGTCGGCGCGTTCCGCCAGACTGGTGCGGCTGCAGCCGGCCAGAACGTCCTGTCGATCTTCAACAAGACCGGCTCCGGCGTGCTGGTGGCCGTCCGGCGTCTGACGCTACAGCATGACCAGTCGTCCGGTTCGACAACCGTTGCGCCCCACGTCACCACCTCGCGGCTGACCACCGCCCCCACGACCGGGACGCTGCTCGACCCGCAGGCGTGGGACACTTCGCAGACCCACAACGCCAACGTCGAGATTCGTGGCCGCGCCTCGGCTGACGGTACAAACGGCGTCTTTACCGCTACGCCCACCGACAGCGCCAACTCGATATTCCCCATGCGGGCGAGCGTGGTCGGGCAGTTCCTGTTCCCGGATCAGGACCTGCTGCCGGACTACCCGTATCCCGAAGACCCGCTGATCCTGCGTGAGGGCGAGGGCATCCTTGTCAGCGTCGTGGCGGCCGACGCCACGGGCAGCTACCTCGCCAACGCGATGATCGAGGAGTTCACCTACGCGGCGGGCGGTACGACCGTCACCCCCGGCATCGCGTCACTCGTCACTGCCACATTCGCTCCTACCGCAACGGCGACAGCGCATCAGACGGTCACACCAGGCGTCGCATCACTCGTCACCGCTGCATTCTCTCCAACCGTCACAGCGTCAGACCACAAGACGGCCACGCCCGGTGTAGCCGCTCTAACGACGGCCACCTTCGCGCCGACCGCCAGCGTCTCGAATAACAAGACGGCAACCCCAGGACTGGCAACCCTCTCGCTCACAACCTTCGCTCCAACGGCAACGACCACCGCCAATGTGGTTGCTACTCCAGCGACCGCCGCCCTCTCGACTGCCGCCTTTGCTCCCACCGTCACGGCGAGCAACCACAAGACCGTCACACCCGCCACGGCGAGCCTGACGACCGCCCGGTTCGCTCCGACTGCTACGGCGTCGGATCACAAGACCGCAGTCCCAGCGACAGCGACCCTGGCGACTACAACCTTTGCCCCAACGGCCACTGCTTCGAACCACAAGACGGTTACTCCAGGCGTCGCAGCACTGGCGACGACGGCCTTCGCACCTACCGCTTCAGCCACTGCTAATCAGGTAGCGACACCGCCGACTGCGGCGCTAACGCTCACAACCTTCGCTCCGACTGTCACAGCGGCGGCAGGGCTGACCGTCATACCCGGCACGGCATCGGTCGCGCTGACCGCCTTCGCGCCCACTATCTCAGCTACAGCTCATCGGACGGTCACGCCGGGCACTGCGGCTCTGACACTAGCCACCTTTGCTCCTACCGCTACTGGTGGGGCATCGCTGACCGTCACGCCTGGCACGGCGACACTGACACTGATGGGCCTCGCGCCCACCATCAGCACCACGGCGCATCAGACCGCCATACCATCCACAGCGACTCTTGTACTGGCTGGCTACGTCCCGCTGGTCATAGCGACCGATCACCGTACTGTCACGGTCGGTACGGCATCGTTGGTGCTCACCGCTCTAGCGCCGGCTGTGACGACGCGAGCAGCGCCGACCCCCGGCTACTCAGTGGGGACGACGGTGGATCATGGCGGAGCCAGTGGATTCGTGACGATGGCATCAGCGTCAGGCTCGACAGCGGTTGGCACGGCATCAGGCATCTCGAGCAGTAGTGGCGCATCCGGCTCAATCAGCAGTGGTACGGCATCAGGTGAGGTCGAATGAGCAACTACAGCGGCGATAGCGTCCGTATCAGCGGCACGTTCACCAACCTCGCAGGAGCTCTTACCGACCCGACCGACCTATCGCTGGTCATCAAGGCTCACCCAACAGGCGCCGCCACCACGGTGCAGTACAGCCCTGGCGACATCGTTCGCGATAGCGCGGGCGCCTTCCACTACGACTGGACCGCCGCCACCGTGACGGACCACACGACCTACCTGGTGCAGTGGATCGCCACTGGTGCGGTACAGCAGGCATCGGTGCCTGACCGCATCTACGTCGCCCCTGTGCTGGCATGAAGCGCCATATCCTTGGTGCTATAGTCGCTTTGGCGTCGTCCGTTTGCTGAAGTACCAGACCATCGGCGGACAAAATGCAAGGCGGGAGTGCGGTACCCAATCCGCAGGTCGGAAGGCACGACCGGGACGCCCATTGCTCCCGCCCCACCCACCCACCTACCCCGGCCATGGGTAGATGTACCCTCCCATAGGTATCCCCTCATGGTCCTACGCCCCTGCCTCTACCGTGACGCATCCGGCCCATGTTCGGCTCTGACTTCCAAGACGCGCTGCACCCTGCATGAGCGTCAACGGGATAGGGGACGGGGTACCCCAGCCGAGAGGGGATACGACGCCGCATGGTACGCACGGAGCAGGGAGCAGCGCAGACGTGTTCCTTACTGCGAAGAGTGCGGTGAGACGAACGACCTGACTGCTGATCACATCAGACCTGGAGACGCGAGCTCACCGATTCGCACGCTGTGCCGCGCGTGCAATAGCGCGAGAGCCAATCGAGGACGTGCGTCGCGAGCGTGAGTCGTGAACGCGATGACGACTCGACGTGACGAGGGCGGGTCGAAAACTTCGGAGCGTCGCCGCTAATACCCCGTCCAACCGACTCTTTTACTTACAACGGGGTGCCGCATTGCCCAATCCGCGCGGCAACGCCGCTAAAAGCATCGCCGATGCGAGTCCTGGACCGTGGAAATCATGGCCCGAAGGTATGTCACGCGCCGAGCGCGCCATCCGCTTCATCGAGACATTCTGTGCTCCGCCGAAGGGTAAGGGCCACGGCCAGGCCATCCAGCTCGCACCGTTTCAGAAAGAGTTCCTAGAACGCATCCTTGCCGATGACATAGACCTGTCGATGCTCGCCACCCCGCGCGGCAATGGGAAGTCCACCTTCGGCGGCGCACTCGCGCTGTGGGCGCTGTTCGATGACGATGAAACGGGCGCACCGCAGGTGCCGATCGTGGCGACGACGGTAGGGCAGGCCATCCGGTCCTGCTACGGCGTGGCGGTATCGATGGTCAAGCGTGACCATGCCTTGCTGAGCCGTTCGCTGATCTACACCGGCATTGGTACGTCACGGGTGGTGGTGCCCTCCAACGAGGGCGAGATGTTCCCGATCGCCAATGACCCAGATGGCTTGCAGGGCCTCGACTACTCGCTCGCCATCGTGGACGAGATCGGTTTCCAACCGCTCGCATCGTGGGACTCGCTGCGGATGGCATCCGGCAAGCGCGATCGGTCATTGGCGGTAGGCGTTGGGACGCCTGGCCTCGACCGTGAGAACGCGCTGTATTACGCACGCAAGGCGATCCGTGAGGGCGCAAAACTCCCCGGCTTCCACTTCCGTGAGTTCGCCGCGCCGGATGACTGCGACATTGCCGACCGCGCCATGTGGCGCATCGCCAACCCCGCTATCGAAGCTGGCTTCTTACGTGAGTCAGCGTTGGAAACAGATCTCGGGCTGACACCAGAAGGGCATTTCCGCATCTTCCGGCTGGGCCAATGGGTGGACGGCGTGGACTCCTGGCTCGGCCCCAATGGGCGCTCCATCTGGGACGGCCTGCAAGCGCCGTATGACTTCGTGGCCGGCGCGCCGACGTGGGTCGGCGTGGACGTCGGCCTCAAGCGCGACTCGACCGCCGTGGTGGCCGTGCAACGCGACGACGAGGGGATGCTGCATGCCACCGCTCGCTTCTGGCTCCCCACCCAGGACGTGCCGGTTGACGTGACCGATGTCATGGAGCACATCCGCGAACTGTCACGAGCCTATGACGTGCGGGCCGTGAGCTACGACCCGCGATTCTTCGACGTGCCGGCCAAGATGCTTGAGGATGAGGGGCTGCTGATGGTCGAAGTTCCCCAATCGGTCGAGCGTATGACGGCGGTGCTCGGCTCGCTGCTCGAGCTCGTCAAGCGATCGGAAATCCGACATGACGGGGATGACGTACTGGCCACCCATGTCCTCAATGCCGTAGCTCGATTCAATGAGCGCGGCTTCACCCTCCAGAAGTCGAAGAGCCGTGGACGTATCGACGGTGTAATCGCGCTCTCGCTGGCCGTTGACCGGACCTTGCGAAATGATGCTGACGCAGCGGTCGTGAACCTGTGGTGAACGCGGTCCTGACTGTCGCCGCCTGGTTGTGGGTGAGCCGACGCAACATCGTGGAGCTATTGGGTCTGGCTCTGGTCGTGGCCGCCGCTGGCCTGTTCAACCCCATCCTCGGAATCCTGGCGGGCGGTATCGCCCTCATCGTGGCCGCGAACTTCTCGGGCCGCCCGTAGCGAGGCCGCACTGTGACAATCCTTCGCAATCTGCTAGGCGGCGAGAGCCGGTCGGTTGAGAACCCGTTGCTGCCGTTGACCAGCTCGCGGCTCATCTCTGTGATGGGCGGACAGGAATCATTCTCGGGTGTCGAGGTCAACGAGCACACCGCCGCCCGGAAGTACATCGCCCTGTACCGTGCCATCACTCTGATCGCGGGCGCAATCGCGGGACTTCCGCTTGAAGCACACCGTATTGGCGTCAAGCGGGAGGTGTTTCGCTCGGTTCTACTCGAAAAACCACACCCCGATTGGACCCGTATCGAGGTTTGGGAGTGGCTCCTGTGCTCGCTTCTATCGGCTGGACACGCCTTCGCGCTCAAGGGATACGACGCCAACAATCGCGTAACGTCGCTCGACCCGCTGGCACCCGACCGCATGAAGGTGCAGCGTGTGTCACGGACTACAGCAAATCCGCGCGGCAAGGAGTTTGACCTCCGCAAGGATAACGGCGAGATCGTCAAGCTGACCAGCGATGACGTGCTCCACATCCCTGGGCCGATGGGCCTGTCGCCGATCGGTGTGGGGCGTCAGAGCATCGGTGGCGCGTTGGCGACCGAGGAGTATTCAGGCCGCCTGTTCGCGTCGGGTACGCTATCCAGCGGCATCCTTGAGACCGATCAACGGCTGAACGAGGATCAGGCCAAGGCCATCAAGGAACGATGGCAGCAGAAGGTAGCCGGCCTGTCCAACGCGCACCAAATCGCGGTGCTCGACTCGGGTGCCAAGTACCACGCCATCAGCATCAGCCCAGCCGACGCGCAGCTCATCGAGGCACGCCGCTTCAACGTCATTGACATCGCGCGCCTGTATGGCATCCCGCCCCACATGCTCGGGGAGCAGGAGAAGTCCACCAGCTACGGGACGGGCATCGAGCAGCAGGCCATCGGATTCGTGGTGTTCACGTTGCGCCCGTGGCTGATTCGTATTGAGCAGCGCATCAGCGACGAGTGCCTGCCCAGGGGCATCGAGGCTCACTTCCACACCGGCGAACTGACTGCCGGTGACTCCAAGACACAAGCCGAGGCCGATGCCATCGACCTCACCAACGGCGTGCGCTCCTTCGATGAGGTGCGTATCGCCCGCCGCCTGCCACCGCGCGATGGCGGGGATCGCTACATGATCCCGCTCAACATGGCCGTCCTCGACACGGACGGCTTGCCCGAGCCTATGCCCGAGCCTATGCCCGAGCCTATCGAGCTGCCCCAGTTGGAGCCAGCGGTGCCCCAACTGAACGCTGACCAGACCGATTCGGAATCACGCAAGGAGTTACCGACTGATGGCAACCAGGAATAAGGGGCTGCCGATGCTCGGGCCCGAGCGCCGATTCGCCAGCCTGGCCGGTATCGAGATCCGTGCCGCCACCGAGGAGAACGCCTCCATCGGGTTCAAGGGCCATGCGGCCATGTTCAACAAGCGGACGTGGATCGGCCCCAAGAAGTTCGGCTTTTATGAGGAAGTGCGCGAGGGCGCCTTCACCAAGGCGATCAAGGAATCCGACGTGCGGATGCTGCTCAACCACGATCCCAACTACCTGCTGGCGCGCAACACTAGCGGCACGTTGCGGCTGATCGAGGATGACAAGGGGCTGGCGGTGGACGCCGACATGGCGCCTACCACCTATGCCAATGACCTAGCTATCGTGATGGATCGTGGCGACCTGACCCAGATGAGTTTCAGCTTCCTGCCGGTCAAGGAGGAGTGGAGCTCCACTGATGACGGTGATGACGTGCGCTCACTCATCGAGATGAGCCTGTATGACGTATCGCCGGTCACTTTCCCCGCCTACACCGAGACCGATGCGGCCCTGCGCGCCGTGGGTATGGACCTGCTCATGGAAGCAGCCGACATGCCCGACGAGCAGCGCGTGCGCCTTGCCTCGGCCATCAAATCCGGGGTCACACCCCCCGACCTGGCACCAGTCATACGAGCCGCTGCACAGGCACTCGTGGAGCTGGCGCAGAAGTACGAGCCGGGTACCCCCACTCGTTCGCAGGACGACCCCCTCGCCATCAAGAGCGAGGCCATCCGCCGCCGCCTGCGCGGCTATGCAGCCCTCTCCTCGGAGTGGGCAAAGGGAACCTGAGAATGAACCTTCGACAGTTGCGCGAGAAGCGCGCGAACGCCTGGGCGGAGATGCAGAACATCACCACTCCGGCGGACGAAGAGGGCCGTGTGCTCACCGCGGACGAGTCCCAGCGATGGGAAGCGTTCGAGACTGAGCTGACGGGCCTCACCCATCAGATCGAGGTCGAGGAGAAGCGTGCCACTCATGCCAGTGAGGCCACTGAGACACGCACCGTCATCGACCCGGCGTCCTACTCGGTCGAGATCACCGAGGAAGATGTCCCGAATGAGGATCGCTACGCCGATGCTTGGCGCTCCTGGGCGCGGGGCGGCATGGGCAGCCTCAATGGCGAGCAGCGCCAGCTCATGGTCAAGCGGTTCGACAACTCGCCTGAGCTTCGTGCTCAGGGCGTCGGCACCACCACCGCTGGTGGATTCTTCGTGCCGGCTGAGTTCCGCGACACGCTCATCGAGCGCCAGGTCACCCAAGGCTCGGTGCGTTCGGTGGCAACCGTCATCAGCACTGACTCGGGCGCTGCCCTGCCGTGGCCGACCGTGGATGACAGCGCCAATGTGGGCGCCATCCTCGCGGAGAACACGCAGGTCACTGAGCAGGACGTGACGATCGGGCAGGCCAGCCTCGATGTGTACATGTACACCTCGAAGATGGTCCGCGTGTCGCTCCAGCTCATCAACGATTCGGCCATCAACGTGGACGACCTTCTCGGCCGTTTGCTCGGCACTCGAATCGGCCGCATCCAGAACCAGCACTTCACCACCGGCACGGGCACGGCCCAGCCGGAGGGGATCCAGACCAACGCGGTGTCAGGCGTGACGTTGCCAACTGGCAACACCACGGCCATCACTTACGACGGTCTGGTGGACCTCGTTCACTCCATTGATCCCGCTTACCGAACGTCCGCCGCGGCGTTCATGACGCGTGATGCGGGCCTTGCCACCATCCGCAAGCTCAAGGACACGACCGGCCAGCCGCTGTGGCAGCCGTCGATGCAGGCTGGCGTGCCGGACAACGTGCTCGGCTACCCGGTCATCACGAACCCCGACATGCCGGCCGCCGCGGCCAGCGTCAAGTCGGTGCTGTTCGGTGACTTCCGGCAGGGCTACGTCATCCGTGACGTGACCGCCGTGCAGGCGCTGCGCCTTGAGGAACGTTTCGCTGATTTCTTGCAGATTGCGTTTCTTCTCTTCCAGAGAAGCGGTGCACGAGTGCAAGACGCCAACGCATATCGCGCACTGACCCAGTCAGCAACCTAACCGCTTAGTTCGTGGCCGGGGGTGGTCCTCCTCCCCCGGCCTTCATAACAAAAGGAGTTGCACCCCATGGCTGAGAAGGCCAACGCGACAGAGAACAAGACCAACACCGGCGGGGATCATGACCGCGTGGTCATGGCGTCACGCCTGCCGGATGGGACGCCGCACCAGACCCCTGACTTCGAGTTCATCGGTGACAAGGACTTCGCCATCGAGGCCAGTAAGCAGCAGCTCCGCGAGCAGGCTGTCTCGGCCAAGGATGTCGAGCTTCGCGGCGCCGGCAGCAACGCGTCGGCCGATGGTGACAGCAAGCCTGATGCTGAAGTCCAGAAGCTCATCGACGCCCACGAGGCCGCTGCCAAGTCGGCAGAAGGCAAGGCAGAGGCCGAGGTCAACGCTCGGTTCAACGACGACCAGTCCGGCACGGCTTCCTCGGACAAGACCGAGAAGTAGGCGTGCCACAAGTACGGATGCTGGTCCGCTATCCAGGCGATCCGCATCCAACCGGCGCGGTGGTCGAGCTCGAAGCGCCTGAGGCGTCCGAGCTCGTCACCGCTGGCCGGGCCGAGTACATCCGCGACCCCGGCATTGAGCGGGCCGTGACGGCCGAACCGGAGACGACCACACCTATTCGACACAGGCGCCGCACGACGAGGTAAACCATGCCGCTCCTGACGGTCGAGCAGCTACGCGAGCACATCAAGACCACGCTGACCGACGATGCTGTCCAGCGCCTGCTCGATGCCAACGAGGCCGAGATCATTGAGCGTTATGGCACCAGCACCACGGCTGCGACAGATGTGTTCTACCCCTATGACGTGAGTTTGATTGCCCTGCCGCGCGCAGCGTCCGCAGTGACCAGCGTGCTGGAGGATCGTGACGATACCGAATCCGCCCTACCGATCGCCAACTACCGTCTGACGCAGGGCGGCAGGACGCTCGAGCGGCGCAGCACAGTTACCGATGGCTACACGACCTGGGGCGATAGGGTGGTTGTCACCTACTCGATTGCTGATGAGGTTGCCAAGCGACGGCGGGTGCTGGTGCGGATCACCCAGTACGACATCGAGAACCGCCCCGGCGTGGGCAGCCAGTCCACCGCCGATCAATCCATTTCCTACTCGTCACGGCTGGACGACGAGCGCGAGGAAATCTTTCGCTCGCTCGATTACTGGCGCGGGCCGGTGTTCGCATGAAGCTCATCAGTGACTTCCATCCACTGCTCAACAAGGTCAACAGCGGCTACCGCCGTGCCGTGGCCGATGTCGAACGCGAGGCCGATCGCAACCTGGGCAGCAGCCGCTATCCGGCCTACGCGCGCTGGATGCCGAGCAAGCGCGCCCGCATTCAGACCAACGCGCCGTTCGGCCTCATCCGCCAATGGGGTGGCGTCATCCGCCCGCGTGATCGGACGGGATACCTGACCTTCCGCGCACGGGGTGGGAACTGGGTTCGCACCAAGGCATCCCGCCAGCGTGGGACGCAATGGCTTACCCGAGCCGCGATGACCTTCGGACGGCACATGACGGACCACCTCCGAAGGCTGGGCTGATCCCCTAAGGACGCAAGTCCTCAAAGGTGCCACTTTGCAAGTCGATATGGCCGATCTGCTCACCGTCGAGAACGACGGCTAGATTGCCCGTCGTCCACAGCTTGAACAGAGTGCAATCCTCGGGAAGCGATCCCAGCGCTTCGATGAGTTGGGCTGGCGCAGCCGCGTGGACCCCTGATCCTAGCTCTACGGTCGTCATCGCCCACAGGTTACCACGAGGCCATTCATGCTCGATCTAATCGACGCCCTCCGCAACCTGCTGGAACCCACCCCCGGCACGACCGGCGTGACCCTTCACGACAATGCCGCCGCTCCGCTACAGGCCGAGCTCGACATGGGCGTGGGCGAGAAGCACCTGTGGGTGTATGCGGTCGAGGATACGCACGAACTCTCCGGGGTCGGTACGCCGCCCGAAGAGCGCGAGGTATTCGAGATTCACGCCATGTTCGTGATTGACGACACCGGCGAGCGCGAAGCAGGGGCGCGGCTGCGAACCATCAGCGCCGCACTCGACACCAAGACCCACGCCTACGCCGCCATCGTCGCAGCCAACCGCTCGCGTCGCGTTGGCAGCGTGACGGTGTGGGATCACATCGCCAGCTCGGTGTCCTCGTTGGAGGCCCGGGGATTGGATGCGCGGGGCTTCGTGCTCCGCATTACCGGCTACCGACTCCGCAAGTACACGTAACGAGGATCGCACCGTGGCAGAACAGTTCGACCCGCGCCGAGCAACGCCCGGCACGACCTTCACCTTTGTCGATGTTGAGGGCAAGGAACACAACTTCTCATCCGATGACGAGGGCGTGGTCCGACCCAAGAACGCCGCCGAACAGAATCACGCCGACAGCCTGGGACTGCCAGTCGCACGCTCGGCCAAGGCAGCCGAAGTGGCTGAGAAGGAGAGCAAGTAGATGCCCGCACAAGGCGTGTTCCAGCTCGGGTTTAGCAAGCAAACAGCCAAGGGTTCTGCCGCCGCCACGGCGGTCTACGCCGTCCCGCTGATGGGCGGCAACATCATGCCCGCCCGCACAGTCAACGATCTCGAAGAGACGACCACCACACGACTGCGCGCGCAGTCCTATGCCTCCATGGTGGCCGTCGAGGGCGAGCCGGAGTACGCGGTACGCCTGCCATCGCTGGGCATGCTGCTGTATGGGGCGCTCGGTGCCAAGGCGGTTACGGGTGCGGCTGATCCGTACACCCACACTTTCACGCTAGCCAACGCACAGCCGTGGTTCACCTTCTGGCGTATGGCGGCGGACCTGGTGTACGAGCGCTTCGTGGATGTCAAGACCAACCTTACCCTTACCAGTGAGGCGGGCCAGCCGGTCAAGGCAACCTTCAGCCTATCGGGTATGACGCCCAGCTCGCTGACCGTGACCACCCACACAACCGCCATGGCGTCGGTCATCACCGACAACGGCGATGCGCTGATGCACTACGACGGCGCGGGCGCGTTCCTGTTCGAGACGGTGGCGGTGAGCTCCATCGAGCGCATCGTGCTGTCGATCAACAACAACTACACCATCCAGCAGGGCGACTCGCTGTCAGGCTACGACGTGAGCGAGGGGATGCGCGAGATCACCATCGAGACGACGCAGGCCATCACCGATGCGGCCCTGTACAACCGCTTCCACTACGGTTCGGCCGCTCCAGCCACCGGCACGGCGGTCAACCCCAACACGCTGGAACTGGCATCCTCGGGCATCGACTTCAAGTGGACGCAGACGTCCACCGCACCCGCGCGTTCGCTTCAGGTCACGGCCACCAAGCTTCAGGTCACCAAGATCGGCGGCTGGGAGCCCGGTACTGGCAACGACCCGTACAAGCAGACGACGACTTATCGCGTGTACCAGCCCACTTCAGGCTCGGGCCTGACGGCCGTTCTTGTAAATGGAACCGCGTCTTATTAGAAGGCTCCCCGCTCGGATCACCGACCGCGTGAGGCCGATGGACTCCGGGTGTTGGGAGTGGAGTGGCGCACACATGCAGGGTGGGTACTCGGCAACGTGGTTGGAGGGGAAGGTGCGATACGCGCATCGAGTCCTCTATGAGGCTGCTAGGGGACCGATTCCCCAAGGGCTTCAGCTCGACCACCTGTGCCGTAATCGAGGGTGCGTGAACCCGGCTCATCTTGAGGCGGTGACGATGCGCGAGAACCTGATGCGTGGAACGAGTCCGATGGCAAAAGGCGCGCGCCGAACCTCCTGTATCCACGGGCATCCTTTCGATGCGACCAACACCATCGTCAACGCACGCGGTCATCGGAAGTGCCGGATCTGCAAAGCCGAATGGGAACGACGATGGAAGCGGGCTCACCGTCCTGAGATTGCCGCTTACTTCCGTGAGTATCGCAAACGAAAGGCGGCAGCATGATGTCCAGCGCACTTGAACTAGCCAAGAGCTTCGGGCTTGAGGAAGTTCATCTTCCCAAGCCGCCTGGATTTCAGGCCAAGGTTCGCCTACCGTCGCTGTCCGAACTGATGCGTAAGGGCGCGATGCCGACCGACCTGCGTCGTGCCCTAACGTCCATCAAGCCCTCGAAGGATGACGAGATCACCGACGAGCAAATGGATGTCGGGGTCGATATGACCGCCATCCGGGCGGCACGCATGGTGCGTGCGGTGCGTATCGGAAACGATGACGCCTGGGAAGCGGTGAACCTCGGCATAGATGACTTCCTGCAACTGCCGCAGGACACGCAGGATGCGTTGTTGGAGATCGCCACCGCACAGAAGACGCCGGCCATGGTCAGCGCACTGGTGCGCCGCATGAACGGCGAGATCAGCGACGAGGAAGCCGCTTCCATCGTGGAGGAAGAGACGCCCAAGCTGGTCAAGGGCTGGGAGTCCTTTCGTCACGACGGACCACGCTCTGTGGGTTCTGGCGATGTCGAGGGAGTACCACCAACTCCCATCAGCCCTGCTCGGGATAAGCGATCCAGTAGCAGGGTTCGCGCTGGATGAGGCTCTGCTGCTGCGTCTGCCGGAGCTGACTGGGCAGGCTAAGAATCACGGGCCGCTGCCCGTCGATATGCGCTACGAAGGCCCAACGGACTGGCGCCCAGCGCACGACCCCCAACGGCAGTCCGAGGTTCGGGCGGCCTACTTCGCTGAACTCAACGAACGCAAGGTGCATTGATGGCCGCTGGACCAGTCCCACAACTTATCGGTGCTCGCCTTGCACAGCGGCTAGACCTGTCCGCTGATTGTTGGCTGTGGCGTGGGTCGCATAACGGCAGTGGATACGGTCAGATTGCGGTCAAGACGGACGGCAAGTGGGCGCCCAAGTACGTCCATCGAATGGTGTTCGAGGCACTCATCGGCCCGATCCCAAAAGGGATGACGCTTGACCATCTGTGCCGCACGCCAGCGTGTGCCAATCCGGCGCACCTGGAGATCGTGACCGAAGCTGAGAATATCCGTCGAGCGTGGCGTGACCGTCCCTTGCGAACACACTGCAATCGCGGCCATCCGTTCACTGCCGACAACCTGCTCAAGCGTAAGCGCGATCCCGAGTATCGCGAATGTCTGACGTGCCATAACGCTAGAACGGCTCGCGCACGGGATAGAGCTAGGGTGAATGCCTGATGGCCGCCGGGGCTCGTGTAGGTACGGCGTGGTACTCCTTGGAAGCCAGCGATGCCAAGCTGAAGAAGGCGCTCAACAACGCCGATGGCCAGATCACCAAGACCGGCACCAACGCTGAGAAGATGTTCGCTGGCCGCATGTCGAACGCAGCGGCTGCTTTCGGGCAGGCGGTCAAGAAGGCCGCCGTAATCGGTGTGGCGGCACTGGGTGCAGGGCTGGTGCTGGCCGTCACACGCGCAGCGGCCTTTGAGAAGGCGATGCTCAATGTCAACAGCATCGCTAAGTTGAGCGCCAAGGACTTCGACGCAATGAAGGATCAGGTCGTTGACCTGTCCCTCGAGCTGCCGCAGTCAGCCGAAATCCTGGCCGAAGGTCTGTACCAGATTCAGTCATCCGGCTTCGCTGGGGCCGAGGGCATCGACGTACTGGAAGCGGCCGCCAAGGCTGCGTCCGCCGGCCTGACGACCACCGAAGTAGCCGCCACCGGCCTGACCGGCATCCTGAACGCCTACGGCTTCAAGGCGGAAGACGCCGGCCGCATCAGCGACGTCATGTTCAAGACGGTGGACCGTGGTGTCATCAGCTTCGAGGAGCTGTCCAGCCAGATCGGCAACGTCACCAGCATCGCCGCCCCGCTTGGGGTTGGTGTCGAGGAGATCGGTGCCGCGCTGGCAGTTATGACCAGGAGTGGCGTGGACGCCGCCCGGTCAACGACCGGCGTGCGAGCCGTCCTATCCAGCCTGCTGGCTCCCAGCGTGCAGGCCAAGGCGGTCGCCAAGGAACTCGGCATCGAGTGGAACGCTGGCGCGCTGAAAGCCAATGGGCTGGCCGGCATGATGGAAATCCTGATGGAAGCCACCGGCGGCAACGAAGAGCAGATGGCGAAGCTGCTCGGCACGCAGGAAGGCATCGGCGCGGCCATGCTGCTGGGCAAGGATGGCGCGGCGGAGTTCACTGCCGAGATCGACCTGATGAAAGACTCGGTGGGTGCCACCGACACCGCGCTGTCGTACCAGAAGCAGGGACTCGCCTACAACTTACAACTGCTAAAGAACAACCTCGATGCGGCGGCCATCTCCATAGGTACGGCTCTGCTGCCGGCCCTCGTGCCGCTCGTAACTGAACTCGGTAAGTGGCTGTCGGCCAACCAAGACCTGATCGGCCAGATCGCGGACATGGTGGCCTCGGGCTTTGCGACCTTCGTCCAGACCGTGGGCGACTTCGCCGCAGTTGCCATAAACGTGGGCACTGCGGTGGTGGGATGGGTGGAGGCCAACCGTGAGCTCATCACCCAGGTGCTCACGCTGGGCAGCAGCGTGGTGGTCAATGGCATCCAAGGACTGGTCGATGTGCTCCTGTGGGTGGGTAGCAACGACGTGACGCTGGCATTGGGGATTGCCACCGCAGCGGTGCTGGGCGTCGTCACAGCACTCGGCCTGCTGGTGGCGCATCCGGTCATCGGCGGTCTGGCCCTCATCGTGGTAGCCATCGGTCTGCTCAAGACCGCGTGGGAAGAGAACTGGGGCGGCATTCGGGATGTCATCATCGACTCTTGGCCTGTCATACATGGCGTGCTCGATGACATTTACGGCGGCGTCCAAGTCTTTGGCCGCCTCCTGAACGGCGTCGCACTGGGTATCGCTCTGCTTTGGACCGAGATGGTTGGGGCTGTAGTGCGTGGAGCCGAGGTGGTTCTCGGCGCGATGGCCTCGGTCCCCGGACCGTTTCAAGAGGATGCCCAGAAAGCACACGCGGCACTGATGGGCTTGGCCAATGGAACGGAAGCCGAAGCCGATCGCATCGAAGCCCAGATTACTGATATGGCAAACGCGCCGCTCGACCACCTGCCCAAGTGGCGGCTCGGGGTTGGCGGGTTTGCACCGGCACTCGAAGGCCAGTACGCCAACGTGTGGAGGGCCGGGGAGCAGATCGGGAGCGCGGTGAGGTCCACGACGGACATCAACCTGTTTGCGTCCGGCAACCGCACCGGCAAGTCGTGGGCTGACGGCCTATGGGCTTCGGCATCCTATGCTCGCGCTGCATCGTGGGAAGTCGCCATGGCCGGCGGATCGGCCCTGGTGGCGTACTCGCCGCCCAAGGAAGGGCCGCTGCGCTCGATTGACGACAACGGCCTCAACGTCGGTCTGACGTGGGCTAGAGGGCTGCTGGGTGCTCGGGGCGAGGCTCGTCACAACTCCTACGCAGTCGCCCTAGCGGCGGCGGCGGGACTCAACGGCGTCGGTTCGTCTCCGCTCGCCAGCATGGGCGGCCTCGGCACTCCCGGCATGGCACCGATCGCCGGTGGCAGCGGGTCCGGTGCGATCAACGTCGTATTCAACTACCAGCCGCAGCTCTCCACCGCTTCCCCCATCGAGCTTGAGCATCTGCGCCGCGTGGTGACCGATGGCGTGGCCGAATCACTTGAGCGCCGCGGACGCATCGACCGCGCCAGCCCCCACCGTTACTAGAAAGGCTGGATATGCCCACTAGCTTCCCCGGCGCGATCGACGCGCTCACTAATCCGATTTCTTCCAATACGCTAGCCTCACCTCCACACCACAGCCAGCATGCCGATGCCAACGACGCCATCGAGGCGATCGAGGGGGTGCTGGTCGGAACGGTGTGGTTCAACGTCCGCGCCTACGGAGCGGTCGGCGATGGCATCGCCAATGATACCGCGGCCATTAACACTCTTATTGCGACGGCGAGCGCGCTTGGCTCGGCAAATCAGCGCTCTCGGGTCTTTTTTCCTATGGGCACTTATCTGACCGATGGAATCTTGGTCAAGTCCAATGTGTGGCTTGACTTCGGCGGCGCCACTATCAAGAAGTTCGCCAACGGGTCCAGTGTCAACACCAACGCGCTCATGCGGACCGTGCCGACGCAGGTCGCCGGCTCGTACTATGGCACCTACAAGAACCTCAAGATCACGGGTGGCACGTTCGACCCGAATGGCAAGAACTGCCCCGGTCATGTCGTCCAGCTCCAGTTTTGCGAGGACCTGGAACTCCACGACGTGCATGTGAAGCACGATGTGGCGAACCCTCAATGGGCGTTCGCCATCGGCGGTCGGCGTCTGAACTTGGACGGGCTGAAGGTCAGCAACGGGACCGTGATCTACCAGGATGGTATTCACATCACGCACGGCCAGGACATCGTTATCACGCGACCTGTCATCGAGGCGGGCGACGACGCTCTGAGCATCGGTGGAGAGCCGACCGACGCCACCTTGGCGTCGGAAGCGGACGGCATCGCCCGCGTGACGGTCATCGGGCCGGTGCTCAAGAGCGCCCGCGTGTCGTGCATCAAGGTGTACGTCCAGGCCGCCGCCCCCAACACCCCTGGGTGGACCGTCACAGACGTGACTGTGGTGGGTGCGGTCGGCGGCGCGAAGGGCAGCGCACCCATCTCGATCAAGGACTTGGGTGCTCTCGGTCGAATCCAGCGCGTGAAGGTCACCGACTTCTCGCTGTACCTCGGTGACTCACCTACCGTGTCGAGTAGTGCTTTCCCTGGCACGCCCAATGGCGCGTTCGTGCAGGGCGCCAAGCACGTCGAGCTGTCCGGGACAATCGAGTACCGCACCGACAACACCGCATTGGCCGGCTGGCGACTGGCGCACGTAGAAGACTGTATCCGCCCTATCCTGTCGGTGCGATGCCCAATCCTCGCTACCGGCGGTGGTTTCGAGTTGGTCCGCTGCACCAGGGCGGTTGTCAGCGGTGAGGTTGTCGCCGGAACCAGCGCGAACGCGCCGCTGGTTCGTCTCACTTCAAGCACCGTCGAAATCCTGGCCAATCTGTTTGCCACGCCGAGCGGCCACCACGTGGTGTCGGTTGCGGCCGGTTCGGGCACTACCGTCACTGCTCGCGGTGGGACGTGGACGCACGCCGCAGGTTCTACCGCTGGCGCCGGGGTCGGCTGGACCGCGGCCGCTGACCTTTCGGCGTTGACTCTGGATGGCGTCGATGTTAGCGGCGCTTTCCTCGCGCTGCAAGCCGACTTCGCTTCGCTGCCTTCACTGCGGACACTGGGGACGGTCGGCACCCGCACCCGTCAGGGTTCTATGACGGTCACGGGCGACGACGAGCCGCCGCTGAGGGTGCTCGCTGGCGGCGTGGAAGTTCTGCGCGTTGGCTCGACCCCGCCAGCACTGACCTACTCCCGCGCAGTGGAGAACGCGGCTGATACTCAACTACGGACCGCGCTCGTATCGCTCAAGCTCGTCACCGACAGCACGACCGCATGACCTATTCCGACTCCGCGACCCTATACAACGCGGCGGAAACGTTATACGGCGTCCCCAACTCCCCGCCGTACTGGTCGGTGCTGGTGCGCTGGGATGGCATCAGCTGGGACGAGATCGGCCACGACGTGCGCCAGATCACGTGGCAGCGTGGATCGTCGGGCGACTTCGGCTCGATGGAGCCCGGCACCTTCGCCATTCGGTTGCAGAACAGTGCCGACCGCTATCTGCCCACCAACCCGTCCTCGCCATTGTTCGGCCTGTTACGCGCCGGTGCTGACGTGTTGGTGCGCTGCCTGTACCAGGACAGCTACCTGCGCGTGGCGTCGGGCTACGTGCGCAGCATCAAGCCAGCCGGCAGTTGGATTCCATCCGAGCGCATGACTGAGATCGTGGGCGATGACGCGCTGGGTGCATGGAACCGACGAGACGTTACGCTGCCTGCCCAGCGCGCCGGCATCTCGATCCGCGGCGCGCGCGACGCGGTGCTGGACTTGCTCGGGGTGGCGGCGGGACGACGTGTGATGGCTGAAGAATCATCGACCATCCAATATGGCGAACTGGTTACCATCCGTGACGAATTGGGTGTCGTGCTGTCCACCTTCGAGGCCGGCCTGAACGGTACACCGTTGCAGCTGCTCGATGCGCTCAACGCGGCTGGGCTGGGGCGTCACTACATCAAGCCTGGTACAACCACGGCGGTGCCGTGGCAGTACACCAGCACCGACCGCCACCACAAACTCGAAGGGGCGGCCGATGCGACGATGACGTATGGCACTGATTACGACGGCCTGGACGGCTGGAACGTGAACGATGAGACGCGTCTGTCGCGTGTGACGGTCAAGCCGAAACAGCATGACGACAACTTAGTCGAGGCGGTGGCCGGCGTGGCTGGTGCCAACGAGGCTACCCTGTCAAGTGATCTGATGCCATCAAAGGCCCATGCCCAGGGCGTCGCCGATAACCTGCAATGGCGTTTCAATGCCGAGCGGCCACGGCCGCAGATGCTGTTGCAGCGGCGCATGTCGCAGATGTTCACCCGCGACCTGTTCGACGTGATCGAGTTCACCGATTCGCGCTATTACCTCACCGACCGGCGCATGGAGATCGTGGGCATCAGCGGCACATGGGGACCGGGTCCAATGCCGCAGGTCACATGGACCTTGCAGGACGCGCCGCAGCAGGCACCGCTATCGACCTTATTCACCCTCGGGCGCGATGCGCTCGGTGGCGCAGCCGTATTGGGGCGATGACATGAGCGTATGGGTTGTACCTCGCACCTGGACCAATACGGTCCTGACTGCGGCCGATCTCAACGGCGAGATTCGCGACCATCTGTTATGGCTCAAGGGCTTCGCCGACCTCATCACCGCTTCGACCGCCTCCGATACCGGCGCGTCCACGCGCCTGCTCATCCTGCGCAACACCTCCACCTCGACAGCCTATGAAGCGGGCCTCGCGGCCGATACTGTCTATCGCTTCAGGATGGACGTGTCAGGCAAGATGACGTGGGGCGACGGCACCGGCGTGGGCGTAGTCAGCCTCGAACGCATGGCCGCCAATCGAGTCGGCGTCACGGGCGGTGCGTTCGTGGTCGAGCGTACTTTGGATACCGATGACGCGATCATTACCGGCTTGGTGGGCGCCGTCGCACGCCGCTTCGAGGTCAAGACCAGCGGTGCCCTAGGGTGGGGCGACGGGACTGGTCCGCCCGACACCGAGTTGTATCGCACCGCCGCTAATAGAGTGGGGATGCCCGCCGGCGATTCGTTCCACATCTTGGACGGTTTACTGTACTTCGGCGGCACGGCGGCCACGCCGTCAGCCTCGATTTATGAGCTGGTCCCCGGGCGTCTGTATACGCCTCAAACCCTCCGCGTCAATGACGGCATTACCACTATGGTCAAGCCCGGTGTCATTTCCGATGGCGACTTCACTCTTCAGCCGGCGAGCGGCACCATGGCGGTTGATACCGCCAACAACCGGCTATACGTTCGATCCGGGGGTACCTGGCGCTACACCGCCTTGACTTGATATGACCCTAGACCAGCTTCTTGACAAGTGGGCCGCCGTGCTGGCAGATGGCGGCTGGGGCGGCGACCCGGCGGCCCCCGAGCTCACGGCGGCGCGTGAGGCGCTGACTGACCGTGCGCTCCTGCGAGCGCTGCGTGATCTGTTGTTGAGTCGTGGAGTGGCGAACAACGCCCAGGTGCAGAGCGCCGTGGGTGGAGCGGTGATCGCGCTGGACGCCGAACTATCCGCACGCTATCCGAGGAATCTGACGTGAGGAGCACTGATGGATTCTGATATGCAGCGCGTCACGATCCCGGCTGCATCGGTGCGGCGCATGGCTGCATTGCACCGTGAGCGGGTGGAGCTTGACGCACGGGCCACGACGTATCTGACCGGGCTGGCCGATGCACTCGGCCTTGATGTCGAGCGTATCGCCGGTGTAGATGATGCCAGTAGCGAGCTGCTCTTGTTGCCACTGCCAGAACCGGCCGACGAGGAAGCTAGCAATCCGGCGTGAACCCGTCGCCATGGCCTTCAACGGTCGTGACGTAGGCGATGGTCTCGGTGAGTGCGACCGCTCCACTTGGCCGTCCAAATCCCATGACCTCGAATGCTCGCGCCGATTCATCGGTCACGCACTCGATTATTCCAGTGACGACCAACTCGCCTTCTGGTGCATCCGCGAACCCGATGACCCATACGTTGAAGGGGCCGGGCTTATCGACCGATGCACGTCCGGTGAGCGTCACCGCGAAGTCCTGACGAATGGCCGGCTCTTCAATCGTGACCGTGGCCGCATCGACGCCGGACCACTCGATCCACGGCCGTCCTGGAATGGTGAGTTCCAGCGATGCCACAGCGTCAGAGTCGGGCGGTAGGAGGATCGAGAAAGCGAAGTCTCCTCCAGGCGGAAGCTGATAGATGGTGCAGCACGAAGCACCGGGTACACCGCGACCGCCCTCTACGGCGATGATCGTCCCGTTTTCGTCGAGTAGCGCCAGCTCGAAGGCGGCTCGGATGAGCCCGTGATTCTCGTTCGGGTTGTGGATGCGAACGGACAGGGAGTCGGTGTGCTGGGCAAATCCGACAATCTGCGGTGCCACGATCTCGGCCATTGGCGTGGCTGTCGGCGTGGCCGTCGCTGTTGCTGTCGCGCTGGCCGTTGGATCAGGCGACGGTGTTGCGGCGGCTTCCGATGGCTGGGCTGACGTGGGCGTTGCAGTCGCCGTGGATTGGACCGATACCGGACCGCCCGATGAACAGCCGACCAGGAGCAGAGTCGTCAGTAGTAGTGCTCGGATCATCGTTCCCTCCGTTCAGTTATCCACAATAGTAGGTCAATGCCGACCGCCCGTGATTAGCCGGAAGCTGTGGCGTCGTCTTTTCCCGCCTCGAGCATGTAACGTCGGACTGGGCTCTCCTGAATCTCGGGCGGATGAGCGAATAGGTCGGCGTCAACCTGGAGTGCGTCGCATAGCGGACCGAGATTCAAGAGGCTCGGGAGCGTCGCGGCATTCTCCCAATCATTCACCGCTCCTCTGCCGACGCCGACGAGTGCCGCTAGATCAGGACGACTAAGACCACGCATCTCGCGCGCCACCCGAATGGCGTGTGAGATGCGTTTCTTGCGTTCCATGTCAGTCATAGGCAACCCGAGAGTAGGTGCCCAACTGCGTCCGGCAAGCACCACATGCCCTACCGGGCCGCTGAGGTACTCCCTTGCTGGGACTATCGGACGGACGTGCATGCTTGACACGTAGTTGTGTATACCCTACAATGCTGTGCATGGCAATAGCCCCAACCCCACTTCACCCACCACTTAAGACGAAGGGCATGCAGCTCGTCGAGCAGGAGATAGGGGAGCCGATTGATCTCGCTCTCCACCGGCTCTACGTCACCGAGGCACGGAGCCAGGAAGAGATCGCGGCGAAGTGGGGATTGGACCGGGCGACGATCAGCCGCTGGATGCGCGATTTCCGCATCAACACGCGGCGCTAAAACCGAACCCCCGGCATAAGCGCGCAAACGCTGCCGGGGGTCCAGACAACGGGAGGTTATCAGATGGCCCACCACCACACGCATGGCGGCTACGCACGAGCCGCACAGCGCCGCGATGAGCAGTACGCCATGTGCATCACCTGTGGACAGCGCGCTCACCGATTCCAGGCCGAGTCGTCTGAGAAGCCCGAGACGTTCAGCGACTTTGCGAAGGCCATGGCGGTGGCCGTCCTGCTGGTGGCCGCTGGCTATGCCGCGGTTCTGGTGCTGGCTGCCTACCGGGTGGGGCCGTGACCGTCAAGGCAGGCAAGGCACGGCCCGGCACGGTCGGGGGTGGCATGGCGCGTCTGGGCAAGGTTGGGCGAGGCCCGGTACGGCGCGGCGCGGTTGGGCAAGGCATGGCGAGGCAAGGCTGGGCTCGGCGAGGCAGGGCTGGGCACGGCACGGCGCGGTCTGGCAAGGCAACTAGGTAACTAACAGGAGGAAAGAAATGGCAACGCAACCGAAGGAAGTCACGATCCAGGTAGACCCGGTGCAGCGGCGACAACTGCAAGTTGCTGTCATTGGCACACGTCCACTCATCCTCAACCGGATGAGCGAAAAGGCCCGCAGGGAGTTGCTGCTCCCCGCAGGCCGGAAGAACGCAGCTCAAAAGGCGTCCTCTCTCAAGCATAACCCGATTGACGAGTTCCGCGCAGCCCCGTATCGGCTCACAGGAGACGACGCCCCCACTCTCCTCGCCGTCCTGAGCACGGCCTTCAAGGGAGCGATGAAGACGGCGGCGCTCGACCTTCCCGGCGCGGCGAAGTCTCAGATCGGTCGCCTCGTCTACATCGAGCACGATCACGTCGCGGTCTTCGGTGTTCCTCAACTGTTGATGAGCGTGACGCGCTCGGCGGATATGAACCGGACGCCGGACATCCGTACCCGCGTCATCGTGCCGAAGTGGGCGGCCATCGTGGACATCAGCTTCGTGGCTCCAATCCTCAATGAGCGGTCGATTGTGAACCTGCTGTCTGCGGGTGGCGTCACCGCCGGGGTGGGCGACTGGCGACCGGAGAAGGGCAACGGCAGCTATGGGCAGTTCGAGCTAACGGCAGTTGACGATGCCCGGTTCCAGGAAGTGGTGACGAGCGGTGGGCGCGATGCCCAGGTCGCTGCGATGGAGGCACCGGAGTTCTACGACACCGAGACGGAAGAGCTGTTCGGCTGGTTCTCCGAGGAAGCCGACCGACGCGGCAAGTTGAAGGTGGCTTCGTGAATCTCAAGGAGATTCTGGAGGAACTCTACGCCGAGCACGGCGAGTTGACGCCAGAGATCGTTCGGGACGCAGCGCGTCCCGACGACTCGCCCCTTCACGCTTATGTCTACGACCGTGATAGGAATGACGCAGCCGAGGCGTATTACCTCGAACGTGCTCACCGCCTAATCCAACGATGCCGGGTCGTGATGACGGAATCGGACGATGGTCCGCCACGTCGAGTGCGGGCGTGGTGGGCCGTACCGTCCGAGACGGGCTACCTCTACGAGCCGCATAGCGTCTTGGTCAACGCTCCAGACAAGGCGGCGGCGGCTAAACAAGAGGCTTTCCGTCGTGTCGAGCAAGCACAGGTGGCTGTGGATGATCTCGACTTCATCCTCTTCCACTCTGGTCAGCCGGCTCCGGGTCCGAAGCGGGCATTGAGGGCGCTCAAGCGGGCGGCCAAGGAACTCCAAGTCTGATGTGCTCATCCCAGCGCCCGACCGAGGGTGCCGATTCGCTGTGCCGTATCTGCCACGGAAGCGGAGCCCTGATGGGCGGCGACGAGTACCAGCCCTGCCCGGAGTGTCACGAGAAGGTGCTGTGCGGATCGTGCGGGAACCTGGTCAGCATGGCCGTCACCGAGCCGCTGACCGACGGTCGCAATGTGTGGCGTCGCTGCATCTCCTGTCGCTGGCTGACGCAGCTTCGGTATGAGCGGGAGGTGACGGCATGAACCCCGAAGACGTTGGACGCATCCTCGACGAGATCGGGGAGCGCATCGGGCCAGCGGGCGAGTTCGCATGGCAGATCACCGTTCGGCAGGTCGTGATCGACGCGATGCTATGGGGAGCCCTTGGCTTCTTCGCACTGCTGGTAGCCGTCACCGTTTTCGTTGCTTGCCGTCGTTCTGATGCGGCGGCGATTGCCGAAGGACCTAACCCCAATGATCTATTTGGCTGGTCGGGCGCGGTGGCTTTCACTGGGCTAGCTCTCATCCCGGCGCTGGCATTGCTCATCTGGCCCGCCACCATGCTCCTCAACCCTGAGTACCACGCCATGCTTCGGCTGCTCGAAGGGATCGTTCCGCGATGACCCTGCACGCCGAGCCGACCATCCGCGTCACGCCGTTGCTCGACTTCCTGGCACTGCTCGCCCACTTGGGCGCCGAGATCGACCGGCCGGATCACCATGCAGGGCGACTCCAGGCACTGAACGAGGTACGGATCTACGTCAAGGCTGTGATTGAGCCTGCGGAGCGGGCGGCATGAGCGACTTGCGCGGAGGCATTGAAACGCCCACTGAGGGCGTGTCGGACAGTGGGCACACTGCTCCGACTGGTGCGGCGGGGGTTCCCCCCTCCTCCGCCGCACCTACGTCTGCCTGCGACTGCGGGTCGACCGAGACGATCGAGCTCGTCCGCGGGGAGCAGGCGATCACGATCTGCGCGGGATGCGGGCGCGATGACTGATATCGGCCAGGTCCCCGACGCCCGCGAACATGCCGAAAGTCTGTTGCGCGGCATGGATGCACTGGCCCGCAGGTTCGCGATCCTGCAGGACATCCCACTGGATGTGATTGACCGCTACGAGCGGTTGTTGGTGAGTGCCCACACCAGCAACCTGCTGCGCATTTCGCGCTTCTCCAATCGAGCTCTGCAGGAGCAGGAGGAGGGCGCCCATCAGTTCTGACGGTCCCCCCACTGTCCATTGAGACGCACAAATGCATTAAAGAAGGAACACCAAGTAATGCCATTCATCACAGTGAATTCAGCAGGTCCGGACATCCCCGAAGGCGTTTACCCGGTCGTGCTGGCCGATATCCGAGGACCGAAGACAGTCACCGCTCAACGTGGTCCGAAGGCCGGGCAGGACATTGACCTGTTCGACTGGGTCTTCCAGGTCGACTCGCCCGGGCAGCAGTACGACCAGACCGAGATCAGTGCATCGACATCAACGGCATCAGGACCGCGTTCCAAGATGTTCGCCTTCCTGACGGCAATCTTCGGGGGCGTCACGCCGCCGATCGGGTCGAGCTTCGAGAAGGACCAGCTCATCGGGCGTCATGCCCTGGCCACGCTGCAGAAGGACGATGACGGCGGGTGGTTGCGCATCACCAACCTGAGCGCCCTGCCACAGAGTTGGAACGGCCAGGGGGCGCCACCGCAGGCCGCAACCCCTCAGCAGCCTGTAGCAGCCGCAGCCCAGGCAGCTGTCGAGCCTGTTGCCGCGGCCCGGCAGCAGGTCCAGGACGGTTCTCTTCCGTTCTGAGTGATGACCGCAGACGCACTCTCGTTCCCACTCCATACCGAACCGGCGGCGTACCGCCGGTCACTGACGATGGGGGACTGGCTAACGGAGCGCGAGAGTGCGTCTGCTCTGGATGAACGCCTTGCGGCGTGTGGTCTGTTTCGTTGTTACGCCGAGGTCCCAGGAGTGTTGACCCAACCCCGACCTGACCAGGTGAATAGGACCGTTCGAATCGACCGAGTATTGGTTCCGACAAGACCCGTGATTGACGCAGGTTGGAACTTCGGGGCAGTTGGAATCGAGGTCAAGCGGTCCGGGGTAAAGATTGGCCCTCCGTTGGCCCAGGCAATGGACTATGTCCGCGGCTCCTGGCGCGTGGCGGGGATCTGGATTCAGCTCGGCGCTGTCTTCGTGTGGCCTTGCGAGAAGCAGTACGGTCCGCTGTCCAGCGTCATGACGCACAACCGTGTCGGCACCGCCGAGTTCACATGGTACGAGCCCTTGCGTCTGCGCCTTGACCAGGTCGTGTTCGCAACCAATGGCGATAGTGGCGGCGCCTTCCGCATTGCCGACTACAACAGCGGACGGAAGGTCGGCAGCCGATGACAGCGAGTCCCGAGGTGATCGTCCAGGCCCTGACGCAGGTGGAACAGGGGTTCGCTGCCTTTGCGCTGGCCAGAAACTCAAAGGTGCCCGTCACCACCAACGGCTTCAAGAACGCAACTACCAACCCAGATTGGGTACAGACCCAGCTGATCGCCGCATCGGCCGGCAACTACGGCATCATCTGGCCCGAGGATGCTCCATTCAAGGTGATGATCCTCGACCTCGACAACGGTTCCGACGGACGTGAACGACCGTGGCAGGACCGCCTGCTCGAACAGATCGATCAGATCGGTCCGTTACCAGCAACCAAGTCGACCACCACGCCATCGGGTGGACGCCACGCGTTCTATCGCTGGCCGAGCGGTGTGTCGATTCCGTCAGGTGATGCCCTGTTCGGCTTTACCGTGCGCTGGCCGGGACGCGGGTATGTGGTCGGCCCTGGGTCATCTATCAACGGCATTGCCTATCTACCCGGTCCCACCGAAGAAATAGCCGAGCTGCCGGCCGTCTGGGTCGCAGCAGCAGCGGCAAGCCGGCAGCGCGAACGCAGCGGTTTCATCAGCATCACGGGCGGGCGCTACGAGTTGCCCAACTCAATCCCAAGTGGCCAGCGGTACGCGGTCATGCGCGATTACATCGCCAGCCGCTACAACTCGGGCCTCAGCCCAGGCGAGTTGTGGAACCTTGTACGCACCGAGGTCAACCCGCACTTCGACCATCCCAAGGATGAAGTGACCCTGCGAGCTGACTTCGATCGCGCCATTGCCAAGTTGCCAGACCGGCTCGGACCACCTCGGGTGTCCACGGCTGTGGAGGCAATCCCGTCCGGTCCTCTCGAAGACGCTCCGCTGATTGACTTCGACTCCAAGCCGGTCGAATGGGTGTGGTCTTCGTGGCTGCCTCGTGGCGTGGTGACGATCATGGACGGCAACCCCGGTGTGTCCAAGTCAACGCTGGTGGCCGACTTGGTAGCGCGCATCACGACGGGGCAGGCGTGGCCGGACGGTGCCTCTGCTGGGCCCATCAGTCGCGTGCTGTGGGTAACGACTGAAGACGATCCGGGGCGTGTGCTGAGGCCGCGTCTGGAAGCCGCTGGCGGCAATGCAGAGCTGGTGCGCTTCGTGACCAGTGAGGTTGTCTTTCCGACAAGTGCGGGTGGCTTCCTGGAGCTCCTGGTGCGCCGTGCCGCGGAACCTGATGGGCTGGCGTTGGCGATCCTGGACCCGCTGTTCAGCCACATCGAGGCAGGCGTCCGCACCATCGCCGATGCCGAGATGCGACGTGGCGTGATGAACCCGCTCAACGCTGCCGCTGAGGCGGCCAACGTGGCGATCCTGGTCGTCCGCCATTTCAGCAAGGACACGTCAGCCTCACCGATCAACCGCGGTGCGGGATCGCTGGGCGGCATCGTGGGCGCCGCACGAGCCGCGTGGAGCGTTGTGCCTGATCCCGAGGATGAACTCGGTGAGGCCAAGGTCATCGGTGTTTCGAAACTCAACTACGCCCGGACGCCGCCGGCGTTGCGTTACCAGGTCGTCGACCGCGTCCCGCCAGGCTGGATAGCCGGGACGGTGTCCGGTATCGAATGGCTTGGCGAGGCGAAGGTATCCATCACCCAAATGATGAGCGAGACGACGGGAGTTGCAGATGCACGGGACAGCCTGGAGCAGATCCTGGCCAATGGAGCTATGACGGCGGTGCAGGTCATGGCGCTGATGAAGGTCCGCGGCTTTGGCCGGAGCGCTGTTCAAGGAGCCGCAAAGCGACTGGAAGTCGTCAAGACAAAAGCCGGCTTTCAGGGTTCGTGGACATGGGAGCTTCCCAAAGAATCCAAAGAATCCAAAGAAGCCGGGGACGCTCCTTTGGACGACTCTTTGCCAAAGAGTCGGGGTTCCATAGTATCCACTTCATATGATTCTTTGAATTCTTTGGGGGTTGAGCCGTCACCTTTGAGCGGGCAAGCCAAAGAATCCAAAGAATCCAAAGAAGCGGAAGGAGCGGGGGGCTTCCCGCGTGCGCGCGCGCGCGAGGGCGTCGCTGATAGATACGACCGGCTGGCGAATGGTGAATCGGCATGACCACCATCACCGGCACCGGCCCGCGCAATGCCACCCAGGCCCAGGGCGGGAAGCGGATGTACACCTGGCAGGGCCGCCAGTTCCCATCGGTCACAAGTGTTCCCAAGCTGGCCGGGATTCCCGACCGTCTGCATCGCTGGTTCGTCGGGAACCTGATCGATCACGTCATCACCAACGCCAGCGACATCAGCCTGCGCACCGCGACCGGCGACGATCGCGAGATCGGCTCCCTTCGGCGCGATCTGTGGAAGGCGGTCCAGGGCCAGCAGATGAGCCGCATCATCGGCATCGCGGTCCACCGTGCCGCATCCCTGGGCCAATCGCCGGACGAAGTCCACCCCGGGGTCGCACCCAAGCTGCGCCAGTACCTCGACTGGCTCGAGCAGTCGGGCGCGGAGATAGTGGGCAGCGAGTTCCAGTGCTGGAACCTGACCGAAGGATATGCCGGCACCGCTGACCTGATGGTCCGATTCGCCGATGGCTCGGTCTGGATCATCGACCTCAAAACCGGCAAGGGCGTGTACGCCGAGGCGGCTCTGCAGCTGACCGCCTACCTGATGGCCGAGTTCATCGGTGCTGATGACGTGGTCGACGAGCCGATGACCGAGCTGCTGCACCAGGTGTCCGGCATCGGCATCCTGCATCTCGCGGACGACAGCTGGGAGTTCACCAGCCTGCGCCCTGCGCCCGAAACGTGGAATGCCTACCGCGGACTGCTGCGCTTCGGCGCCTGGGCGCTGGCCAACGATGGCCTCGACGGGCTGACCATCACACGCCGGCGCTCGGATACCCAGGCAGCTCGTGGACCGCAGGGCTGGAAGTGGGCGCGGATCGGAGACAACCTGGCGCACGTCGTCCCGCCTGCAGGCGATCGCGCCCTGTGCTCGCGCCCGGTCGAGCGTGGGCAGCGCGAAGAGTTCGAGGGCATGCCTGAGCGGGCCTGCCAGCGTTGCATGGGGCGGATGACGGCATGAACGCTCCGCTGCGCGCCCTCCTCCTCATCGTCGTCCTGCTGCTGCCAACCCCAGCCATAGCCGGAGACGAGACGTGCCAGCCTACGCCAGCGACGATATGGCACCCGGCCGGTGTTGAGGGCTGCACCCTGGACGGCCGCACGGATGGGGTTGCCTCGACGTATCCCGGCGTCACGGCGGCTGCCAACTGGTGCAGCTGGACCCTGCGCCACTCTGTCGGTTGCGGCGCGTGGACGGTGCAGTCGCATGCGACCGGCGTGACCATCACGGTCACTCCTGGCGAATTTTGCCACTGCTATTGGCAGACGGACCGCAGGCTTATCGACCTCACGCCGCAACAAGTGCGGCAACTTGGGCTTGATCCGTCAGATGGATTATTCGAGGTCACGGTCGAGCCTGCTCCTGGCTGGGCAGTCCGCGAGGCTGCTGCTCCGGCGGTTCAGGCTCTGCCGGATACGGCGACGCCATGAGCGAGCAAGTGTGCGAGGACGTGCTAGACGTGCTCGATCCGTGGGGCAACCCAGTTCACATTCCGGGGTGCTGGGCGTGCGTGGTGGCACCGAATGGAGAGCATGACGAATGGGGCTGCACCTGTTCCGGCTCGAAGTTCTCACGGGCGTCTGATCGGGAGTACGCGAAGCGCGAGAAGCAACTGCTGGTGAGGGGACCGAACGTCGTTGACCTCTTCGAAAAGCGGGGAGACAGCGCATGAAAGCCCCGCCCATCACCGAGCGCGACTTCCAACAGCAGGTTACCGACCTGGCCGAGCTCTGCGGCTGGGAGTGGGCCCACTGTCGCGCCGGCCGCACCCTCGACTCATGGCGCACGCCCATGAGCGGCACGATGGCGAAAGGGTGGCCGGACCTCGTTCTCATCCGAGGCTCGCGGATCATATTCGCGGAGCTCAAGCGCGACGGCGGCAAGCCCACCGCCGATCAGCGTCGCGTCCTCGACGTGCTGGGCAAGGCGGCTGAAGCGTATGTATGGACGCCGAAAGACTGGGACTTTATCGAAAGGGAACTGCGATGAGGGCTGAGACTCGGCTCCTCACCCTGGCTGAGACGGCCGAGTGGCTGCGCATCAGCACCCGCACGGTTCAGCGCCTCATCAGTTGTGGGCAGTTGCGGCCAACCCGGATCGGGCGCCGCGTCCTGATCCGCGAGCGTGAAGTGGAGGCCTATGAGTCGGCAGCGTACCGGAGGGTCGTATGATTGGGCCGTGGCACGACGCAGGCGTCGCCGAGGGCAGGGGACCGTCTACCGATCGCAGGGATCTTGGATCGCCTGCTTCCCGCTTGGCACGGTCAACGGCCGGCGCATGTCGAAACGCGAGCGCCACCACACCGAAGCCTCGGCGCTCGGCGCGCTCGAGCGGCTGCGACGTATCTACGGTGCCGGTGGCGACCCGGCGACCGGCACGCTCGGCGAGTACCTCGACTCATGGCTCATCGGCTGGGAGCATGTCCGAGGGTCAACGCGCATCAGCTACGAAGGACACATCCGCAACCACATCAAGCCGCTGCTCGGCGGAATCCCGGTGGTCAAGGTTCAGCCGGCCGATGTCCGTCGCCTCATCGCAGACTTGCGGCGCAAGGGACTGTCAGCAGGGACCATCGTCCGAGTTGTCACGACCCTGCGGGCCGCGCTCGGTGCAGCGGTCGGGGAGCGGTCGATCACCGACAACCCAGCCGCTCACGTCCGACTGCCGAGCGAGCAGCACGAGCCGGTGCGACCGCTCACCCGCGACGAAGCGGATGTACTCCTCACCGTGGTCGAGGGGACGTGGATCGGTCCCTTCATCCGCGTCCTGCTCGGCTCCGGGCTGCGACGCGGGGAGGTCATCGGCCTCGACCAGCGCGACCTCATGCTCGACGCCGGCTTCGTCCGTGTCCGTGTCACCAAGACGCGGGTCAGGGCTGTCCCGATCAGCGCCGACGCAGCCGACGCCTTGCGCCAGGCACTCGCAGCCGCTCCTCGACGGGGAGCCGATGAGCCGGTGTTCTTCGGCCCACGCAAGTCGCGTGAGCGGCTGCTCGGCTCGAGCGTGTCGCACGCCCTTCCGCGCATCCTGGTCGATGCCGGTCTGGACAGGCTCACGCCCCACCTGCTGCGCCATGGAGCAGCGACACTCATGCTGGCCGACGGTCATCCGATGCGCGTCATCGCCGAGCAGCTCGGCCACCGCAACCCGGCGCTCACCGCCCGCATCTACGCCCATGTCATTCCCGAGGCGCAACGCTCCGCAGTCAGCTCATTGGACCGCCGTCGCGCGCCGTAGACTCACGGATGGACTCACAAACAGGGTAAAATCGTGCGTGTATGCATCGGATTGTGGTTCCGAAGGTTACGGGTTCGACCCCCGTAGGCCACCCCACCACTCTGAGCACGAAATCGCCCTCCGGAGTCGATCCGGGGGGCGAACGTCTGTCCGGTTTGACAGGAAGTTGACAGGCAACAGGTCTACTGGCGCTGACGCCCGCCCAGCTCGGGGCCGTCATCGGGGAAACGTCCCCAACTGGGAAGTCCCACCTTCGAGGGCCTACTTCCGCGACGGTGGGGATGGAGCCGCGCCCATGCCAACCGCACGATTCGATGGCGAGGTTCCTGGCTTGCTGGGTGACCCACGCCGAGTCGGGGGTGCGCGATGACGCCCGCCAGGTGCACTCGCCGGGTCGAGAGTTCGATGAAGAACAGGACGTAGATGGTCTTCAGCCTGATCGTCTCGACGGTGAAGAAGTCGCACGCGATGATGCCATCCGCTTGGGCTCGGAGGAACTCCGTCCAGCTCGGTCCGGTCCGCCGAGGG